>Ga0207693_10000797_pt1 | contig 28134 bp, 27 predicted proteins | sample LARL81metaG_FD_184347 | JGI IMG/M metagenome (GOLD analysis project Ga0207693, IMG submission 184347) | Corn, switchgrass and miscanthus rhizosphere microbial communities from Kellogg Biological Station, Michigan, USA - LAR L8-1 metaG... | ecosystem: Host-associated > Plants > Roots >... | reverse complement strand
CGGCTTCGCGATCGGCGTCGTCTGCATCCTGGTCGGGCTGGTCGTCAGCTGGCCGGCCGCCGCGGTCGGCGCGGGGCTGACGGTCCTGTTCGGCTTCCTCTGGGTGCGCGACGTCACGGCCGGCTCCCGGCGCCGTGATCTGGCCAGCGAGCCGGCCGCCGCCGAAGGCGCGCCCCCGATTCCGGCCGGCGAGGGCGAGGCGGCATCGACTGCCGAAACAAGCGACCGGTTTCCTCGCAGCACCTTCCTGGAGGGCGCGACGCTCGGCCTCGGCGCCGTGATCGGCGGCATCGTCACCGTTCCGATTCTCGGCTTCTCGATCGCGCCTATCTTTCAGCACACGCATCACGACGAGGCCGACCTGGGTCCCATCACGAACTTCAAAGAGGGCGAATTCGTAGTCTCGACCTTCCTGGTCGATCCCTCCGAGGGTGAGATTACGCGCCGCACGGCGTATATCCGCAACAACGGGTTCATCCTCAACAAGCCGAGCTTCACCGTGATCTCCAACCGCTGCGTCCACCTCGGGTGCCCCACCCAGCCGAACGGGCCGCTGTTCGAGAACAGGAAGATCGAGCAGAAGACGGCGGCGGGCGACGTCACGCTGATTCCGGCGCTGCCGGCCGGCGGCTTTGGCTGCCCGTGCCACGGTGGCCAGTACGACCAGGAGGGCAACCGCACGGCCGGGCCGCCGGTCCGTGCGCTCGACCGTTACGAGTTCTACATCCGTAACGGCCGGCTCGCCCTTGGCAAGACCTACAGCGTGGCCGAGGTGATCGGCGCCGGAGCCAGCGCGAGGATCAAGAAATACCGGCTGGCCGGGCCTGGTCAGCATGTCGACGGCCCGGAGCAGTGGTTCTACCCGCTGCAGCCTCCAAGCTGATGGCCGCGAAAGGAAAATCCGACAAGAGTCCGGCGATGCAGGCGGCGCTCTACCCCGTGGACTGGTTGGAGGAGCGCTCAGGCCTCATCGGCGGCCTCAAGTACTTCCTCTTCCGGAATGTCCCCCGCGACTCGGGCTGGTGGCACACGCTCGGCTCGGCAACGCTGACCGCGTTCCTCGTCCAACTGGGGACCGGCGTAATCCTGGCGATGTACTACAAGCCGGATCCGAACTCGGCGTACGAGTCAGTCCAGCACATCAACAACGACGTCACGCTCGGCTGGCTCGTCCGCGGCATGCATCGCTGGGGAGCAAGTGTCTTCATCATCCTGATCTTCTTCCATATGGCGCGTGTCTTCCTGTTCGGCGCCTACAAGTACCCGCGCGAGCTGAACTGGATCGTCGGCGTGCTGCTGCTGCCGCTCGCGCTGCTCGAAGGCTTTTCCGGCTACCTGCTGCCGTACGACCAAACGGCTTACTGGGCGACCGTCGTCGGGATCAACATCAACGGCACGGCGCCGTTTCTCGGGCCGTACCTCGCTAGCTTCTTACGCGGCGGTGCCGAGATCGGGCCCGAGACCCTCAGCCGCTTCTACTCGATTCACATGCTGCTCCTGCCGGGCGCGATCCTCGGCCTGATCGGCCTGCACCTGTACCTCGTCGTGCGCCTTGGCGTCTCCTCGCCCCCGTGGTCGAAGGAAGCCGCCGGGCGAGAGCGCGTGGAACCGCCGCCCGTTCGCGGCAGCGGTCTCGTCAACCCGGCCCCACGCGGCGTGACGAAGAGACCGGACTAGTGGCCTCTCGAAGACTCGAAGAGCGCCGCGTCGCGTACCAGCGCTACAAGGAGGACGTCAAGCGCGAGGGGAAGCCGTTCTACCCGTACGCGATGTTCCACGACACGGTGATGAGCCTCGTCGTCGTTTGCGTGATCGTCGGGCTCGCCTTCGTCTGGCACTACACGTCCCTGCTCGGGCCATCCTTGGCTGCCAAGGCCGATCCGGGGACCGTGAGCTTCGTGCCTCGCCCGGATTGGTACTTCTACTTCCTCTTCTACCTGCTGCGGGTCTTCAAATGGCCGAACTCGGTCGTTCTCGGGACTGTCGGGATTCCTACCGCCCTGCTGATCCTCGCGCTGGTTATTCCGTTCATCGACTTGCGGCCGGAGCGCCGGCTGTCGCGGCGGCCGATCGCGATCGTCGGGGCGATCCTGGTCGCCCTCTCGATGGGCGTCCTCACCTACAAGGGAGCAACGGCGAAGGAACCCCTTGGCGCCGAGCTGAAGGCTGCTGTTCCAGGCTGGGTGAAGAAGCAGCAGCTGCCTCCGCAAGCCGTCCCTGGGGCGGAGCTCTTCGCGACCTCCGGCTGCCTCAACTGCCACACCTACCTCGGCGCCGGCGGTTCGCAGCTGGGTGCGCCGGATCTGTCGGCGGAAGGTGCGAAGAACAAGGGCATCCAGTTCCAGATCGCACATCTCAAATGCCCGAGCTGCGTCAACAAGGGCTCGCCGATGCCGTCCTTTGCGGCCTTCGGCGACGCCAATCTGCGCAAGCTCGCGGTTTTCCTCGAGGCCTCAAAAGGGCCACACTAGAGACCTCACGTTGCGAATCTTCCTCGGCATAACGGGCGCCTCGGGCGCCCCATATGCGGCACGGCTCGTCCAGGCCCTCGCTGGGGCTGACTGCGAGCTCGGGATCTGCATTTCTCGCGCGGGCTACGAAGTGCTTGCGACCGAGCTCTACCGGGACGTCTCGCTGCCTCAGGACGAGATCGCGCAGCGCCTGATCGGAGGAGCCGACGGCGTCACCATCTATTCGGAGCGGGACTGGAAGTCGCCGTACGCGAGCGGCTCTGCCAAGGTGGACGCGTACGTGATCTGCCCCTGCTCGATGGGCACGCTCGGGACGATCGCCTCGGGCGCGATGTCGAACCTGATCCACCGCGCCGCCTCGGTGGCGCTGAAGGAGGAGCGCCGACTGATCGTCTGCCCGCGAGAGACGCCGCTCTCGCAAATCCACCTGCGGAACATGCTGGAGCTCAGGCAAGCTGGGGCGACGATTCTCTTCCTCGCACCGGGCTTCTACCACGGGGCGGAGACCGTCGATCAGCTCGTCGACTTCGTCGTCTCCCGCTGCCTCGACCAGCTCGGGATAGAGCATGAGACCGCGCGCTGGGGCGAGGCCTGACGTGACGGTCGAGAGCGGCCGGTTGGCGCCCGACGCGGTGCGGACCATGTTCGATCGCATCGCGCCCGTCTACGACGCGATGAACCATGCGATGACAGCCGGGCTCGACCGTCGCTGGCGCAAGGAGACGGCTCGTGCCGTGGTGTCGCGCGGCGACCGCGTGCTCGACGCCTGCTGCGGCACAGGGGATCTCGCGCTCGCAGACCTGCATGCGGGCGCCGCTCGGGTCACCGGTCTCGACTTCTCGGAGCGGATGCTGGAGCGGGCGCGTGCAAAGTCGAGCGAGGTCGAGTGGGTGCAGGGCGACGCGCTGGCGCTGCCCTTCGCCGACGGCTCGTTCGACGGGGCGACGGTCGGGTTCGGGGTGCGAAACCTCGACGACCTGGAGGCTGGCCTGCGCGAGCTACGGCGGGTCCTGAGACGGGGCGGACGCCTCGGCATCCTCGAGATCACCCGCCCGCAAGGCTTGTTGCGGCCGTTTTACAAGCTCTGGTTCGACGGTCTCATCCCGCTCGCCGGGAAACTGCTTCCGGGTGGGTCTGCGTACACCTATCTGCCGGCGAGCGTCCGTCGGTTCCCCGAAGCGAAGGACTTCGCTGAGCTGATGCGGAGCGCGGGTTTCGAGCAGGTTGGGTACCGGCTCTTCGCCGGTGGAATCGTGGCGCTTCACACCGGGGCCGCCGAGTGAGTGCGCTCGCGGCGATTCGAGGCGCGGACGGCCTCGACAGTTACCTCGACGAGATCGAGCGCCGCCTGCAAGACGGCGTCGCGCGCCACCCCGGCCTCGCCGCGACGGTCGGCGCTGAAGCTCTCGCCGCCGGTGGGAAGCGCCTTCGGCCTCTGCTCGTCTTTCTTGCTGCCCCAACCGACGGGGAGCCGCCGTACGCGGCAGGGGTCTCCGTCGAGCTCGTCCATATGGCGACCCTGGTCCACGACGATCTGATCGACCGTGCCGGCTACCGCCGCGGCCGCGCCTCCGCCTGGGCGCGTTACGGCCCGGAGGCCGCGCGAGCGGCAGGCGACTATCTGTTCGCGCGCGCCTTCGCCGAGCTTGCCGCAACCGGAAACGAGGCCGCGGTCTCCATCCTGGCCACCGCCTGCCTCTGTCTCGCCCGCGGCGAGGCTCTTCAGCGCGCCCAGTCGCACGACGCGGAGACCTCGATCGAGAGCTACCTCGACCGCTGCGCCCTCAAGACCGGGAAGCTCTTCGAGGCGGCGTGCCTGCTCGGAGCCGGTGTCACCAAGTCAGAAGGCGCCGAGCTCGCCGAGTTCGGTCTCGCCCTCGGTGTGGCTTTCCAAATCGCCGATGACATTCTCGATTGCACAGGCGAAGCGCTCGATACCGGCAAGATCGCCGGCACCGACCTCCGCGAGGGAACGCCGACCTTGCCGCTGCTGCTGGCCGCGCGCGATGACGCGGTCGTGCGGGACGCGCTTGCCGGCGGGTCGCTCGATGGAGCCCTGGTTCGGGTCGCGGCCTCCGGGGCCCTCGAGCGCTCTCGCACCGTTGCGCTCGAATACGCCGAGCGCGCCCGTGAGTACCTGAACGGCGGCTTCCACCGCTTCGAGCTCGAGGCGATGACCTACGCCGTGGTCGAGAGGCGCACGTGATCCGGCTCGGGCGAATCGGCTACGTCAATATGGCGCCGGTCTTCTACCGGCTCGAGGCAGAGGTCGAGGAGATCGTCGGGGTACCGACCGACCTCAACCGCGCGCTGCTCGCAGGTGAGTGTGACCTGGCGCCCATCTCGTCGATCGAGTACGCGCGGAACGCCGAGCGACTGCGCATCCTGCCGCGGCTCTGCGTGTCCTCCGAGGGCGCGGTCGACTCGATCCAGCTCGTTTCCAGGACGCCGCTGGAGCACGTGCGCACGGTGGCCGTGACACCGGAGAGCGCCACCTCCGTTGTGCTGACGAAGGTGCTGCTGCCCGAGGCCGAGCACGTCCCGCTGGGCGAGGAGGCCGAGGCGACCCTGCTGATCGGCGACGCCGCATTGAAGTCGGCGTTCGAGGACCCGACACCGCATCACGATCTCGGCCGTCTCTGGCTCGAGAGAACCGGTTTGCCGATGGTCTTCGCCGTCTGGGCAGCCCCGGACAGTCCGCTACCCGGCCTCGGGGAGCTGGAGGACGCCCTCGTCGCCTCGGTCCGGCTAGCCCGGGCCGAGCCCGAGCGGCTTGCCTATGAGTCGAGCGAGCGCTACGGCTACCCGCCGGGCTTCCTCGCCCGCTACTTCGAGAAGCTGCGCTACAGCTTCGGGCCGCGAGAGCGCGCCGGGCTGCTGACGTTCCTCGAGCTCGCCCGCGACGTCGGCGAGCTCGACGAGGTTCCCGAGCTCCGCTTCGTCACAGCGCCTGCGATCGCTTAGGCGCAGTCGACTTTCGGCGCTATTAGCGCGCAGGATTGCGGGTTAGGCTCTCGGGGATGGCCGTGTGTCCGAGCTGCGGCGCCGAGAATCCTGCCGGGAAGAACTTTTGCGGCGACTGCGGGAGCGCGCTGGCCACCATCTGTTCGTCCTGCGGAGCCTCAAATGCTCCAGGCAACAGGTTCTGCGGTGACTGCGGGGCGCCGCTGGAGACCGTTGCGGTCTCACCCGCGGCTTCACGTTCTGGAGCAGCGACTGCGGCTGAGCGCCGGTTGGTCTCTGTGTTGTTTGCCGATCTGGTCGGGTTCACGGCGTGGTCGGAGTCCCGGGACGCGGAGGAGACGCGCGACCTCCTGTCACGCTACTTCGAGCTCGCCCGGACGCTGATCGGCCGGTACGGGGGAACGGTGGAGAAATTCATCGGCGACGCGGTGATGGCGGTGTGGGGGACGCCGGTTGCGACGGAGAGCGACGCCGAGCGGGCGGTGCGGGCGGCGCTCGAGCTTGTCGCTTCGGTCCCCGAACTGGACCCTGCACTCGCGGCGCGGGCCGGCGTCTTGACCGGGGAGGCAGCGGTGACGATCGGCGCCGAGGGCGAAGGAATGGTCGCGGGCGATCTCGTGAACACGGCCTCGCGGATCCAGTCGGCTGCGGAGCCCGGCAGCGTGCTGGTCGGCGAGGTGACTCGGCGCGCGAGCGAGCAGGCGGTCGTCTACGAAAGCGCCGGTCAGGAAGAGCTGAAGGGCAAGGCGGAGCCGGTTGCTTTGTGGCGAGCGCTGCGGGTCGTGTCGGGCGTCGGCGGACAGTTGAAATCGGCCGGGCTCGAGGCGCCGTTCGTCGGCCGCGAGCGCGAGTTCAAGCTGATCAAAGAGCTCTTCTTCGATTACGCGACGGAACGCAAGGCGCACCTGGTCTCGGTGACCGGGATCGCCGGGATCGGCAAGTCGAGGTTGGCCTGGGAGTTCTACAAGTACTTCGACGGAATCGTCGAGCAGGTGTACTGGCAGCGCGGCCGTTGCCTCGCCTACGGCGAGGGCGTTGCCTACTGGGCGCTGGCCGACATGGTCAGGATGCGGTGCGGGATCTCGGAGGAGGAGCAACCCGCCTCGGCTCGGCCCAAGCTTCAGGCCACGCTGGAGGCGCACCTGCTGGATCCGGAGGAGCGGGCGTTCGTCGAGCCTCGACTGGCGCACCTGCTCGGCCTGGATGAAGCAGCCGCCGGCGACAGACAGGATCTGTTCGCCGCCTGGCGGTTGTTCTTCGAGCGGCTGGCCGAGACGTACCCGACGGTCCTCGCCTTCGAGGACATGCAGTGGGCGGACACGAGCTTGCTCGACTTCGTCGAGTACCTGCTCGAGTGGTCGCGCGACTACCCGATCTACGTGATCACCCTGGCTCGTCCGGAGCTGCAGGAGCGCCGGCCAGGCTGGGGCGCCGGCCAGCGAAACTTCACGGCCCTTTTCCTGGAGCCGCTCTCGCAGGGGGCAATGGAAGAGTTGCTGGAGGGGCTGGTGCCCGGCCTACCCAAACGTCTGCGCGAGCAGATCCTGGCGCGCGCGGAGGGGGTGCCGCTGTATGCGGTGGAGACCGTACGGATGCTGCTGGATCGTGGCCTGCTCGTTCAGGAAGGGTCCGTCTACACGCCGACGGGAGAGATCGAGACGCTCGAGGTACCGGAAACGCTCCATGCCCTGATCGCGGCCCGCTTGGACGGCCTTTCCGGGCAAGAGCGGCGGCTGCTCCAGGACGGGGCCGTGCTCGGCAAGACGTTTACCCAGCAGGCGCTCGCGGGGCTCGCGGGTGCACCCGCCGAAGAGCTCGGGCCGCTCCTGTCCGGGCTGGTGCGCAAGGAGGTGCTGGGCGTCCAGTCGGATCCGCGCTCGCCCGAACGCGGTCAGTACGGCTTCCTGCAAGACCTCGTCCGTCACGTCGCCTACGAGACGCTTTCCAAGCGGGAGCGCAAGCTCCGTCACCTGGCTGCCGCCGAGCACTTGGAGGCTGCCTTCTCTGAGCTCGATGAGGTGGCCGAGATCCTCGCCTCCCACTATCTCGCCGCCTTCGAGGCCGCTCCCGAGGCAGACGACGCGCAGGCGATTAGAGCGAAAGCGCGCGAGATGCTTGCCCGTGCCGGTGAGAGGGCCGGCTCGCTCGGCGCCCCCCAAGAAGGCAGACGCTATTACCAGCAGGCCGCGACACACGCCGACGACCCCGTTGTCGAAGCCGAGCTGCTCGAGCAGGCCAGCCGGCTCGCTCTGCAGGCGAATGAACAGGTCGAAGCACGCGAGCAGGGCGAGCGCGCGCTCGCCCTCTATGCCGAGGCGGGCGACGCTCGGGCCGCCGCGCGCGCCAGCGCGGTCTTGGCCGATGTCGATGTAGGTGATGGGCGGCTGGAGGAGGCGGCGGCCAGGCTCGAGCAGGTGGTCGCGGAGCTCGAACAGGGCAAGCCGAGCGGCGAGTTGGCGGCCGCGCTCGCTCAGCTCGGCCGCATGCGTAGCCTCGCCGGCCACAACGAGGCGGCCTCCGTACCTCTCGAGAAGGCACTGACCCTCGCCGAGCGGCTGCAGCTGACCGAAGTCTTCGTCCAAGCGTTGAACACCAAGGCGGTCGTCCTGCTCAACCAGGGGCGGATGGCCGAGGCGCGGATCCTGCTCGAGGCGGCAGCCTCTCGGGCTCGGGCCGAGCAGCTGTACGCGACCGAGCTTCGGGCGTACAACAACCTCGGCGCTGTCCTCGAAGCATCAGATCGTTACGCGGAGGTACTCGACCTCATCGAGCGCTCGCTCCTGATCGCCCTCCGCCGGGGGAATCGTCGCATGCAGTCCATCTTGCGGACTGGCTCCCTTGGGTCGCTGTCATTCCTTGGCCGCTGGGACGAGGCGCTGGCGGTCGCAGCCGAGGAGGAACCGACCGCGTCGAGCGACCTCGTTCGAGGACAGATCCTGGTCGTCGCGTCGATCCACTGCGAGCGGGGCGATCTCGATGCCGCGCGCGCCCTAGTCGTGGCCTCCGACACGCTGCGGGATAGCGACAACTGGCAGCTCAGAGCCGGCTTTGCGGCCGAGGAGGCGCGCCTCCTGCGCGCCCAAGGACGCCCCGACGAGGCGCTGGCGACCGCCGAGCGAGCGCTCGTAGCCGTCGGCGAGCTCACGATCACCGACACCGGCGTCAAGGCAACCCTGGTCGAGGCGATCGAGGCCGCGCTTGCCGTGGCAGACCTCGAAAAGGCGGAGGAACTGCTCACGATCCCGGAATCGCTCGACGCCGGCGAGTTGACCCCCTTCCTGCGCGCCAACACCGACCGGCTGCGCGCTCGCTTCGACGCCGCCCGCGGCAACCACGAGCGAGTCGAGGAACGCTTCCGAACCGCCGCCAGCCTGTTCCGCGAGTTCGGCCTGGTCTTCTATGTCGCGGTCACCCAACTCGAGCACGCCGAATGGCTCATTTCGCAGCAGCGCGCCGATGACGCGGAACCGCTGCTGGCCGAAGCGCGGCAGACGGTCGAGCGGCTGCAGGCGACGCCCTGGCTCGAGCGAACGGCTCGAGCAGTCGCGGCCAGAGGCGAAGCTGAGACGGCGATCTCCTGAGGGCCGTGGAGATCATCGACGTCGCGCCGGGTCTCTGGATCTGGCGGGTCGAGCACCCGGAGTGGCGGGAGGGCTTGGGGTGGGAGCCGCCGGTCACCTCGACCGTCGTCGAGTCCGGCGTGGAGGTCGCCGTGCTGGACGGGATCGCGCCCCCCGCCGAGGCGAGCGAGCTCTGGGAGCGCCTCGACGCCAGACCGCCGACGCTTGCGGTCGTCCTGAAGCCGGATCACGTCCGCGACGTCGACGTCTTCGTCCGGCGCTTCGGCGCCCGTGCCTATGGGCCCTCGTTGTTCTGGCGCGAAAACATCCCCGACACGGAGCTCGAGCCGATAGAGCCAGGGGACGAGCTTCCCGGCGGGCTGGTTGCCCTCTACGAGGGGCGCGGCCGGGGAGAGACGCCGCTCTGGCTCCCGGAGCAGCGGGCGTTGGTATTCGCGGACGCTCTGACCGAGCGGGACGGCGAGCTACGCGTCTGGGCGACCCCGTGGCATGAAGAACGAGTTCTGCCTGCGTTGCGAGCGCTGCTCGAGCTCCCGTTCGAGCACGTGATCGTCTCGCATGGAGAGCCGGTCCACGATCGAAACGCCTTCGAGCGGGCACTTGAGCTGCCGCCGTTCTCCGACGGCTAGTTCTTCCACACGTCCATTCATGTTGTAACCAAGCATGAAGAAGGCTCGCGCAACTGCGAACGAGCGACGGCTGATGTGGGCTGTCGTCGCTTTTTCCATTGTGTGCGCTGCGGGCGTGACCGTCGTATTGGTGCATCTGTGGTCGACGATTGACCAAAACGTCGCCGGCTGGATAACGACGTTCGTCGTCCTCGGCGCCGCATTTTTGGTCTGGGAGGCGTTCGGACTTGACGACGCCTTCAGGCGAGCGGGGCGCCGCGCGCAGCGTCTCGTGATCGTCCTCGTGCTTCTTCTGGCGCTCGGTGGCAGCCTCGCTTACGTCTTCTGGCCTGGAACCGCGAGTTGGTACCTGGCGGCCCTACCGGGAATCCCCCTGGTCCTCGTTCTCTTGTCATTCGAGTGGCGTGGGGAACACGACCTCGGTCCGCTCGATCTCGGCGATGGCCCTTGGACGGCCCCGTAAGTTAGCCAGCCGGAGCGCCGCGCGTGTACTCGTTAGTAACAGACTGTTGCAAAGTTCGACACGGCTGAATGAGTAGAGCAGTCCGATGGTTCAGGCGTTCTTCGCAAGTAACAGTCTGTTACTAAGTCGCTCGCGACCCGCCCCGCCTAGGCGCTAGTGAAGAGCCGTTTGGCCTCGCGAACGTGGCCGTCGAGCGCGACCTCGAGGAACGGCACCTAAGAAGCGGCGACCGCGGCAGGCCGCTCTGCCCGCCGGTACTCGACCCTGTAGCCCAGCGAGCGGGGGATCGCAAGCAACCCCTCGAGATCGAGGTCGATCGTCGCGCCGGCCTTCTGGGTGACCTCATCCTCGATCGGCAGGTCGAAGTCGTCAGCGCCGTAGTCGAGAGCGCGGAAGGCGTCTTCGTTCTGCGTGAGAACCGAGGTCCGAATGTGGGGGATGTTGTCGAGGAAGATCCGGGAGAGCGCGATGTGCCGCCAGTACTCCCGCGGCGCGATCTCGCGGCCGCCGAACGCCGTTCCGTACGGCTTGTAGGTCCAGCAGAGGAACGAAAAGAGGCCGCCGGTCTCGTCCTGGAAGTCGCGCGTTCGCTGCAGATGCTCGAGGCGCTCGTCGAGAGTCTCGTCGAAGCCGATCACCATCGTCGCCGTCGTCTTCATGCCGCTCTCGACGATCGCCTTCTGCGCCTCGAAATAGTCGGCGACCGTGTACTTCCACTTGGCATGCCGGGCGCGGAAGTCCTCGGTCAGGATCTCGCTGCCGCCGCCCGTCACCCAATGGACCCCGGCGTCGCGAAGCCGCGCGGCGGCGTCCGCGTAGCTAAGCCCCGCGCGGTCGGCCAGGAAGACGAACTCGGCGATCGTCAGGGCATAGAACTCGACCTGCTCGCCGTAGCGCTCGCGCACCGAGCCGAAGAGCTCGCAGTAGTAGTCGAGCGGCAGGCGCGGATTGAAGCCGCCGTTGAACGCGACGAGGTCGCCCCCGAGCTCGACCAGCTCGTCGATCTTCGCGAACACCTCCTCGCGCGAGAGCACGTAGCCGCCGCCGGCGTTCGGGAGCACATAGAAGGCGCAGTAGTCGCACTGCGCGACGCAGACATTCGTGTAGTTGATGATCCGCATCACCATGTACGTGGCGCGGTCGGGCTCGTGCCAGCGCGCACGGACGCCCTGGGCGAGCCGCTTCAGCTCGTCGTCAGAGGCGTCCTCCCAGAGCGCCCTCGCCTCTTCAAGGCTGACCCGGCTCACGCCGGCACCGGCTCCTCGGCCGGAAGCGCGTCCATGAACGAGCTGACCGAGAAAACCGCGTTGCCGGCGCCCGCGACCCCGTAACCCGGAGGCGGCTTCAGGCCGTGCTTCCCGACCGTGTCCCGGTAGGCCTCGAGCAGACGGACGTGGTACTCGAGCGGCGCGCCGTCAGGGTTGTCGCGCCCGAGTGGAGTGGTCGGCTCGGGGCACCACGTCGTGAAGCGGGGAGTGATGCCTCGGCTCATGAAGTAGTCGAGCCCCTCGGTCGTGCTGGCGACCGCCTGGTCGACCGTCTCGAACCCGAACGGCTTGGCCATCTCGACTCCCGCGACGAAGTTCGGGATCACGTAACGGGCGCCGAACACCTCGGCCGCCTCGAAGATCCGCCGGTGCCACTCTTCGCGGCCGACGTAGCGCTCCTTCCCCGGTGAGATCAACGAGAAGAGCCGCTTGTCCCAGACCTCGTAGTTCGGGTGGTAGATCGTGATCCCGTAGTCCTTGTAGCGCTGGACGTCCTCGCGCGGCAGGGCCTGGGCGACGACTTTGCCGATCCAGCGGTTCGGGAACCGCTCCTCGATCGCCTGCGCGTAACGGCCGTAGAAGTCGGCCTCCGCCAGCCCGTCGACCGTGCTCGTCACCGAGCCTCCCGTGAGCGTGTAAGCCTTGCTCGCTTTAGCCGTGTCGTAGCGGTCGATGATCGTCAGCGCTTCGAGCACGTCCTCGACCGGCTTGACCCCCGTATAGGGCCGGCCTTCGCGCTTGTGCTGGCGCCAGTTGTGGTTGATGTCGCAGAAGCCGCACTCTTCCTTTGCACCGAAGTACTGGCAGAGCCGCAGTACGGTCAGGTAGATCAGGTAGCCCCACTGGATCGTCGGGGCGGTTTCCATCACCGTCTTGCCGTTCGCGAGCGTGTGGCGGTAGTACTCCGGCATCGGCGGCAGGCCGGCGTCGGCGATAGCCCGACCCTCGAGCACCAGCTGAAGCTCGCCCGCCTCATTGCGTGAGACGCGGTACGGCGAGGCTGGGTTGACGCGGACCGAGACGATCGTGCGCCGCAGCGCGTACGGCCCACCGGTGAGCGCGAGCTCCTCCGGCGGGCGCCGCTTGGCCGCCTCGCCCAGCTGAGCCAGCGGCTTCTGGTCGAAGGAGAAGATGAAGTACGACTTCGGCTTGACCTCACCGTCGAGGTTGTCGGTGAGTGCCGAGTCGTCGAACGCGATCCCAGTGCGGAGGAGATCCTCCTTCAACACCGCCTCGGGCGGGATGTCCGGAAATCGCGACATCAGGTCTTCGATGAGCCCGGTGCGCGTGGCGACAGCGGCTTTGCTCACGCCACAAACCTAACGGTAGGCGCCGAGCTTCGCCGCCAGCCCCGAGACGCCGTCCGACCCGTCCACCCGGATCCTCGGCAGCGTCAGCAGGCCGTCACGCGGTGAGGCCGGGCCGGCGCCCTCGATCGTCGCACCGAAGAACCCGGCCGCGCGCACCGCCGCCAGCACCATCGCGTTGTACCGCCCGGACGGGTAGCAGAAGAAGTCGACCGGCACGTGGAAGCGCCGTTGGATCCACGTCCTCGAGCCGCCGACCTCGTGCCGCAGGTCCGTTCGGGAAAGCGTGGTCAGGTCGCGATGGGTGAGCGTGTGTGCGTCGACTTCCCAGCCGTCGCGGATCATCGTCCTGATCTGCGAGACCGTCAGCTTGCGGTCGAGCAGGTTCTGGACCGCCAGGTTGAGAACCCCGGGCCAGTGGCGCCGAGCGAGCAGCGGCCGAACGGTCGTGAAGTCCTCCCGATAGCCGTCGTCGAACGTCAGCACGATCGGCCTTTGAGGCAAGGCGTAGCCGCGGCGCCAGTAGTCGTAGACCCGGAGCAGGGACACCGCGTGGTACCCGTGGGCCCGAAGCCAGACGAGCTGTCCGGCGAAGTCGGCTCGTCTGACGTACAGGCCGGGAAAGGGCGCGCCGGCAGGCGGTGTGCCGACGACGTGGTACATCAGGATCGGAACAGGACGGTTGTGCGGGTGAACGATGTGGGGCTTCGCGGGAGCGATCGCGCGCGCCGGCTTCGGCTTCGCCGGCTTCTCCACCGGCGTGCTCCGTTTCTCGGCCGAGCTGCAACCGCTTGCAACGAGGACGAGCGCAGCCACGAGAATCCTCAGCTTCGCCACGAGGGAATCTTGGCAGTCGCGCGATTGCGCTACCTTCCCGCGGGGTCAGTCTTGCTGCGCCGAGTCATCATCGGAGTCCTGTTGGCGGGCGTTTTCGCCGCGCCGGCCGGCGCGTCCTCGCAAACGCTGATCCCTGGCCTCACCTACACCCGGCAGCTCCTCTTCACGCCGCACGGGCCGGTGGTCGTCCACGTGCTCGTCGCACCCCGCCCGGGAGGGTTGTGGAGCCTCGACCCGGTGCTCTCCGACGGGGCGATCTCCGGGCGCCAGCGGCTGACGGGGATCCAGAAGCAGGCCTCCGCATCGGCGACTGTCGCGGGCGTCAACGGCGACTTCTTCAACGCCGGCGACGGCCGTCCCGACGGGATCGTCATGCAGAACCGCGTGCTCCAGTCGTTGCCTGACGCGGCGCGGTCCAGCATCGGCATAGAGCCAAACGGCACGCTCGACATCCGCCATGCGGCCTGGAACGCGTTCTGGCAGGGGCGGGGCCAGCGGCGGCCCTTGACCGGCCTGAACGAGCCCGCCAACAGGGGCGGGATCACGCTCTACACACCGGCCTGGGGGCCCGCGACGCCGACCGCAGCGGGCGTGACGGAGGCGGTCATCTACCCGTTCCCGGCGGTGACGCCGGGGAGCGACCTGAGCGGCAACGTCGTCCAGTTCGCACAGGGCGGCAACACGCCGATCCCCGCAGGAGGTGCCGTCCTCTCGGCGACGGGCGGTTCGGCGCAAAAGCTCGATGCCGAGGCTCCGCCCGGCTCGCGAGTCGCCGTCCGCTTCGTCCTCAGCTCCGGCTGGGAGTCCGATGTCGACGCGCTGGGCGGCGGCCCGCTGCTCGTGCGGAAGGGCAAGGCCGTCTTCCGCGCCTTCGAGGATTTTTCCGCGACGGTGCTGGCCCCCCGGACGGCTCGCTCGGCGGTCGGCCAGCGCCGCGACGGTTCGATCGTGCTCGTCGCCGTCGACGGAGCGCGTGTCGGCTACAGCGTCGGTCTGACGAACTACGAGCTCGCGCAAGAGCTCGTCCGGCTCGGCTGCGTTACGGGCTCCGGCCTCGAGCCGGGCAATTCGACGACGATGGCATTCGACGGTCAGCTCCTGAACCGGCCGTCGGATCCCAGCGGTGAGCGTGCGATCGCAGAGGGGCTGCTCGTCTCCTATACGGGCGTCTACGTGCCCGCTCCCTCGGATGCCGTGCTCTCGCCGAACGGCGACGGCGTCGGCGACCGCGAGCTCCTGAGCTACAAAGTCGTCCGCCCGTCGACCGTGACGGCCAAGATCGTCGGCGCCGACGGCGTCGCGCGGTTGACCCAGACCGTTCAGCAGGCTCCGGGCACATACAAGTTCTCGACGACCGGAACGAAGCCCGACGGGACGGTGGACGGCGAAGGCCGTTGGCACTGGGTGGTGAGCGCGGTCGACGATCTCGGGCGCAAATCGTCAGCCGACCAGCCGTTCTGGGTGAACAACACGCTCGGCAACCTGCGGGTCCCGCGAACGGCGCGCGTTCGGGCCGGACGAAGGCTCACCATCGGCACGTTCACGCTCACCCGGCGGGCCAAGGTCACGACGACCGTGGAGAGCACGAACGGCGTCGTCCTCCGGGTGCTCGGCAGCTCGAGCATCGGCGCCGGCACCGCGAGCGTTCGGTGGGACGGGCGCGACCGGCGCGGGAACCTCTTCTACGGCGGCCGGTATGTGCTGCGCGTCCGCGCGCAAAACCAGTACGGGCCGACAGAGCTGACGCAGACCTTCCTGGCCCACCGCTAGCCTCCGCTCTTGGTGCTCGCTTCAGTCACGAGCTCCGTGACGACGTTCATCGGCGACTACGGTCTCTACGCCGTCTTCGTGCTGATGGCCATCGACGCGGTCTTCCCAGCGGCGAGCGAGCTCGTGATGCTCTACGCGGGCGCACTGGCCGCCGGAGCGTTCTCCGGTCAGCACGTCGTCCTGTTCGGAAATCGGATCGATTCGCACTTCTGGGCGTACGTGGCGGTGTCGCTCGCCGGCACGATCGGGTACGTCATCGGCTCGCTGATCGGCTGGGGGGTCGGCGCCTACGGAGGGCGGCCGCTGCTCGAGGAGCGGGGCCGCTGGTTCCACCTCGACCGGGAGAAGCTCTCGCGCGCCGACCGCTGGTTCGAACGTTACGGCGATGCCGCCGTCTTTCTCGGCCGTGTGACGCCGGTCGTGCGCTCGTTCATCTCGATTCCCGCCGGCGTCGTGAGGATGCCGCTTGGCCGTTTCACCGTGCTGACCTTCCTCGGCTCCGCGTTGTGGTGTTTCGGGATCGCCGGAGCCGGATGGGCGCTCGGGTCGAACTACGAGCGGTTCCATCACGACTTCGCCTATCTCGAATACGCGGTTCTCGCGGGGGCGATCTTCCTCGCCGGGTGGCTGATTCTGCGCTGGCGCTCGTCCGCGGCGGGGGCCCGTTCTGAGCGCCAGTAACCCTCTCAGCCGGGTGGAGCGGCCGCGCCGCCATGTCGGCGCGGCCTTTGAATATCGGCGTCGCAAACGAACGCCGATGTCTAGACTGGCTCGCGGTGCCGGTCCCTCTCGTTGACGTACGGGCGCAGTACGCGCGCCTGATACCGCAGATTCTCGCGCGGTTCCAGGAAGTGCTCGAGTCGGGCACGCTGATTCTGGGGCCGAACGTGACTGCGTTCGAGGAGGAGGCGGCCGTCTATCTCGGTGTGCCTCGGACGATCGGGGTCGCGAACGGCACCGACGCGCTCGTCCTCGTGCTGGACGCGCTCGAGATCGGCCCAGGCGACGAGGTGATCTGCCCCTCGTTCACGTTCTACGCGACCGCGGAGGCGATCATGCGAACCGGGGCGACGCCGGTCTTCGCCGACATCGATCCGGTTTCCCTGAACGTCGATCCCGAGGACGTCGCCGCCAAGGTGACCGAGCGGACTCGGGCGATCATGCCGGTGCATCTGTTCGGCCGTCCGGCCGACCTCGACGCGCTCGCCCGGCTCGGCGTTCCGATCATCGAGGACGCGGCGCAGGCTTTTGGCGCCGAGGGGGTCGCGACCACTGGAGTCGCCTCGACCTTCAGCTTCTTCCCCACCAAGAACCTGTTCGCACTCGGCGACGGCGGCCTGGTGGCCGCCACCGACGATGAGCTGGCAGAACGCGTCCGGATGCTGCGCTTCCACGGCTCGCGAGACAAGAAGACGTTCACGTACGTGGGCACGAACTCGCGGCTCGACGAGCTCCAGGCCGCCGCCTTGCGTCTCTTCCTAGCCGAGCTCGACGGCTGGAACGCGGCGCGGCGCGAAGCGGCAGCACGCTACGCCGAGCTCGGGCTCGGCGAGTTCTGCGAGCTCCCAGAGGACGAGCCCGGCCACGTCTACCACATGTACGTCGTCCGGTCGCCCGAACGCGACCGTCTTGCCGAGGCGCTCTCCGCGGCCGGGATCGGGAACGCCTCCTACTACGTGACGCCGACACACCTGCAGCCGGCCCTGAAGCGGTTCGGCCACGCGGAAGGCTTTCTCCCGGAGACCGAGCGCGCCTCGCGCGAGAATCTGGCGCTGCCGATGTGGGCCGGGATCCCGGTCGAGGTCCAGGAGCGCGTCGTCAGCGTGGTGAGAGAAGCTTCAGCCCTACGGGCCCTAGGATCAACGTGATCCCGATCAACCGACACAGGATCTGGCAGATCGTCGCGGACGGCGCGCTCATCGCCGCGGCGTGGTGGCTGGCCTTCGAGCTCCGCTTCGACCACGGCGTTCCTCCGTATTACGACACGCTCTTCAAGCGCACGGTCCTGATCGTGGTCGGGATCAAGCTCCTGGTCTTCATCCTCTTCGGCTTCTACGACCGCTGGTGGAGGTACGTCTCGACGCGCGACATGTGGAGTGCGGCACGGGGCGTCACGGTCGCTTCGCTCGTTGCCGACGTGACCGTCTACTTCGCCTCGCCGGTGGCGGACGTCCGGCTGCCACGGTCGATCGCCGTGATGGACTGGTTGCTCCTGCTCGCCCTCATTGCGGGCTCGCGGCTGATCGCGCGCTCGGTGTTCGAGCGGCCGACGCCCGGCCGGCTCGTCGCTCGGGGCAAGGAAGTGCTCGTCGTCGGCGCCGGCGAAGCGGCGCGCGACACGATCCGCGAGATGCACCGCAACCCGCAGCTCGGCTACACGCCGATCGGGCTCGTCGACGACGACCCGCGGAAGAAGAACATCCGCATCCACGGAGTCCGCGTGCTCGGCACGACCGCCGACCTCCCGCATCTGCTGCGCGACAACAAGCCGGACGAGGTCCTGATCGCGGTTCCGTCGGCTTCGGGCGAGTTCCGCCGTGCGGTCGTGACGACGACACGTGACCTGGGCGTGCCCGTGAAGACGCTTCCCGGCCTGCACGAGCTGATCTCGGGCGACATCGATCTGGCTCTGCAGATCCGGCCGGTCCAGGTCGAGGACGTGCTCGGCCGCGACCCGGTCGACGTCGATCTCGACTCGGCCGCGCCCTACGTCGAGGGCAAAACCGTGCTCGTCACCGGTGCGGGCGGTTCGATCGGCTCGGAGCTCTGCCGCCAGCTGACGAGGCTCGGGCTCCAGCGCTTGATCCTGGTCGAGCAGGGCGAGACGGCGCTCTTCGAGATCGAGCGAGAGCTGGTCGACGAGCGCAGCTTCTCCGCCGCGGTGCCGGTGCTCGCCGACGTGGGCAATCCGACGAAGATGCGCCAGGTCTTCGAGCGCTACGAGCCGAGCATCGTCTTCCACGCGGCCGCGTACAAGCACGTGCCGCTGATGGAGGCGAATCCGCTCGAGTCCGTGCGTAACAACGCACTCGCAACGAAGGTGGTCGCCGACGCCGCGGTCGCGCACGGTGTGGAGCGCTTCGTGTTGGTCTCGACGGACAAGGCCGTGAATCCGAAGACCGTGATGGGACAGTCGAAGGCGGTCTGCGAGTGGGTGGTCGAGGCCTACGGGGCGCGCGAGGACATCTCGACGCGATTCGTCGCGGTGCGGTTCGGCAACGTGCTCGGCTCTTCCGGGAGCGTGATCCCGATCTTCCGCCGGCAGATCGAGAAGGGTGGCCCGGTCACCGTCACGCACCGCGAGATGACGCGCTTCTTCATGACGATCCCAGAGGCAGCATCGCTCGTCATCCAGTCCGGCTCGATCGGCGGCGAGGGTCACGTCTTCGTGCTCGACATGGGCGATCCCGTAAAGATCGTCGAGCTCGCCGAGCAGATGATCAGGCTCTCGGGGAAGGACCCGGGCGAGATCGGAATCGACTTCGTCGGCGCTCGTCCGGGCGAGAAGCTGCACGAGGAGCTCTGGGGCGAGGGCGAGACCGTCGTGGCCACTGCGCATCCGAAGATCCGCCGCGTCAGCGGCCCCGTCGTCGACGCCGTCTGGCTGCAAGACGAGCTCGCCGAGCTGGAGCGCCTGGTCGAGGACGGCGAGACGCTCGAGGCTGTCTCGCGCCTAGCGGCGATGTCGCGCGAGCCGCGTTACGCGGTCGCGCGCGACGAAGACTCGGTTCTCGAAGACACGCTTCACTGACGTTCGATCGCCGTCGGAGACGGCCCTTGAGGATCGGGCCGCTTGCTTCGTTGGCCATCAGCCGCCGTGAGCTTGTTGGTCACGCGCCCCTCCTCTCGTGGTTCCTTGCCGCCAACTCCCGGTTGAACTGGCGCATTGCGACATTGGGGAGAGCGGTGAGCTCGTCGAGGTGCTCGGTGCTGGCCGTTGCGAGATGGGCTCCCAGCTCGGTCGATTCTGTCTCTCCCTGGATTCGGGCACGGAGCTCTGCGCTGACAGCCTGCACGAAGCGGTCGGCAGACTGCGCCCAGCCGGCGAAGAATTTGCTCGCCGCCGTGATCGAGGCGAGTTCAATCCGAGCGAGTTGCCGTAGCACGTCACGTCCGGTCTCGGTTTGCGTTTCTTGCTTCTTGGCCACGTTGGCCCCCTTTGGATCGGAGATTGTTCGGCTCGTCATTTCAGGCTCCGAAGCGCGTCGACGGCCCACCCGCCGAGTGCGAGAAGCACGAGTGCCAGCACCAGTGAGGCAAAGAGGAGGCGCCGCTTCATGCCGCTTCTCCGGTCTCGAGCAGCGGCCCGACCGGTGTGGCCGGATACCCAGCCGCCGAGAGCACTCGGCACCACGTGGTCGGATCGGGAGCCTCGCCGTAGTAGAGAACGAGAAAGCGGTCTTTCGCCGCCCTCGAGGTCAGGTCATGCACGTCCGGAAAGACGAAGAGCTCCCAGCGGGCTCGCGCGAAGGAAGTCGCGTTGTCGAGGCCGCGGATTTTGAGTTCGTAGGCGTTCATCTGATTACAGCTCCTTTGGCGAGTCCGGGCCCGCTCCCGGGTGGAGCGGGCCCGAGTGTGAGCAGGACTCAGCGGTCGTCCTGCCCGTGGGGAAGGAGGAAGTTCCGCACGACGTAGTCGGCGACCTGCGTGCCCAGTCGCTGCCCTGCGACGAGGTCGAAGCGGAAGTGCTGCCCGGCATAAATGCGACTGAGGCTGGCCTCGTCGGCTGCAGCCGAGAAGCTCGTGAAGCCACGCACGACTCCGGGCAGCACTTCGGAGGTAACGGCGAAGTTCTCGCTGTCACCGCCGAAGAACGTGGAGAGCACGTCGGCGCCGGCGGCACTGACGACGGCGTGCGCGCCGGGGTAGGAGGGATCCAGCGCTGTCGTGGCGAGCGGCGTCCAGTTCGGGTCGCCGGCGGTTGCCGGATTCCCGTCGTTGGCAGCGGCCCGGATTGCAGTGATCGGCCGCCAGAAGTGGTACGTGTACTTGGCGTCGTAGAAGGCGATCACCGAGTCGGCGAGCGTCAGGTCGAGCAGTGCGAAGAGCCGCGCGTTCTGCACCAGGGTCGTCCCGTGTGCCAACGCTGCCGTCTGGGCGATCTCGTTCCAGTAGTTCTGGATGGGAGCCGCCCAGAAGCGGGCGATCTGGGTTTGATCCGCGCTGCGCGTTGCGCTGCTTGCGAGGCCCAGCGACTTCACTTCGTTAAAGGAAGCCGTGTAGGTGGGGCTCGTCAGTGCCGGTGGCGGAGCGGGTCGGAACTGGTTGGCGCTCCGCAGGGCGAAGGGCTGGACGAAAGGCCAGTGCGTGAACACCGGCTGCACGAATCCGGGCGGGGTCAGCTGGTAGTCGCCGGGATTCGTGCCCGGCACGAAGGGAATCGGCGTGGCGGTTGAGCCGTCATCGCTTCGCAGGGTGAGGATCGCGGCAGCGGCTTCTTCGCCGACCCTGATGCCCTGATCCTTCGCCCGCCCGTCGGGAACCTGCGACAAGGACACGGCCAGATCGGCGTCGAGAGCGGCCGCTTGGGCCGGGTAGAGACGGACGAGCACGGCATGTGCGGCGGCAGCAGCAGCGGCCGGCTCGGACGCGTGCCGGGGTGCCCCGAGGTCGACGAGGTAGGAGGCGTTTGTCTTCGCGATCGCATTGACGGCGTCGTAGACCGCCGCGTGCAGGATCGCCATGCTGCGGGTCGGGTGGACCGTTGCCGGCTGGGCCCCGGGCGTCCGGAGGATTCCGAGCAGGATCCGGTTCCACTGGATCACCTGATCGGGCGAGGTCGCCGGCGGGGCCGTGACCGATGGGGGTGCGTCCATGCTGGTCACGCGTGTCGGGCGCGCGGTGCGCGCATAGGCGTTGGCGGCGAGGACGACCGCCGCCCCGACCGCGCCGAGGGCCATTCCGAAGGCGAATAGCCGGAGAGAGAAGTGTTTCACTGAAGTGCTCCTTTTCTGTAGGTGGTCGGTTCTGGTTGCAGCGTTCGGATGAAGGTGTCGAAGGCCCAGCGATCGCCGCCGAACAGCACTGCGAGCACGTCGTCGCGCGCCGTCAGGAAGACGCCTCGGACCTCGTCGCAGGTGATCAGGGCCCAGTGCAGCGACCGCCGCTCGCGCGCGGTCGCAGCCCAGCTGATGTCGAGCTCGAAGACGCTCATGAGATCGGGTCGACCGGGTAGAGGAGGGACTCGGGCCCTGATGCGGGCTCGCCGTCGCCTAGGCGCCTGTAGCTGTGGATCCGTGCGGTCCCGCCTGCGCCGTCGACGCGGCTGACGCTGTAGATCGGGCCGAGCACGAGTCGGCCATTGCGGATCGAGAACTGATAGCGATCGAGCGCTCGCGGCGCCGGCCCGGCCGTGCGGTTGCCTTCGGTGTCGAACTCGCTGCCATGGCAGGGACAGCCGAAGCCTCCCGCGGGTAGGGCCGGGACGACCTTCACCTCGCCGACGTTCGTCCGCTCGAACCTCTCTCGCTGCACGAAGATCGGCCCGTTCGGTTGCGTCGGGCAGCCGACGTGTGTGCAGCGGCTGGACATGATCGTGAAGCTCGGCGACTTCCCGACGAAGCCGTTGTTCCGCACGAATGCAGCCCGGCGAGAGATCTCGCCGGCCTGAGGATCCGACAAGAAAGTCGCGATGACGAACTGCCCCTCGGGAAACGCTTCGATCGGCCCGAGGTCGACAGCCTTCGGCTTGGCGCGGCCGAGAGCCGGGAGCACCGCGACGGCGATTGCGGGCAGCGCCACACCGGCGGCGATGAGGCCGCCGAGCGCCAGGGTTCCACGCTCGAGGAAACGGTTGCGCGGAAACCGCTCGGCCTCAGCCGCGGACTGGTTGGTTTCCGGTTCCGGCGATGTGGGCGACTGTCTGCCGCTGCCGCGAATCCAAGCGAATCCGGCAAGCAGAGTGATTGCGCCGCCCACCGGCAGAATCACTCCCGGGCTCACGACCAGGCCGGCGAGTACTACGGCGATGCCGATCGCGAACGCGATCGGCGCAAGCGTGGGGCCGGCCGCTTCTTCGTTCGTCTCTGAGTTTCGGGCCATTTCGCCTCTCCCTCTGGACTCCGCGTGAGCTCGTGAGCTCCGCGTGGGAAAGAGGCGGCCTTGGCCTCGACGACACCTTTCGTGGGTGTCTGTCGAGCAACGTAGCAGCAGCGCCAGACCTGCGGCCCGGCTCGTCTATTGCGTTTTGGTTAAGGCGGCTTTTGTGGGAACACGCTGCCGCCCGCCCTCGTTGACCCGAATGTGCGTAGGGAGCTTTCAGGCTCGGTGACGTCCGGCAATCTGCCCGCCAGTCTCGAGCTCGACTTTCGCGTCTCGGCGCTCCGAGTCGGTTGGTGGCTGGGCTGGGCGGCGCTCGCGGCCGTCGTCGTGGGCATCGCCGTTGGAGCAGATCCGGGCCATCGGTGGCTCGTGCTCACGCTTGCCGTCCTAGCCGGGGCCGCCAACCTCGTCGTAATGCACGTCCCTTGGCGGGATTGGCTGGGCAAGGCGCGAGGATCGGCCCTGCTCGACGTTTGGTCGGGCGCCCTGATCGGCTTCGTGGTGCTGCTCGTCGGCTTGGGCGGATCGACCTTTTCCCTCCTCCTTTTCCTTGCGATTCCTTTCGTCGCGGTCGTTCAGGTGGGACGCCGCCGCGTCTTTTGGCTCGCGACAACACTCGCCGCCTGCGTGCTGGTCACAGTTGCCGTGTCACTACCTGCGGGAGCGACTGCAATGCGGCTCACGATTCTCGGTGCCGTCGTCGGCGGCACGCTCGTCGTTGCCGGCGCGCTTCGCCGCGAAGCCGCGGAACGCGCGCAGGCCGCGGCACGCGCCGCCCAGGAGCGAACGCTCCTCACGGAGGCGGAGCACCGGATCAAGAACAGCCTGCAGTCCGCCGCAGACCTGCTCTTGCTCGGTCGACCCGACGGCAGCGCCGGGCGTCCGTTCGACCTGACTGCGTCAAGGATTCGATCGCTGGCGGAGGTGCACCGCCTGCTGAGCGAGTCCGCAGCCGAGGACGTTCGCGCCGATCGGCTCCTTCACCGCATCGTGGAGGACGTCGACGCTCCTCTCATCCTCGACGCTGAGGTCGTGACCCTCGACGCGGCCTCCGCCCAGAAGCTCGGGCTCGTAGCCAACGAGCTCGTCACCAATGCGGTTCAACATGGCTCCCCTCCCTACTTGGTCAAGCTCGAGGGCGGCTCGCGCACGCGCTTGCGCGTTGAAGACGCGGGTTCGAGCCCGACTGATACCAACGCTGGGCTCGGTCTGCAGTTGGTGCGCAGGATGGCCGAAGAAGGTCTTGGCGGATCTTTCGAGCTCGGAGAGCGGAGCGGCGGCGGGACGCGCGCGGAGCTCGTCTTCTAGGAGGCTTTGGTGCGCGTACTGATCGCCGAGGACGATCCGGTCATCGCGCTTGCCCTCGTCGAGCGAGTCCGCTCGCTCGGACATGAGCCGCTCGGCCCGGTTGGCGACGGAGAGCACGCGGTTGCCGAGGCGACTGCGACTCGTCCCGATCTCTATCTCTTCGACATCGAAATGCCGAAGCTCGACGGACTGGCGGCCGCCGCTGAGCTCACAGCACGCGGTCTCGGTCGTCCTGTCGTCGTGATCACGGGTCTCGACGATCGCGGCCTGATCGAACGATCAGTCGCGACCGGTGCAGGCGCATATCTGACGAAGCCGGTCGACACGCGGGAGCTCGAGGCTGCGATCTCGCTCGCCGCGGCTCGCCACGCCGAGCTCGAAGGGCTGCAGGCCGAGGTGGCCCAAACGAAGCAGACCCTCGAGGATCGCAAGCTCATCGAGCGAGCGAAGGGCCTGTTGATGAAGGCGCTCGGCCTTGCGGAGCCGGATGCGTTCCGCCGCCTGCAACTCGCGGCGCGAGAGCGGAACCTGCGCCTCGTCGATGTGGCGCGGGCGATCGTCGAGCAGCAAGACATCTTGGAAGTCCCCGCAGCAAAGAAATAGCGCCCTCCTGAAGCAGAGTCGTCACAGCGCCGTCACACGACGGGGCTAGGGTGGCCCGGTGGACGCGGGTGCGATCTTCGACGGGCTCAACCCGGAGCAGCGGCATGCGGTAGAGGCCGTCCGGGGGCCCGTCTGCATCCTCGCCGGCGCCGGGTCGGGGAAGACGACCACGATCACACGGCGGATCGCGAACCAGGTCGCCCTCGGTGCGTTCTCGGCCGATCAGATCCTCGCGGTCACTTTCACCGACAAGGCGGCGCGCGAGATGCGGGGCCGGCTGGAAGAGCTCGGCGCCGGCGGCGTACGAGCGAGGACGTTCCACTCCGCGGCCTTCGCTCAGCTGCGGTGGTTCCGGGATGAGCCGTCGGGTCGGATCCTCGCCTCGAAGGCTCTGATGCTCCGGCAGATCGGCAACACGCTGCCTATGCCGTACAAGTTCCGGCCCGCGGTCGATCTCGCGACCGAGGTGGAGTGGGCGAAGAATCGGCGGCTGACTCCTGAGACCTACCGGCAAGGGCTGAACGGTCACGAGCCGCCTATCCCGGGCGATCTGATGGCACGCGTGTTCCGCGAGTACGAGCGCCGCAAGGAAGCGTCCGGCGCTCTCGATTTCGAGGATCTGCTCGCGCTCGCAGTCAAGCTGCTCGAGGACGAGCCCGAGGCGCTCGCGCAAGTGCGCGATCGCTACCGCGCCTTCACGGTCGACGAGTACCAGGACGTCAACCTGCTGCAACAGACGCTGCTGGAGCTCTGGCTTGGCGAGCGCGACGACCTCTGCGCGGTGGGGGACGACTACCAGTCGATCTACGCCTTCACCGGCGCGACGCCGGAATACCTGCTGGCGCTGCCCGAGCGCTTTGCGAACGCGACGGTCGTACGGCTGGAGGCGAACTACCGCTCCACGCCGCAGGTGCTCGGGCTCGCGAACCGCCTCGTTCCACGTCTCGGCGGGGCCGAGAAGCAGCTGCGCGAGACCCACGGTCCGGGCCCCGAGCCCGAGCTGCGCGGCTTCGCTGACGGCGACGCGGAGGGCAAGTTCGTCGTCGAGCGTGTCCGTGAGCTCCATGCGGCCGGCACACCGCTCGAGGAGATGGCGGTACTCATTCGCCTGAACGCCCGTTCGGCCGACTTCGAAGAGGCGTTCAGCGACGCGGAGATCCCCTTCCAGGGCGCTGCGCTCCTGACGCGCGACGCAGCTCGGCAGCTCCTCAAAGGCCTCGGTGGCTCCACCTCGCGCTCCGTCGCGTACGAAGTGCGGCGTCTCGCTCGCGAGCACGGCTGGGAAGAGACGCCCCCACCGGGCCTCGGGGAGCGCGAGCTGACACGGCAGAGCGACCTCGGGCGGTTGATCCGGCTTGCCGAGGAGTTCGACGACGGCTCCCGCGACATCGGCGACTGGATCAAGTGGCTCCGCGAGCGCTTCGACCACGGCGCCCAGGGCGGCGTCCACCTGCTGACGCTCCATCGCGCCAAGGGCCTCGAGTGGGACGCCGTCTTCCTGCCGCGGGTCGAGGAGCGCGAGCTCCCCTGCAAGCAGGCGCTCGGAGACGATGCGGCGATCGCCGAGGAGCGCCGCCTGCTCTACGTGGGGATCACGAGAGCGCGCAAGCACCTCGCCCTGACGTGGACCCGCCGCCCGAGCCGCTTCCTCGCCGAGCTCGGCGTCGAGACCAGGCGCGATGCGGCACCCCGCCGCTCAGAAGAAGAGCTGCCGCCGGCCTTCCGGACGCTGAAGCAATGGCGCCTCGAGCGGGCGAAGGCCGACGAGGTGCCCGCCTACCTGGTGTTCCACAACTCGACGCTGGAGCAAATCGCCGAGCGCGGCCCTCGCACGCTCTCGGAGCTCGCGTCAGTCCCCGGCGTAGGCCCGACGAAGCTGGAGCGCTACGGCGAGGAAGTCCTCGCCGCCCTCGCCGCGGCCTAGCAAGCCTGCCCATCAATAGTTGCGCAGGTCTTCATAATGGTTTCTTATGGACACGCGCCAACTCGCCGCCTTCTGTGAGGTTGTAGATCGTAAGAGCTTCTCGCAAGCGGCCGAGCGGCTCGGGGTGACGCAGCCGGCGGTCAGCTTGCAGGTTCGGTCGCTCGAGAAGCGGCTCGGGACGCGGCTGCTCGACCGTTCCGGCCGACGGGTCGAGCCGACGGAGGCCGGCCACCGCCTGTACCGGGCCGCGCAGCGGATGCTCGCGCTCGAGAGTCAGCTGTTCGAAGAGCTGGCGGGCGACGACGGAGCGCTACGCGGTGAGCTCGCGCTCGGCGCCTCGACCGGGCCGGGAGGCACCGTTGTGCCGTTGTTGCTCGGCGAGTTCCAGCGCGAGCACCCGGAGGTAAGCGTTGCGCTCTCGATCTCGGACACGAACCGCGTGATCGAGCAGGTCGCCGAGCGCGAGCTCGAGCTCGGGATCGTCGGGGCCGCGCCGAAGCATCGCGGCGTCGTCTTCGAGCCCTTCTTCCGCGACGAGGTGATCCTCGTCGTCCCGCCGGGCCACCGGTTCGCGGGCGAACAGATATCGCTCGAGCAGCTCCGCGGCGAGCCTCTGATCCTGATGCAGGAAGGCGCAGGGGTGCGCCAGGTGATCGAGGACGAATTGCGTCGCGGCCCCATTCGTCTAAGAGATCTCGACGTCAGGCTCGAGCTGGGACTCCAGGAGTCCGTCAAGAGCGCCGTCGTCGCGGGCTACGGCGTCACGTTCATTTCACGCTCGGGCGTCGAGGCCGAGCTCGCGGCCGGCACGCTGGCGGCGGCGCGTGTCAAGGGCCTCGAGCCTGCACGTGAGATCTCGCTCGTCCGTCCGTCGGGACGCTCGCCGACCCGCGCGGCCGAGGCGTTCGTCGCCTTCGCACGCGCCAAGCTCGCCGCGTGATCGTTCGCTGGGGGCTGGGCGAGCTCCCCGAAGTGTTGCGAGAGCTCGGAATCGAGGGGCCGTTTCTCATCGCAAGCGAGCGCTGGTCGAAGCTCGACTTGCCTGCGGCCGGCCGCTGGAACGACGTCCCAAGCGACCAGGTCGACGAGATCGCCTTGGCGGCCCGCGATGCTGACGGACTGCTGGTGGTCGGCGGCGGAAGCGCGATCGATCTCGCGAAGGCCGTCTCCGTCGCGACCGGCCTACCGGTCGTCTCGGTGCCGACCACGTACTCGGGCTCGGAGTGGGCGGACAACTTCGGGATCCGCGACGGCGCGCGCCGCATGCAGGGAGGCGGCTCGGGTGCCAATCTCGCCGGCATCGTCTACGAGCCGGAGCTGACTCTCGAGCTGCCGCTGGAGGAGTCGGTGGGCACAGCGCTGAACGCGCTCGCGCACTGCGCGGAGGCTCTCTACGTGAAGGGGCGGAATCATAAGGCGGACGTGCTTGCCCTCGAAGGCGCCCGGACGATCAACGAGACACTGCCGCGCGTTGCCGCGGACGGACACGACCGGCAGGCGCGGACGAAGTTGCTTGCCGGCGCGGATGTTGCCGGGCACGCGCTCGGGCTGGCCGGTCTGGGCCTCGGCCACGCAATGGCGCAGGCAATCGGCGGCCGCTACGGGCTTCCGCACGGCGCGCTGAATGCGATCTGTTTACCGGCAGCGCTGCGGTTCAACGAGCCGGTGGCTCACAGCGAGATCGCGCGTTTCGCTGAAGCGCTCGAGACCGACGATCCAGCTGCACGGGTCGAGGAGCTCGCCGGCCTGGGCGGTTTCGAGCGGCTCCGCGATCTGGGCGTGCCCAACGAGGACCTCGATGCCCTGGGGCGAGCCGCCTCGGAAAGAGGTGGAGCAAAGGCAAACCCCCGCCCGGCATCGCCGGCGGAAGTGGCCGAGCTCATGCGCTCAGTCTGGTGAGGCGCCGATTAATGACCGTCGAAGGCGCTTCCGGTGATCGTCCCGACCATTCCGAAGCCTCCTTTCCTC
>Ga0207693_10000795_pt1 | contig 28172 bp, 28 predicted proteins | sample LARL81metaG_FD_184347 | JGI IMG/M metagenome (GOLD analysis project Ga0207693, IMG submission 184347) | Corn, switchgrass and miscanthus rhizosphere microbial communities from Kellogg Biological Station, Michigan, USA - LAR L8-1 metaG... | ecosystem: Host-associated > Plants > Roots >... | reverse complement strand
ACGATGGTGACACTGCGCGGCCCCGAGACCAGGGCGACGACCATCGAGTGCCCACCCGACGGCGAGTGGGCGGCGATCCGCTTTCGGCTCGGCGTGCACATGCCGTGGCTTCCGACCCACTTGCTGCTCGATCACCGCGACGTGAATCTGCCGGTGTCGACCGACGGATCGTTCGAGCTCCAGGGTTGTCGCTGGCCGCTCCCGGACCTGGAGAATGCGGAAGGCTACGTCGACCGGCTCGCTCGGTGCGGCGTGATCGCGCGGGACGACGTGGTTGCGGCAGCAATACGCGGCGACGGACAACCGCTCACGATCCGATCGATCCAGCGGCACTTCCGGCGCACCACGGGTATGACGCACGGGCTGTTCCGCCAGATCGAACGGGCCCGCTGCGCGACCAACCTGCTACGCGACGGGGCGTCCATCCTGGACGCCGTCCACGAGGCCGGATACTTCGACCAGGCCCATCTCACCCGGTCGCTCAAACTCCTCATCGGCGAGACACCGGCGAGCGTCATGCGGCGGAACAAGCAGCTGTCGTTTCTGTACAAAACAGGCTGACCTGCGCCGGGTTAATCTGCCGGCAATCGTTTTCGAGCAGGAGGCGTGTCGTGCGGGTCGAGCCCTACGTGTACTTCCAAGGCCGCTGCGAAGAGGCCCTCGAGTTCTATCGCGTCGCCATCGGCGCCAAAGCCACGGTGTTCGCCCGCTTCGGGGACAACGTGGGCCATGCCGAACTTCGAATCGGCGACACCGTGGTGCTCGCGTCTGACGGCCAAGGAGCGGGCCAACCCGAGTTCACAGGCTTTTCGTTGTCGTTGGCCGTCTCTGACGATGCCGAGGCCGAGCGGCTCTTCGCGGCCCTGGCCGATGGGGGAACGGTGCAGGTGCAAATGGCACCGACGCCCTTCGCATCGCGCCTGGGCCTCGTCGCCGACAGGTTCGGCGTGCCGTGGATGGTCGTGTCACAGAACGCGACGGGGTGACCTACCCATTTCGTAGCCGGCGGGAAACGACATCTCGATGACCCGGAGCCGGTCATTGGCCTTGGATTCCAGTTCAAGGACCACGCAACCGCCGCCGAGGACCTTGGACTCCAGAACGATGTAATGCTGGCCGCCACCATTGACGTCGGTGACGTGTTCCCCCGAGCGCAGCGCCTCAACGGGCACAAGCTCGGGGGCTTTCCGATGGTCTGGTTCCACCTTGGCAACCGTATGCGAAGAAGACCGGCCCGGGGGCTGGTTTCGCCCGACAAGGGGTCGGGCGCCGACGGCGATCGCGTAGCCGACGCCTCCCAGCACGACCGCGATCGCGCACAACACAAAAGTTGCGAGCGCAAACGGCCATCCGGGCTTGCGGCGATACAGCTGGACCACCGTCACCACCAATCCGACGACCCCGATCGCGAAGGCGGCCAGCAACGCTGTCCCTACGGCCGTGGCGGCGCCTTCCGCGCTGCAGCTCTCCGGCGGGCAGTAATCGAGAAAAGCAAGGGAGAACAGCCCCATGGCCGCAGCCACCACGCCGAATGCCACCGTGACGATGAGGGCGCCGATAGAGACCCAGAGGTCGGTGCTCGCGATGGGCGGTTTCGGGAGCCGCGGCGGCGGATAGCCGGGATGCGCCATGGCACGCGATGCTAGCGGGTACTCGCTCTTTGGCGGTTCCTCACCGATTCCGCCGTCCGATAGACGATCATGGCGCCAGCAACTCTGGGGGTGTACATGCAGAGCACGATGCAAGACTTTCCGCTGACCGTGACGGGAATTCTGCGACACGGAACGGGATGGAACTCGAGTCGCAGGATCACGACGGCGAGTGCGGGCGAATACCGCGACATCAGCTACGGCGAGCTCGGAACAAGGGTGGCGCAGCTCGCTCATGGCCTGCGCCAACTCGGTGTGACGGACGGCGATCGCGTCGCGACGTTCATGTGGAACAACCAGGAGCACCTCGAGGCCTATTTCGCCGCGCCATGCATGGGTGCGGTGCTGCACACACTCAACATCCGGCTTTCCGGCGAGCAGATCGCGTTCATCGCCAACCAGGCCGAGGATCGCGTTGTGCTGGTGGACATGTCGCTGGCCCCGCAGCTGGCGGCGGTGTTGCCGGAGATGACGTCGGTGCAGACGGTCGTGGCCGTCGGCGAGGGTGATGTGGCCTCCCTCGGCACGTCCGGCAAGCACGTTGTCCGCTACGACGACCTGCTCGGCGGGCAGCCGATCGAGTTCGATTGGCCTGATTTAGACGAAAGAAGCGCCGCTGCAATGTGTTACACAAGCGGCACGACCGGCAACCCGAAGGGCGTGGTGTACAGCCACCGCTCGAGTTACCTGCATTCGATGTCGATCTGTGCGGCGAACGGAATTGGCCTTGTCGACGGCGACCGTGTGTTACCGATCGTGCCGATGTTCCACGCGAACGCGTGGGGCCAGCCGTACGCCGCCGTGATGGCCGGCGCCGACCTGCTGCTGCCGGACCGATACCTGCAGGCCGCGCCGCTGGTGGATATGATTGAGCAGCGGCGCCCGACGGTCGCGGCCGCTGTTCCGACGATCTGGAACGACGTGCTTCAGTTTCTGCACGCCAACCCCGGGCGTGACATCTCGTCCCTGCGAACGGTGTGCTGCGGCGGCTCCGCCGTGCCACTGGGCATGATGAAGACCTACGAGCAGTCGTACGGCGTGACCATCCGCCAGGGCTGGGGCATGACGGAGACCTCACCGCTCGCCGCGCTTGCCACCCCGCCACCGGAGGTCACCGGGGAGGACTACTGGACGCTTCGCGCCACTGCGGGCCGGGTGTTCTGCGGGGTCGAGGTTCGTCTCGTCGACGACGCAGGCTGTGTGCTGCCCAATGACGGTAAAGCCGTGGGCGAGATAGAGATTCGCGGTCCATGGATCACCGGTTCCTACTATCAGAACGCCGACCCGTCAAAGTTCGACGACGGTTGGCTTCGGACCGGCGACGTCGGCCGCATCGACCCGCAGGGCTTTATCACGCTCACGGATCGTGCCAAGGACGTCATCAAGTCCGGCGGCGAATGGATCTCATCGGTCGAGTTGGAACTTCGCATCATGGACCACCCCGCCGTATTGGAGGCGGCCGTCGTGGCGGTGCCCGACGACCGCTGGCAGGAGCGGCCATTGGCGGCGGTCGTCGTGAAGAACGACGCCGCCGTCACCGCCGTTGAACTGCGAAAGCATCTGTGCGACAAGGTGGCCCGATTCTGGTTACCGGAGCGGTGGACGTTCATCGACGAAGTTCCGAAGACGAGTGTCGGCAAGTTCGACAAGAAAGTCATCCGGTCCCGATACGCCGACGGCGAATTCGACGTCATCGAGTGCCTGGACTGAAGCGCCGCGGCGAGTCAATCCTTGTTGGTGTGCCGACGCTTCCGCGTCAGCTTGCCCCGCGACTCCGTGAGAGAACTCGTGACGCCAAGGGCGATCAACACGTCGGCGACCGTGATGAACAACCCCCACCAGTACATCCACTTCAACGTGGGATCGGGCTGCGCCGCGAAGTAGCCGATCAGAAATATCGGCCCGACGATGCCGAAGACGAACGTCATCGCCTGAATGACGACGTACCGCTTGAACGTGGACATCAGCGGTCAGCTTAACTGTCCGCAGCCGATTTTCAGCGGCCTGCGGTCATCGCCCACCGGATACCGCCAACCGCTGCGCGCCCGGCCATGCGGATGACGGTGGCCTCCACCGGAGGGAAATACGGCAGCAGCAACGGCATTCGCGCCCATGCGGGCAGCATCGACACGGACGCGGCGGCCAGCAGACCGTACGGTGCCCTGGCGGCGATCGGCAACGGGGGCGTCAGCAGCAGGAAGCGGCCGGCCTCCCGTGCCGCGGGAGTGCCTGACAACTCAGGCCGGAATGCCTCGATCCGTTCGCGCAGTTGTGTCTCCGTTCGCGGTGGATCGGGTACGCCGAGTGCCGCTGCGACACGGGCGGTATCGGCCACGTAGCCGTCGCGGCCGCTCTGGTCGAGGGGGGCGGCGCCGTAGAGCCGGTGGGCGAGAAGGAAGCTGTCGACTTCGGCGACGTGGACCCATTCCAATAGGTGCGGGTCCGAGGCGTGGTACGGCCTGCCGTCGGGGGCGATCCCGTTGACACGCCGGTGGATTCCGCGCACCCGGTCGACCGCGCGCTGCGCGTCGGCGGCGGAGCCGAAGGTCGTCACGGCGAGGAACGTACTGGTGCGCTGCAGCCGGCCCCACGGATCGCCGCGGTAGTCGGAGTGCTCGGCGACGCCTGCCATCGCCAGAGGGTGAAGCGATTGGAGTAGCAGGGCACGCAGGCCGCCGACGAACATGGAGGCATCGGCGTGTACCTGCCGGATCGGACGGTCTTCGCCGAACCAGCGCGGCCCCGGCGTCTCGTGGATGCGCGCCCGGTTGGCAGGCCCGTCCGGACCGGCAACCATGCCGAACAGGCTGCGACCCATCCTCTGGCGTACGGCGCCGAGGTCGGGCAACACCGTCATGGGATCGACGGTACGCGAATAGATCGGCGGCTTTCCTTTTCTACGAGGCGTTAATTAATTAATAGTGCCGGTTGAACCCGGGCACGATAGAACGGCAGTTGGCAACTATCCCGCGGGCGGGGGCAGCGTGACGCTGACCGTCGCGGTCTCCGCAGATCACCACGAGTGATCCCGGCGTTCCGTCGCGGCGTGGTTCACCGATCGCGACGCCTACCACCGATACCAGGCGGCGTTCCTGGATGTCTTTCAGCGTCGGCGAGGCTCCCGGCGGCCGATGAGGCACCGCGCGTCATCGAGCGCCAGTGGTACCGGGACACGGTCGTGTTGGTGTCGTTTCCCGACGAAGCTGCGTTCCACGAGTGGGCGGAATCTAAGGATTACCAACGGATTTCGGAGGACCGCCGCGCAAGCGCCGACACGCTGGTCTTGCCCGTCCAAGCAGTGTAGAGGACCGACCGAGCCGATCGGGTCAAGCGGGGACGAGAACCTGCAATTCGTCGCCTCGACGTTCCACCCGCATTCCCGCGCGCCGAGCGACGCCCGCCACCGCAGCGGCGTCGTCGGGCTCCGATCTTGTCGTGGCAAGGGCGCGAGCGATTCGTCCCTTGTGCGCCTTGTTGAAATGGCTCACCACAGTGCGCCGGCCGTCGGCATGTTCGGCGACTACGTCGACTCTCACAGCGCCAGCCAGCCTGCCGAGGGCAGCGTAGGACCCCGATCGCAGATCGACAACCAGCTCGTTGGCGGCCAGCTCGGCCAGCACGGGTTCGAGCAGTGGTCGCCAGCGAGCGGCCAGGCTCGGTTGTCCCGGCAGTTTTGACGTGGCGGAGAGGCGGTATGCGGGTACGGGGTCGTCCGCCCGCAGCAGCCCGAACAACGCGGAATTTATCGCGAGCCGGGCCCGGGCGCGGCCGGCCGCGGCGCCGCGAAGGGATTCGACGTCGAGCGCGTCGTACAGCACGCCGGTATAGCGGCTGACCGCAGGGAGCGTCGCGGCACTGCGCAGCGCGGCGTTGCGATCGATCTCGAAGTCCTGCGACGCCGAGATGCCCAGTGCACGCCGACAGGCCGATCGATCGCCGGCCAACGTGACCAACTCGTCGACGAGCGCGGCACGCAACGGTCCAAGCGTCGGCGAGCTGAGCGCCTCCAAGGACAGAGGTGGCCCGGCACCGCCGACACGTTTGGTTTCCGACGGGGGCAACAGCACGATCACCGTCGTGACGCTAGCCGAGTGACTGGACGGTCGCTGAGCCGTGCCGGGTCAGGCAGGCGGAGCGATATCCGACGGCGCCGGAGCGGTATCCGCGGGCGCCGGTGGCGCGAACGCATCCTCCGGTGCTGGCGGCGGGGCGAAGGGATCGGCCGGCGGTGGCGGCGGCGCCATCGGGGCCTCCTGTGCCATCAGCACGATCGGCGCATCCGGGGCCGGAGGCGACGGCACCATTTCAGGCGGCGGAGGCAGGAACGGGTCACCGGCCGCAGGCATGGCGTCGGGAGCCGGCGGCACCTCTTCGGGTGCCATCGGAAGAAACATGTGATGGCTGAATTGCCCCTGGAAAGCTCCACCGCCACCGATCCGCACGCCACCGCCTTCACCGGAGGAAACGGGCGTTCCATCGGGCAGCGTCGCGGCCGTGTGGCCGCCGTTCCAGCCGACGTTGAGAGCACCGGGCTGCGACCCGTACTGGAAGCCCCGTACGACAAGAGCCTTCTCGATATTGCCGGTGTTGAACCGGTCGCCATAGATCGGCCGGCCAGTTGCCGCATTCGTCACCCACGACACCAGGCCAGAGCAGTCCGTCCCCCGGGGCGAGTCCCCGCCGGAGACGTACGGCGTGCCCGATACCGAGTTCACGAGCGTCAGCAGCGTTACGGTAGCAAACATGCGGCCGGACGCTACTAGAGGGTTTGTAACGTGCCAAAATCTGTGACGCCCTTCACAACTCGGACGATGAATAGCCTAATTCACGTCGTTACCGCGCAGCATCAAACAATGCAATCCAGCACCGCTGCTTCAATTTTCACGAATATCTGCTGGTAGCTACGGGTGCTTTCCGCCGCAATCAGTGCGCCGCGAATTCCATATAGATATGGAAGCGTTGCGAGTTCGTTTTCAGCGCACCTCAATACCGTTCGTAGGAGTCCACGATTGAGTGGCAGCCATCACAATTCAAGATCGGCGGTTGTGACCCACGCCACTATGCTGGCCAAACGAAAAGCCCAGATCGACTCTGGGCGATCGCCATATCACGCGCGGAGCCGCAGATTAGGCTCCAATCGACCCGGTGAGGTGCGCAAATGGCGTTCAGGATCATGTTGAGGCGGTGCAGAACAGCACTCGCGTTCTGGAGCTGTCTGCTCGTGACCGGCTGCGTCCTGACCTCGGCCAAGGCTATGGCGGTCGACTGCGACATCGTTCCGACCGGCGTCGAAACGACGGACTATTCGTTGCCTTTCGAGGTGCCGGCAGGGTTTATGCCCGATCCGCAGTTCGACGGCAGGCAGGCACAACTTGAAGTGCACCGCGTGCGACCCGTGTACGCGAATAAGTGTCCCTCGGTGCCCAATAGGGCAGTGGTGCTGATTCACGGTCGTACTATCACCGGCGCCGTGGCGTTCGATTTACAGTTTCCCGCACCCGGCGGCGGAACCCTCAGCGTGCAGGAAGCGTTGGCGCTGGCGGGAATTGACAGTTTCGCACCGAGCCTGCTCGGTTACGGTCGCTCAACAACGTTCGATCGTGGACTTGACGATCCGGCCAACGCAAGCCTGCGACCATTTCCGCCGAACGGCGCCTGTGCCTACCCGGAAGGCTGCGACCGAACTCACAGTCCGATCTTTCCGCTCGATCAGCAAGGCGGGCTGCTCGCCATTAATCCTCTTGGCGAACAGCGTCACACGCATTCCAGCGACGTGCGTTTCGCAACTACCGACGTGTGGCTTCGCGACATCCGTCAGACGATCGAAGACGCGATCATCAAAGCCCGGCCCACGGATGGCAAGGTGACGTTGGCCGGCTACTCGCTCGGCGCGCTGCGCGTCGGACGTGCCCTGTACGCCGCGAGCTATCCGGAGATCGTCGACAAGGTCAACCGAGTTGCGTTCTTGTCACCGTTCTTTGGCGGGCCGACGGAAGAGACGACGCCACCGGGCGGCTTTGTCACCTTTCCACTGACGCTAGTTGACCGCGCCTCGATCGCCGAGGGCGGGAGGATGGCGAACCCGGAACGTGAAGCCCCATGTGCGGGCTACAATGTCGACGGCGCTGGCGAGCAGGCGTGGACGCAGCTGATGGATCTCGATGCCGATGGCCGCAACTGGGGCGGCGCCGACCCCGGTCATCCAGGCGGGCTTCTGCGCCTGCCAACCTTCTCCAGTTACGGCTTCAACGAAGCTGTTGTCGGTCAATTGACCCGGCCCACGTTGGTCATGCAGGGACTCAACGACGTCGTTGTGCCGGGCGGGGCCGGGGTCGCGTCCACCATCTACCGCGCACTGCCCGCGTCCATGTCCAATAAGGTTCTGGTGCAACTGGATTGCGCAACACACCAGATGCTGTGGGAGGGCTGTTCGAACGCCGCGCGCTGCACTCCGGCCTCCGGCAACCCGTACGGAACTGAGCCCGGAAAACCCTGGGCCGGAGCGCATTCCACCGTCACTACGGCACTGGCCGAGTGGATCACCAATGGCACGTTCAACGGAGCGCAGGAGGGCAGATTCACCATCGATGCGAGTGGCGTCGCAAGGGCAACTGGAGCCTAAATCAGCCGTAGGCAAGAAGCAAAGGGACCCGCTGCTCGGCGGTTGTCAGCGAACCGTGTTGGCCGATCAGCGACGACAACAGTGATTCTGCTGTGCGGCGCATCATGGCTGCGTCGCCGCGTGCCGCCGCGACCACGTCACCGATACGGAACCGAGCATCATCGCCGACCCTGTCGCCGAACCATCCCGCCGCGATCGCTTCATCACGCGACACCACCCACGCCCGCTGCGCCAATGTCTCCCGCCACGCCGCGAGCACCGCGTCGCCGGCGCCGTCGGCAACGTAGACATGCCGGGCGCGGGGCTCACCGCCGATGGCATCGACGCCGTCCAGAAGGGCCTCGCAGGCGTCGATGTCAACGACCTCTGACGCGTCGACCTCAACCATTCCGTGATCGGCCACCACGGCGAGCAGCCCGCCGGGCCCCAGCCCCTCCACGATGGACTCCACCAGCCGATCCACCTGGCGCAGCTGCATCCGCCATGCCGTCGAACCCGGGCCGTAAACGTGCCCGAGCAGGTCAAGCTCGGAGTGGTAGCCGTAGCAGAACCCGCCGTCGGCAAGCGCGGACCGCACGCACGCGGCCAGGTCACCAAGCGCCTGCACGCCGACGTATCTACCGCCACGCAGCACGGCGCGGGTGAGCCCCGACCCGGTGAACTGCGCGCCGGAGACGACGCTGACGGCGATTCCGGAGGCCGCCGCCCGCTCGAAAGTCGTCGGCTTGGGTTGAACCTGCTCCGGCGGAACCTTGTCGCGGAGGTCGCGGCCCCACGGGTGCGGTCGCCAACCGAGGGCATTCACCACGTCCGCACCGGGCAGCCGAAACGACAGGCCCACCATGCCGTGCTCGCCGGAGCGACAGCCGGTGCCCACCGCGGCCAAGCCCGCGACCGTGGTCGACGGAAACCCTACTTGCAGGGTCTGGCCCCGCAGCCCCGCCAACACCGGCGCATCCTCCGCGTACGTGTCGAGCAGTTCGGCGCCCAGCCCGTCGACAAGCAGCACGCACGCCGCGGCGATATCGCCCTGAAGGGGGATTCGGGGAGCGAAGCCCGCCACGCCCATCGCTGCCAGCACCGACGGCACCACGTCGGCCAGGTGCGGGAGGTCAGGATCGGGCTTCGGCAGTTCCACTAGGTCAGGCGGGTCACTGGGCCGGCGAAACTGAGCGCGTGCTCATACGTCTCGAGATTGTCGCGGGAGATGGCTGCGTGCACTGGACGCTCGAGAAGGAAACGCAACAGCGGGTTGTAGGCATGGTAGGTCTCGTGGAACGTCAGCACCGTTGTGCCATCTGGCTGTTCCTCGAGTTCGTGGTAGCCCTCGGCGCGGGACCAGAGCGGCTTGCCGACCGCCACATACCGCGAAATTCTGTTGAGCTTCGCCTCCGTCACGGTCTCCCATGACCGCCCCTTGCCGCCCGACAACAGATACTTCGGCACCTCGAACACACACGTTCGAACCAAACCCTCACCGGCGTCGTCGCCTTCGTTCAGGATCTCCATGCTGCCCGTGGGCCACTTGAGGACCCGCGGTTTGGGGGCGTTCGGCGGCACCGGTGGATGCAGTACCCGCCACACCCGCTTCGGGGGTGCGTCGACATGAAAACGCACGGTGTATGTCTGCATCAGTCTTCTCCCCAGGTGTTCCAAAAAGTGACTGTCTCCGCCGGTGGCCGCGACGCGGGCCGGAAGTCGGTGCCGATCGTGTAAGCCACCGGGAACAGCGCGGCCTGCGTCACGGTGCTGGGGATTCCCAGCAGTTCGGCGACCTCGCGCTCCTTGGCCAGATGCATGGTCGTCCACACCGATCCAAGACCACGGGACCGAAGAGCAAGAAGAAAGCTCCAGCCGGCCGGAATGATCGAGGCCCAGGCCGAGGCTGCGCCAAGCAGATCCTTTCCCTCCAAACGGCGTAAAAGACAAGGGATTACATGGACCGGGACCCTGGCCAGTGTCTCGGTGAGGCCCAATGCGCTCCGATAGACGCGCCGGGTCTGCGGGTCCGAGGTGTTGGCAGCCGCATGGGCGAGGTATTCGGCACCGATGCTGCGGTAGATCTCTGCGATCGCGGCCCGCTTGTCCGCATCCGTGACCACCAGCCAGCGCCAGTCCTGTGCGTTGCTTGCCGTGGGCGCCTGCATCGCCAGCCGCACGCATTCGAGGATGACATCGGGATCGACCGGTCGGGTCAGGTCGAGGCGTTTGCGCACCGCGCGTGTGGTGGTGAGCAGTTCGTCGACCGAGGAGGTGTCCACCGTATTTCGTCAGACGTCGATCGCACAGGACTGGTCGACACCCAGAACGGTCAACGACCGTCCCAGGCCGAGGAAGACGGCAATGCACAGCGTGAGGTCGAGGATCTCCTCGTCGGTGAACAGCGCGCGCAGTCGCCCGAAGAACGCGTCACCGACCGACGCATGGTCGTTGGCGAACCGCTCGGCATACTCGATCGCGAGACGCTGCCGCGGCGTGTAGCCCGGGTAGGTGGCGTATTCGGCGACATTCTCGTAGAGCTCTGCCGCGATGCCGGCATCGAGGACCGATGGCGCGCGAAAGTCCGAGCACGCGACGCAGTCGTTGATCTGGGCGATGCGCATCCTGGCCAGCTCGCGCTCTTCCGCGGGCAGGATGCTTTCCTGATACGCGCCGCGGATCATCCGCTCGACCATCGCGCCCAGCTGCGGCCGCAATGTCCAGATCATGGCGGCCTCGCCACCGGGACCGTCTGGCACGTCGAGCCTAGCCATGAGCCATCTTCCTCCAGGAGAGGGCCGATACCCTTGTGAGGAAACCAGATTCTCGGCGTCGCTGTCCAGAGCAGCGCCTGCGCATGGGAGGTCTCCGCGTGCTGTTCATCCACGAGGTGCACACGGTGCGTGGCCGCGCCGAAGACGAGTTCGAGGCGGCGATCCGAGACGGCTGGATGCCCACGCTCGGCGCAGGTGACGACGCTCGCTTGCTCTGGTACACCAATCACGCCCACGGCAGCGGCCCCGCCTACACGGTTGTCACCGTGACGGCGGTCAGGGACGGACCGGCATGGGAGCGCCTCGCCCTGCGGATCCAAAAGGGCGACCTTCGGCAGTGGATGCGCGAACTGGATGAGCTGCGCCACGAAGTCGAGGCCAAAGTTCTTGTGCCGCTTCCGTGGTCACCGCTGCCGGACGTGGCCTTCGACGAGGTGCCCGCCGACGGGCGCGAGCACGAGCTGACGGTGTACATGGAAGACACCATGTGGCCCTACGAGGGCAGGTTTCTCGAGTACATCGACCGGTGCGACGAGGTGTACTCCAAGAGCCTGGACCGTCCGAACCCGCTGCTGACGATCGAGGCTGCCTTTCAGCCCGCCCTCGGCAGCCACCTGCGCCGCGAGGTGGCGTTGATGCAGCGCATCCACGACACCGACGCACTGCTCAAGCTCTTCCAGACTGAGATTCCGCCCGAGCATCGCGGCCCGGGGACCTGGATGCACGACGCGCTCGAGCTGCGGGACCGGTGGACCAGCCGGCTGCTACGGACGTCATCGTGGTCACCTCTGTACTGACGGGCCGCGCATGAACATCAGCACGATCATCGACGCCCCCGCGGGGGACGATCCCGGCCGGGCCGCGCTCATCATCAATGGACGGACGATCACTTACGGCGAGCTCGCGGACGCCGTCGAACGATGCGCAGCCGGCTTGGCGGCCGGCGGGGTGGCCGGCAGGCGCGTCGCGGTCGTCGACGTCGGAAGCCTGTTGTCGATCGCGACGATGCTCGGTGCCCCGCGGATCGGCGCCGCGGCCGCCCTGATGAACCCGGCCCTGACGCCGTCGGAGATCCGAGGTCTGCTCGCCAACGCTGACTGTGCCGACGTGGGTGTCGCAGGGGACGCCTATGTCGAACGGCTGCTGGACGCCGGTGCGGCCCAAGCACTTACGGCGGGCCACCTCTTGAACACCGGGCCGGTTGATGCGCCGCCGACGGTCGGCGATGTCGATGACCGCGACGGCCTGGTCCTGTTCACCAGCGGCACGACCGGGCTCCCGAAGCCGGTCGGGATCACCCAGGGACAGCTCAGCGCGCGAATCATGGGAGTCACCAACGCGTTTCAAGCGGGTATGGCACCCACGGTGAGCATGATGGCCGTCCCCTTCTTTCATGTCGGTGGCGCCATCGGAACACTCGGCAACCTGTATTCGGGCAACACCTATGTGATCCAGGATCGGTTCGACGCCGGGCAGTGGTTGCGTCTGGTGCAACAGCACCGGGTGACGTCCACATTCTTGGTGCCGACAATGCTCCAGCGGATCCTCGACCATCCCGAGTTCGCAGGCACCGACCTGACGTCCCTCGTCTCGATCGCCTACGGGGCGGCGGCCGCGCCCGTCGCGTTGATGCGCGCGGCGATGGCCGCAATGCCAGATGTGGCGTTCGCCAACGTGTTTGGTCAAACGGAGACGCTGGGCGCCTACACAACTCTGCTACCCGCCGATCATCGCGATCCCGACCGCGTGGGATCGGTGGGCCGGCCGCTGCCGGGGGTTGAGGTCAGGGTCGTCGATCCCGACAACGGAATCGACGTCGAGCCGGGAACCGTCGGCGAGTTGTGGGTGAACACAAGCCAGAATGTCACCGAAGGATGGTTGCACACAGGCGATCTCGCGCGCCAGGACACCGATGGCTACATCTACCCAAGTGGCCGGTTGAAGGACACGATCAATCGTGGGGGAGAGAAGTTCGGGCCGATTGAGGTCGAGGATGCCCTCCGTTCGCACCCGGCGGTGAGCGATGTCGCCGTGGCAGGATTCGCCGACGACGAAATGGGCCAACGGGTGGGCGCCGCGATCGTGGCCCGTGCTCCGGTGACGCTCGAGGATCTGCGATCGCACTGCCGCGAACTGCTCGCCTACTTCAAGCTGCCAGAACGACTGCTCATCGTCGACGAGATCCCCTACAACGACACCGGAAAGATCAACCGCGGTCAACTCGGCGCGCTGATCGCGGACGGTTCCTGAGCCTGGCGAGAGGAGGCGCTGTGCTGTTCCTTCACGAGACCCACAAGGTGGTCGGTGCGCGCGAGGACGAATTCGAGGCGGCGTACCGCGAGGGCTGGATGCCCACCCTGGCCGAGGACGATAATGCGCGACTTCTCTGGTACACCAACCAGGCTCACGGCTCCGGGGCGTCCTACACCGTGGTCACGATCACGGGCATCACCGACGGCGCCGCGTGGGAGAGCCTCGCCCGCAGCACCCAAACCGGGAATCTGCGGGCCTGGATGCGCGAGCTGGACCACCTCCGCCACGACGTGACGGGCAAGATCCTGCTACCGGTCGAGTGGTCACCCCTTCAGGAGGTGGACCTGGCCAGTGTGCCGACCGATGGTGCGACGCATCCGTTGAGCCTGTTCATGGAGGACACCGGTTGGCCGTATGCCCCGCTCGATGACTACATCCGCATGTGGGACGAGATCTATTACCGGCCGCTGTCCAAGACGTCGCAGATCCTGGACATCCAGGCGTGCTTCCAGGTGGCGCACGGCAGCTACAAGCGGCGAGAGGCCATGCTGTGGCAGAAGATCTCGGCGGCCAACGACTACGCCACGCTGGTTCACTTGCTCACCTCCGACATCGCGCCCGAGCACCGCGGACCGGGCACGTATATGTTCGACGCGCTCCAGTACCGCGACCAGTGGCAGAGTCGGTTGCTGCGGACCTCTGCCTGGTCGCCTCTGTACTGAACGAGAGGAGTAATCCGTTATGTCAATGCGGCGGCGCCCGACGATCGCCCGGCCAGATCAGGACGGCCAAGCACGAGCCGCGGTCGAAGCACTTGTCGCAGAGCTTCAGACCGGCTGGGACACCAGTGATGCGGAGATCGCAGACCGGCGTTTCAGTGCCGACATCGCATGGGGCAGTCCATACGGGGCGACTGTTCACGGTTTCGAGACCCTGTTTGCGATCCATCAACGACTGAAGGCCGAAGGCCGCGGAGGTCCGCACTCGCGCTACGAAATCGACCGCGTTTTGCCGATCGGCGATGACGTCATCGTGGCGCATGTTGCTCGTCTCGCCGTGGACTCCCGTGGTGAACCCGCCGCACCGAGCGCCGATGAGGACGCCCCTTTTTCCGAGATGGCGATGTACGTACTTGTTCGACGCGACAACAACTGGTGGCTCGCCGCCGGTCAGAACACGCGAATGCGACCGGGCGGCGCTGCGTAATCGGTCCCCCCGCGCTACGCGGCCTACTCGATCTTGACCGAGTATCGCTATCGAGATTTCGATCGTCCAGCTGACCCTCATCGAAGGTGACCGCGTCATCCACGTCGAGGCTTGCGACGCAGCCCAGCGGGACTCGGCCCTGGCCAGGTTGCAGGAAGTCAGCCGACCGGCCTGAACGAACGCAACCGGTTGACATGCAGCCGATGGGCTGCATATAGTCAGACATGCAGCCAGTCAGCTGCATGTGATGGAAATGGCAGAGATGGACGAGGTGTTCAGGGCGTTGGCCGATCCGAGCCGGCGTCTGTTGCTCGACAGCCTCAACGCGCGCAACGGACAGAACCTGCAGGATTTGTGCGCGGGCCTGTCCATGGCGCGGCAGTCGGTCAGCAAGCATCTGGCGGTGCTCGAGTCGGCCAACCTGGTCACGACCGTGTGGCGGGGACGGGAAAAGCTGCACTACCTCAACGCCGAGCCGATCAACGCCATCGCCGATCGCTGGATCAATCAGTACGACCGTGCGCGGGCGCAGACGCTCGCCGACTTGAAAACAGCATTGGAGACCGAATCAATGAGCAGCAGTGGGGAATTCGTCTACACCACCTACATCCGAACCACGCCGGAGAAGCTGTGGCAGGCAATAACCGACCCCGCGTTCTCCCACCGGTATATGGGCCACGCGATGGTGTCCGATTGGCAGAAGGGGTCCACGTACGCGTGGGAAGATCACGGGCTGAAAATCGAGCACCCCGAACAGGTCATCCTCGAGTCTGACCCGTACCGCCGGCTCGCGTTCACCTTCCACACGTTCGTTCCCGAACTTGCAACGGCCGTCGAACAACTCGACGAGAAGACCGTCGCCACCTGCGCGGCCGAAAAGCGGTCAAAGGTGTCGTTCGACATTGAGCAGGAAGGCGAGCAGGTCAAGCTGACCGTCATTCATGGCGACTTCGAGCCGGCCAGCACCGTGCTGGGACTGATCTCGGGCGGCTGGCCTTGGAAGCTCTCGAACCTCAAGACCGCGCTAGAACAATCATGAACGCGCACGTTGGCATGCCCGACGTGGTCGACCGAGCCGTCTTTCAGGGCGAACTCGATGCGCTGCGACTTCGCGAGAAGGCGCACACGCGCGAAGGAGATGCGATCGCCGCGGCCCGTCGCCGATTGCCGATGGTCGAGGTGGACGGGACAACGCCGCTCGTCGGTGTCAACGGTCCCGTCACGCTGCTCGACGTGATCGAGAGCCGTCGCCAACTGATCGCCTACTACTTCATGTGGCACACCGGGCATCCGGCTGCCGAGCAGTGCGAAGGCTGCACGTGGTGCACCACCCACGTCGCGGAGCTCTCTTATCTGCAGTCGCGAGATGTCACCTACGCGGTCTTTTGTCAGGGTCCGTACGACGAAAGCAGCCGCTACCGCGAGTTCATGGGCTGGGACATGCCGTGGTACTCGGCGCAGGATTCGCTGGACACACTGCTCGTCGGGCGCCAGATCGGCCTGATGCACCTCGTGTGCTACCTGCGGGACGGCGATCGCGTCTTCGAAACCTACTGGACGAACTACCGCGGTGTCGAGGCAATGGATTACAGCTTCGCACTCATGGACCTCACCGTGTATGGGCGCCAGGAGGCGTGGGAAGACTCGCCGGCTGGCTGGCCTGTGCGCCCGGTCGCCAACAACAGCGAACGAGTGCGCGAAAACGGACGTCCCATCGCCCAATGGTCACGACTCGAAGCCGGACGCTCCGACGAGTTGAGCTCAGTATCGAAAGCCGAAGGGAGACAGCCACGATGAAAACACCACCGATCGTATCGGCGCAGGACTGGGAGACCGCCTACCAGAAAATGCTGGTGAAGGAAAAGGAACACCTGCGCGCCGGGGACTCGCTCGCCGCCGAGCGCCGACGGATGCCATGGCTGGCCGTGGAGAAGGAGTACGTTTTCGACGGGCCCGACGGGAAGGTGAGCCTGCTCGACCTTTTCGGTGGCCGGCGCCAGCTGCTCGTCTACCGCGCGTTCTACCAGCCCGACGTGCACGGGTGGCCTGAACACGCCTGCGTCGGTTGTTCTTTGATGGCCGACCACGTGCCCAATCTCACCCACCTCAACGCGCGCGACACCACGTTCGTCTACGCCTCGCCCGCGTCGCAGGCCGACATCGAGCGGGTGAAGGCCAGGATGGGCTGGGAGCACATCCCGTGGTACACCATCACCGACGACTTCGACAAAGACTTCGGTTGCGACGAGTGGCACGGCACGAACGCGTTCATCCGCGACGGCGACCGGGTCTACCGCACCTACTTCATCAACAACCGCGGCGACGAGGCGTTCGTCACCACGTGGAACCTGCTCGACATGACGGCCCTTGGACGACAAGAGGAATGGGAAGATTCCCCGCAGGGCTACCCACAGAGTCCGCCGTACGAGTGGTGGGACTGGCATGACGAATACGGCACCAAGGAGCCGTCGCGGTGGTTCGGCGAACCGGACCCGAGCGACCCGAACGACCAACGACCGCCACGCAAAGACGCTTAGAACGGCACGCTGGTCAGCGCTTCGGCGACGCAATCCGGCCTTCGTGATGGCGGATCACTCCGTGTTGTAAGCACGGAATGGAGCTGGGGCGACTGCCAAAACGGGCTGTGTGCCCCTGCGTTACAGGCGCATTTGGGGCCTTTTCCGGGCGGGTGTTCGTGGGGAATTAGGGGTTTCTCCGGCCGGGCCGACAGCTACTTGGTGCCGAAGATGCGGTCCCCGGCGTCGCCGAGGCCGGGCAGGATGTAGCCGTGCTCGTCAAGCTGGCGGTCGATGGCGGCGGTATAGATCGGCACGTCGGGATGGGCCTTCTGCATCGCGGCCACGCCTTCGGGACAGGTCAGCAGGCAGACGAACTTGATCGACTTGGGCCCGCATTCCTTCAGCCGGTCCACCGCCGCCACGGCCGAGTTCCCGGTGGCCAACATCGGGTCAACCACCACCACGTCGCGCTCGTGCAGCTCGCCGGGAAGCTTGAAGTAATACTCAACGGCGACAAGCGTTTTAGGGTCGCGGTAAAGACCGATGTGGCCCACGCGTGCACCGGGGACCACGGTCAGCATGCCGTCCAGAATTCCGGTGCCTGCACGCAGGATCGAGACGAACACCAGTTTCTTGCCGTCGATGACCTTCCCTGTCGTATTTTCCAGCGGTGTCTCGATCTCGATGTCGTGCATGGGCATATCCCGCAGCACCTCGTAGGCCATCAGAGCGGAGATCTCGTGCAAAAGTTGACGAAAACTGTTGGTGGAAACTTCTTTTCGACGCATCAGGGTGAGCTTGTGCTGGACCAACGGGTGGCTGATCAGATGTACCGTCGCCATGGCCCTAGAAGACCGTGCCGTCGCTGGCGACCGAAAGAGGTGGACGTCCGTCACGCAGTCGCTCAGCGAGGGCACGGCCCGCCGCCCAGGATCCTCCCTCGAGCACGCAGGCCAGCGGCATCTGTTCAGCGTCCAAGCCCAGCCCTGTCCGCACCCGCGGGGCCACTTCGTCGAGCAGGGCCACGGTCAGTGCGCGCCACTCGACCACCAGCTCATCGCTCACTTCCCAGGTGTGCGCGGCCCAGGCCGGTTCGCGCAGACGCAAAACTCCCGTGTCCAGCAGTAGGCCGCCGTTGCGATATTCGGGCAGTCCGGTGAGCGCGTCCAGGCCCTCCACACGTACGCCGGCCGATTCGAAGGGTTCCAGTAGCGAGTAGGTCAGCCACTGCGACAACTTGTGAAAGGGCACCCAGCCGTGGGTCAGACCGGGGCCGGGCACCGCGTCGTGCCGCCAGCAGTCGCCGAGGGCCTCATTCCCAATACTGTTGGCGGCCAACCAGATTCCTGACAGCGATGCCAGAATCTGCGACAGGATGTCCTGCGCGGCGACTCGGTTGACCTCCCTGAGATCGAAGAGACCGCCTGGCCGGCCACCAGCGCCGAACACCTCGGGCTGCGAAGCCAGCGCATCGCCCAGCCGGCGCAGCACCAGCACGCGCCCTTCCAATCCCACCAAGGGGTTCGCGGATGAGCTCTGGAACACCTCGGCCAGCCGGTCCACGCTCAGACTGCGCAGGCCGGCAACGTCGACCTGCAACGGATGTGCCGCGTCGCTGGAGAAGGCGCCGCCGCAGAATGCGTGCCAGCTCGCCACGCCCAGACCCTCGGATCGGCTGAAGCGCTGTCCAGTGGTTGCCTCAAGGTAGTGCCAGTCCGCGCCTGCGCCTGCGTCGAGCAGCACACTGACCACGGCAAGGTCGATCAGGGCGCGGGCACGCGTCGATCTGTCCTCTGAGGCGAGCCGCGCATCCAGCTCGGCCCTGCGGTCCACGCCGCCTGCCTCGAAATGACGCCAACGGCTGTGATACGGGATGCGCAGGTCGGGGTAGCGGGCGCGCGTGACGTCGACAACTTCGGCCGCCGCAGCGGGCAACGCACCGTCGTGCACGGTGAACCAGAGCGAGTCGCCTGCACGCGCGCGGTTCAGCAGATACTGCGCACGCTCGCGGACCGCTGTCGTGGTGCGCAGCGCCGCGGCCGCGCCTGCGGGCCGGCTGGTGTCGTGGTCGGGACGGACGCCTACGAGGCTCATCCGTCAAACCCCCGGCCCTTTGGCTTCCTCAATTCCTCTTCGTCGGGCACGGGCCCAGGGGTGAAATAGCCGGCGGCCATCTTGGCGTCGATCTCCACGCGGGCGTCGGGCGGAATCAGCGCGTCAGGGATGTTCACGCGTTCGCCGACCTCGATTCCGGATCCGGTGATGGCGTCGTGCTTCATGTTGCTCATGGACACCAGGCGGTGGATCTTCCTGATTCCCAGCCAGTGCAGCACGTCGGGCATCAGCTCCTGGAAGCGCATGTCCTGCACGCCCGCCACGCACTCCGTGCGGGCGAAGTAGGTCTCTGCGGTGTCGCCGCCGGCCTGGCGTTTGCGCGCGTTGTAGACCAGGAACTTGGTCACCTCGCCCAACGCCCGGCCTTCCTTCCGGGAGTAAGCCACCAGGCCAACACCGCCACGCTGGGCGCCCAGGATGCACTCCTCGATCGCATGCGTGAGGTAGGGGCGGCAGGTGCAGATGTCCGAGCCGAAGACGTCCGAGCCGTTGCATTCGTCGTGCACGCGCGCGGTCAGCTCCACGGTGGGATCGCCGAGGTCGCGGCCATTGCCGAAGATGTAGATGGTCTGGCCACCGATCGGCGGTAGGAAAACCTCCAGGTCCGAGCGCGTCACGAGTTCCGGGTACATGCCGCCGGTCTCTTCGAAGAGCACACGGCGCAGGTCCGTCTCGCTGCAGCCGAATCGGTGCGCCACCCCCGGCAGATGCCAAACGGGCTCGATCGCCGCCTTAGTGACCAGCGCCGCGCCGCCAGGCAGCAGGATCTGGCCGTCCGGGATCAGGCGTCCTTTCTGCACGGCATCCATGATCTCGGGCACTATCACGTGCGCCTTGGTGATGGCGATGGTGGGGCGGATGTCGTACCCGGCAGCCAGGTCGGCGGCGAACACGTCGGCCACCATGGCGCCCCACGGGTCAAGGCTGACGATCCTGCCGGGCTCACTCCACTGGGGGAACGGGCCGATGACGTCGGTGGGTGTGGTGTCCGTCAGGTCGGCCTTGTGCTCGCGCGACAACGCACCTGCCGCCACCGCCAGCGCCCGGTACACGCTGTATGAGCCGCTGTGAGTGCCGATCACATTGCGATGGGCGCGCTTGGTGGTGGTGCCGACGAGCGGGCCGCGCTCGGTTGCCGTCGGCGCGCCCCAGCGAATCGGCGGAGCATCGAAGCCTCCGCTGTGTGAGGTCAGGCGGATATGGCCGGAGGCGCTGTTCGACCTGGCGGGCGAAGGCGCGTCGGCGCCGGCATCAGCAGACATAGTCGTCCTCTGTCGAGAGGCGCAAGCATATCCACTCTGCCTCCTCGCTGCGGTTCTTGCTGATGCGGCGCTCGCCAGCAGCGTCAGCCGTCGCGCCGACCGTCCAAACCAGAGTCCGCCCCGCAACAATGATCAAGGCGGGCTACTCGGCGGACTTCGTTAACTGACGGATCAAAACTCGCCGGTTCCCAGGAACGACACAGCATTCCGGTCGCGCGAACGGGGCGATCACGCTGATATTCTGCCAACGCTGGTGGATGCGCGACCGCGGGGAGGCGGATCGCAATGCCGGCGGTCGCAGTGGCGTGGCCCGAACGAAACAGAAGAGTCCCTCACGAAAAGAGTCTTGTGCGCACCGGAGAGATCAAAGCCCTGTCCGGCTTGCGCATCGTCGCCGCAGTGTGGGTCGTGCTTTTTCATTTCCGGCCATGGTTGGAGCAGGTGGCACCCGGCTTCAGGTCTGCTCTCGCGCCCGTGCTCAATTGCGGTGCACAAGGCGTCGACCTGTTCTTCATGCTCAGCGGGTTCGTGCTGACCTGGAACTACCTCGACCGCATGGGGGAGTCGTTCTCGATTCGGTCAACGCTGCACTTCTTGTGGTTGCGGCTGGCCAGGGTATGGCCGGTCTATCTCGTCACGCTGCACCTCGCGCTCGCGTGGATCATCTTCACGTTGTACGTCGGTCACTTGCCCTCGCCGGCCGCCGACCAGCTCAACGCCGTCAGCTATGTCCGCCAGGTCGTGCTGGTGCAACTCTGGTTCCAGCCGTTCTTCGACGGGTCGAGCTGGGACGGACCCGCCTGGTCGATCAGCGCAGAATGGCTGGCGTACCTGTTGTTCGGGGTGTTGGTGCTGGCGATTTTCCGGATCTCCCGGGCGACGAGGGCAAGAGGCCTGCTGTGGCTGGCAATAGTGGCCTCGCTGCCGCCCGCGCTGCTTCTGCTGGCAACCGGCCATTTCTACACACCGTGGAGCTGGCTTCCGCGAATCATCATGCAGTTCACCGCTGGGGCCCTGGCATGCGCCGCGGTTCGCAAATTGCAGCCGACTGACCGTGCCCGCCATATCGCCGGTTATCTGTCCCTAGCGCTCGGCGTCGGCATCGTCGGCATTCTCTATTTCCTGGATGCGAATCCGGTACCGAAGGTCTCCGACTCAAGCGGCCTCGTCGACGTGCTGTTCGTGCCGCTGGTTGTGACGTTGGCGATCGGCGTCGGCACTCTGCCGCGGCTGCTATCCACCCGAATCATGGTGTACGGCGGATACATCTCGTTCAGCCTGTACATGGTGCACGAGTTGGTGCACACCGCCTGGAACTGGTTCACAGCGGAATTCGAGATCGTTCTCACGCCGAGCTGGTCTGCGAAGTTGATCGTGGTTGGTGTGCTGGGAGTCGCTGTCCTCGGCGCCGCGGCGCTGTACCACTTCGTCGAGGAGCCCGCCCGGATCTGGATGCGCAGAATGGTCAAGACTGGCGCACCCCAAACCGACGCTGCTGATTCATACGCCGACGCCCGTACCGAGGCAGCCGATCCGGCGCACGGCAAGCTTCAACCTCTCCACGGCCCCCGGCAACTGCCGGCGAATGCCGTCGCGGCGCGCGCGGGTTGATTGTTGGCAGATACCGAATCCTGCTGCGCCCGACGACAATGCAGTAGTTCTCGATTGCATTACGGAATAGCGTCACCAGACAGATTTCGCCGGTTGGGCCGTACGCTGTTGCGGTGAGTCGTCTGATCACGGCCACCGTCACGATCGCCGTTCTGCTCGGCGGGCTGGGTGAGCACCTAACACCAGTGAGGCACAAGGAAACACTGGATCTTGCCGTCTCGGTGAACCACATCGCGGTGATCGGCGACTCCTACACGACCGGAGGCGATCTCGGCGGACTCGGTGCCAACGGGTGGACCGCCCGAGCCTGGCAATTGCTGACGCAGCAGGGGACACCCGTCGCAGCAGATGTAGCCGCCGAGGGCGGGGCAGGGTACGGCACCCGTGGTAACCACGGCAGTGTGTTCGAGGATCTGACGGTGGATGCGGTAAAGCCGGACGACGTGCTGGTGGTGTTCTTCGGCTCGCGCAACGACCAAGGGGTCGACCCTACGCAGCTTTCGATTCTGGCGTGGGGCACTTATCAACTCGCACGGCGCACCGCGCCGAAGGCACGGTTCCTCGTCATCGGGCCACCGTGGCCCACCGCCGATCCGCCCGATCCCGTGCTGCGGATCCGCGACGCCCTGAGGTATCAAGCCAGGGTAGCCGGGGCGACGTTCGTCGATCCGATAGCCGCAGGTTGGTTCGTCGGCAGGCCCGACTTGATCGGCAAGGACGGTGTGCACCCGACCGACGCCGGGCATGCCTACATGGCGGACAAAATCGCGCCGTTGATTCGCGCACAGTTGTCGTGACGCATCCGTGAAGACGGTGCCCCGCAAGCCATGTCAGCTTGCGGGGCACCTGTCGCAGTCGATCAGCCCAGGTCGAACCTGTCGTTGTTCATCACCTTGACCCAGGCCTTGACGAAGTCCGCCACGAACTTCTCCTTGGCGTCGTCAGTAGCGTAGACCTCGGCGAGTGAACGCAGGATCGAGTTCGAACCGAAGACCAGGTCCGCGCCGGTGGCGGTCCACTTCGGAGCCCCGGTGGCGCGATCGCGAACCTCGTAGACGTTCTCCGTCGACTCCGACACCTTCCACTCCATGCCCATGTCGAGCAGGTTCACGAAGAAGTCGTTCGTCAACGTGCCGGGCCGGTCGGTGAAGACGCCGTGCTTGGTCTGGCCGTTGCCCAGCACCCGTAAGCCGCCAATGAGAACCGTCATTTCGGGTGCGGTCAGGTTCAGCATGTAGGCCCGGTCGACCAGCAGTCGCTCCGTCGGAGTCTTCTCCCCGGCCCGGAGGTAGTTGCGGAAGCCGTCGGCCTGCGGTTCGAGCAACGCGAACGACTCCACATCGGTCTGCTCCTGCGAGGCGTCCGTGCGCCCTGGCGCGAAGGGCACCGTGAGGTTGTGCCCGGCGTCCTTGGCCGCCTTCTCGATTGCCGTGGAGCCGCCCAGCACGATCAGGTCGGCGAGCGAGACCTTTTTTCCGCCGGAGGCCGAACCGTTGAAGTCCGACTGGATCTTCTCAAGGGCCGGCAGTATTGCGTCCAAATCGGCAGTCTTGTTGACGTCCCAATCCTTCTGCGGCACAAGGCGAATGCGTGCACCGTTAGCGCCGCCTCGCAGGTCAGTGCCGCGGAAACTGGCCGCCGAGGCCCAAGCCGCCGAGACCAACTGCGAGACCGACAGACCCGAGTCGAGGATCTTCGCCTTGAGGGCCTTCACGTCTTGGTCGGTGACCGGTGCATGGTCGACCTCAGGGACGGGATCCTGCCACAGCTGCGGCTCCGGAACCCACGGACCCAGGTAGCGCGAGACCGGTCCCATGTCCCGGTGCAGCAGCTTGTACCACGCTTTCGCGAATGCCTCGGTCAGCTCCTCCGGGTGGTCCAGCCAGCGCCGAGTGATCTCGCCGTAGATCGGGTCCACCCGCATCGTGATGTCCGTGACCAACATGGTCGGTTTGCGAGGCGCGCCACCGAACGGGTCGGGAATGGTGGCTTCGGCGTCCTTCGCGGTGAACTGCCAGGCGCCGGCCGGGCTCTTGGTCAGCTCCCATTCGTGGCCGTACAGGGTCTCCAGGAAGCTGTTGTCCCACTTTGTCGGGGTGGGCGTCCAGACAACCTCGAGGCCGCTGGTGATCGCGTCCTTGCCGACGCCGGTTCCGAAGGAACTCTTCCAGCCGAGGCCCTGCATTTCGAGGGGGCAGCCCTCGGGTTCGGCACCTACGAGGTCGCCGTCGCCCGCGCCGTGCGTCTTGCCGACAGTGTGCCCTCCGACGATGAGCGCCGCCGTCTCCTCGTCGTTCATCGCCATCCGACCGAACGTCTCGCGGATGTCCTTGGCGGCAGCCACGGGATCCGGTTGGCCCTCGGGGCCCTCAGGGTTCACGTAGATCAGACCCATGGTTGTCGCACCGAACGGCTTCGCGAGGTCCCGATCGCCGGAATAGCGTCGATCGGTGCCGAGCCACTCCTCCTCTTCGCCGAAGAGAATCTCCTCGGGTTCCCAGATGTCTTCGCGCCCGAAGCCGAAGCCGAACGTCTTCAATCCCATGGATTGGTAGGCGCAGTCACCCGCAAAGATGATGAGGTCGGCCCACGAGATCTTCCTGCCGTACTTCTGTTTGAGCGGCCAGAGCAGCCGACGTGCCTTGTCCAGACTCACGTTGTCGGGCCAGCTGTTCAGCGGGGCGAAGCGCTGCGCGCCTTCGCCGCCACCACCGCGACCGTCGGCGATGCGGTACGTACCGGCGGCATGCCAGCTCATCCGGATGAAAAGCGGGCCATAGTGACCGTAGTCGGCAGGCCACCAGTCCTGCGAATTCGTCATCAACTCGAACATGTCGCGCTTCAGGGCCTCGACATCGAGCTTGTTGAATTCCACGGCGTAGTTGAAGTCCGGATCCATCGGGTTAGCCTGTGGTGCATACTTTTTGAGAACCGACAAGTCAACCTGATTCGGCCACCAGTCGCGGTTTGTCAGCGGCTCATGTGCCTTTGGAGTCGGGGACGAGATTGCCGGGTTTTCGCTTTCGGACACGTCGATCCTTCCTTACTTGGAGTGGGTGAATCGGGCTGTGATCACGGGTGTGATCGCGAAGCTTGTGATGCCGAGCAGTCGGGACACAGACCCCAGTAGATGACCTCGGCCTCGTCGAGCACGAAGCCATCGAGAGCGCCGTCGTAGTCCGACGGTGTCAGGCAGGGTGCCTCGCCGACGGCACAGTCGACGTCCGCGATGACCCCGCAGGACCGGCAGACGACGTGGTGATGGTTGTCGCCGACCCGCGACTCGTAGCGGGCGACCGAGCCGGACGGCTGGATTCGCCGAACCAGCCCCGCGGCGGTCAGGGCGGCGAGCACGTCATAGACCGCCTGCCGCGACACGTCGGGCAGGCCGGCACGCACGGCCGCGAAGATCGACTCGGTGTCGGCATGTGGAAGGGCGTGGACCGCCTCCAGCACCGCCAACCGAGGGCGCGTCACGCGTAGGTCAGCCGAACGGAGCTGATCCGCGTAATCGCGTGCGGGGGTCACGGCACCCAATATTGTCCCTTTTCTGGAATCAGTCAAGTCTTTCTGTCAATCAATTTTCGGCGATTCACGCCGCCGAGAAAGAATCGCGTCGATTTCATGGCTCCCGCAACCGATGTCATTGCGGCATCGTGTGGACAACATCAATCATCCGCGAATCCGCCGGGCGCGCAACGCAAAAGCGCGCCCGGGCGATGGACGTCGGTTTTGGAAGGCATGCAATGGCCCTACTTGCGCCCCCAGCGCCCGCGAACGCGCCCCCGCGGCCTCGCGAGGTATTTCTACCTGGCGATTCCCGGCGGCAGTCTCGGCTTGGCGCTCTGCGCCGTCGACTGCGCTGGCCTCTGGGTGTCTACACGACGCCGGTGGCGATCCTCATCGTGTGGGAGATCCTCGCCCAGGCGGGAATCCTCAAGCCGGCATATGCACCGGCGCCGTCGGACATCCTGACCACGACGGTGGAGCTGTGGCGGGAGGGGATCTTGGGACCCGATCTGGCGATCTCCTTGCAGCGAGCAGGAATTGGTCTTGCAATCGGATTAGCCATCGGGATCTTGGCCGGCGTGCTCGGCGGTTTCCTTCGCACCGGCGAATACGTGTTCAACGGCGTTGCCCAGATCCTGAACACGATCCCGCTGCTCGCGGTGCTGCCGTTGTTCGTCGTGTGGTTCGGCATCGACGAACTGACGAAGGTCTTGCTGATCGCCTTCGGGGCCGGCGTGCCGATGTACCTGAATCTGTTCGCGGCGATCCGGGGCGTCGACCAGCGGCTGATCGAGATGGCCCGCACCACGGGTGCCGGCCCATTGCGCATCGTCACCCGGGTGCTCGTCCCCGGCGCGCTACCCGGGTTCCTTGTCGGCCTGCGCTTTTCACTGGCGTACAGCATCCTTGGCCTGGTCGCCGCCGAGACGGTCAACGCCGACGAAGGGCTCGGCTTCTTGATCACCCAGGCCCAGACATATCTGCAGACCAACAAGGTCTTCGTAGGGTTGGTGATCTACTCGATTCTCGGCCTTCTCGCCGACCAGTTCGTCCGGATCCTCGAGCAGGTGCTGCTGCGGTGGCGACCCAGTTATGAGGCCGTGTGACCGCCGCGCTGCGCACGCAGACGGGCGTGCTCGTCGAGCAGGTCGTCCGCCGATTCGGTGATCGCGTCGTGCTGGATCACCTCGACCTGGTGATCGACGATGACGAACTCGTCGTCCTGCTGGGACCGTCCGGCTGCGGCAAGAGCACCCTGCTGCGCGTGCTGGCGGGCTTGGACAAGCCGGACGGCGGCCGGATCGAAGTGCCCGCCAAACGAGCGATCGTGTTCCAGGGCGACCGGTTGTTGCCGTGGCAGCGCGTCCTGCGAAACGTCACGTTGGGCCTGCACGGTGCCGACGCCGACCAACGAGCGCGGAAAGCATTAGGCGAGGTCAATCTTGCCGGTCGCGAAAAGGCGTGGCCCAAAGAGCTTTCCGGCGGCGAGGCGCAGCGGGTCGCATTGGCCCGGGCGCTGGTGTCAGAGCCGGAACTGGTGCTGCTCGACGAGCCGTTCGCTGCGCTGGACGCGATCACCAGGCTACGAATGCACGACCTGGTACGCGACCTGCGCCACCGGCATCACGCATCGATGCTGCTCGTCACCCACGACGTCGATGAAGCGATCGCGCTCGCCGACCGGATCGTGGTCATGAGCAACGGCCGAATCGGCGATGCGCACACAGTGCGCCTCTCACCCGCTGAGCGGGAAGCCAGCGTCGCGCGCGAGGAACTACGCGCGGCACTGTTATCCGACCTCGGCCTCGCAAGCCAGCACTGAACTCGTCATCTCACCGCATACCTTTATCAGGAGAAGTCATGTCCCACAGATCTTTTCAAGTCACGTTCGCGGCAGTGCTGCTCACTGTGACGAGCGTGCTTGCTGCCTGCTCCTCGTCGAAGGCACCTGACGCCCCGCTGAGCAGCGCGGGCGGTTCGACGGCAGCCAGCCACCCCGAATGGAGCCAGTACACGTTCACCATCGGTGACAACGGCGGCGACGGCAGCGAGGAATTGTCGAAGGTGACCGGCGCATTCGACGATGCGCCGTACAAGGTCAAGTTCGCCCGCTTCGACTACGGTCCGCCGCTGGTACAGGCGACCGCAACCGGTGATATCGACCTCGGCTATGTCGGCGACGTTCCGCCGATCACCGGCGCGGCAAAGCAATTCGGCTTCAAGATCGTCGCCGTGCAGCGCGGCGCCGACCAGACCAAGGCCGCCGAGAACATCATCGTGCCGAACGGATCGCCAATCCAAACGCTGGCGGACCTCAAGGGCAAGAAGCTGGCCATCCCGCAGGGCAGCTCGGCCCACGGCTTAGCCCTACTCGCCCTCAAAAGCGTCGGCCTGACACCCAGGGACGTCCAACTGGTCTACCTCAGCCCGGCGGCGGGCGCCACGGCATTCAACTCCGGCAAGGTGGACGCCTGGTCGATCTGGAATCCGCCGTCGGCGATCGCGGTCAAGGACGGCGCCCGCATCATCGCCAAGGGCGTTCCGCCGATCGACCAGGTCAACAACTACTACGTGGCGACCGACAAATCGCTGGGCGACCCGAACCGCAGGGCCGCCCTCGCGGACCTTCTCACTCGCGTCGCGCGGATCTTCAACTGGGCCCAGCAGAATCC
>Ga0207693_10000794_pt1 | contig 28219 bp, 29 predicted proteins | sample LARL81metaG_FD_184347 | JGI IMG/M metagenome (GOLD analysis project Ga0207693, IMG submission 184347) | Corn, switchgrass and miscanthus rhizosphere microbial communities from Kellogg Biological Station, Michigan, USA - LAR L8-1 metaG... | ecosystem: Host-associated > Plants > Roots >... | reverse complement strand
GTACGGATACGGCGCCGCCGCAAAATCCATCCGGGATGCGCACCACTGGAGCATGGGCGAAACGTTCTGGCTGCTGTCGATCTGGGCGTTCTTCCAGGCTGGCGTGGCCTTCCCGGCGGGCAAGTTGCGCGAAAAGGGCATCCTTTCGCCCCGGGCTGCCATGCTGATCGGCGCGGTCCTTTCGGCGCTCGGTTTCGTCAGCATTACCCAGGGCAGCCTGGTGCTCGCCTACGCCGGCTTCGCCGTATGCGGCGGCATCGGAGCAGGCCTGGTGTACGCGACCTGCATCAACCTGGTCGGCAAGTGGTATCCGGAGCGGCGCGGCGGCAAGACCGGATTTGTCAACGGCGGATTCGCCTATGGCGCAGTACCGTTCATCTTCATCTTCAGCTACGCGTTGCACCCGAACACCTACGTCTGGGTCCTCGACCTGGTGGCCGCGTACATGCTGATCGTTTGCGCGGTTTGTGGCTGGCTCTTCCGCGATCCGCCGAAGAACTGGTGGCCCGCAGACGTCGATCCGGTGAAGTGGGCGGACAGCAAGAACGGTGCGGCGAGCCTGAAGAAGAACCCGCCTGCAGTACGGCAATACACGCCGATGGAGGCCATCAAGACCGGCATGTTGCCGCTGATGTGGCTGTCGCTCGGAATCAGCGCCGGCGTCTCGCTTTTCGGCATCAGCTACATGGTGCCGTTCGCCAAAGACCTGGGCTTCGGGCCCCTGATCGCTGCATCGTCGGCCGGCGTGCTCTCCATCATCAACGGCACGGGACGCACGGTGACGGGCTGGCTATCGGACCGATTCGGGCGCAAGCAGACCCTGCTGGTTGTTCTGCTGATCGAGGCGCTGTCACTGGTCGGACTGCTCTACGCGGGCAAGGCAGAGAGCGAGGTCGCGTTCCTGGGCTTCGCCTTCCTGGTCGGCTTCGGTGGCGGTGCGTTCTACCCGATGTTCGCCTCGCTAACACCCGACTACTTCGGTGAGAACAACAATGCCAGCAACTACGGCCTGGTCTACAGCTCCAAGCTGGTGGGCTCGATCGTGGGAATCGGCGTGGGCGCCAGCGTCATTGACGCGTGGGGTTACACCGGTGCCTACTGGATTGCCGCGGCGAGCGCTCTGGTGTCAGCGGGGATCGCGACCTTCCTGCGGCAGCCGGGCCGCAGCCGGGTGCCCACCACAGAGTCAGGCACACCCGTCTCGGAGAGGTCGCTGACACCCACGTTGGCCGACTGACGGACGCCAAGAGGGCGGGCCGGGGAGAACCGATCAGATGGTTCCCTCGGCCGCCTTCTGGCGCCGTTGGTGGTACATCTCCCTGGTGCGCTCGGTGTGCCGGCGCATCAGGTCGCCGGCCCGGCCGCCGTTGCCCTCGGCGATCGCTTCTATCAGTTCGGCGTGCTCGTCCCACGCAGCTTTCCCACGGACGCGAGCGATCGGCAGGTAGTACCACCGGACCCGACGGTCGACCGACCCGATGAGATCTGCCAAGACCTTGTTGCGCGACATCGAGACGATGTGGCTGTGTAAAGAGGCGTTGGCGGCGACGAGGCCCTCCTGGTCGTCTGCGGCGAGCGCCGCCTCGCCGCGGCGGTGGAGTGTCCAGAGGTGCTGGAGCTGATCGGCCGTCGCATGCTCGGCGGCCAGCCTTGCGGATTCTGTTTCAAGGAGGGTTCGCGCGGCCAGAAGCTGATCGGCCTCGTCTTCGGTGGGCACGTGCACGAACGCGCCGAGAGCGGGTCGCAGGTCTACCCACCCCTCAGTCTGCATGCGCTGCAGTGCCTCCCGAACGGGCTGTCGGCTGACGCCCAGTTGCGCCGCCAGATCGTTCTCCACCAGGTGCTCACCCGGCTGCAACTCCGCGGTGATGATCATCTCGACGAGAGCGTCGTAAACCGCCTCGCGGAGCGGTGCCGGACGCTCGACAGGTGGCGGTCCGGTCCGCGCGGTAGCTCCACCGAGTACACCCCGGGCGGTGCGGATCAACGGATGAGTCATGAGCTGCCCTTCTGGTCGCGGACAGGGTGCTCATAGCATACAGTCGCCAGGATCCAATGAGCCGAGACTTGTGCCTGAGAGACATGCCGCACAGAGGCCGTTGCTGTGCCGCCGTCGATTCTCGAATAATTTCGTAATACGGAATAAGCTTGTCGCTCAGCGGAGTCGCAAGCCTAATCGAAGATCGGAGGGTTCCGGTGGCTGACGAATCGTCGACCAAGTCCGGTGTGCAGTCGGTTGAGCGCGCATTCGAGCTGCTGGAGATCATGGCCAGCGCGGGCGGCAGTATGGCGTTGGGGGAGTTGGCGACTCGCGCTGAGCTGCCACAGCCGACCATTCACCGTCTTGTCCGCACGCTCCTGGTGAAGGGCTATGTCAGGCAGCTCGAGAACCGCCGCTATGCGTTGGGGCCCAAGTTGATTCGGTTGGGTGAAAGTGCAGCGCAACTCATCGGCGCATGGTCTCGCCCTCATCTGACCGAACTGGTGGAGCGAACGGGCGAGAGCGCCAACATGGCGGTGCTGGACAACGATATGGCGGTGTACGTCGCTCAAGTGCCGTCGCCGCATGCGATGCGCATGTTCACCGAAGTGGGTCGGCGCGTCCATCTTCACTGCACCGGAGTCGGTAAGGCGCTCCGCATGCAGCTTCCCAACGACAGTGTGCTTGCGCTGTTGAAACGCGCGGGAATGCCGGCCTCCAACGAGAACTCGTATACGACCCCGGACGCGCTCATCCGCGACATCGAGCTGAGTCGGTCCCGCGGCTACGCCGTTGACGAAGGTGAGCAGGAGATCGGCGTGCGCTGCTTTGCGGTGCCGGTGCCGGACGCGCCCACCTTGACCGCGATCTCGATCTCGGGACCGGCGGCGCGTCTCACGTTGAAGTCGTCGACGAAAGTGACGCCGCTGCTGAAACAGGCCGCCCGCGATATCGCCTCGGAATTCGACAGAGAGGCCGCGGTCTAGTCAAGGAGCAGCAGTGCCGAGGTCGTCGGCGCATCCTCCAGCGTTTCGGCGAGATCGTTGAACTCGACGATGTTGTCGATCTCGGTGCCCATCGCGATGTTGGTGATCTTCTCCAGGAAAATCTCGACCACCACGGGCACCTTGTGCTCGTGGGCCAGTTGCTGCGCTCGTAACAACGACGGGCCGATGTCCTGTGGATCGACCACTTGAATCGCCTTGCAGCCGAACCCTTCCGCGACGCGCAGGTGATCGACGCCGTAACCCTTGGGGACGTCGCTGTCCCCGGACTCCTGGGCGTTGATGTTGTCAAAGCCCAGCGACACAAAGTAATTCATGTCGAAGTTGCGCTGCGCCTGGCGGATCAACCCCAGATAGGAGTTGTTCACGACCACATGAACGTAGGGCAGGTTGAACTGCGCCCCGACTGCGAGTTCCTCGATGAGGAACTGGAAGTCGTAGTCTCCCGACAACCCCACCACGGTGGCGTTGGGGTCGGCGGCGACGACGCCGAGGGCGGCGGGTACCGTCCACCCGAGTGGTCCGGCCTGACCGCAGTTGATCCAGTTCCGTGGTTCGTACACCTGCAGGAACTGTCCACCTGCGATCTGTGACAGTCCGATCGCGGTGACATAGCGAACATCACGGCCGAACGCGCGATTCATTTCCTCGTACACGCGTTGCGGCTTGATCGGAACGTCGTCGAAGTGGGTCTTGCGATGCATTGTCTGCTTGCGGTGCCTGCAGTCCTCGACCCACGTGCTCCAATCCGGCAGCGCCCCCGCGGCGCTTCGCTCCTTGGCGACGGCAACGAACTGCTCGAGCGCCGCCTTCGCATCCGAAACGATTCCGAAGTCAGGGGCGAAGACGCGGCCGATCTGGGTCGGTTCGATGTCGACGTGAACGAAACGTCGTCCCCTCCGGTAGGTGTCCAACCCACCGGTGTGGCGGTTCGCCCACCGGTTACCGATTCCGAGAACGAAATCGGATGCGAGCATTGTTGCGTTGCCGTAGCGATGGGACGTCTGCAGTCCGACCATGCCTGCCGCAAGGCCGTGATCGTCTGGAATGCTGCCCCAACCCATCAGCGTCGGCACCACAGGGATATTGAGGATCTCCGCCAGCTCGACCAGTAGATCCGAAGCGTCGGCGTTGATGATGCCGCCGCCCGCGACGATCAGGGGCCGCTCGGCGGACACCAGCATGTCAATGGCCTTTGCGGCCTGGGCTCGCGATGCCGCAGGCTTGTAGACCGGCAGCGGCTGATAGGACTCAGGATCGAAATCGATCTCAGCCAGCTGGACATCGATGGGCAGATCGATGAGTACCGGACCCGGCCGGCCCGACCGCATCAGGTGGAAGGCCTGCGCGAAAGCACCGGGGACCTGTCCGGGTTCGAGCACTGTCATCGCCATCTTGGTGACGGGCGCGGCGATCGCAGCGATGTCGACGGCTTGGAAGTCCTCCTTGTGCAGCCTGTCCACCGGCGCCTGGCCGGTGATCGCCAGTATCGGAATGGAATCCGCTGAGGCGGAGTACAACCCGGTGATCATGTCCGTCCCGGCAGGACCGGAGGTGCCGATACACACGCCGATGTTTCCCGCCGCGGCGCGCGTGAAGCCCTCGGCCATGTGGCTGGCGGCTTCGACATGGCGGGCAAGGACGTGCTTGATCCCGCCATGTGCGCGCATCGCCGAGTAGAACGGGTTGATCGCCGCCCCGGGCAGGCCGAAAGCTTGGGTGGCCCCTTCGATCTCGAGAATTCTGACGGCCGCATCGACCGTTCGCATCCGCGTCATTGGCCAGCCCCGCTTTCCTTACCCGACAGCCGCTCGACACCCAACAAGAGGGCCGAATGGTCCAGTCCACCTTCGCCGTTGGCCAGTGCCGAGGCCATGAGCTGGGCGACCAACGAGCCGAGTGGTGTGACCACACCTGCTTCCCGCGCGGCGGCGGTGACGATTCCGAGGTCCTTGTGGTGCAGCGCGATACGGAAACCGGGGTCGAAGTTTCGCGCCAGCATCTTCGGGGCCTTCTGGTCGAGCACTGCCGAACCGGCCAACCCACCGCCGAGAACCTTGATCGCCGCATCGATGTCGACGTCGTAGGCCTGCAGGAAGGTGATCGCTTCGGCGAGCAGCTCGATGTTGCCCGCGACGATCAACTGGTTGGCGGCCTTGACGGTTTGGCCGGCACCGTTGGAGCCGACGTGCACGATGGTCTTGCCGACGAGGTCGAGAATCGGCTTGGCGGTGGCGAAGTCGTCTTCGGAGCCGCCAACCATGATCGACAGCGTGGCGTTCTTGGCGCCGGGCTCGCCGCCGGACACCGGCGCGTCGATGATGCGCAGTCCACGCTCGGCGCCGACCTTGGCGAATTCCGCGGTGACGTCGGGCCGGATCGAGGAGAAGTCGATCACCAGTGTGCCAGGCTGGGCATGGGCGAAGACCCCGTCATCTCCCAGCAGGACGCTCTGCACCTGGGGTGAGTCAGGCACCATGATCGCGACCACGTCGGCGTCCTTGACCGCCTGCTCGATGGATTCGGCGGCCTTGCCCCCCGCTTCGACCACGGCGGCGGTGCGTTCCGGTGACGTGTCCAAGCCGATGACCGTATGCCCGGCCTTGATGAGGTGGGTTGCCATTGGGCTTCCCATGATCCCCAGCCCGATGAAAGCGATTGTGCTCATTAGATCCTCGTTTCTGCTCGTGATTGCAAGGTCGCGACGCGCTCGGCCCGGGGCAGCCATTTGAAGGTGTCCGGCTTGGTCGCCTTGTACTCCAGGCCGACGTATCCCCGGTAGCCATGGCCGGTCAGCTGCTCGAGGTAGGTGCGGAGCGGGATTTCGCCGGTCCCCGGTTCACCCCGCCCTGGCGCGTCGGCAATCTGGACGTGACCGATCCGGCTGGCGTAGTCGTCTATCGCGGCGGTGATGTCGTCGCCGTTGACGTGGAGGTGGTAGAGGTCGGCAAGCAGTCGCAAGTTGGTTGCACCGTGCTCGGAGTGCACCCGATCGATCACGTGGACGGCGTCGGCGGCGGTCGTGATGGGATATCGTGGTGCGCCGCTTACGGGTTCGACCAGTACTGTTGCGCCGATGCGGTCCGCCGCGCGCGCGGCGTAGGCAAGGTTCTCGGCCCCGACTTGGTCCTGGGTCGCGGGCGAGTATTCCTCAATGCGGTTGCCGTAAAGCGCGTTGAAGGCGCGGGTCCCGAGCGATTCGGCGATACCGACGGCGATCTCGACATTGTCGCGGAACGCCTGCGTCAAGGCGGGATTGGACAGAATCCCACGATCGCCTGCGGGCATGTCACCGGCGGCGAAGTTGAGGCCCGTCAACTGAACACCCGCATCCTGGATGGCTCGGATGAAGGCGGTGACGTCTGCGTCCGGCGGCGTCGGGGTGTCGAACGGCCACCAGAACTCGACCGCCTCGAAGCCGGAGTTTCGGGCCGCGCCCGGCCGGTCCAGCAGTGGTAGCTCGGTCAGCAGGATCGAGCAGTTGACCGTGTAGGTGGCCGTCATTTGGCATTCCTCTCTGTGCTCTTGCCGACGGAGCCCGCGACACCAGGACGTAGCAGGCGGTAGCCCCACCCCCCAGGCGGTACATCGCGAGTGCGCCGTACAGCATGGCCATCTCAGACTTTTATTCCGTATTACGGAACTTCAATTTCATTATGCAATATACTAAACCCTCCGCCGTTCGGCGTTGTCAAGGGGGACCGTCAGTAATACCTGCCAGCCGGCATGAACGCTTGACGATCGCCCCCAGCGTGTGCCAGCGTTGATCAATCGAAATAGTTATTCCGCAATGCGGAATAAAATTAAGATCTCGCAGATGGACGGTGGTCCGATGGATGGCCATGTGGTGATTGCGCCCGACAAGTTCAAGGGCTCGTTGACGGCCGCAGAGGCGGCTCACGCGATATCCGTGGGTCTCAAACGCGGGTACCCAGCCTTGGCAACGGTGCTGTGCCCGGTCGCCGACGGCGGCGACGGAACCCTCGGTACTGTCCTTGCAGCGGGATTCGAGAAGATCCCTGTCTATGCCGAAGGGCCGACAGGCCAGGTGGTCCACACTGCGTATGCCCGTAGTGGCAAGACCGCTTTTGTCGAAATGGCGGAAATCTGTGGCCTGCAACGGCTTCCCGGCGGCGTGCCCGCTCCTATGACTGCATCCAGTCATGGCCTCGGGGCGGTGGTTGCTCAGGCGCTCGATCACGGATGCCGCGACATCATCATCGGCGTTGGGGGCAGCGCGAGCACCGACGGGGGTGCGGGCTTTCTCACCGCGCTCGGCGCAACCGTACGCGATCAATACGGCGCGCCGGTCGATCCGTCCGGGGCTTCTATCGGCACCGCCGCACAGCTTGACCTGACTGGCTTGCACCCCGAGATCGTTTCCGCCACATTTACTCTCGCCGTCGATGTCGACAACCCGCTGTGCGGTCCGCTGGGTGCGGCGAACGTCTATGCACCGCAAAAGGGGGCAAACCCAGACCAGGTCATCGAGCTCGACCGATCCCTTCGTCGCTGGGCCGACGTCGTCGAACGCGAAACGAAGACGGATCACCGAACAGCCGCCGGAGCCGGTGCTGCAGGTGGCGTCGGTTTCGCAGCGCTGGCTGTACTGGGCGCGCGGATGCAGCCTGGCATCGACGTGATCCTCGACCGCATCGAGCTGGACAGACATCTGCAGTCTGCGCGCGCAGTCGTGACCGGCGAGGGCTCGCTCGATCGCCAGTCCTTGCGCGGCAAGGCTGCGGTCGGGGTGTGTCGGCGTGCCAGCGCCTACGGCGTACCGACGTTCGCCGTCGCGGGGGTGTCGGCGCTGGCCCCGGCCGAAGTTCGTGCCGCAGGATTCGCCGGCGTCTACGCGCTCAGCGACTTAGAACCAGACGCTGCGCGCTCAATGAGTCAGGCTGCCGAACTGCTCGCCGTGGCGAGCGAGAAGCTGGCGCGACACCTGACTTCGTAGACGTCAGCCGCCAAAGGACGGGCACGCTCAGCGCAATTTGACGACGACCTTGCCCTTGGCCGTCCGGTCCTCCAGTGAGGCGATCGCCTCGGCGGCGCGCTCCAGGGGGTAGACGATCGGCTCGGGCGCCGACACCGTGCCCGACGCCAGCAGCGGCTCCAACTCGGCCCACTGCTCGCCCAGATAGCCGGGGTGAGTCAGCGTCCAGGCTCCCCAGCCGACGCCGACGACATCGACGTTGTTCAGCAGCAACCGGTTGACCTTGACGGTCGGGATGTCGCCGCCGGTGAAGCCGATGACCAGAAGCCGGCCGCCAGGCGCCAGGGAGCGCAGCGAGTCGGTGAACCGGTCGCCGCCGACTGGATCGACCACGATGTCCACGCCTCGCCCGCCGGTCAACTCCTTGACGGCGTCCTTGAAGCCTTCGGCCAGCACGACATCCGACGCGCCCGCCGCCTTGGCGACCGCCAGCTTGGCCTCGGTGCTCACCACTGCGATGGTGCGGCCCGCGCCCCAGGCGGGTGCGAGACGCAGCGTCGACGTGCCGATCCCGCCCGCAGCGCCGTGCACCAAGACGGTCTCACCCTCGGCGAGCCTGCCCCTGGTGCGCAGTGTGTGATGCACCGTCAGATCATTGAACAGCAGCCCGGCGCCGGCCTCGAACGACACCGTGTCGGGTAGCTTGAACACTCGATCGGGTTGCAACGCAACAACTTCCGCCATGGCTCCGCACAGCATCGTCAGCGCCGCGACGCGATCACCGGCCTTGACGTGCGCACCGTCCGGTGCGCTGCGCACCACTCCGGCGACCTCCGACCCCGGGGTGTAGGGCATTTCCGGCTTGTGCTGGTAAAGCCCCCGCGATTGCAGGGCATCCGGGAACGCCACACCCGCGGCGTGTACGTCGATGAGGACTAGGCCGTCACCGCTTGGCTCGTCGATCTCGACGACTTCCGCGGCCTGCGGGCCATCGAGCCGGGCTATCTGAATCGCGCGCATTGCGGCCTTCCTCTCATCGACTCGCACCATTTAACTCCTGCGCCGGCTGCTCCCAACCGACCGGTAGGCTGGTATTCACGGCAGCGTTGCCGAACTCGATAGGAGCACGTATGGGACGTGGCGAGGAGGCCGGCCCGCCGGCCAGAAAATTCGCCGCGGCCGCGGCATTGCCGAAGGGCCACGTCGTCCACGTTCGCTCCAAGGACGGCCTCCGCCTGCACACCGAGGTCTTCGGACCGGAGGATGGCTACCCGATCGTGCTCGCGCACGGCATCACCTGCGCCCTCCGGGTTTGGGCCTACCAGATCGCGGACCTGTCCAACGATTACCGCGTCATCGCATTCGACCACCGCGGCCACGGCAAGAGCGCGGTGCCGTCGCGCAGGCATCGCTACGGCCTCGACTTTCTGGCGGCCGACCTCGACTCCGTACTCGAGGCCACGCTGGCGCCGGGCGAGCGCGCCGTCATCGCCGGACACTCGATGGGTGGCATCGCGATCACGTCGTGGGCCGAGCGCTATCCCGAGCGGGTGCAGCAGCGCGCCGACGCCGCAGCACTGATCAACACCACCACCGGGGACCTGCTGCGCAACGTGCAACTGCTGCCGGTGCCTCAGCAGCTGGCCGACGTGCGGGTGCGGGCGGCGGGCACCCTGCTCAAGACCTTCGGTGCCGCACCGCTTCTGCGCGCGGTGGATCGGCCGAGCCGGCGTTTCGTCTCCACGATCGCGGTGGGCCGCGACGCCGACCCGGCGGTCGCCGAGTTCATCTACGAGTTGTTCACCTCTACACCGCCCGCCGGCCGCGGCGGCTGGGCCCGCACGCTGGTTGACGCGCTCGGCCCCGAACACATCGGGCTGAATAACCTGACGGTGCCGACGCTGGTGATCGGCAGCACGAAAGACCGCTTACTGCCGATGGTTTCGACGCGCCACATCGCGAAGATGGCGCCGAACCTGGCATCATTCGTGGAGCTGCCCGGCGGACACTGCGCGATCGTCGAGCACCCTGACGAGGTCAACAAGCACCTGCGGATGCTGATCGAGTCGGTCACCGAGGACCAGCGCGCCACGTCCTAACCGGCCAGGGTCCGGTGCACCTCGTCGGCTGCTCGCTTACCCGATCGCACCGCGCCGTCGAGGAAGCCGGTCCATTCGTCTGCGGTCTCGGTGCCCGCCCAGAAGATGCCGTCGATCGGTTTGCGCAACCAGGGCCCGTACGTCGTCCATGAGCCCGGCGGGACCGCGGCCGTCGGCCCACCTGGCGCGAATTCCTCTGCGCCCCAGCACTGATCGAGATAGTCGGTCGGATTCCGGGCGGCGTCACCGAACAGCGTCGCAAACCCATCCAACGCCTGCTCGCGGCGCTGCTCGGCCGGTAGCGGGTCGAACGTGCGCGCATCCGTGAAGCCCAGCAGGATGCCCGGCCCCGCGTCGCTCGGGCTGACGTCGAACGTGATGAACACCGGCCCCTCGTCTGACAACGCTTCACCCGAGCAGCCGTTATCGCGCCAGAACGGCGTCTCGTAGGCGGCGAACGCCTTGCTCAAATTGCCCTGCGGCCAGTGCTCTGTGAGCTTTTCGTATTCGGGCGGCAGCGCCGGATCAAATGCGATCCCTGCCCGATGCGCCGGCGGGACGGCCACGATGACGGCCTTGGCCGCGACGTCACCACGATCCGAACCGACGGTCAGGGTGCCGTCGGCATGCCGCTCGATACTGCGCACGACTGCGTTCAACACCACGCGCTCGCCGAGTTCTTCGGCCACCCGCAGCGCAATCTGCTGTGTGCCACCGGGAAAGCGGTCCTGCTGGGCGCCGCCCTCGACGTCGAGCATGCGGCCGAGTCCGCCCCCGGCCTTGACGTAGCGGACCGCGTGCAACATCGACACCTCCTCGGGCTCAGCGCCCCATGTCACCCGGGCCATGATCGCCATCAGATCCCGCGTCGACGCGCTCGCGTGCACGTACCGCAGCCACTGATCGAGGGTCTTGGAGTCTAGGATGTCGGCGATCGACGATGTCCATGGCTTGTCCACCGGCACCCGTCGGCAGACCCGCTCGAACCGCCATTGAATCCGGGACACGTCGAGCAACTCGATGATCGACAGCCGGGGAATGGTGCTGCGATACGACCGGACGCGGCCACGCCACCGGATCAGGTTCTTGCCGCGGCTGTGCGTCCGCACCGTTTCGCAGCCCAGTTCTTTCGCCAGCGCGATGACGGCGTCCTGCGTCGGCCCGACGAACGTTCCGCCGAGATCGACCGGTGTGCCCGCGATCGTCGTCGTCGCCGAGCGTCCCCCGACGCGATCGCGGCCTTCGAGAACAACGACGTCGTGCCCGAGCCGTACCAGATCACGGGCCGCCGACAGCCCCGCGAACCCGGCACCCACGACGACGACGTCGGCATTGGCTGGGATAGTCACGCGACTAGGCTCTCACGCCGTGAAGGTCATGACGGCGCTGTTCGGGCCGACTGATGCGATCGACCGCGCGCACGTCCTGCGGGAGGCCGGCGCCAGCGGGGTTTTCACCTTCGAGGGGCCGCACGACGTCTTCACCCCGCTGGCATTGGCCGCCGCGATCGAAGACCTGGACCTGATGACCAACGTCGCGATCGCATTTCCCCGCAACCCGATCCACCTCGCACATCAAGCCAACGACCTGCAGTTGCTGACGAAAGGGCGGTTCACGCTCGGCCTCGGCACGCAGGTACGGACGCAGATCGAGAAGCGGTTCGGCGCGGAGTTCGACCGGCCCGTCGCCCGGATGACGGAACTGGTGCGTGCGCTGCGGGCCATCTTCGCGGCGTGGAATTCCGGTGACCGGCTGGATTTCCGCGGGCGCTACTACCGGCACACGCTGATGACCCCGACCTTCAGCCCCGGCCCCAACCCGTACGGCCCGCCACCGATTTACGTGGGCGCGCTCGGGCCGCGGTTGACCAGGGCCACCGCCCAGACCGCCGACGGCCTGCTCGTCATGCCGTTCGGCTCGAAGCGGTTCCTGCACGAGGCCACGATGCCGGCGGTTCGCGAGGGACTCACCGCCGCCGGACGCGACGCCGGCGACTTCGCCGTCGTCCCGGAAATCATCGTGTCCACGGGCAGCCAAAAAGACCCAGACCATGCCGCCACCCGTCGGCTGCTCGCGTTCTACGGGTCGACGCCTGCGTACCGGCCGGTGCTGGACGTGCACGGCTGGGGCGATCTGCAACCCGAGCTCAACAAGCTGTCCAAGCAGGGCCGCTGGGAGGACATGGGGCGGCTCATCGACGACGACATCCTGCACACCATCGCGGCGTGCGGCCGCCCCGGCGAGATCGCCGCCCATATCCGCGACCGTGTGGAGGGCGTCTCCGATCGGATCTGCATCTACCAGCCGGGCCCGATCGCGGTGGAGTCACTCGCGGCGATCGTTGACTCGCTCAACGGCTGAGCCCCTATCGTGGTACCCAGCCGGACCAAAGGAGGTCTTCGTGGGCGCCGAAGCGGCCGAATACTCCGACGTGCTGATCATCGGCGCAGGCATCTCCGGGATCGGCGCCGCGTACCGCATCCACGAGAGGAATCCCGGGCTGTCCTACACGGTGCTGGAACGGCGTGAACGGATCGGCGGCACCTGGGACTTGTTTCGCTATCCGGGCGTGCGCTCCGACAGCGACATGTTCACCTTGAGCTTTCCGTTTGAGCCGTGGAGGCGTGAGGAGTCGATAGCCGACGGTTCCGACATCTGGCGGTACCTCGACGAAACGGCGCGCAAGCACAGCATTGACGAGCGAATTCAACTCAACACCTACGTCCGGTCCGCCGATTGGGATTCGGAAACAGACATCTGGACGGTTCGTGCCGAACAGGACGGCACCGACAAGACGTATTGCTGCCGTTTCCTTTTCTTCGGCACGGGCTACTACAACTACGACAACCCCCACAGCCCGGAATTACTTGGAATCGAGGACTTCGCCGGATTGGTGGCGCATCCCCAGTATTGGCCTGAGTCACTCGACTACACGGGAAAGCGGATCGTCGTCATCGGCAGCGGCGCGACCGCGATCAGCCTGATTCCGACGCTGACGGAGAAAGCTGCGCATGTAACGATGCTGCAGCGGTCACCGTCCTACCTGTTCTCGCTGCCGCGAATCGAGCCAATGGCCCGCGCTATCCAAAAAATCCTGCCGCGAATGTTCGCCCATTCGATCATCCGGTGGCGCAATGCACTGTTCTTATGGTTTATGTATCTACTCGCCCGCAAGTTGCCAAACGTCATGAAGTGGGTGATCCGCCGCCGCGCCATCCGGAATCTGCCCGACGGCTACGACGTCGACACACATTTCAAACCGCTATACAACCCGTGGGATCAGCGGATGTGCATGATATTGGATTCCGACTTGTACAAAGTGATCAAAGACGGTCGGGTTGACGTGGTGACCGATCACATCGAACACATCGATGCCAAGGGAATCTTACTGAAGTCCGGTCATCGCCTCGACGCTGATGTGATCGTGACGGCAACGGGCCTGCGACTGCAGGCGCTGGGTGGCATCGTCGTCAGCGTCAACGGCGAGCAAATCGACCCCGCCGACCGTTTCGTCTATAAGGAGCACATGCTCGAAGATCTGCCGAACATGGCATGGTGCATCGGTTACACCAACAACTCGTGGACTCTGCGGGCCGACATGACCGCACGGTCGGTGGCAAAGCTCTTGGCTTACATGGACTCTCACGGCTATACCCACGCCTACCCGCATCGTGGAGACATCCCGATGACGGAGAAGCCGCTCTGGAATTTGCAGGCCGGTTACGTGCAACGCGCCGCGCATGTGCTTCCGAAGTCCGGCACGCACCGGCCGTGGAACGTCCGGCACAATTTCGTGCTCGACGCCATCGACCATCGCTTCGACCGTATCGAGGAGTCGATGGTGTTCGGCCGTGCGGCTAAGGCGTTCGCAGGGCCAGCCCCGTCCCGAGCAACTGCGTAGCGGACAACCCGAATGTCGTCTTGAAGCGGTCGGCGAGGTGAGACGGGCTGGCGAAGCCAGCCTTCATCGCCGCCGTGGTCAGGTTGTCACCCGCCCGCAATGGCCGTGCCCGCATGAATCAACCGGACCCAGAGCCGATACCGGCGCAGGCTGGTGCCGAGTTCGTCGCGGAACAGGTGGAGGAATCGCGACTCGGACAGCCGCGCTGCAGCGGCGAGCTCGCCCGACGAGATCGCGGCCGCCGCGTCTTGGCGGATTCTGCGGGCCGCGGCGGCGATGCGGGGATCGACGCGTCGTTGCGCCGCGGGCACCGCCAAATCGACCCAGTGCGAGGCGCTTTCGTCGTCGCTCGGGATGAACTGCAATCGCTCTTCGTCCACGTGGCCGACACCGACACCACTGTGCCATTCACCGAACTTGTGTCGGCCGGCGTCGCCGCGATCCGACGTCGGCTCCAGATAGCAGGAGACCAGGCCTGCGCCGTGACAGCTCAGTTGGTGCGTCAGCCTCGGCGGGATCAGCACGCTGCGCGCGGCAGGAGTAGCGCGGGGGTGGCCTTTGCGGTCATCCTGGCCTCCCTACCTCAACTCGAAAGGAGGCTACCGTGGCGGTCGCGGTGATCGGCGTCATCGCCGTGTTCTTCCTCGGCATGGGGGTGTACGCGATCGCCGCGCCGGCCGCGCTGGTGCGTCCCTTCGGGATCACACTGGGGAAGTCTGCGTCGCGGTCGGAAGTGCGCGCCGTCTACGGCGGCTTCGGCCTGGCGATCGCTGGTGTGCTGGTCTATGCGGCCGTCGCGGATGGCGACGTTCGGACGGGCATCTTGATCACCGTCGGCGCCGCTCTTGCAGGCATGGCGTTCGGCCGCCTTGCGGCTGCGGTATTGGGCGACCGTACGGCGTTCTACCCGAATTGGTTCTACTTCCTCGTGGAAGTCGCCGCGGCGGCTGCGTTATTCGGGGTCTGCGTGGCCTAACGGTCCGCGGTGCTCGCGTCGCTGCCGGCGGCCTCGATCGCCTTGACGCTGTTCACAAATGCCTTGCGCAAGACCCCCTTGGCAACAGTTCCGAGCAGGGCCGAAAGCACCAGTCCCCTGAAGTTCTTGCCCTGGCGAACGATGACGACGTCGACGTCGGTCGTCCCGTCGGGCTGCCGCGTCAGTGTGTATTCGTATCCGGACGCGCCGCCGAAAATGTTGGAATCGGTTGTCTTGGCCACGACGTGGTTGGGATCGGACCAGTCGTAGTACAGGCGTTCCCAGACACCGCCCGAACCCTCGGTGACGTCGGCATGAAGGGAGTCTCGTGCATGCACGTCGAGATACGAATCAGCGCTTTTTGCAAAGACTTTCGAGCGGCCGGGCCCGAAGTCGGTGAGCCCGGCGATGAACTGCACAGGGGTCGATGTGGTCGACTGGTGGAAGTGGATGGTAGACATGGGATGTTCCTTTCTGCAGTGGTTTTCGTGTTACTAAGACGTCGTTGTGGTCGTTGTGCGGTTCCACCAGTCAGTGACCAGTGCCGCGTAGCTTTCGGGCCTTTCTTCCCAGACGAAATGGCCGGCACCCGCAATCAGGTCCACGCTGCTGTTAGGCAGTCGCTCACCGAGGTAGTGGGCGTTTTCCGCTGGCACGACCTGGTCCTCGCTGCCCTGGACGATGCGCACCGGTATATGGATTTCGGGAAGCAGCGTGCCAAGGAGCGGAAGCTGTTCCGGATAGGCCTGGACGTAGGGGATGCTGTCGGCGAACTTGTCCCCTTCGTAGGAGGCGATGTAGTCGTCGCGGATCTCGTCGGATGGCGCGTATCCCTCGATGGTGCTCAGCGCGATTTCGACGATCTTGCGCCCTCCGATCTGGCGGTAAGGCTCCAAATCCACGGCTTCGACCCACTCCTTGAGTGGATCACCCAGGACGAGGGGGACCGCGGCCCCGCCCGTTCCCACGACCAGGCTGGAGAACCGGCCGGGGCGCGCGGCGGCGGCGAACAGCGTCGCAGACGTACCGATATCGGGCGCGACGACATGCGGGTTGTCCAGACCGAAAGCGTCGGCGGCTCGAACGATGAACTCGCCCATAGCTTTCGGATTCATCAGCTCCTCGCGCCGTTGCGAACGACCGAATCCGGGCAGATCGACGGCGACCACGTGCGCGACGTCGGTCAGTGTCGACCACACCTGTTCGAACGCGAGCAGGCTTTCCGGCCACGGACTAAGCAGCAACGCGTGCGTTGAGCCGGCCCCGCCTTCGGCGAAGCGGATCGACAACCCATTGATGGTTGTTGTCTGCGGACGTACCAGGGTGCTCACGAGGTGCCCTTTGCGCTCGAATACCGGTCTATGCGGTGGTAAGACGCACGACACCAGTCGGCAATTCCGGCGCACGAGCCAACAGCCTGGTCCCACCTATCCTGGTCCTGGCGGGGACAGCCTCAGCGCCGCCCGCTCAGAACGAGGTGGACATCGCGCGCAATTCGTCGAGCGCCCTTGCGGAGTCGCTTCCGGGTTCCGCGCGATAGGTCAACATGTGCTTCCCGCCGGAGTGCGGAAGACTGAACCTGTTGGGGTGCAAGTACAGATCGCCGACCTTCGGGTGGCGCATGTGGAAGACGCGAACCCGGTAGCCGACGTCCGCACGGGCCCACAGTTCCCGGAAACGCTCACTGGCGGCGGATAATTCGCCGATCAACGCCTGCAAGCCCGGATCCTCGGGGTCGCTACCGGCCGCTTCACGCAGCCCGCTCACCGCGATGTCGGTCGCCTCGTCCCAATCCACGTACAGCGTTCGAGCGGCGGGATCCAATAACCGCCAGCGCAGGAAGTTCTGCCCGGGGGTGAAACCCGCTGACAAGGCGCGGGCCACCGGGTTGGCCGCCAGCACATCCTGGCAGCGGCTGGCGACGATCGCCGGCATAGGAAACTGGTCGATGAGCTCCTCGAGGCCCTCGGTCGCGTCGCTGGCCGACGTCTCCCGCCCGCCGATGGACGGGTTCGCGAGCTGGTGCAGATACTCGGTGGCCTTGACGTCGAGGCGTAGTGCCCGAGCGAGCGCATCGAGCACCTGGGGCGATGGATGCGTGTCGCGGCCCTGCTCGAGGCGCAGGTAGTAGTCAGAGCTGATGCCGGCCAGCAGTGCCAACTCCTCGCGGCGCAATCCGGCAACCCGGCGGCGCGCGCCGCCCACCAGCCCGACGTCCTCGGGCCGCAGCTGCTCGCGCCTGGCCCGCAGGAACTTACCGAGCCCATTGGCCTTCGCCACCACCAGCTGAGCCTAATCCTGTCCCCGCCAATCCCAGGATCAATGCGGCCTTCCGGCCCGTGCCGAGCGGGTTCACCGTGGAGATCGACACCGCGCCACAGACCGCGTCCGAGGAAATGGAGGGTGATGATGGAGCGCCAAGACGTTGAATTCGCCACGGAGGGCGGCGTGACGCTGCGGGGCTGGCTGTACATCCCAGAAGGCCCCGCACCGCACCCGGCCATCACGATGGCGCACGGGTTCGCCGGGGTAAAGGAGCACGGACTGGACCGCTTCGCCCGGGTGTTCGCCGAGGCGGGATTCGTGGTCCTGGTGCACGACCACCGCGGGTTCGGGGCCAGCGGCGGAACGCCGCGCTTCGACGTCGACCCCTGGGTGCAGATCGCCGACTGGCGCCGAGCGATCTCGTTCTTGGAGAGCCACCCCGCGGTCGACGCCGACCGGATCGGGGTGTGGGGCACCAGCTACGCCGGCGGCCATGCGATCGTGCTGGGAGCCACCGACCGGCGGGTCCGCGCGGTGGTCGCCCAGGTGCCGACCATCAGCGGCTACCAGCAGAGCCTGCGACGGGTTGCCCCCGACCTGGTGCCCGCCTTGGAGGCGTCGTTCGCCGAGGACGAGCGCCGCCAGTTCCATGGCGAACCGCCTGCCACCCAGGCTATCGTCAGCGCCGACCCGTCGGTGCCCGCTTCCTATCGCGCACCCGACGCCATCGCGTTCTACAACCAGCCGGTCCCCGAGGGAGTCTGGGAGAACGTCGTGACGGTGCGCTCCACCCGCGGTGCGCGCATGTACGAGCCGGGCACCTGGATCTCGCGGGTTTCGCCGACACCGCTGTTGATGGTCGTGGGCCTACGCGACGCCATCACCGTCGCCGACCTGGCGCTTGCCGCCTACGAGCAGGCGCTGCAGCCGAAGAAGCTGGTGACCATCGATGGCGGGCACTTCGACCCGTATCTCGAGTGCTTCGCCGAAGCCAGCGGTGCGGCGACCGCGTGGTTCGCCGAGCACCTCACAAAGTCCGAAAACCATTGATTCTGAGAGGAATACGCCATGTCTGAGCTGAGCTACGAAGTACTCGTCAACGACGGATTGCGACGTCAGCGTGACCAACGGCTGCCGGACGGCAGCCCGATCATCTCCTCGCCGGTCGCCTCAACGTTGATCTACGGCGATCGCGACGCGGTACTGGTCGATCCACCGTTCACCCGCGATCAGGTGAGCCGCATCGGCGACTGGATCGAACAGTCCGGCAAGCACCTGAAGGCCGTGTACGCCACCCACGGACACGGCGATCACTGGTTCGGCACCGACCTGCTGTTGCAACGGTTTCCGGGTGCGGTCGCGTATGCGACCGAGGGCACCATCGCGATGATGCACGAGCAAGGCACTGTCGGCCGCGCTCAATTGTGGGATGTCGACTTTCCCGGGCAGATTCCCCCAAGCCCCGTGGTTTATCGCCCCATTCCCGCCGACGGGATCGAGTTGGAGGGCGAGCGACTGGTGGCCGTCGAAGTCGGCCACACCGACACCGACGACACCACCGTGCTGCATGTGCCCTCGATCGGCCTTGTCGTCGCCGGGGACGTTGCGTACAACGGCGTGCACCAATACCTACTCGAGAGCGCTCACGGTGGAGTCGAGGCGTGGCTCGCGGCGCTGGACAAGGTCGCGGCGCTGGAGCCCAGCGCGGTGGTCGCCGGTCACAAGAACAAGGAGCTGCCCGACGATCCGGCGATCATCGACCAGACCCGCCAGTACTTGCTGGATGCGCGCCGGCTTCTTGCTGAAAAACCCGCTCCGCGAGCCTATTTCGACGAGATGATCATGCTATATCCCGACCGGCTCAATGTGGGCCCGGTCTGGTACACCGCCGTAGTGCTGCTAGCTGAAGAAAGTGGGAAATGACCATGACTGACAACGCGACCGAACTGGAGTCGTCGATACGTGACGAGGTGACGCACTGGTTCTTCGACGACTACCTGACGACCTGGATAGGTGTCGGCGCGGGCGCGATCGCGCGCGGGCCCGAGTTCATCCTGGACTACTGGGGGGTGCCAATGCATTGGGCCGCCGAAGACGACAACCACTGGCTCCTCGATGCGCCTGCCGTGGTGGCGTGCCTGCAGGACATGCAAACTCGATTGCGTGACGAAGGCTATGCCGACACCGCAGTCCCTGATCACGGGGTCAGGGTGTATCACCGTGACGGCGCGGCGATCGAGGTGATCTGGTCGCGCCTTCGGGCCGATGGTACCGAGATCGAGCGGCTGGCAGCGCATTTCGAGGTAGCGCGGGGTCCGGCGGGCTGGCGCGTCATCGGCGTCCACGCCGTACCTACCACCAGTTCGTCACTCGATGACGTCTGGCCTCAGAAGATCTGAAAGACACCAAGGAGACAGTCATGATCATCGACCCTGCGGATCTCGACCCCACCGCAAGCTACAAACTGCTCATCGGCAGTGTGCTGCCCCGCGCGATCGCGTGGGTCAGCACCCGCTCGGCCGCCGGAGTGGGCAACATCGCACCGGTGTCGTTCTTCACCGTTGTCGGGCGATTCCCTCCGGTTCTGTCGATCACCCTGCAACCCCGCTCGGACGGCGTCACTCTCAAGGACACGTTCGTCAATATCCGTGACACCAACGAGTTCGTCGTGAACATCGCTTCGATCGGTCAGGCCGATGCCGTGCACCGCTCCGCATACGAGTTCGGTTCCGACGTCGACGAGTTCGAGGCGCTCGGCTTGGAAAAGGCTTCCAGCGAGGTGGTTTCGGCTCCGCGCATCGCCGACGCTCCGATCTCCTTCGAATGTGTCGTCGATCGCATCATCCCGATGCCCCCGCTGCCCGATCATGTCGTGTGGGGGCGCGTCAAGCGCATCCACGTGCGCGACGATCTCTACCTGCCGAACGGGCGCATCGACGTGGGCGCCCTGGGAGTGTTCGGACGACTTGCGGCCGAGTACACCCTGGTCAACAACATCTTCACCACACCGCTACCCGAAGAACTCGTAAAAGAAATCGGCTCGCAACGGGCCGAACGGCTCGACGGGCACGCGACCGACTATTCACCCATCGACACGACCGAATGGTCACCGTCGGGCTCGACGACGGCGGCAGCGAAATGACCACCGGGGTGCCGACCCTGTTGATGATTCACGGCTTCCTCGACGATGCGACCGTGTGGGACGGGGTAACTGGTTCCTTGGCGGGCGAACTCGTCGCAGTGCGCGATGACCTTCCCGGGTTCGGCGCACGCAGCGGAGCCGTCGCCCATGCATGCAGCGCCACGCTGGAGTCGCTCGCCGCGGAGGCGGGCGACTTCATCGCAGGAATCGACGGACCGGTGATCGTCGTCGGCCAGAGCCTCGGCACCCAGGTGGCCGAACTGGTTGCCGCACAGCACGCCGAACACGTCCGCGGATTGGTTCTGCTGACACCGGTCCCGTTGGGTGGAACGCGACTGCCCGACGACGTGGTCGCGCCGTTTCGCGCGCTGGGCGGCGACCGCGAGGCGCAGCGTGGCGCGCGAGCTCAACTCTCGCCGCATCTGAGCGAAGCGCAGCTCGACCGGCTCGCCGACGTCGGCGCCGTGGTGGCGTCCGAGGTCGCCACACACTACGTCGACGTATGGAACGACGGGCTCGAGAACGCCCCTGAGATAAGCGCGTTCGCGGGTCCGGTGCTCATCATCCGCGGGGGCTCCGACGCGTTTGTGACCGAACAGCTGGTTGATGCCATCAGTCCGCGTTTCACCGCGGTCGTCGACGTGGAGGTCATAGACGACGGTGGCCACTGGGTGCATATCGAGTACCCCGACGAGGTCGCGTCGATGATCCGCGAGTTCACCACGGCGGTCGTCGGCGATCCCGCACATCAATCCTGATAGGCGAAGGAGACAACATGTCGTCGCTGCAGCACAAAGTGTTTGTCACGAAGCAGATTCCGCAATCGGGACGCGGGCCGCTGCCGGACGGCAGCACGCGGATGTGGTCGCCGATCACGTCGACGCTGATCATGGGCCGGCACGACACGGTGCTCGTAGATCCTCCGCTCACCGTCGAGCAGGCCGACGAGGTTGGCGACTGGGTCGCGGCCTCTGGACGAAACCTTACCCAGATCTACATCACGCACGGGCATGGCGATCACTGGTTCGGCGCGTTGCCCACGCTGGAACGGTTTCCCGGCGTCACCGTGCGCGCGACAGAAGGAACGGCCAAGCTCATGGCGGCACAGAACACCCCCGAGTTCCGGGCGGACTTCTGGGATCGGGTCTTCCCCGGGCAGCTACCCTTCGGTGATCTCGACGTGTCCGTCGTTGACGAGCGGGGCTTTGAACTCGAGGGCGCGTCGCTTGTTCCGGTCGAGGTTGGTCACACCGACACGGAGGCGACAACGATGTTGCACGTCCCACAGATCGGTCTCCTCGTCGCGGGCGATGTCGTCTACAACGGGGTGCATTTGTACCTGACGGAAACGGGCGGCGTATCCGGGATCGACGAATGGCTCGCCGCTCTCGACACTGCTGAAGCCCTCGATCCCGCAACGGTTATCGCCGGCCACAAGGATCCTCGCGCCTTCGACGACCCGTCCCAGATCCAAGCGACACGGCGGTACCTGACCGACGCGCGCGAACTGATCGAATCATCGCAACATGCCGAGGCCTTCTATGAAGGCATGCTGGCCCGGCACCCGGACCGGATCAACCCCGGAGCGCTGTGGGGGGCGGCGATCACACTGTTCCCGCCCGCCTAAGTGACGCGTAGCGGCGCCACTGTTCGCGATTTGGGCGCGTTAACAGACGCTCAGCGTCCGTAAGCGCGCCGAAATCACTTACGGCGCGACGGTCAACCAGTCGGCGAAGCCCGACGGGTCGTGACGTCCCAGCGCGCCATGCTCGAACAGGCCCCAGCCATCGCGCTCGACGCCATCGGCGTCACGGCAGACGGCGCGGCCGACGTGGTCGATGACGCCGAAGCCCGCGCGGCCCACGATCGCCGGATCGGTCATGTCGTAGGTCAGGCGTTCGGTGAAGTTGTCGCCCTTCCACACTCCGTGCAGCCAGTCCGAGTCACCGCCGTATCCGCCGCCGACATGAATCGGCACCGGCAGTTTGGACTCGACGTCGAAATAGACTGGGCCGCCGTCGAATGCGGTCGCCTCGATGGTCGCACCGGTGGGGATGCGCGTTCCGGAGCGGTAGTGGATCTTCACCCGGGGCCAACCGAGTTGCTCGACGCTGCCGTCCTTCCAGATGCGGGTGCAGTCGTTGAGCGACCGGAAGCCGTGCTGGTTCTCCTGGATGATGAGGACGACGCCGAAGTCGTCGAACGCCATCGGTACGTAGAGCCACCACATCCCTTCGAACGGCGGATCGTCGGGGCGGCCGGCCGGCTCGGGTTCGCCGACCGGCCGGATGCCCCATGAGCGGTCGCGGGTGCCGATCCACACCGACGGATCGACGGCGATCTCCTGGCCGTCGATCACCAGCTGGCCACTCCAGGCGCCCACCTGAGCGAAACGCTGCGCGTCGAGCGTGATTCGGTTGCCGCGTCGCATGGTGTGCGGTTGCTCCTGCACGACGTCGAACAGCCCGTCCCAGGTCAGATCCGCCGCGATGCCCTCGGTTTCGTCGAGCACGATGCGCAATTTGTGCAGCGGCTCGATCACTTCGACGCGGTAACTGCCTACATGCTGGTTGAGGCGGTCTTGATCGATGGCGCCACTCAGGTGCACGGCCGTCTGCACGTCTCCCCGACGCACCAGCAGGAATGCGTCCTTCACCCCGAGATTCGGGTAGTAGCCGATGCCCGAGATGACGAAGATGTCGCCAGTCCGGTCGTGGGCGTTGAAGTACGAGCGGTCGTAGAAGTTGCGGTCGCTCGATCCCGGCCACGCGATCGGCTGCGGGACTTGGTGCACCGGGTATTCGTCCATGGGGCCGAGCATTACGCCTCTCCTGTCTGCTCTTCGCGCAAGCGCTCATCGCCACCGCCGATGAGCCGGCGCAGCACCGAGCCGTGATAGAACAGCGACTCCACGTCGTCGGGTTTCTCGATCTCGCCGAACCGCACACGCCGGGCGCTGGTCCGCATGAACACACACGCCCAGATCACGCCGGAGTACACGTAGAACCAATGCAGATCGCCAAGCTCGACACCGGTCAGCTCGGCGTACGTCGATCGGACATCGGCTTCGCGCATGAAGTCGGGCAGGCCCGGCAGGCCGGCCAGGCCTGCGAGCTCCTGAAAAACCATGTGCGCGAATATGAGCCACGCGACATCCATTTCGCGCGGCCCGAGCACCGCCATCTCCCAGTCCAGGACGGCGACCGGCCGGAAGTCGGAGTACAGCACGTTACCGACGCGGGAGTCGCCCCAAACCAGCACCGGATCCGTCGCCGCGATGTCGGCGGGCCAATTCGCCTCGAGCCAGTCCAGCGCTCGCTCGAGCAGCTCCGAGCGCCCGATGTCGGGGAGGGCAAACTGGTACCAGGACTGCAGCCAATTGAGGTTGCGCCGCAACGCGTTCGGTTCCGGAGCCGGTTGGCCGGCGACATCGGGCCCAGCGACGTCGGCGAGGAACCCGAACGTCGTCTCCGGGTGGGGAATCGAATGCAGTTTGGCGATCACCTCGACGGTGCTGTCTTGCAGTTCGCGCTGACGCTCGACCGGGGCGTCGGCGAACCAGTTGTTGCCGAACGTGTACGGCATCACGTCCGGCGGCACCTGGCCCTCGACGTAATCCATCAGGAAGAACTGGGTGCCGAGCACCGAACCTGTCGATTCAAGCCACCGCACCCGAGGAACCGGGACGTCTGTGTTCTCGCCCACCAACCGGATGACGTCGAACTGGTGGTCCATCCGATACGACGAGAACACCGGAACGTCCTGCGCGGTCGGCGCCACCCGGGCAACCCACTTCTCTTCCCGGCGCTGCCCATCTTCGTCCCAGCGGCCGGTCAGGATGATCGTCTCCGACGACATGCCGTTCGCGTCGACGCCGCTTTCCACGGTGATCTCGGGTGCGACGCCGCCCGGCATCACGGTGGACAGCCAGCCCGATATCACGTCGGGCAGCGCGCTGACGTCTCGACTCGAATGCACCAGGCGGCTGACATCTTCGACAGCCGGTTCAGTAGGCATGAGAATCCATCCTTAAGCCGGTAATTACGATACGGTGGGTAGCGTTATGAAAGCAGACCCGTCTTCGGTTTACAAGACCCCGGGCGCCGGGCGCCCCCGGGATCCGCGCATCGACGCTGCCATATTGCGTGCCACGGCGGATCTGCTTGTGGAAATCGGATATTCGCACCTGACCATGGCCGCGGTCGCCGAGCGCGCCGGAACCACCAAGACCGCGTTGTATCGGCGGTGGTCGAGCAAGGCCGAACTGGTCCACGAGGCGGCCTTCCCCGCGGCGCCCACGGCGATCGAGACGCCGCCTGGCGACATCGCTGCGGACATCCACGCGATGATCGCCGCCGCCCGGGACGTGTTCACCAGCCCCCTTGTGCGTGCCGCGCTGCCGGGGCTGATCGCCGATATGGCCGTCGACGCCGACCTCAACGCGCGTGTCATGAGCCGCTTCACCGACGTGTTCGTCGCGGTGCGCACGCGGCTGGCCGACGCGGCCAGCCGGGGCGAGGTACACGCCGATGTCGACCCCGACCGGCTGGTCGAGGTGATCGGCGGGGCAACACTCCTGCGGGTGTTGTTGCGGCCCGACGAACCGCTCGGCGAGGACTGGGTCGCGCAGACGGCCGCCATCGTGGTCCACGGTGTGGTGACATAGACGTCGATGCTCGAGGCCTTCCCGACTGATTGGCGTACCGCGCTGCTGCTGGTGCCGCATCCCGACGATCCTGAGTACGGCTGCGCGGCGGCGGTGGCCAAGTGGACGTCGCACGGAAAGACCGTCCGCTACGCATTGGCTTGCCGGGGTGAGGTGGGCATCGCGGGCATGCCGCCCGAGGAGGCGGGGCCGCTACGGGAAGCCGAACAACTTCGGTCGGCCGCCATCGTCGGCGTCCACGACGTGCAGTTCTGGGACTTCCCGGACAGTCAGATCCGCGACACACCCGAGTTGCGTGCCAAGATCGCCGACACGATCACCGCCTTGGCTCCTGATCTCGTGCTCACCGTCTACAGCGGTCCGGAATGGGCGCCGGGGGCACCGAACCAGCGCGACCACGTCGAGTTCTCGAAGGCGGTTGCGGCGGCATATGACTCGCTCACCAAACCGCCGCGGTGGCTGTTCGAGAACGGGCCGGAAGTCACCCACGCAGAAGTGATCGACGACGACTGTTTCGACCGCGCGGTCGCGTCCCTCGCCGCGCATGAGGTGTATCTGTCGGTTCTCGACCCGAACACCCCGGTTCTGGAGCAGGCCCATACCCAGGTCGACATGACAACGACGCCGCGCCCGGAATTCACAGGCCGACGCACGGTCGAGTTCATTTTGCGACGATCTGTGAAGTGACTGGGTGTTGGCGCGAATCCGTTTCGACTAAACGGCGCACGGGGTAATTCGACGGCAACTACCGGTGCAGAGTGAGGAGGTCGCAATGTTGCACACGGTCGTGCTGGCGGCCCAGTACAACGTCGAGGCAGCAGGTCTCATCCTGCGCGGCATCAAGGGCATCTTCGTCGCGATCGGCAGCATCATCGCCGCCATCATCTGCGGCGTGGTGGCCGCCATGAAGGGGCGAAACCCGATCGGATGGGGAATCCTGGGGCTGTTCTTCAGCATCCTGACGCTGATCGTCATCATCGTCATTCCCAGCAAGAAATCCTGACGCCTGCCACCATCGTTGAGTGACAATCGTCGCGACGCAGACAGGAAGGTTCGGGGAACCCTGCAGGACGGCGTGCATGCCTTCCGCGGAATCCCGTACGCACAGCCGCCGGTCGGCCCGCTGCGCTTCGCCGCACCGGTGCCCCACGAACCGTGGGATGGCGTACTCAATGCGGACGAGTTCGGATCTCCGCCACCGCAGCCGATGCGCCTCACATCGTCCGACGAGTGGTTGACCGTGAACGTGTGGACTCCGGATGTGGGTGCATCGGCCCTGCCGGTCATGGTGTGGCTCTACGGTGGCAGGTTCACCACCGGCGCGTCGGACGAATCCGATTGCGACGGACGCCGGTTGGCGGCGGGCGGTGTGGTAGTCGTCAGCCTCAACTACCGCGTGGCCGGTGAAGGTTTCATGCTGATAGCCGGCGCAATGCCCAACCGGGGACTGCTCGACCAGGTCGCTGCGCTTCAGTGGGTGCACGACAACATCGCCGGATTCGGCGGCGATCCGAACAACGTCACCGTCTTCGGCGAATCGGCGGGCGCCGCATCGGTCGCGATGCTGATGGTCATGCCCGCTGCCGCCGGTCTGTTCCACCGCGGCATCGCCCAGAGCGTGCCCAACTTCCTCTTCGGCTCCGATCTCGCCGCCGACGTCGCAAGCGTCGTCGCCGAAAGGCTGGGCCTGCGCTCCACGGTCGGCGACCTCACGGATGTCCCGCCCCAAGCGCTGGCCGACGCCACTGGTGGCAACGAATATCAAGATCGGTGGGGCTACCCCCTAGCAGTGCGCCGGTCGCAGTTCGGGCCGGTGATCGACGGAGAGATACTGCCCGACAGCCCTTTCCGTGCCCTCGTGGCGGGGGCGGGCCGCGGAGTCGACCTGTTGATCGGGCACAACCGCGATGAGTATCGATACGTCGTCCACGAGAACGGCGGCGTCGTCACCGCGGAACAAGCCGAGAGGGCGCTCGACTTGTTGCCGCCGACACTCGGTGGCGCGCAAACCTATCGGGCGGCGTATCCGCGTGCCAACCACGCTGAGCTATACGAACACGTATGCTCCGATTTCGTCTACCGGATGCCGACGCTGCACATCGCGCAGGCGCACGCCCTCGGCGGCGGAGCCACCCATCTCTACGAGTTCTGTTTCGATGCATCCTCGTTCGGGGCGGCACATACCACCGAGATCCCGCTGGTGTTCGGCACGCTGGATTCGCCCATCGGCTCAGCGCTCTATGGATCCGCACCGCAAGCCGAGGCAGTTTCACGCGAAATGAGCGCAGCCTGGCGTGCATTCGCGACCGACGGCGATCCCGGCTGGCCGGCGTACGAGCCCACCGAGCAGTTCACGCGGGTGTTCGACATCGGCTCCAGGACGGTCCGATATCCAGAGCAGGCGTCACAACAGATCTGGAGCGACTATCCGTTCGACCCGTTCGCCCTGTCGATCTAGCGCGGCCTCGTCACGGAACGCTATCCCACTCCTCGTCGGCAACCTCGGCGGCGCACTGGTAGGCGATCACCGGAGTCCCGGGCTGCGCGACGCCGCCGAAAACGTTCAGGCAGGGACCGAGGGTACTTGTGATCTGACCGTTGGTCTGGGAATTCCAGCGCTCGTTGTTCGCATTGGTCTGACAGGACGCAAGGATCACCGGGGTGCCATCCGCTGCGCCGCTGATACTCAGGCAGGCCCCGGGGAAGGCCACGCTCTCGAACTGCCCTGCAGCGTTGAAAAGCCAGAGCTGAGACTTCGACCCATTACAGGGGTTGACCATCGTCGCAGTGTTGTGCCCATTCGGGCCGTCGATACACCAATCGCCCAATCGGCTCTTCAGCTGGACCGGGTCGGCGGCACTCGCAAGACCAGCGCCTGATAGCGCGAGACCGAACACTGCGCCGACGACGACAAGGGCCCGGCGCGCATCGCCCAACAACGGTGATCTATACATATCAGCTCCGTCCTCGTCCTGGTCCACCTGATTCCAGGATCCGCCACGAAGACGAGAACGGAGCCGCTGTTACAAACTCCGACGGATGACTGGTGCCGACTCAGTCGGCCCGCCGGCCACCTAGAGCGGCTCGATCTGCTCTTTGTTGCGCTCGGAAACCGCGCGGAACTGGTCGCCAAGGCCATCGAAATCCCGATGTTGCGCGTAGGCGATCTTCTCCTCGGCGGCCAGCCCGGGGTTGACCACTGCCGCTGCGCCGGTCGTGTAGATCTCCTTGAGCCCCAGCATGATCGGG
>Ga0207693_10000793_pt1 | contig 28228 bp, 33 predicted proteins | sample LARL81metaG_FD_184347 | JGI IMG/M metagenome (GOLD analysis project Ga0207693, IMG submission 184347) | Corn, switchgrass and miscanthus rhizosphere microbial communities from Kellogg Biological Station, Michigan, USA - LAR L8-1 metaG... | ecosystem: Host-associated > Plants > Roots >... | reverse complement strand
GCTGGCAGATCTGAAAATTGTCGCGAGCGGCAAGTTGTAGAAACCGCTCAATTCGCGCGGAGGAATGCTCCGGCCCCTGTCCCTCATAGCCATGAGGCAAGAGCAGGACCATTCCGGAGAGCAAGCCCCACTTGTCTTCTCCGGCGCTGATGAATTGATCGATTACCGCCTGGGCGACGTTGACGAAGTCGCCAAATTGCGCTTCCCACAGCACAAGCGCCTCGGGGTAGTCGCGGCTGTAGCCATACTCAAAGCCCAGCACGCCGGCTTCCGACAACGTGGAGTTGTAGATTTCGCAACGGGCTTGATCCGGCGAAATATGCTCGAGTGGCACGTATTCCTGCTCATTTTCGATGTCGAGCAGAACAGAGTGGCGTTGATTGAAAGTGCCGCGACGGGTGTCCTGGCCGCTGAACCGGATGGGGATTCCGGCCTGGGCGAGACTTCCCAGAGCCAACGCTTCCGCCATTCCGTAGTCGACGGGCCGTTTGCCAGCACCCATTTCGGCACGCTGCTCCAGCAACTTCTTGACCTTGGGATGGATGTGAAAACCATCAGGGTAGGTGGTGAGCTTGGACGTGATTTCGCCCAGTTCCCCGGCGGGTAACCCGGTGTCGACTTCGTACTCGGACTTGTAGCGACCGCCAAAAAAACTATCCCAATAGGTCGGCAGGGCTCGTAACACAGGTTTCTTCCGGATCGTCTTGGCCTTCTTTTGAGCTGCTTCCAGTTCTGCGCGAATTTCGTCGACCCGAGCCTTCGCGTTCCCCGCGCCAATGTCTTCGGCGTAGATTTCCCACAGCGGCGGATGATCTTTGATGGCGCGATAAAGAAGCGGCTGGGTAACGGTTGGGTCGTCCACTTCACTGTGTCCGTGGCGGCGATAACCGATCAGGTCAATCACCACGTCGCCCTTGAACGTATAGCGATATTCGATGGCTATGCGAGCGACGCGCACGACTGCATCGACATCCTCGGCATTCACGTGAAATATGGGGATGGATTGCCGGCGCGCCAGTTGCGCCGAAAACCGGGATGAGTGTTCCTCGTTGTAAAGCGTGGTGAAGCCCAGAAGGTTGTTGGCAATGACGTGAACCGTGCCACCCACGGTGTAACCCTTCAGGTCGGAAAAGTTGAGGGTTTCCGCCAGGATGCCCTGCCCTGCGAACGCCGCGTCTCCGTGGACCAGCAGAGGGAGATACTTCTCTGTACCCGATTCCCCCGTGCGATCTTGTTTGGCGCGAGTCCGACCTACGGTTACCGGATCTACCGCTTCCAAATGGCTCGGATTGGAAACCAGATGGATCTGAACCTTGGCGCCTGACCGGGTTTGATATTCACCGGTTGCGCCCATGTGATACTTCACATCGCCGCTGCCCAAAACGCTGCGCGGGTCGACATCCTCGAAACCGGCAAACACTTCTTCAGGAGCGCGCCGGGCGATATGCACAATCACATTCAGGCGGCCACGGTGGCTCATCCCCATCACCAGATTCACGGCGCCTCGTTGTCCTGAGGCTTCGATAACTTCATCCACCAGTGGAATGAGAGCAGTCACGCCTTCCAGAGAGAACCGTTTGTTGCCGAGATAGCGCTGCTGTAAGACCTGCTCGAAAAGGTCGGCGCGAATGAGTTGGTCAAGAATGTGTTGCTGGTCCACAGCCGATTGAGGACCCTCCATACGTTCCTCAATCCAGCGGCGCCTTACCGGATCGGTAATATGCATAAACTCGGCCCCTACCGTGCCGCAGTAAACCCGGCGGGCCTCGTCGGCGAATTCACCTTCCAGACGCAGATCGGGGTGGGAGACGACCGGCAGGAAACCCAGCGGGTCAAGATCAGCTTCCAAATATCCCCAATGGCGGAACGGCTCAAAAGCACGGTCACGATCGCCGCTGGGAGCGTCCAACACTCCGGTCGCGGCCGGTTCACTAGTAGCTTTGGTTCGGGTTGCCATAATCCACTAATAGAATAACGGATGACGCGAGATGTTTGCTGGATTCGGGCTGCTAGGAGACAGGAAAGCCGGTAAATCAGACAGCTTTTTCAGGCGGCTCTACGGTTTTTGGCAAACTCTTCATTAGCAACCCATTTAGTACGATGGTGATTACCGAGGCCGCCAGAGTCGCATGGTAGACATCGTCAGTCACCAGATTCGAGTCCCGCGCTACCCGGACGAGGACATACGAGAATTCGCCGATCTGAGTTAGCCCCAGGCCCACCAGCAAGGCGGTCCGCGGCGGATAGCGGAACAGCAACACTACAAGGCCCCAGACGACAAACTTACCTACAATCGTGAGAATCACGATGGTGCCCCAGAGAGAGGGTTTGGAGACCAAGATACGTGGATCAACAAGAGCCCCGATGGTAACGAAAAAGAGGGCCACAAACGCATCACGCAACGGAAGCAGTTTATCCAGCATCTTGCGCGTAGTTCCGGACTCGCTCACCACCAATCCGGCGAGGAACGCGCCCAGAGCCAGGGACAAGCCCACGGCTTGCGTAACTGCGGCAGTGGCGAATCCCAGGGCCAGCACGACTAACAGGTAAAGTTCCTCATTACCCATTCGGGCGATTCGAGTCATCAGGCGTGGAACCAATTTTGCCGCTACAAACATCACCGGCGTCAAAATTAAGAGAGCCTTTCCGAAGGCATAAGCCAGGTTAAGAAAGTGTCCACCGGTGAGATTGCTAAGCGCAGGAAGCAGAACGGTGAGCACGACGACGGCAAGATCTTCCACCAAGGTAATGCCGATCATTATGTGACCGTGGGGTGATCGAAGCTCTCCACGCTCTGCCAGCAGTCGCGAGAGCACCATGGTGCTAGCAACTGATATCACCACTCCGACGGCCATTCCCTGGGTTGTGTTCCAGCCCAGCGACCATCCGGTTGCGGCACCCAATGCCACGGTCAGCATGATTCCCAGCGGACCACCAAAAATTGCGATCCACTTAACCCGCAAAAGTTCATCAAAGGAGAATTCCAGACCAATCGAGTACATCAATAGGATTACGCCGATTTCCGCCAGACCTTCGAATTGATGGACTTCCGAGAGAGTGGGGCCGGGAGTGAAGGGTCCAATCAGGAATCCGCCAAGAACGTATCCCAAAATCAATGGTTGCCGGAGAAAACGGGCGACGGTGCCGCCAATGACCGCTGCGCCAAAGACGTAGGCGAGATCCCGAAAGAAGCTGGTTTCCAATGTCATCGCGGTCCGGTGGGAACAGTCTACCCGAGCGGTAGAATGGCGGGGGTAGGGCAAATGATTTCGGCCCATTTTTGTTGATCAAAATGATCATTTTTAGTTGCCGTCTTTAGTCTTTCGGCTTCCCGATCCAATTTTCTGTGGGCGACTGTTTGAGCGCCACTCACGGTTCTTCACGCGGCTTAAATCGGTACATTGTCCTCGAAACAAGAGTGGAAGCGCCGCTCTGGCGATCGCGAGACAATATTGAGGACCGATGCACCCTGATGATAACTGCCGTAGTTACGCCGGAAATGTGCGGGCAACGTTGGCAGCGGAGCTATCGTCCGAGCGACCCGACATGAGTGCTTTTCGTTTCTAGCGCACAAGGTCCGCGAGGTTCTCGATGTTGAAACATCCCTCCTGACTGCCACCGCAACAATTGAGGAAATTGATCGCCTCCTATATGGGCATGTCTTTCGCGGAATTCGCCGTATAATTGGCGGCGGAATTCTGTACTGAAGCTGCCGTATGCTCATGCCCATTCCTATCATTTCTGCAAAGCGAGCTTTGCCACGGTGACGGTCACAACAGTGTTGTGGAGCGTTTTACTTGGAATTGCGATTTTGGGTATATGCAGTTCGACGATTTTTCTTTTCATGGTCTTGATTGCGGGGCGTCGGTGGCAACATGAGGCTCGCGCAACACAGAGGATCGGCAAAGAAACGCCTGAGTCTTCCTTGCCTCCAGTTACGATTTTCAAGCCGGTACACGGCATGGAAGCGCAGCTGGAAGAAAATCTGGAAAGCTTTTTCCGGCAAGATTATCCAGAATTCGAAATCATCCTGGGCGCTCGCCAGGCCGACGATGCAGCACTTCAGTTGGCCGAGAGAATTCGACAGCGATATCCCAAGATCAAAAGCCGAATTGTGGTATCCGGTCCTCCGACCTGGCCAAACGCAAAGGTTTTCTCCCTGAGCAAGATGATCCCGCTGTCAACAAATGATTATTTTGTGATCAGCGACAGCGATGTGAGAGTCTCGTCTGACTTCTTACGCGATATGATTCCGGCGTTGCTGGATCCTCGAATCGGGCTACTGACGTGTCCGTATCGAGGGGTTCCGGCCGGCGATTTTTGGTCAACATTGGAAGCCCTGGGGATGTCGGTAGAGATGCCCTCGGGAGTTATGGTTGCTGAAATGTTGGAAGGTATTCGCTTCGCGCTGGGACCGGCGATCGCGGTGCGGCGTGACGGATTAGAGAAAATCGGCGGCATCGCGGCCACCGCTGATTTCTATTCGGACGATTTTGTGTTGGGAAACCTGATTTGGGCGGCCGGATATAAAGTCATTTTTTCCCACCATGTTATTCAGCATGTACTCACGCCGCGCTCTTTGGCTCGAACCCTGGGGGATCAGTTACGCTGGATGAAGAGCACGCGATTTTCGCGTCCCTTGGGACACGTCGGCACGGGGCTAACTTACGCCGTGCCGTTTGGCCTCTTAGGTCTTTTTGCAGGGGTGGCCGCAGGGCATGGAGCGCTCGGAATTTGGTTGTTTGCGGTGGCCTGCTTAAATCGAGTGGTGCAATCCGCAGCCGTGGGTTGGGGAATTATCGGCGACCAGCGAGCGCTTTATTTATCCTGGCTTTATCCGGTTCGCGATTTTCTCGGATTCCTTACCTGGGCGGGAAGCTTCGGCAGTCGCACCTTTTTTTGGCGCGGGGAATCTTACAGGTTCAGCAGGGGCGGGAGAATCATTCCGCAGAACCGGCCGGCGGAGAGCGCAGTAGGAGCGAAGCTCTAACCAATTACCAGCCTGGGCAGGGCGACCTTCTGGAAACACACAACTGCAGTCATACTTTGATGCGAGTAAGTTTGCCCTCGTTAAGTGTGAATGACTCACCGCGCCAAATCACCGTGTGACCAGCAACACTGGCAATCCAGATCAGCAATGCAACCAGGTCACGAAGGGGCAGCAACGGCAACAGACGGAATACGTCGCGATCGCTCAAAGCAACCCATCCGACCAACCAGGCAACCGATGCTCGCAGCCCCACCACAGCGACTAGTAATGCCGACCCCGCGATAACCCCTTGACCAAGGAATAAGCTCAGGGTCAAGGCCAGCAAAGCCCATGGTAAGCCGAAGGTGAATATCAATCCTAGATAACCCCAAGGGCGCGAGTCGCGCACCGTGCGTCCCCAGCGGATTTGATGGTCCACGAATTGACGCGAGGTGTAAGCCGGTAGATAGGTCTCGACCACGACCTCAGACAGTTCCACTTTCAATCCGTGCACGGCAAGGCGGCAGCCGATTTCGTAATCGTCAGCCAGATAATCCACCAGCGCCTCGAAGCCGCCAATGGCCATGAGATCGGACCGCCGAAAGGCGAGCGTGGAGCCGAGTCCGAAGCGGATACCGCCTTCGAGGGTCTGCGCAGCCAACACTCCGGCGGAGAAATCCGTGCTGATGGCAAGTGACTCAAGGCGCGACCCGAGAGTGCGAGAAGGCACGCCTCGATAGAGACAGGTGACCAATCCAATTTTGGGATCAAGCAATGGCGTTGTTACCCGCGCCAGGTAATCTTCGGGCACGCGGATATCGCTGTCGTTGACCAGTACATTGTCGTATTTCGCTTCTGGCAGCATCTGCGCAAGATTGCTGACCTTCGTATTCGCGCCCAGGCTCTGCGAGCAAACTATCCAGCGAATCGACTTTTCGGGGAACTCTGAACGTAAACGCTCAACTAACTGCAAGGCGGGATCGGCTGCATCGCTGACTCCAAAAATGATTTCGTATTCGGGATGGTCCTGAAGGCAATGGCTGCGCAAACTCTCATACATTTCAGGATCGGTACCCTTCAGCGGCTTCAAAATTGAAACGAGTATTTTAGATGCTGCAGGGCGGGCGCGCTCGGCTGCCGCGCGCTTGCGCAGAAATGTTGTAGCACTCCATAGACAGAGTATGTAATACCCGGCGCTGCAAGCTGTAATGACACAGGAAGCGGCCGCAATAATCGAAACCACAAGATGAATCAAATTAGGGGATTCCTTCATCCCTTCGTGATTAAGTGCCAAAGCATCATCAGAAACAATAAGGTACACGAAGGAAGCTGATCTTTTGTGGATTTACTCGTATCGAAGCGACTCAATGGGATCAAGATTAGCGGCTTTCCAGGCTGGATAAATGCCAAACAGCAAACCTTCGGCGACAGCCGCACCCAACCCGAAGGTAGCCCAGAAAAGAGACATGCGTGCCGGCAGTGAGCTCCAGATCACCGGAATTGTCCAGGTAATCATCGCTCCCAGCAGCACGCCCAATAAACCGCCCATCGCAGTGAGGGTGATCGCCTCCAACGTAAATTGCAACAGGATGTCGCGTTTGCGCGCGCCGATCGCTTTTCGGACTCCGATCTCGCGCGTCCGCTCGGTCACGGACACCAACATAATATTCATTACTCCCACCCCGCCGACAACGAGGCCAACGCTTGAAACCGCGAACATGAAGATAAATACTGCGCCGGTCACCTGATTCCACACATCGGAGAGCGAGTCCTGAGTAAAGACTGCGAAATTGTCAGGTTTGTTAGACGCCACCTTTCGTCGACGTCGCAGGAGTTCCCGAATTTCGTCGATTGCTTTGGGCATGTCGTCGTGGGAAGTCGCCTTGACGCTGATCCAGAATTGTTTCAGCTCAGGATGCAATTTTCGAAACGTGCTTAACGGGAAGTAGACGATGTTGTCGTCTGGGTTTTTACCTCCTGCGAACACACTCTTGCGTTTCGCCGCAACGCCGACCACGGTAAATAACTGCCCGTCGATATTGATCTCCTTCCCCACGGCCGCTTCGGTTGGAAACAGTTCCTCGGCAGTATCAGATCCCAGGATGATGACCGGCGAGTGGTGTTCTTCATCCGTCTCGTTCATCCAGCGGCCTGTGGCCACGTCGAGATCAAACACATCTTTCCAAGTGCCGGTATCGCCCTCGAGGATTGTGTTCTTTACCTTGCGGCCGTTATATTTAACTTCGTAGGTCCCGGTTCCGAATTCCTGCCGAAAATATCGCAGGCCGGTGGTTGCCAGCTTCACATGTGGCAGCTGTTGAATCGCTTCGAAGTCGTCATAGGTCAACTCCTTGCGGGTACGAATCTCTTCGGTGGGCCGTCCGAACGTCAAGGGCTGGTGATAGGCGAAGACGATATTAGAACCCAGGCTACTGATGACCTGGCTGACATTGTCATTCAGTCCGCGGACAACCGAAGAGATACCGATTACGACTGCGACACCAATCACGATGCCGAGTACGGTCAGCGCCGACCGCATCTTGTTCGTGCGGATGGTGTCCAATGCCATCTGGACCACTTCACCGTAATCGCGTCTGTGCAGCATCGAGGAAAATCTAGTGAGTAGGCAATCCAGTCATCCAGCAAGTTTTAATCGGATGACTTTCACATTACTCAATTTCCGAAGTGCTGGATGACTCGAATCGTTTTCATAGTTCGAATCTCAGCGCGGCGATTGGCTCCAGCCTTGCCGCCCTCTTCGCCGGATAGACGCCGAAGAATACTCCCACGCTGGCGGACACAAGCAGTCCAGCGCCTACGGCCCATAGCTTGATTTCGGAAGGCATGCCGATGATCGCGGTAATCCCTTTTGCGAACACAATGCCGAAGAGTACGCCCAGCAGCCCACCGATCAGCGCCATGGTTCCCGACTCTATGAGGAATTGCAGCATCACATCCTGGCGGCGAGCGCCCATGGCTTTGCGGATTCCGATTTCCCGGGTCCGCTCAGTCACGGAAACCAGCATGATGTTCATGATCACGATGCCGCCGACGACCAGCGAGATCGCGGCGATAGCAATCATGGCGATGAAGAACGTTCCACTGAGATTCGACCAAATGCTTAAAAAGCTGGCATTGGTTTCGGCCGCAAAGCTGTCGGGGCGTCCGGGAAGATCGTGACGGCGAGCCCGCAACACGGCGCGAGCCTCGTCAATTGCCGCTTCCAGTTCACTGCCGACTCCATTCGCCTTGCCTGAAATTCGAATACTGGTATGAGATCCGAACTGCTTCAGATAAGTAGTAATCGGTATGGCCACATAGTTGTCACGGCTCTGACCAAGAGTACTTCCCTGCTTTTTCCCCACGCCAATCACGCGATAGACTTCGCCTTCGACCCGTATTTCCTTGCCCAGAGGATCAACCGTGGGAAATAGATTGTCGACAACGTCGGTACCGATTACTCCCACTTGCGAACGGTTTTCTTGGTCGTTTTCATTTACCATGCGGCCCGATGTGAGGTCGAGATCGAGAATCGGCGCCATCAACGGGGTGAGTCCGCGAATCCACGTATCGCTAATTGATTCTTCCCCGTATCTTATGTGGCCGCTGGTGTTGGTGATCGAAGCGCCGATCATAGCGCAATGACGACAAGACTCGAGAACAGCCTGGTAGTCCTCCATGGTCAAATCCTTGCGCTTTTGGCCTTCGAGAAGCTGGTCCACATTGGTGACCACCGGAGTCACCTTACTGATGATGAAGACATCGGCTCCGAGACTGAAAATTTTCTCCGCCACATAGCCGTTGATTCCATTCACAAAGGTGACGACGGCAATGACCGCAGCGACCCCGATCACTACGCCCAGCAAGGTCAACGCGGAACGAAGCTTGTTCGCCCAAAGCGACAACAGTGCGATGCGGATGGCTTCGAGGGTTGTCATGGAACAAGTCGGGCGTCAGACCTGACCTTTCGCCCAAGCGGAACCCTCCAAGTCTAGCACCGCAGACTGTCCAAACCGCAACGTCGGGAATAGCGCGATGGTTAACGCGAGCCAATGAAACAACGATGGCGGACCAGCCTTGAGAATGTTGGTCTGTGATAAGGTCGTACCGCAATTTGCGGGAGGATCGCGTGGTTCGGACAATTGGTGTTTTCGTATTTTTGTCGGCTTTAGCTTTCGGGCAGCAGAGCGGCCCGTTGGGTGAACTGGCTAATCTAAGTGATGCCGTTACCAGGCGAGCATCGAGCGCCGATCGTTCTGGCGGCAATGACGACTGGGTAGAAGTGAAGGCCAAGTCCACCGCTACCCTCGCCGAATTAAAAGGCGCAGGTTCGATCAAACATGTCTGGTTCACCATCAACTCCCCCAGTCCGTTTCACTTGCGTGAACTAGTACTGCGGATGTACTGGGATGGCGAAACCGAGCCGAGCGTCGAAGTCCCAATTGGAGATTTTTTCGGAACCGGGTTTGAGTATGAGGACATCCCCGGCGGACATCGCGGGCAGAAATACCAATCGTGGGTGTCGTTGCCGATTACAGTGCAGGATCGCGCTATGAATTGTTACTTCGAAATGCCATTCGGCAGCGGAGCACGCATTACGATAACGAATGATGGAACACAAGTCGTCCCGAATCTTTATTTTCACATTGATTACCAGCAGTATCCCGATGCCCGGCGAGTCGCGGACAAAGGCCGGTTTCATGCCCAGTGGAAACATGAGTTGACACGCGCCGTTCTCGAATCAGAGTCGGGGGGTAAGAACGTCGATGGCAAGAACAACTATGTGTTCATGGATGCGAAAGGTAAAGGACAATATGTTGGGACAATTCTGAACGTGTTCGGCCTCGCGACAGGATGGTGGGGGGAAGGCGACGACATGTTTTTCATCGACGGAGAAACTGTGCGCGCCACCATCAACGGCACCGGAATGGAAGACTATTTCAACAATGCATGGATGTTTCAGAAAGAATTCAGTTATCCGTTTATCGGTTATTCGCAACAGGGCAATCGGGACTGGACGGGAAGCCACACTATGTACCGCTTCCATATCGAGGACCCGATCTATTTTCAGAAGTCGGTCCGCGCAACCATTGAACACGGCCATGCCAATGACCGCGAGGACGATTACACCAGCGTAGCCTTCTGGTACCAGACCGAACCCCACCAGAAGCTATATCCGCTACCGCCGGTCAGCGAACGATTGCCAAATGCTTTCTGGAAGATTCAGAAGCTAAAGAAGAATGTTCCGAACTGAGTGAACGCGATAATCTCTTCAAAAGCGACCTGGCCGATTTCACATTTTTGCCAAATATGAGCAGCTTGTGATTCCGTGTGAATCCCCGAAACCGGGGCCGCATTTACGATGATGTCCGGAGTACGAAGTCTTCCGTCCGCTATAATTGACATGTTGGCAGCCGGACCGGACGGTCGCTCGTCGCAAGATGGGAGGAAAGTCCGAACTCCGCAGAGCAGTGTGCCGGATAACGTCCGGGAATCCAGGTTCAAGCCTGGATGACGGAAAGTGCCACAGAAAATATACCGCCCCGGTGGCAACATCGAGGTAAGGGTGAAAAGGTGCGGTAAGAGCGCACCGCTGTCGCAGTAATGCGACGGGCAGGGCAAACCCCACACGGAGCAAGACCAAATAGGGAGGGAATCTGAGGCCTTGCCTCAGGCGCGTGCCGGCTCGGTGCGCCACAACCTCCGGGTAGGTCGCTTGAGCCTCGCAGTAATGCGCGGCCCAGAGGAATGACCGTCCTGCCGGAGCAATCCGGCGGACAGAATTCGGCTTACAGGTCCGGCCGCCACATATCTTTTATTTTCAATATGTTATTGACAGATAATTGCCTTAGCGGCCATAATAGCGTCCACTTTGCCAGAGGGGCGCTCCGGTGGCCCGCGTCAATATCACGAAGCAGATAAAGACCGCTCACGGCTGGCGAAACGTCGCGCTCACGCGCGACGCGCGGCACCGGATCAAGTGGACAGTCGGCTCCGGCCGCTACATCATCGAATGGAGAGAGAACGGCCGGAGACAACGCGCGGCGGCAGGAGTCACTCCCGCCGAGGCGCTGGAAGCCCAAAAACGCAAGCGCCTCGAACTTGGCGCGAAAGAAAGCGGCCTTGAGATATCCGGTCTCGAGGAAGAAGACGAATCGCTCCCGCTGCAAAAAGCCGTCGAGAACTTCCTCAAAGACGTGAGGACCTTCCGTAAACCCCTCACCCATCAAAAATACGAGTACGTCCTCGAACTCTTTGCCGAACACGTCTCCCCCAAATCCGACGCCCGGCTTGTCTCTCCCGAGGACATAAAGAAGTTTCTCGCTTGGCGGAAGTCGAAGGGTATGGACCCCGGCACCACCCTCTATACGGATCGGGTGATTCTCCACAACTTCTTTAACAAGCTGGGGATCGATAACCCCGTGAAGAAAGTGCCGCGCCTGCCGAAATTTCGCAAGCGACCCGTCGCCTACACCGACGCAGAACTCCAGAGATTTTTTGCCAAATGCGACGACTGGGAGCGGGCGTTCTTCTCCTTAGTGCTTGCGACTGGGCTCCGCCGGGGAGAGCTCCAGACGCTCCACTGGTCGGACTTTGACTTGGCCCACCGGCGAGTCCACGTCCGGGCAAAACCGCAATATGCGTTTTTGCCGAAAGATTGGGAAGAACGCACCGTCCCATTCTCCAAAGAACTCGCCGAGATCCTGAAGAAACATTCGCGGACCGAGAAATGTCCCCTGGTCTTTCCCTCAGTCCTTTTTCCTAGCCGCCTTTCGAGCCCCAGCTTCCTGCATGACCTCTGCAAGGCAGTCGCAAAAAGAGCCAGGCTTGACGAGAAAGAATGGCACCTCCATCGTTTCCGCGACACCGCCGCCACCCGCTGGCTCCGCGCAGGGATTGATGTGAGAACCGTGCAAGAGTGGCTAGGCCACGAGTCGCTTGCGACGACGCAAAAATACTTAGAACCCTCGAAAGAAACGGAAAAGCAGCTCGAAGACATGAAACTGCCGTTTTAGCGACTCGCACAGTCGGGGAGGGACATCTTGCGTATTCTTGGCCGCATCTCAGGACGCCAGGAATCTATACTGGGGCGGTTCAAACTCTCGACTCTTCAGTGTTCCCGAGGTACAGGTATGAACCAGCGGTTTTTTCACTTCAGAGGCTTAGCGCTACTCCTCGCACTGTTTGTCTCCCTACCGGCCTGGACCGCTACACCAACTGTTGCTCCACAATTGCCTGATCCCGGCTCCGTCGGCATCACTAAGGAGCAGCAGGTAGAGCTCGGAAGGCAAGCAATGGCTGAGGTGTACAAACAATTACCGGTCTTGCCGGATTCCAGCCCACAGACGCAGTACATACGGCAATTAGGAAAAAGGCTGGCTGGCGTGATTCCCCAGGAATACTCGTGGCCATTCGAGTTCCACGTAATTCCGCAGAAAGATATCAATGCCTTTGCTTTGCCGGGTGGTCCGATGTTCGTCAATGTTGGTGCGATTGTCGCGGCGGACAATGAAGCTGAGCTGGCAGGCGTGATGGCTCATGAGATGTCGCACGTGTACATGCAGCATTCTGCGAAGCAAGCGGGTAAAGCACAGTGGACGAGCCTTTTGGGTGCACTCGGCGGGCTCTTTGGCGGTGGAGCGGCGGGCAACCTCGCCCGTATAGGCATACAGTTGGGAGCTGGCACACTGATGATGAAGTACTCAAGAGGCGATGAAGCTCAGGCCGATGCGGTAGGCGCGATCATCATGTACAAAGCGGGCTACAATCCCAAGGCCTTGGCTGACTTCTTTGAGAAACTTGAACGACAGGGGGGTGGTGGCGGTCCGCAGTTCCTGAGCGATCACCCGAACCCGGGGAATCGTCAGGCCGCGATCGAGAAAGAGGTCAGCAACTGGCCGCCTAAGAAGTACGTGAGCAACAGCCAAGCATTTGTGCGCGCCAAACAGGATGCGAGCACAGTGAAAAGCTACACCGGCGAACAGATTGCCGAAGGCTCAAAGCAAGGGCTGTGGGCTCAGCAAAACCGTCAGAGTGGGGTAATCCCCCCTGATTTGCCCAAGACGTCGAGCGAAGCCACCGGAGGTAGTCTCGCAAACGTCAGTTTTCCGCAAGTAAGACCGGCCCGGCACCTGACCCGATTGGAGCATAGTGCGTTCAGCATCGCGTATCCCGAAAATTGGCAGGTGTCAGGTGATCAGCAATCGGCTGTTACGATCGCGCCCCAAGCCGGAGTCGGAGCGGGTGCAATTGCGTACGGCGTGGTGATCGGCGGAGCCCAGGACCCGAACGCAGGCTCGCTCGACCAGGCGACAGCCGACTTGGTGCAAACGCTACAACGTTCCAATCCCGGGCTGCGACTGTCAGGGAACCCGCAGAGTATCGACGTTAACGGGCTCGAAAGTCGATCCGTAATGCTCACCGGCACATCTCCCCTCCAAGAGAGCGGTAACGCTCCCCGCGAACGCGATTGGCTGGTTACGGTCCCACGGCGGCAAGGCGGTTTACTGTATCTCGTCTTCATCGCGCCGGAGAAGGACTTTACCGAGCTGCGGTCCACATTCGAGCGAATGTTGGATAGTGTGCAAGTCCAGTAGCAGAAAAGCAGCTCGAAGAAATGAAACTGCCGTTTTAAAAGGCGAGGTCTAAAGACAAGAAACAGGCCCACTCCCACGAGGCGGCGGGGTAGCTCGCGATCAAAAGAATCTAAGGCTGCCCGCTGAGGCGGCTCGGTGTGTTATCTACGCTTCCAGGAGCCAAAATGGAAATCCTGGCATACCTATCCCCTGGGTATCTCGCGGAAGCCTATCCGCAGCAAAGTGAGGTTCTATGTCATTCCGATTTCTACGTCACTCTCTCACCTTGAGTATCGCAACTGCGCTTCTGTTGATTAACTCTGCGCTCGCTCAACTCGGCGTTTCGGTCCCGGCCTCGGGTTATGAATTGTCTATAGGGCGCGACTGCGTGGTCGGCGGTGTACCTGCCACATGCGGCGCTACGTTCACCGGCTGGACAGGAGAAACGAACACGGGGGAATGGTTGCAATTCCCGGGAACCGGCCAAGGTACATGGTTGGTTCTAATCAACTACACCGGACAACCGATGTTCAATGGATCAGTGAACATTGTCGGTGGCAGCTGGCTGTTTATCTTGAAGAGCGGCGGGATTCTCGGTGGAACCGTCAGGAGCGGTGTTGTGACGTGGCCTATAGATGCGGACTCGTCGAACGGTTGCGGCAATGGGGTGGCGTCCATCAGTGCCAATTTATCGCGGTTGAACGGAAAGCCCGCGACGCTGACCGGGTGCCTGCACGATTTGCCGAAAGGAACGGTGATTCCTCCCAAGGTGTGGGGCGCTTTTCTTTTCTGAGAAGCAGCTGGAAGAAATGAAGCTGCCGTTTTAATGGAAGTCTAGAGGCAAGAAAAGGCCCACTCTCTCAAGTCGGCGGAGTGGGCCAGCACCTTTGAAGATTTGGCTCGGTTCCTAGGCCGCCCGAACTTTTTCCGCAAGCTCGTACGTTCCTTCCCACGTATTTTCAACTTCCACGGGCGAACTCAGCCGACCCTTGTAGCTGCCGCCACCGGTAAGACCCTCGAGCGCTCCCGTGCCGCCAGTAAATATCCATGCGCCCTCGATGGTGACGTGCCCCTCGGAGGTGGCGATCCTGCCTTCAAAAGTGCCGAAGTCGCGGTCCCCGTCGGCGTGCTCATTGACGAAGTAGCCGCGCTGCGGACCGTTGCCACCGATCACGTCGGCCGTGCCCCAGTAGGTCATTTTGGAGTTGTTCCACTTCTCATTAGGGGATTTCTGGACGCCTCTGACCTCGAGCAGGTTCAGCTCGTGGTTGGAAACGTCGTGCAAAGCAATGGTTGACTGCGAGGTGGCTCTCCCAGAGAAAGAACCCGAAAGATTCGGCATTGTTGCCTCCTTATATAATGCTGCTGGAATGTTGCTCGGTTTTAGAAAATACCCTCCGGTGTCGGTTGAGCAAGAATTGTCCGCAAGGTGTGTGGACTGGAGTTTTCAGCCAACGCTGTAATGGCCTGTAATTGACGGGTCCAGTGTCGTCCCTCTAGGTACTCATGTCAACTCAGATCGGCTGCCGCCCGAGTCCAGCTCTGGCTAGGCCACGAGTCGCTTGCGGCGACGCAGAAATACCTCGAGCCCTCGAAGGAAACAGAAAAACAGCTCGAAGAAATGAAACTGCGTTTTAGTGCGGAACCGTTAACACTCACCAAATAAACGGCACTAGGCGGTGCCTCACCGTATCTTTATACTCCGCGTAGCCCCGCAAGTCCTTTGTGAGAAGTTTTTCCTCCTCAGAGATTCTCCATATAAACGCGGGCATCATGAGGAGGAACGCGAAGAGTCCCCACCACGAGCCGAGCGAAAGAGCCGTGCCTACGAACATGACAAAGCCTCCCATATACATCGGGTGACGCACGAGTGCGTAGAGTCCGGAAGAGACGACTTTCTGGTCGGGATAGACTTCGATAGTTGCCGAGGCAAAGGTATTTTCCTTGTACACAACAAATATGATGAGAAATCCAATTGCAACAAGAACGTCTCCCGCTACCGAGGCCAAGAAGGGCACCGCAGGCCACCAGTGGAAGCGATGATCAAGCGCGGGTAAAACGAGCATCGCCATAAAACCTAGAGCCGTGATGGATTGGATGATCTTTTGGCTCGTCTCCTTTTCGGCAGTTGGCCCCGCATGCACCCGCCGCTCCAGGAGCTTCGGGTCTTTTTTCATAAGGTACAGCGTAATTGCGAGCGCGGAGACGCCGAACACGGCGAGGAAGGCCCAGGCCTGCCAGTAGTCGAGAGTCCACGCCGGAAGGAATAGCAACGCTCCCATGACAAGGAGCAAGAAGAAGAGGCCACCAAATGCTTTTGTATTCAGATTTGCCATTGAACTTAAACTTCGATAATCAAAGGGAATCGCACTCACGACCGTCGGGGTGTCAGCAATAATACTTGGACCGGCTCATACTCGGTTTCTCCACGCAAGAGCCTCTTTGCCAAAACGATGCTTTTGTGGACCCCGTCGTATATGTAGTAATTGCCTTCCGGAGTCTCGCGCCTCTCCGCTTCGTTCAGTGGCGTTATCGCGACGAGACCCATCTTGCCGTCGTCAAAGGTCTTATCGATATCAACCCAGGGACGAAACCACTCGAAGCCAGCTTGAACAAGCGATTGAAACTCCCATCCGAATGTCGAAACCCGATTGGCGCAATCGAAAAGGGTTCGCGGCTCTCCCACGGGAGTGAGCGGCCGCGTGTCAGGGATGAACTGCCAAACCAACTGCAAGAATTCTTCTTTTGTGGCAAGCGCCCAAAAAAATCTCTCCGGGTTGATCCACCTCACGCCAGAGGCACTCATCCACGTGGAAGTCCAATGCCTGATGGCTCTCGAGAATGGACCGGACAGAAGCAGCATCGATTTTGTTCATTCTTCAAGGCTAGTAGATTACAGTTCGCCTCGGAATGCCTTGTCGAGGATTGAAGGCATGAGGGCATCAAGCTCGATCGCTACTTCGTCTTGAAGGCGCTTAAGGGTGCTCACTTGCGCTTGGACCTTTCGGAGCCGCTCTTGAGTTTCCCGTGATGGAAGTGGTATGCAGTAGTTAAGAAAATCCTTGGGGTTCAAGCGACGTCTCCGCACATTGGTTCCAGTGCTTGCGCCCGCGATCTCCGGCCAAACTGCAGGCGTCCGGAAGTAGGTATCCAAGACTTCGGGTAGGAACCCAATGCCTCTAAGTTTCGCAGCCGACATCCTGCCGCTGTTCCGCGATGAGCCCGATATCGTGGCCATGAAGGGGTACGGGCTTGATCTTTCTTCCCACGAACAGATCAAAGAGAAGGCCAAGGAGATTTACGAAACCTTGGAAGACGGCAGCATGCCGTGCGACAGCCCTTGGCCGAAGGACCATGCGGCGCTGTTCAAGCGCTGGATGGATGAAGGCATGGCCGCCTAAGCACGCTTCAGCAAAGTTCACCCATCCAAATCAATCCGCACCGTGAGCAAGTCAGTTTCTCTTCAGCCGCCACGGCGGATTCTTGCGATTCTCTCCCGCTCGGAAGAGGCAAATGACGTTACCATCAGGATCTTTCAAAAATGCTTCTCGCCAGAGCCAGGGCTGATCTTGCGAATCGGATTCGAATCGCAACCCTCCTTCCTTCAGCCGTGCCACAGTCGAATCCAGGTCGTCGCACTCGAAATACACAACTACCCCAGGGCTACCGGGCGCCTGGTTGGTTTGGTGGACAGAGAAGGTAGCCTCACCCTCTGGACACTCAAATCGGGCATAGTTTGGGAGGTCCTCCACGATCAGCACAAGCCCGAGGCGCTGGTAGAAGTCGATTGACCTTCGGACATCGGTCGATGGCGCCGTCACTTGATTCAGATTCATGAATGCCCGCCTCGCACCCTACGGACGCGTACGAACATTAAGGAGAGGTGTTCAATAAGCGTCGCAACAATCTCCGCCCGCACCACTAGATCTCCCGTATTCCGCATCTCCACCGCCACCGCCATGCCGACAGTCTTCGCCGCCTGCATATATCGTCATGCTTGCATGTCTGAAGAATTTCAGGTTTAATGCGGTGCCACAAGAACTGGCCGGAGGAAACATGAGTCCCATGCGCAAGACCGCAGGAAAGAAGGTAGCCGCAACTCGGAAACGCAATGCCGCGCGTCGCCAGGCAGCTGCGAAAAAAGCCGCTTCAACTCGCAAGTCGGGCGCCGCGAGGAAGAAGGCCGCAAAAATCCGCGTGCGCCAGGGAGCTGCAAGAAAGGCAGCGGCAACCCGCGCCCGTAAAAAAGAGGCCGCGCCCACTCAGCCTGTGCAAGTCCAGGAACCGCCCGCACCAGAGCCCCAGGTGCAGGCCACACCCGAAACCCCGATCCCCGAGTAAGCTCCGCCAAACGTCAAAAGCCTCCCCCATAAGCGGAGGCTTTTTTTCGCCTTCCGCCAAATGTAAATAATCCGAGGTAGGCGACCCCTGCTGCCAACAAATCCCGCCCCCGCATCACCCATCCAACTCCATCCGCCCCGTGAGCGAGGCGGTATCAGAATGAAGGCAAGCGGGTGTAGCCTGTCTCCATACGAAAATACCGCATAAGGAGATTTATCATGCCCCCAGCAGAAAAGCCCTCTCTTTACGACAGACTCGGCGGTGTCTACAGCATCGCTACCGTGGTGGACGACCTCATCGACAGAGTCATGGCTGACCCGAGACTGAACGCCAACCCGTTGGTGGACGAAGCGCATCATCGTGTGCCACCTGCGGGATTCAAGTATTTGGTGACCGAGATGGTCTGCTGGGCTGCGGGTGGCCCCCAGAAATACACGGGCAAGTCGATGGCAGACTCGCATGCACATTTGAAAATTACCGGCAAGGAGTGGGATGCCTTCATGGACGATGTTTGGCTGACATTGGACAAATTCAAAGTACCTTCAGAGGAGCAAGCCGAACTGCGCGCGATCATCAATAGTACCCGCTCGGATATCGTCGTCTCCGCCTTGGACGCGGAAGTCGCCTAGGCATTTGCGCAGGCAGCCGCGTGGCTGCACCAATCTTAGGGAATTGACCAGGCAGGTGCTCAGGCGTACGTTTGCGCCTAAGGGAGTTTCACGCCATGAGCCCAGCCGCCTCGAAGAAACAGCCGACGACCGAGATAAGCGAGCTACAAGAGTTCGAACTCGAATACCAGATCCGCCACCGCGCCTACGAACTCTACGAGGCACGCGGTCGGGAGGACGGTCACGAGCTGGAAGACTGGCTCCGCGCCGAAGAAGACATCAGGAAGAAGAAAGCTCGCACCGCCGCCTGATGATCCGGGCGCGCGCAAGCGATTATGGCTCCGGCTCTCCGGACCTTTTTCGTGCTACCGAGACCCTACCATCATTTCAATCGCCGACTTGAGTTCGGCGGAGTAGTATCTGGACCATGGTGGGACCAGGCGTTCTCCCGGTTATTACTCGCAAGCGCGGCAATCCCAACTGGTGTCGCCCCATGCGCCCCGGTCCAGCTCTCGCTACCGCGTTTGAAATAGAGGCTAGGCAATTACACCTGATGCCAGAGACCTATACCTCCTCGGCTGAGCTCCGCAACTGGTGCGAGCGAAACAGGAACCGCTTCTACATCCCAGAATGGCTGCTTGATGAGTGGGGGATCCTCGTAGACGCAGACTTCAACGGCGCGGCATAAGCCCAATATCTCCGCCGGATTCCAGTCACACCAGAACTCAATCCGAACCTTGTAATACGCCATCGAACCTCCTTTCAGCGTGGGAGTTGCCTAAGGTCATCTCATTGCACGAACCTCACCCCGGAAAGAACCTCGGCGCAACGATGTTGCGAAAGTACCTTCAGAAACTTCTCCTCAATGAAGATGAGTTCATGCACCTGCTCGAAGGCTGCTAGATCGGCCGCGCAAACGACAACTCATTCCCATCCGGATCGGGCATGTGGAAATAGCGCTCGCCCCAGGAGGCGTCTCGCGGATTCTCTGGATTAAATCCTTTGCCCCGCAGGTACTCCCAGAACGCATCCACATCCGCCACGTAGAAAATCATCCGCCCCCAGCCAGTAACGGAACGACCTTGCTCCAAATTAAGGATAGGTGCGCTGCCGTCATTGGCGCGAAGCGAAGAGAAAGAGGCATCTTCCCCGCCATACAGCACCTCCATGCCGAGGACGTCGCGATAGAATTGCACCGAGACTTTCATGTTCGAGACGCGAAACGTCACCGCCGAAATCTTCTCTACCATCATTGTCATAACCCCCAGCAGTTTACGCCCGGCATCGCTTGAATCTGCCCTCTGAGAAGCATAGCGTGGAAGAAGGAGGTGGCCTATGACGTACATCATTGCTGAGCCCTGCATCGGGGTGAAGGACACCGCCTGCGTCGATGCCTGCCCCGTTGATTGCATCCACCCCAAGAAGGACACGACCTACGATGATGGCCGTCCCAGCTTCGATGAAGTCTCGCAGCTCTACATCGATCCCATCGAGTGCATAGACTGTGGCGCCTGTGTGCCGGTATGCCCGGTGTCCGCGATTTTCGCGCTGGATGACCTGCCCGAGAAGTGGAAGCAATTTACGGAGATCAACGCAAGCTACGTCCAAGGCGGCAAATTCACGCCCGCAGAGTTCGCCAAACACCAAGCAGCAAAGTAAGGCGGACTCGCGCTCCCTGCGCACGGCATTTTTTGCGGGCCGCCCGGGTACGGCCACCCGCATGCGCTTGACCGAAAGCTTCGCGAAGGAGCACACTTGGCTTAGCGATAAACGAGTGCCACTTCCAACCCCCTTCCCTCTGCAACCCGATGCGAGGGAAGAGATGAACCAGGTCCGCAAGAGTAATCCTGCGCGGAAAGGAGTTCCCTAAATGAAAAAGCTGATGTTAGTTTCTTTTGCGCTGGCCCTCGTGATGTCCCTGTTCGCGCTTGCTCAGGAGTACCCGCAGTCAGGCGCAATGAAGCAGGAGACCCCGAAGGCTGAGAAAATGTCCGCGAAAGCCGTCACTGTCTCAGGCACAGTCGGCGCGGATGGAACGACGTTTGTCGACAAGGACAACAAGAGCTGGAAGGTGACTAATCCCGAGGTCCTGAAGGGCCATGAAGGGCACGAGGTAACCCTCACTGCCCATGTGGATGCTGCGAAAAATGCAGTTCACGTAGTATCCGTCAAAATGGGAAAAGCAAAGGTGAAAGACACCACGAAAAAAGACGATATGCAGAAGTGACGATATGCAGAAGTAACGTCCAGCAAGAACCACCCTTGAAGCCAGCGAGAGCGCTGGCTTTTTTTAATGTGCTGCCAGCCCGCCCACCGCTGCCTGATCACTCCTTCGCAAAGCCCGGCAAACTGGTCCGGCCAGACCGCAAGAGTGCCCCAAGAAACAAAAACAGCCCCGAGGGGCTGTTTTTGCAGATCGCATCTTGTGGCTACGAAGAAAGGGGCGTATCCGAAGGCGCTCGTCCGCGCGTCCGGGACCGACTTATGACTGAGCGGCTGCTCTGTTGGCGCGGGAGTGGATGCGATCGAATCCGCAGGAGGGGCTGAGGACGCATTGGAGGGCGCGATCGTTGCATCCGGACTGTTCACCGGCGTATCCGACGCTGACGGTGACACGGCGGGGGCATCCGAGGGTGCCGCCGACGCGCTGGGTTCGGTCGAGACAGAAGCAGCCCCCTGTTGAGAGAGCACAACCGTATCGTCGATCAGCTGGCCGTTGCTGTCGTAATGGCGAGAGGCATAGGCGCGGCTTTTGAAGAAGACAATGAAGGCAGAATCGGTGAGGTCCGTAGAACGCTTGCGGATCACTTCAGCCCACCGAGGAGGCACACTCTGATTACACTCCGTGGATCACTACGCTACGGCTGGCTTGGTAAAGCTCGTCACAATCGCGAACCTGCTAGTTTCGTCCTTTTTGTCCCTGGCAAACCTGCAATGAAAGTCGTCGCCCAGGACGGCAGCGCTTTGCCCGCCGAACATCTCATCTCATCGGTCAATCTCCGAGTTGAGGTTCAGGGAAAAGAATTTGGCGACACATTCCGTCTCCTGGCAATGCGCAAACCCGAATCACCGCTGCTCACCTAAAATCCAACTTCGCGGCAACACCCCACACCTCACCAAGACCGCTAACCCCGGTCTTTTTTTGAAAGCGTTTTTGAAAGCGTCTTGACGCGCACAGAGTCTCAGGCGTAGGATTTTTTTGCCCTGGGTAAGCACGAAGGGAATAGCGGGCTCTAGAGGATGAAAGGCCTGCAGCGTACCTGTGCTTCGGCACCTTACACGCGCCTCATTGTGCTACCCAGGTTTTTGTGTGTCTGGCTGCGAAACTCCCGCGCGCCTTTCCTTCAAAGGCACGCAAAATCCGCGACCCAGTTCCCGAGACGTTCCACACTTGACGGTAGAGAATTGTGACGTTGGCCATGCTGGTCCCTGCACCCGGACACATCCGCCTTGACCCGTCGCCCCTCGCGGATGAAGCACCTTAGTTACTTGGCCTTTCGCAAACTCTGTGGGAAATTACTCATGGCGACGGGCAGGAGTTCACCTTCCGCGCTCGCTCTTATCGATGTTGTTCCACCTGTCGCGCCCGAGCTCGAATCCCAAACGCACGTAAAAGGTAAAGATGTATGAACAAACGCTTGATCTGGGTCGACGGCGATGACTTCACCGGCTGGTGCTGCTCTCACTGTCCCTGGGACATGACCGCTCCTCGCCTCGAAAGCACCGTGGCCGCACTGGCATTTAACCGGCTCGCTCAGAAAACTTTTGAAAAACACAGGTGCGACGACAGCGCTCGCAGAGAGCCACCATGCTAGGGCTCATTTGGTTAGCTTGGCTGTACTTTCGTAAGGCGAAGCACAATGTCGTCCGGAACCAAGTTCCGCTGAAGCCTTGACGGCGCGCACCCGCGCGCCTTGTTCCACCCCCTAAACCAAAAAAGCCCGACCACACACATCGGGCTTTTGGCGACAACAACACGCAAAATCCGTGACCTAGCCCTCACGAAAAACCCGAGACCTCACAACGTAGAATTCGAGACCTCTCTCCTCGCCTTCTTCTCAGTGTAGCGAGCACCCCACCTGCTCAAGGTCCGTATTTAAAACTTCAATTGTGTCTGCCTCCGGCGCTCCACCTTGACCCGGCAGGGGAACCCCACTCGCTCCACTTGAGACGTGGCGAGTCGCCAGCCCGACCCCACGGCTAAACACTAAGGCTGGGTTTATAAACTCTATGTCATACAGTCTTCCGAAGTACTACTTCCAGGACATCCCGGAGTACGTGATGGACGAAATCATCAACGGAATGATCGAGGGAAAAACGGAGCCGACACCCGAAGAAATGGAGGAGTGGCTCACCTCCGACTGGAACGCTAAGCCGAAGCGCTTCTCGCACAGACTTGTTAGCGCACCAGAGAGCGGGACAAAGTCCCGCTCTCTTTCTTTTTGCTCGGCGAACCGTCACCCACAAGCGACTTGGCACCAGGCCCAAACTGTGCGACAAGAGTGTATGCAGGCTCGGCGCCTTTCCCAGTTCGTCGTCCTCTTCTTGTCTGGCCTGCCGCTTCTCGCAAACGCGCAACAGAGGTCCGCCGACGGCGACAAGGTCATCGCGCTTGAAAAGAAATGGACGGAGGCATATAAACAGCGCAACGTAAGCATCTTGTCCTCGCTTCTTGCCGAGGAGTTCGTCATCACCGTCGAGGACGGCAGTACCTACGGCAAGTTGGGGTATATCAGCCACAGCGCTGACTCTTCCGTGCGAGTGGAAGTGGCCGAGCTATCGGACCTCAGGGTGCGGGTTCACGGAAACGTGGCTGTCGTGACCGGTGCTTATCGCGAGACTGGGACTTCCAAAGGCAAGCCATATGAATATCGTGATCGCTTGACAGACGTCTGGGTCAAATCACCGGCTGGGTGGCAGGTCATTGCCTCCCATTACAGTGTTCCACTAACCCCCTGACCAGAGACCCTCTCGGTACTCGGCGCGTCCGCACTCCGATTCCGTCGACTGAAATGGTGTGCTTCGCCCTTCGTCCCTCACGCCCTCCACCAACACCGACCACAACGGGCTTTTTGGCACAAAATACCCACAGAATCCGTGACCCACACCTCAGGAGCAACCCGAGACCCACTCACGCAGAATTCGAGGCCTCTCTCCTCGCCCTCTTCTCAGTGTAGCGAGCACCCCACCCGCTCAAGGTCCGCATGTCCAAAAGCCCACCTCACCCGGTGGGCTTCTCAGTTGTTTCTGCCTCGGAGCTCCACCTTGACCCGGCGGGGAACCCCACTCGCTCCACTTGAGACGTGGCGAGTCGCCAGCCCGACCCCACGGCTAAACACTAAGGCTGGGTTTATAAACTCTATGTCGTACACTCACGACCAAAAGCCGCAGAGCCCCTCCGAAGAGCTTTTCGGCGAAATAATTTCGTCCTACACGGACGCGGAAGCGCTGGAAGATGGATTTCTCGCTGAGCTCCACACGGGCGTTATGTTTCGGGGGTTGCCTATCAACCGCATCACCTCGCATCTCTTCGACGACCTTAAGCCGTTCGTTGATGCCGAAGCTCCCATGTTCGACGGCGACTTCGATCGAGCCCTCGCCTCCATCCTCCGAACAAAGTGCAGCTTTGCCGCGGGCGACCCGGGCAACACCGGCGAGATCGGGGATATCTACCGGATCCCTCCGAAGCTGTGGCTCGTCCGCAACGAGGTTGGCGGCTGGACCGCCATGTTCCCGGAGGACTACTAGCTCCGCAAAATAAAAAGAGAGCGGAAAAACTTCCGCTCTCTTTCTTTTTGCTCGGTGAAATTAGGTGGCCTTCCTGCCTGGCTCGCTGTCCAGCTCCTCCACTGCGTCTCTCTCTACCAGCCAGCAAGCAGGCGGCGCCGGTGAAAACGCATGGCATAGATGCCTAGATTAAAAACACAGACGGCGACACCCAAGCCGGTGACGAGACCAGGCGGAATGTTCGGATAAACCAGAGCGTCGAGATAGTGCAGCAGGAATCCACCTTGGTATGGGGCAATGCCGGCCCGAGTCTCCAGCCAGTTTTCCGCCCATGTCAGCGGGCAAGTCCAAGGCAGGAGTTCAATTCCGACGCCCCACACCAAGCACCCGAGGTGTAACCATCGCAACACCGGACGGCGGCGCGTGACGATGACTCCGAACACGACCCACAGAATGAACAGCAGGTGTAACGCCAGAATCGCGGCTGCCAATGCGGAATACAATCACCTGGCTCCTTTTTTCTCGTACGTGGTTGGCCGAATACTTGAACGATGAGATTACGCAGAAGAATCTATTTAGCTATCCACAGTGTCTTGATGCCCAACACCATGGCGAGGAAACACATGATCCAAAGAATGACCGGTCCTGATGCCCCTTTGAATGTGAAGCCCACAGCCTTGAACTCGATTTTGCCCTCGATCTGCTGTAACACCAGCACTAAGAATAGGGCTGTCAGACCGGCCATCGGAAGCCCTACGACCGCTTGGAAGTTCGACTTAAGCAGCTCTGACTTCGAAAACAGCCATGCCAATCCAGCGACCGAGGCCAGACCGACGAACACAATTGCTAAGGCAAACCAGCGTAGAAGATCTTCTTCATCCTCGAAGTCATCCGGGTCCGTTCGGCACCGAAGCTGGGATTCGGGAGGCGGGTTACCGTTCATAGTGCTTCGCCCAGAAACAAGTTGAAACTCTACCACCTAAGGCAGACAGCTTTAACCGACATCTCGTGAAAATCCGTGACCTACCTCTCTTCCCCCGTCAGCACCCACTCCATCGACTTCCCAAACCTCCGGGAAATCCGCAACAGCACTTCCGCCCCCATCTCGCTCTTTCCCTTCTCGTAGCGCGACAACTGCGCCTGGCTCACGCCCAGTTCCCGAGCGAGCGCCGCCTGGTTCACATCGAACCCGCGCAGTTCCCGCAGGCGTCTGCCCACCGCCCGCCAATCCACGCTCGCCTTCTTTGAGTCCGGCATAGAAGTTAAGCTTGACTTAATACATATATGAATAATATAGTCATACTTGCATAAACCCAGAATTACGCAAGTCCGTTTATAGCCGCCTGAAACCGGCAAGGCAACAGTAAGGAGGCGCCATGCAAGAAACCCAAGTCCAAAACCCCGGCGAAGAATTCGCCGCACGGCCGTCGCCGAAGTGCTGTTCAAAGCCCATAACTACTGCGACCACGAAACCCAGCGCATCACCCTCGCCAACAACTCCAAAATAACCGCGCTCCGCGCGGAACTCGCCCTTCTCAACAAGGAAGACAAGAAACTCCAAGAACGCCTGCAGCACGCCCTCCCTGCCGGGGATCTGAGGGAGCGTCGCCAGAAGGCCATCTACTACTGGTCAGTAACAGCGTTTCTCGCCGTCGCGGCCTTCTTCTTTTCGCTCCTGGCGTTTGACCCATACCGGCTCGGCTGGAAGAGTTATCTCTACTGCCTCGGCATCGCCGTTATCTCCCCGTTCTGCGTCGAGAAATTTCTGGAAGTCTGGGCCAGCCCGCGACTGATGAAGGCCTTGGCAACCATTGCCTGCCTTGCCGCGCTCTCCAGTCTCGTCCTCCTCGCCCTCGTCCGCGGCGACGTCCTCGCCCAAGCCGCGCGTAGCGTCACCTCTGTCGTCTCCTTCAGCGACACTCAACCGCTACAGCCCGAAAACAACTTCTACGACCGCACCCTCGTCCTCTTGCGGCTCCTCATGGCCCTACTTGCGCTGACTGACGTTGGCTCCTGGTGGACGCGGCCGACGGCGTGATTTCCCGTGAGCCCTACGGGAAGGCAATGATGTGGTCGCAAAGAACGAATGGGAAAAGGACGGAAAGATGTTCGTGTTCAAGGAAGCGTCTTCCGATATCACGCCGACTTGCTTATCGGTGGGTGCGGCATCCGCTCTGCACGGTAGACATAACTTTGTTCGCCGCGCTTGGCCTATGCAATCGAGTTGGTTGTTGCGATTCTTTTGCAATTGCTCGTTATCCCCGCAGAAGAGCGAGCATTGGTGGCAAAGTTCGGAGACCAATATCGTGCGTACATGAATCGGACGGGCAGGTTGTTCCCACGAGGGTGTTTTGGCTAGGGATCGACGGTACGTTGATCAACAACTCGGTGGTTCGCCCAGCGCCAGACTATCCGGGCTGTGAATTCGTCGGGCGCAGCTCAGCATCCACCTCGCGTCCGATGCGCGCAACGATGTCCGGCACGGCTTCCACATCCGTTTGAGTGGTGTGAAAGTTCACAATGCAGGCGCGAAGTACGTAGTAGCCGCCGACTACGGCGTTGGAGATGAATGTCTCACCGCCGCGCTGCAGCCGATCGACCAGTTCACGGTTGAGCGCGTCGAGATGAAGTTCAACCTCTGATTCTCGCAGTTTCTCTCGAAGATTGCGCGGCACGTAACGGAAGGTTGTTATGCTCAATTCCTGGGTCATGAGGTGCAGTTCCGCATGGCGGCTGACCGCCTGAGCCATTGCCTGAGACAGGCGTATATCCTCCGCGATCATGTTGCGATACCCCACGGCTCCGACCTGCTTTAGGGCAAGCCAGACTTTCAGGGCACGGAAGCCTCGCGAGTTCTGGGGACCACAATCGACATAGTTCGTCACCCGCTCCTCGAAATGGTAGTAGGGAGGGTGATACGCGAACGCCGCCCGCAGCATTTCCGGATCGCGCACCAGCGCGCATCCGGCTTCGAGCGGCGCGTAGAGCCATTTGTGCGGATCAACCGCGATCGAATCGGCCAGGGACAGGCCACGTAGATCATCGTGGGCCTGGGGAACGGCAGCGGCAAAGCCACCATAGGCTCCATCAACGTGGAACCACAGGCCATACTCCTTGCAGAGCGCGCTGATTTCCGGCAGAGGATCGACCGCACCTGTGCTGACCGATCCCGCGGTTCCCACAACCAGGAATGGCTTATCTCCCGCGGCGGTATCGGCTTCGATTTGACGGCGTAACGCGGAGACGTCCATCCGTAATTTGGAATCGGTGGCGATCCACCGAATCGATTCGGTACCGAGGCCGCTGAGGTCTGTGGCCTTTTGAATCCACGTGTGCGTTTCGCCCGAACAGTACACGCGAAGTCTGCTTCCCGAATCGTCAGAAACACCGTAGCGGCGTACATCCCAGCCCGCCTTGGCAGTGCGCGCGGCTAGGAAGCAGACGAAGTTCGCCATATTGCCACCGCTGAGGAGCAGCCCACCGCAGTTGACGGGGTAGCCAATGAGCTCCGCGATCCATCTGACGGTCTGAGACTCGATCTCGGTGGCGGCTGGCGAGAGTGTCCATGCGCCAACGTTCGGGTTCACCGCTGCGGCGAGAAAGTCCCCGAGAATCCCGATCGGCGCAGGCGGCGCGGTGACGTATCCAAAGAAACGCGGATGTCCGTTGAATAGCGAGTGAGCGAAAAGCAGTTGTGCCGTCTCTTCTAGCAGCGGCCCGGGGTCCGTCCCCATTTCGGGGAGCGGCCCTGTAAGATCGAGTGCGTCACGCACGACCGACGGAGATTCATCACGGGTCACTGGGCCAAACGGCAACGATTCCAGTAACCCCGCGAGCTGGTCCACGAGTCGATGTCCCAGCTTGCGGAACGTCGCGGCGTCCATCGCGAGCGGCGCAGGGCGGTCGGAATCGCCATCCACGAATGACTCCTTTGTTGCCAATTCTTTCCTCACGTATGTATCCCTTCCAGGAGATCCGTTTCCCGCACTCGTCCGCCGGTCACCGTG
>Ga0207693_10000792_pt1 | contig 28231 bp, 27 predicted proteins | sample LARL81metaG_FD_184347 | JGI IMG/M metagenome (GOLD analysis project Ga0207693, IMG submission 184347) | Corn, switchgrass and miscanthus rhizosphere microbial communities from Kellogg Biological Station, Michigan, USA - LAR L8-1 metaG... | ecosystem: Host-associated > Plants > Roots >... | reverse complement strand
GGTCGAGACGAAAATCGCGATCAGCAGGATCAGGAGGACCCCGAGTGCGGCGTTGACCAGATGCTGACCCGGGAAAACCAGAGGCCGGCCGGTTACCAGCCCCTGCAACTTGGCAAAGGCGACGACCGAGCCGGTGAAGGTGATCGCGCCGATCGCCATGCCGAGCGACATCTCGACGAGGCTGCTGCCGTGGATCGCGCCCCGCACCCCGATGCCGTAGAGTTCGGGATAGGTGAAGGCGGCGGCGGCGACGCACACCGCAGCGAGGCCGACCAGGCTGTGGAATGCCGCGACCAGCTGTGGCAAGGCCGTCATCTGGATGCGCAGCGCGATATAGGTGCCGACCGCCCCGCCGATCAGGATGCCGAGAATGATCAGCCAAAAGCTGACGACATGCGGGCTCAGCAAGGTCGTGACCGCCGCGACTACCATGCCGGCAATGCCGTAGACGTTGCCGACCCGCGCTGTTGTCGGCGAGGACAGGCCACGCAAGGCGAGGATGAAGCAGACCGAGGCGATCAGATAGAAGAAGGCGGACAGGTTCTCGCTCACCGCGGGGCCCCGCTATCGCTTTTTCTGGAACATCTCGAGCATGCGCTGGGTGACGATAAAGCCGCCGAAGATGTTTACGGCGGCTAATGTCACCGCGACAAAACCCATGATCTTGGCAAAGCTGAGACCGAGCGGGCCGGCCGCGATCAGCGCCCCCACAATAATCACGCTCGATATCGCATTGGTCACGCTCATCAGCGGCGAGTGCAATGCCGGGGTCACCCGCCACACGACGTAATAGCCGACAAAGACCGCCAAAACGAACACCGTGAGTTCATAGACGAAGGACGGACCGCCGACGACGGCCGGGGCGGTCTGAACCGTCGTCAGCTGGTGCGCCAACAAATCGAGGTTGCGCGCGAGTGCGCCGGCCTGATCGGCGAGCTCGGCGGCGCGATCGGCCAGAGAGCCGGGATCTGCCATCGCGTCGTCTCCCCTCAGTTCGAGGCCGTTGCTTCCGCCGCGACCGGCGAGCCGAGTAGCGGGTTTACGATTACACCGTTCTCGGTCAACAAGGTCGCCTTGATGATCTCGTCCGAAGTATCGATCTTCAGCCCCTTGTCCTTGTCGACCAGCAAGGAAAGGAAGGACAGCAGGTTGCGGGCGTAGAGCTGGCTCGCATCGGCGGCAATGCGTGAGGGCATGTTGGCAGGCGCGATGATCTTGACCCCGTTCGGGGTGAGGACGACCTCCTCCGGGCGGCTGCCCTCGACATTGCCGCCCGCCTCGACCGCAAGATCGACGACGACCGATCCTGCGGCCAGCTCGGCGACCATCGCGCTCGTGAGCAGAACCGGCGCTTTGCGCCCCGGGACCAGCGCCGTGCAGATGACAATGTCGGTCCGCTTCAGCGCCTCGGTGATCCGCTCGCGCTGCCGGTGCTGGTAATCTTCTCCCATCTCGCGGGCGTAGCCTGCGGCGGTCTCCGCCGTGCGGGCCGCCGCCTCGTCGACGGTAATGAACGTCGCACCCAGGCTCTCGACCTGCTCTTTCGCGGCGGCGCGCACATCGGTCGCCGAAACGATGGCGCCGAGGCGCCGTCCGGTGGCGATGGCCTGCAATCCGGCGACCCCGGCGCCCATCACGAGCAGCCGCGCCGCCTTGATGGTTCCTGCCGCGGTCATCATCATCGGAAAGGCGCGGCCAAACTCGACGGCGGCATCGATAACCGCCTTGTAGCCCGCGAGATTGGCCTGCGAGGACAGCACGTCCATCGCCTGCGCTCGGGTAATCCGGGGTACCAGCTCCATCGCGAAAGCGGCGATTCCGGCGCCCGCATAGGCTTCGGCATCGGCCGGGTTTTGGCCCGGCTGCAGCAGGCCGACCAGCACCGCCCCGCGCTTCAATAGTGCAAGCTCGTCGATGCCGGCGTCACCGCCAATCAGCGGGCGCTGAACCTTGAGCACGATATCCGCGTCGCTCAGCGCCGCCGCTTCGTCGGCCGCCAGCGACGCTCCGGCCTCGGCAAATGCGGCATCGCTGAACCAGGCGCCTTCGCCGGCACCGCTTTCGACGACGACCTCAAGCCCCATCCCGACCATGCGCTTGACGGTATCGGGCGATGCCGCCACCCGGCGCTCGAACGCCCGCCTTTCCTTCACGACGGCAACTTTCATTGACCGGCTGTTCCCGAGTGGCAGGGCCGAAAACGACGCCGCACAATGCCGTGCGGCCCGCCGTTTGTGAAGAGTTAACCCCGGCGCCGCTCACCCGCGCTTCCGCCCTTGTCCGCTTGCGTGATAGCTTCCAACTATCGGCGGCCCGCATAATGCGACGAAGTGCGGAGGCGCACCCGCAGAAGCAGTCGCGTATCAGGGCGGGTGAGCGTGCCGGGAATAAGTGTTTGGGAGGTCCGTTGTCGCTTAGTCACAAATTGGCGAGATCGCCGGTACATCTGATTCCGGGCAGAGATCCGGTGAGCATCCGTTTCGGCGATCAGCTGATTGCGGTCCTGCCGCGGCTGCGGCGATTTGCGCGTGGCCTCACGGGCTCCGCGGTCGAGGCCGACGATCTGGTTCAGGCGGCATGCGAACGCGCCCTCGCACGCCAGCATCAGTTTCAGGAGGGCACGCGGTTCGATAGTTGGATGTTCCGCATCGTGCAGACGATCTGGATCGATCAGGTCCGCTCGCGGGACGTCCGCAAAGAGGGTGGCGAGGTTGCCGAAGAGCGGCTGGGATCGGACGAGCCGGTGCGCCGGGTCGAAGCGCGGCTCGCTCTCGATGAAGTTCGGCGGGCGGTCCACCGCTTGCCCCCAGATCAGCGCACGGCGCTGCTGCTCGTGACGGTCGATGGGCTCAGCTACAAGGAGGCTGCCGAAGTCGTTCGTGTACCGGTCGGAACGATTATGAGCCGTCTCGCGCGTGCCCGCATCGCACTGCAGCATCAGCTCGAAGCGGGCGGCGGGATGCGCAGGAGTATAGACAATGCAGAAGCGCAGTGACGACTGTCTCATCGCCTATCTCGACGGCGAGGTCGACGCGTCGGAGCGGCGCGAGATCGAGGGGTGGCTCGACACCGATCCGGCGGCTCGCGACAAGCTTGCCGCGCTCGCGGAATCGGCCGCGCTGGTGCGCTCAGCCTTCGACGAGGTCGTGCACGAGCCGGTACCGGACCGGCTGATCGCGGCTGCCCGAGGAGAAAAGCTCTCAGCGGAGCGGAGGGCGAATATTCTTCCCTTCAAACGCGGCCGGTCTCCGGCAGGCGCGCCTGCCGGGCGCAGCTGGTGGCTCGGGTTGCCGCTCGCCGCCTCGTTATGCGGCTTGTTGTTGGGCGGCAGCGTTGCCTATCTGAGTGTCGCCAAGCTGCTGCCGGGGGCTCTGGAGGGCAAGCAGCCCGCGGTCGAGATGGCCGCCGCCGACAATCTCTGGCTCGACAACGCCGCCGGCTACTTCAAGCTCCTCGCCAGTGCCGGGGACGGCGCGCTAATCGATGTACCGGCCACCGGCGACCCGCGCGAGGCGCTGCAAAAGATCAGCCAGAGCCTGCCTCAGGAAGTGCGACTGCCGGACTTGAAGCCCTGGGGTCTGTCGTTCCGCGGCGCTCGTCTGGTGGTTGCCGACGGCCGGCCGGCCGCCCAGCTCGTCTATACGACGGACAACAAGGCGATCGGGCCGCTGACCCTGATCATCGGTTCGTCGAAGGAGCAGGACATCCCGCCCACCCTGGCGCGCCGCCAGGATGTCAACCTGCTTTACTGGCGACACCAGGGCCGCGCCTATGCCCTGGTAGGTCAGACGGACGTCGGCTATCTCTGGGGCATCGCCAACGACGTCGCCTGGCAGCTCGACGCAATCTGAGAGGCGCTGGATCTACCGGCTTCGCCGCTGCGGCTACCGTCATCACGGGGCTCGACCTGATTTGACCCGGTGATCCACCCTACTCCGCTGAGTGCCGCGCCTGTAGATGGCCGGATCAAGTCCGGCCATAATTGATTGTTGCCAACATCTGTCACCCGGATTGTGGTATCGACCAATCCGCCCCCATCTGTAATGGAGGGCGGCGTTTAAAGTTATTCCCGGAAAAAGGGCGAGAAAGGCTCGACAATGGTTGCTATAGAATCGACACCGGAAATGGCGGCTGCAGTCTACGCGACAATGGCGCGGAACCTTGCGGTGGTCCGGCGCCGGTTGGGTAGGCCGCTGACCTTGGCCGACAAGATCCTGCTCGGCCATCTCGACGATCCGGAACACCAGGAGCTGGAGCCCGGCAAGAGCTACCTGCTGACCCGCCCCGACCGCGTCGTCTTCCAAGACGTGCTCGGGCAGACTGGTTTACTTCAGTTCATGCAGACGCGGCGCGACAAGGTCGCCGTCGCGACGACTGTCCATTGCGACCATCTGATCCAGGCCCGGCATGAGGGCCGGCAGGATTTGCGCGAGTCGCTGGCTGAGAACCAGGAGGTCTACGATTTCCTGCGCTCGGCGGCGGCAAAATACGGTCTGGGCTTCTGGGGGCCCGGTGCCGGCATCATTCACCAGGTAGTGCTGGAGCAATACGCCTTTCCGGGCGAATTAATCATCGGCACCGACTCGCACACGCCTAATGCCGGCGGTCTCGGGGCTTGCGCCGTCGGTGTGGGCGGCGCCGACGCGGTCGAGGTCATCGCCGGATTGCCCTGGGAGGTGCTCTACCCGAAGCACATCGCGGTCTATCTGACCGGCAATATGAGCGGATGGACCGCGCCCAAGGACGTCATTCTCTACGTCGCGGGGCAGCTGACTGTCTCCGGCGCGACCAACGCGATCGTCGAGTATATCGGACCCGGAGCGCGGGCGATCAGCGCCACCGGCAAAGCGACGATCACCAATATGGGCGCCGAGCTTGGCGCCACGACGTCGATCTTCCCGGCCGACGAGCACATGGCGAAATACTTGCGGGCGACCGGCAAGGACAATCTCGTCCCGCTGATGGAGCAGAACCAGCACCTGCTGGAGCCCGACAAGGAGGTCGAGGCCGATCCCGCGAAGTATTACGACCGGGTCGTCGAGCTCGATCTGTCCAAACTCGAACCCTATGTAGTCGGTCCGCATTCGCCCGACAGAGCCCGCCCGATCTCGAAGCTCGCGGCCGAGGTGGCCGATCCGAAGAACGAATTCATCGATGAGATCTCGACCGCCCTGATCGGGAGCTGCACGAATTCGTCCTATGAGGACATGAGCCGAGCCGCGGACATTGCTGAACAAGCAAAGGCGCATGGGCTGAAGGCCGCTGTGCCGTTTCTCGTCACGCCCGGCTCCGAACAGGTGCGCGCGACGATCGAGCGCGACGGCCAGATGCAATCACTGAAGGACATCAACGGCACCGTGCTGGCCAACGCCTGCGGGCCGTGCATCGGCCAGTGGCGGAGGTCCGTCGCGGCGGATGCGGTGCCGAATACGATCGTCACTTCGTACAACCGGAACTTCCCGCGGCGCAACGACGGGTCGCCGACGACGATGAACTTTATCGGCAGCCCGGAAATCGTCACCGCTTTTGCATTAGCGAAGCGCCTGTCGTTCAATCCGCTGACCGACACCCTTACGGATCCGGATGGCAAACCGTTCCGGCTCGAGCCACCGCGGCCCGCGCCCGAAGTACCGGCGCACGGTTTCGACCCCGGGCTTGCTACCTACATCGCACCACCCGAGGACGGCAGCGCGATCAAACTGGAGGTCGATCCGAAGAGCGAGCGGCTGCAGCTGATGGAGCCGTGGGCGGCGTGGGACCACAAGGATTTCGTCGACATGCCGGTGCTGATCAAGACCAAGGGCAAGACGACGACCGACCACATTTCCCCGGCTGGCCCCTGGCTGCGCTTCCGCGGGCATTTGGACAAGTTCAGCGACAACATGTTCATGGGCGCGACCAACGCGTTCAACGGCGAGGCCGGAACGGGCGTCAACGTTCTGACCGGCGAGAAGGGGGAGGCGATCGGCAAGATCGCCCGTTATTACAAGGCCCACGGGATCAGATGGGTCGCCGTCGGCGACCATAATTACGGCGAAGGCAGCAGCCGCGAGCATGCCGCGTTGTCGCCTCGACTACTGGGCGGCGCCGCGGTGATCGCCCGCAGCTTTGCGCGGATCCACGAATCCAATCTGAAAAAGCAGGGCCTCTTGGCGCTGACCTTTCAGGACCCGGCCGATTACGACCGAATTCGGGTCGACGACCGCATCAGTCTGGTCGGGTTGGAGGAAATGGCGCCGGGGCAGCCCGTCGAATGCCGCATCACGCACGCCGACGGCACGACTGAGACGCTATGGCTCAACCACACCTTCAGCGCTTCACAACTCGAATGGTTCCGCAAGGGCTCGGCGCTGAACCTGTTCCATCATTGAGGGCGAGGAGCTCCGGGAGAGAGCGCGGCGCTACCCGACGAGGCCGAACTGGAGAGCGCCTTTTCGGTGCGGGTATCATGAATATGCCCAAATCCCGCTCTAAACGAACGAACCGGTAAACCTCCTGGTCGTCAGCGTGCACGCATCGAAGAACCGTCCTTTCGACCCTATCGACCCCGCCGGCGACCCTCGGAGACGGCAGCGAGGCTTTACGCTGCTAGAGCTGCTGGTCGTGCTCGCCATCCTCGGACTGCTGATCGGCCTCGTTGCGCCCGCGGCGCTGCGGCAACTCGGCTCGGCGAAGGAGAAGATCGCGCATCAGTCCATCGAGCGCATCGCCGGAGTTCTGGACATCTACAAACTGGACGTGGGCACTTATCCAACGACGGAGCAGGGCTTGCAGGCGCTGATTACCAGGCCCTCGGGCGTCACCCGCTGGAACGGGCCTTACTTGAAAGGTGAGAAAACCCCCGAGGATCCGTGGGGCCGGCCCTTCGTCTACCGCAGCCCGAGCCAGCGGCCCGGGCACGAATATGATCTCCTGTCTCTAGGCCCAACAGGCCAGCCGGGCGGCTCGGGGGATACCGCAGCCATCGTCAACGAGTGAGCGGCGGCTGAGGCGTACCGACGGCCAAATCCGAATTGAGGTTGCTACTCCAGGCGAGCACAGCATATCCCTGAGGCAGCGTCGCTCCGGTGCGAACCACCGCGATCCGCGTCACGCGAGCGTTGCCTGGTCCGGAGGCGACCGCGGTGATCCGCACTGTTAGGGCGTCGGGCGGGGTTTGGTTCGCCTGGGCAAAGGGAGCGGCGGACGGTGATGATGAGGCGAGCGCCATCGCTACCACCGGATCGGTGGTGGCGGGGTTCGGGTCGGACGGTCCAAACAATGTCAAATGCGGGCGGATCGCATTCAGCACGGCGGGTGTCATGCCGAGCACCCGGCTGAGTTCGTCGAGCGTCTCGATCGGTTCGCCCGGCGGGCCATAATCAAGCCCGGCCGCGCCATATTCCGCGGCCAACGTTTCTTGTGACCGCGGAGTGGTTGCAGAACCGACCCATTCGCTTATCGCGGCAGCCATCCGATGAGCGCTCTCGGGGTCGCTGCCGGTAACTCGTAACAGGGCTTCAAGCAGGACGGGTGAAGCCGTGCTCGGGTTGATCCACGATGCCTCGTCCTCGAGCCGCAAAACTACCCGGCTCCCGCCGATCGCGACTTGCCGCGGCATACCGTCGACGGGCCAGCGCTGCTGCGGCTGTGGATCCGAAATATTGAAGATGGCTTCGAAAATCGCACCGTCGGCGGCGGCTTGCGCTGCCGAGTTGGCCACGAGATTGCTGGCTATGCGGATCTCCGTCCGCCCACTGGCCGTCACATGCGCGACGATGAAGCCGATCAGCACCAAAGTCCACAACACGATGATCAACGCAAACCCGCCGTTCCGGCGACAAACCGCGCACGATCGCGGTCGTACCTGCACGGGCTACAAACCGTTTGGGTTGGACGACCCCGGGATCCCCCTGCGTTGCAACTGTTGCGGGACGAGCCCGGCGTTGATCAGCTGAGCGCGCATATCCTCGGTCAACGCGCGCGCATCGCGCTGATCGTGGATGACGTGGGGGGTGATCAGCACAAGCAGTTCGGTCCGGCTGCGCGTATTGTTCTGGCTTGAAAGCAACGTACCCAGAAGGGGGATGTCCTTGAGAAAGGGCAAGCCGGTGTTTCCCTCCGTAGCGTTGTCCGTTATCAATCCCGCCATTCCGACGGTCTGTCCGTCCTGGACGGCCACCCGCGTACGAAATGTCTGATCGTTGAAGGTCGGCGAGCCGGCGACCGAGTTCACTGCCTGCGCCGCCACCGAACTCACTTCCTGGGCGATGTCCAGGCTGACGAGGCCACCCGAATTCACTCTGGGCGTTACCTGCATGATGACGCCAGTCGCATGATAGTCGACGCTGTTGACGGTCGGGGCGCCTGCGGCCAGGGTGCTCGTCGCCTGACCGGTGAGGACCGGCACTTGCTGACCAACCTGCAGGCGCGCCGGCTGGTTGTCGAGCACCGTGACCTGGGGCGCCGACAGAATCTTCACCTTGGTCACTTCGGCGAGGGCCTCGATCGCGTAACGCGGACTATGGCTGAGGATGAAGCCGGGGAAAGTCGAGGGGAAAGACAGGTTACCCAACGTCGGAAATGGCGGATTAGAGGCGCCCAGCGTGTTGGCGACGTGGCCTAATTTAAGAAAGAATTGGGTGCCGTATTGCAGCGCATCATTGAGATCGACCTCGGCAATCGTCGCCTCGATCAGCACCTGCAGTGGTACGATATCGATCTTGCGCAGCATTCCTTCGATCACCGAGTACTCGCTCGCAGTGGCGTAGAGCAACAAGGCGTTGTTGACCCGGTTGGCGATGATGCGAATCCGGTTCTCCGTCGCCGCGCCGCCGGGGGGGCCGGTCTCGGTTGACAGCGGCTCCGTGGCTGGGGGCGCGGCCTGGGACGATGGCGGCGGTGGAACGCCGGCGCCGAGCCCACCGGCCCCTCCCCCAGCACCCTGCAGGCCACCGGCTCCACCGGCTCCGCCGACTCCACCAAGCCCGCCCGCGGACCCGGCACCCCGACCCCCTCCGGTGACCCCACCGAACCCCATCCCTCCGCCGCCCGGCGCGCCCCCCGGCGCCAGCGACAGCTGGTCGCCGAAGGGCGTGGTGCCGCCCGGCTGGGCCGCTGTCGGCGAGACATTCCGCGGGGTGAAGGCGCGCTGCAGCAAATTCTCCAAATCCGTGCTCTGACCATTCTGCACGTAATAGACGTGCCAGGTGCGCTCGGTTGCATCCTCGACCTGGCTGGTAAGTTTGAAAAAACGTCTCGCGGCTTCGACGTAGCGAGGTTGCGACGAAACCACGAGAACGGCATTGATCCGATCCATCGGAATTACCCGGACGATGCCGCCGAGGGGCCCGTCGGCTTGCGCTTGCAGAACCCGCTCGAATTCCCCGCCGCGCTTGGACGGGTCGCCGTCGCCCACCGGGAAAATTGCGTAGGATTGGCCGGCAAGAATGTCGATATCGAAAGCCCGTACGAGCCCCGCGAGGGTCTGACGGACCGCCGCGTCGCCGGAAACCACCAGCGCGTTGTGTGCCGAATCAGGGGTCACCTTGCCGCCTTCGCCGACATATGGTTCGAGAACTTTTGCCAGATCCTTGGCGGAGGCATAGCGCAACGGCACGATCTGCGTCCCGGCGCCGACGGCGTTGGCGTCGGAAACCAGATTGCGTGTTGCGCCCCCCGGTAGCGGGACTACGGCATAGACGCCGTTTCTCTCGGTCAGGGTCGCGCCGTTCGCATTCAACAGGGTCTCGAGGGTCGGCAGCAGTGCCGAGCGCGGCAGCGGTGTCCCGGTTTCGATCGAGCCGGTGCCATGCACATTCGGGTCGATCGTATAGTTCAAACTCAACGTAGTCCCGAGGATCGTGCGCACGATCTCCCGGATGTCTGTGTCGACAAAATTTAGCGTTACATCTCCGGCCTGGCCGGTTGCGACTCCCGGTTGCGGCGGCCGTACCGCCGGCACCTTTGTGGCGGCAGTCTCGACAAAAGCGCGCTCTCGGCTGCGATCGACGGGTATCGTGCTGTTTACCCGCGGCTCTGCCGCCTGCACGTTGCTCGGCTGTTCCAAGGGTAGCAAGCCGGGTTGTGATTGCTGACAGTTGGCCAATACGCCCAGCGCTATGGCGAGCGCGAGTGGCCGAGCGGGATGTCGAGACGTCGCCATCACTATTGCTGCCGCAGGCGCGCCGGTCGCGGCGCGCCCGGAGTATTCACCGGGACACCCGGAGGCGGTCGCGCGGGCCGCGCGGGCGTAGTGGCAGCCGCCTGCGCGGGCACGCGAGGTCCGCCGGCCGCCGCGGGCATTGGCGATCGCCCGGGAGGATTGCCGGTCGGGGGTTGCGCAGGCGGCGAAGCAAGGTTCGGATCGAGCTTCGGCTGCAAGGTTTTGGTCCCGTTCGGACCGCTCAAAGAAACTTCACGGGGCGTGATGCTATCGATGCGCCAGCCGCTCACTGCCTCGCCTTCCGCAACCTTCAGCGGCTTGTCACCGCTGACCGCAAATATCGCGATCCGGCGCGCGGGCGTCGTGACAATCCCGGTAAGTCGTGCATCGGCGAGATCGTCGGCTGCAGCTCCGCTGGGGGCGTCTTGCGGGGGTCGACGCGTGCTGCTGAAAAGCGGGCGGGCGAGGGCTGTGCCAACCAGCTCTTCGGGCCGCAGAGTCTGCGGCCGAACCGTCGGGCTCGCTACGTCGGATCGCGCCGCGGTCTGAGCGATCACCGGATCTTCAGTCCCGGCCGGGGCGAGTTCGATGAGTACGATCGCGCCGAACAGCACGCACCCCGCAACCAGCAGCAGAAGCGCAAGGCGATCGATCATTGCTTGGCGGCCACAGACTTGTCGCCGTCACGGTAGGCGTAGACATCAAGGCCCGCATCGAGGCCTGCGGCCGCTGGGGTACCAGGCCGCCGCAGCACGCCGTGGATGTGCAGATTATCGATCACCAGAGGCGGCGTGGCAGCATCGAGTTTGGCGAGGAACTTGACCAGAGTCTCGTACGAGCCGCTCAGAACGTAGCGCAGTCCGATGCGCCGGTACCCCGAGCGCGCTTCGGCCGGAAGGCTTTCGGTGCTGCCGATGGTCGCGCCAACCGAGGTGGCAAGTTCCTCGATGCGGCTTTGCAGAGTGGCGGCAGCGATCGCATCGCTGGCACCGTCCAGAGTAATCTTCCGCGTGCCGGCGGCTGCCCGCAGCTGCTCGACGCGGGCGCGCAAAGCCGGCAGTTCGTCGGCGGCTGCGCGCAGCCGCGGCAGCAGCATGCGCCGATTCTCCAGCACTGCGGCCCGTTCGGCGTACAGCCCCAGCAGGGGCGAGACGACCACGAGATAGACGCCTCCCAGCGCGACGAACAGCAAGCTCAGCGCCATAAGGCGGCCGCGCCGGCCAGTCGGCATGGCGGTAAACGAAGCTACGGCCTGACCTCCGAGTTTATTGTGAAGAGTTCGGCCCGTAGGGCCTCGAGCCGCGTCACAGGAGCGGAAAATCCGGGGTTTCGGAACTCCGGGTCGGCGGCCAGAGCTCCAATCAATCGGGCGGCCCCGGCAGAGCGGCCGCTCAGCGTCAATTTACGCTGCCGCAACTCCATCTCGGTCAGGTAGGTATCATCAGGCAGAACGCGGGTGGTGGCTGCCAACACGACCAGGGGCCGTCCGGCCTTGTCGCGTTCGCTTTCGATGAAGCCCGCGCTGCCAGAAAGGCGATCGATCTCCTGGCGCAGACTGTCGGCTTCAGCGGCGCTGGCCTTGGCGGTCCCGATTTCCCGGTTGAGCGATGCCAGGGTCAGCTCCTGGCGTACGAAGGGTGTCATCACGGCCGCCAGGGCGAGGGCCGCGCAACACGCCGCGGCCGGCCAGAGCAGGCGGTGTGAGGCATGACTCGTACGGCTTCCGTCGCCGTTGAGGGGCACGTATGTGCCTTTGTCGGGACCGTCGGCGATCTCTACACGCCTTGGGCGGATGCCGACAGCAGCGAGATCCGTGAGCAGCGGGTCGAGGTTCGCCTTCGGGATCAGCGAGAGACGCACCGATAATCGCCCGTTTTGCCGATCAGCGGCGATGACTCGATGGTTCCAGTAGAGTTCCTCTGCCGTGAATGGGGTTTCGCGGTCCATCTCGAAGGCAAGCGCTTGGTCGAGCTCTCGCTCGGCAGCAAGCGGCAAGCTCATGGTCTTTCCCAGCACGTCGGCCTCGCCAAGGCGAAGCACCGTGATCCTGCCCGCCATGCGGGGCAGATCCGCCATGCCGACCGCTCCGAGAGCAAAATGGCCCAGTGAGCTCTCCTTGCCGTTCCGGCGCAACGCGACGGCGACAGCTTCGACCGCCTGCCCCAGCGGGCCCACTGGGGTGATAACCATCGCATCGCCGGTGCCCAGCGCGGACTGGCGTAGTTCCTGCGGAAGCAGATCCGCAAGCTGTGCGCACCACCAGGTAAAGAACTCGCGCAACATGATCCGAGACGAAGCCGATCCAAATCCAGCTAGCACCGCCGCCGCTGTCCAACAAAGCGGCAGCTGCCAAAAAAGTCCCTCAACCCATCCGCTTGCTTCCCTACAGAAAATTTGTCGAATATGGCCCGATCATGGCAAGTTCCCCGAGGAATGCTGTATCTGCCGCGGCTAACGGGGGTCGAGGCGAGGCTACCGCAGCACATACCAGGCGCAGTACACCGAATCGCTGCCGGATCTCATGATTGAGGAGCCGCGATCAGATCGGGAAAGCGGCGCCGGTCGTTCTCACCGAAGACGAGCCGGATGCGGACGAGTTCGGGAATTGCCGGGCCATCCCACGCTGATTGCCAACCCGCCTCCTGTGCGGAAGGAGCCGTACCCCAATAAGCGAGGTCGAGGCGCTCGACATTACCGAGCAGTTCGGTCTTGGTGGGCTGGGGGGCCGGAGCGGTGGACGACTCGTGGCGATACGGGGTCCAAACCAAGACGAGACGTCCTTGGCTGAGCTCGAGCGTGATATCGGCCCGCTGAGTGGTTCCGAGCCCGGTCGGCAGGTCGCCGACAAAGGTTAGGCTCGCGGCGGTACCCTTTAGCTGTGAGCTACCCGCTGCGCCGGCGGCCACGCCGGAAGAGGGTGGAGGTGCTATCCCGCTCAACAGAGAGCGCAGAATGCGCGCAGCGGCATCCAGCTCGGCGGTGTCTCCGACCCGGCGAGACTGGGCTTCCCACAGCGCGAGCCCGGTGCGCACACCATGTGTGAGGCCGATCATCAAGAAACCGAGCACTGTCACCACGACGATCATTTCGAGCAGAGTGAACCCGCTCTGCCGAACGACGCCGCGCCGGTTCGCCTGCGGGCTCACGGGCCACCCCCCGCCTTGCCGAGCCGCAATGTCCTCAGCACTACCGACCGATCGCCTTCATGCCCGGGCCACGAGATTGCGACCTCGACATTGAACAGGGTGGTGGTCGCGAATGAGGCACCGTCTTGCGCCAAAGACTGCCGCGAGGTCAGCGGCCGGATGCGAAGCGCCCAGCGGTAACCCCCGCCGTCGTCTCCGGTCAATTCGCCCTCGACCAATGCCGCGTCGCGCCCGACGGCTGCGAGATGCGACTGGGCGCGCTGAACGGCCTCCTCGGCCCGCGCCGCGGTGTCCACGGAAAAGAGTCCGCCGCTTCCCGCGCGGAACAACCCGACCAAGGCCAACCCGGCGATGGCCAACGCGACGACGACCTCGAGCAGAGTGAAGCCGTTGTCCCGGATCGCCCGGTCAGTGCACATCGGCAACGCTCACTCTCCCGGTCAGCCAGTCGACCCCGACCGCGATGCGCCGGGTACCATCGGCGAGAGCGATCCTGCCGCCAGTGGAGCTGCCGTCGGGATTGAAGCGAATGTCGCCGACACCGGGCCCGCGGCTTTCGCCGACGATGGTCAGAAGCTCAATCGAGAGGTTGGCCGGCAGGCGGCGCTCGGTGCCCGTCCCGACACGGTATCGGTGGCCCGACACGTCGAGATCGAAGGCCACCGGCCGATTGCTCACGATTGCCTCCGACCGAGCCAGGCGCAACCCCGAGGCGAGCTCGGACGCCGTCCCCCTGAGCCCGAACCCGCTGCTCCAGGGCGGCTTGTAACCGACGACGACAGCCAACGCGAAACCCAGGATCGCAAGAGTGACGATGACCTCGATCAAGGTGAAGCCGGAACAGCGCTCCGGATCGAACGGAGAGGTGCTACATGGCAAGATCATTGAGGCTCAGCATCGCTGTCAGCAGCGCGCTGACGATCCCGGCGACGGCAAGACCCATTGCGATCGTGATCATCGGCACCGCGAGCGCGACGAGCCGCTGCATCATCAAACGCGCCTGCTCGTCGTGAATATCGGCAGCTTTGAGCGCCATCGACGCGAGCTGCGCGGCCTCCTCGCCGAGCTGCAGCAGGTGGATCGTCCGAGCCGGAAAGAGGCCGGCGGCGGCAAGAGGACGGGCGAGCCCGGCGCCGCCTTTTGCGCCGAGCGCTGCGGCTTCGACGGCGGCAGCGGCGGCAAGGTTGCCGAGCGCATCCTTGGCAATCCCGAGGGCCGTGATCAGAGGCACGCCATTCTGCAGCAGGCTGCCGAGCGTGCGGGTGAGTCGTGCCGCCAGAGTCTCGCGCAACAGCGCGCCGACAACAGGGAGATGCAGCAGCAGGCGATCGACCTTGAGCCGGTAGGCGGGACGCGCCAGCAGCTGTCGGGCGATCAGCCCTCCAGCCAAAAGCGCCAGGAACAGCCACGGCGCCATGGCGCCGACGATCGTTCCGAGCGTCATCAGCGCGCGGGTCGCGGCGGGCAGCTGGGCACCGGCTTGCTCGAAGATTGGCGCGAACTGCGGCAGCACGTAATCGAGCAGCAGCACGATCGAGCCGATCGCAGCAACGATCAGCAGTGCCGGATAGATCAGCGCCGATCGCAGATTGGCGCTGAGACTACGCTCGCGCTCGAGGAGCGTCGCTAGGCGGTCGAGCGTCGCCGGCAAGGTGCCGCCCGCCTCTCCGGCACGCACCAGGCCGACATAGAGCTTTGAGAAGCTTCGTGGCTCGGCGGCGAGCGCCGCGGCGAGCGAAGTGCCGGAACGCACCTTGTCCCGCACATTGCCGAGGATTCCCCGAGCCCGAGCATTGCGGGTATTCTCCACGACGAAGCGCAGCGCGCGATCGAGATCCTGCCCCGCCGCCAGCATGATCGCCAGCTCGCGGGTTACCTCGCCGAGTGCGGCCTTGTCGAGACCGCGGCTGCGACCGAGCTCGATTTGCAGGAAGTCGGTCCAGCCCCCGCCCGCGGCCAAGTCGGCGCGGAGTACGACCTGGCCCTGACGCTGCAACCTCTCGACGACGGCGGCGCGGTCCGGCGCCTCCATCACGCCGCGGACGACATCGCCGCCGGGATTCACAGCCGACCAGCGAAAGGCCGCCATCTTACGCCTCGCTGCGGATGCAGCGCACGACCTCCTCGATCGTGGTGTCACCCTCGATCACTGCCACAAGGCCGTTGTCGAAGATCGGTCGCATGCCTTGCTCGACGGCGGCGCGCTCGATCGCGGCATCGTCGGCGCCTTCGAAGATCAGGCGGTCGATCGCCCGGTTCGGTACCAAAAGCTCGGCGATAGCCCTTCTGCCGCGATAGCCGGTGCCGCGGCAGCCGGCGCAGCCTTTCGGGTGAAACAGCGTGATTGCCTCGGCCGGGGCGAGCCGTTCGAGACCGAGCCGTTCGATCAGTGCCGACGGCGCAGGATCGGGAACCTTGCACATCGGACACAGCCGGCGCACGAGCCGCTGCGCCAGAACCGCTTTCAGCGTCGCCGTCATCAGGTAATCTTCGAGCCCCATGTCGCGCAGACGAGTCATCGTCGCGGCCGCCGAATTCGTATGGATGGTCGACAGCACGAGATGACCGGTCAGCGCCGCCTGGACAGCGATCTGCACGGTTTCGAGATCGCGGATCTCGCCGATCATGATGACGTCGGGGTCTTGCCGTAGGATCGAGCGCAACAGGCTCGCGAAATTGAGCCCGATCTGCGGCTTTACTTGGATCTGGTTGATGCCGGTCAGCTGATACTCGATCGGGTCTTCGACGGTCACGACATTGCGCGCCACCGTGTTCAGCTTCAACAACCCGGTATAAAGTGTCGTCGTCTTGCCGCTGCCCGTCGGCCCGGTTACCAGCACCATGCCGTTTGGCAAATCGAGCGCGCGTTCGATCCCTTGCCGAATGTCGTTCGGCAGCCCGAGCTTTGCGTAGTCGAATTCGACCGCGGTTCTATCAAGGATGCGCAGGACGACCTTTTCGCCGTGCAACGAGGGGACCGACGAAACCCGGAAATCGATCTCGTGGCCGCGCACTGTCAACTTGATGCGGCCGTCTTGAGGCAGCCGGCGTTCGGCTATGTCGAGCCGCGCCATGATCTTGATGCGTGAAATGACCGCCGCCTGCAGCCGCGCCGGCGGCGGCTCGACCTCGTGCAGCACGCCGTCGTAGCGGTAGCGCACGCGGAGCCGGTCCGGGAACGGCTCGAGATGGACGTCCGAGGCGTGCGTTTCGACCGCCCGAGCGATCAGCTGATTGACGAGCCGGATGACCGGCGCCTCGCTGGCGAGGTCCTTGAGCCGCTCCGCATCCTCTTCCGCCGGCTCGGCGTCGGCGGACATCTCGTCGAGCATTTCTGTCGCGTCGCCGCCCTCTGCGAGTTCGGCGTAAAGCCGTTCGAGGGCGGCTTCGAGCTCGATCGGCACGGCAACCGCGATGGCAACCGGCCGGCCGAGCGCCGCCGCCACGGCGTTGCGAGTGAAGATGTCGAGCGGATCGGCCATGGCAAGTGTTGCCCGATCATTGCTCGCCCCGATCGGCATTGCGCGAACCCGGCGCAGAAATTTGGGTTTGAGGCGATCGAGGAACAGCGGCGCGTCGGGATAGTCGGCGGCCCCGACCATCGGCGCCGCAATCAGCTGTGCCAAGACTTCGGCAAGCCGGCGATCGCTGACCAGGCCGAGTTGGGTCAGCACCTGATCGAGCCGGGCCCCGGTCTCGGTTGCGACGCGGCGCGCGCGGTCCAAACTGCGCCGGTCGATGGCTCCCCCGTCGACAAGGCTCGTGCCGAGCTTCGCGACCAAGTCCGCGGTGTCCTGAGTGCTTGGAGAAGCGATAGGCTCGAAGGTCATAAGGGCGCTATATCACGAGCGCGTACCACTGCGCGCAGGACAGAATAGCCCAAAAACGGGTGGTGGGGCGAGTGTAAGCGTACGCGGCGGAGTCGCTCGAACGAATGACCGAAGCCGGCCCGGCGGAATGGGCCCTCGTACTGGTGGCGCCTTTTATCGGCAGCTTTCTCGGTGTCCTCATTCGGCGTCTGCCGGACGGCTCGCCGATTGCTCGCGGTCGTTCGCGATGCGAGTCTTGCGGTGCCACGCTGCGAGCGCGCGACCTCGCGCCGATCCTCAGCTGGATGGCTGTTGCGGGACGATGCCGTTATTGTCGCCAACCTCTCGGCTGGTTCTATCCGGCGGTGGAGCTGGCCGCCTTGGCCGTCGCGCTTGCTGCCGTGCTGATCGATGGCGGGCAGGACACCTGGCTCGATTGTCTGCTCGGCTGGTGGCTGCTCGCTCTCGGATGGATCGACCTGCGCAGCTGGCTATTGCCCGATGCTTTGACCTTACCGTTGATCATCGCTGGCCTCGCAGCCGCCATAACACTTGATCCGGATCAACTGACGCAACGGGCTCTGGGTGCTGCCCTCGGGTATCTGAGCCTGGCGGCGGTCGCAGCCCTGTACCGGGCATTGCGTGGCCGCGAAGGGCTGGGGGGCGGCGATGCCAAGCTGCTGGGCGCCTCGGGCGCTTGGCTCGGCGCCGCCGCCCTGCCGCAGGCGATCGTTCTCGCTGCGCTGTCCGCGCTCGCCGCTGCCGGCTGTCTTCGACTTGCCGGGATCCGGTTGGGGATCCATTCGGCATTGCCGTTCGGCCCCTTCCTCGCCCTCGCCACCTGGATACTGTGGCTGTTCCGTCCCGTCGTTTGACCATGGAGCCACTTCGCGCCGGCAGGTTTCGAGAACCTGCTTAACCTGCTTGAAGTGAATAAATGATGAACGACTCGATCAGTATCGAACGCTCGGCGACAAGCTGCGCTTCGAAACCCGCTCTCGTGATAAACGTGCTGAACAGATCGAGGTCGGAATCCGACGAAACCATTACATACAGCCGACCTCCTGGCTTCAGGCGCTCGCGAGACTGGTCGAATAGAGCTGCTATGTCGCAGTAGTGTGGGCCGGCATGCCAGCCGCGATCGGCGAGATCACGCGGCTTGCCCGCATGCTTGGGGGGACTCGATAGGATCACATCGAATAGCGGCCGCGGCGCGAGTGCCGAGAGCAGGTTGGAGCACAGAGCGCTTACACGATCATCAACACTATTGGCGCGCGCGTTTTCTGCCGCCGCCATTGCGGCGTTCGGATTGACATCGGCGGCTATGACGTTTTCGGCGCCGGCGCGCGCCGCCGCGAGTGCGAGGATGCCTGATCCGGTTCCGACATCCACGACGCGCTTGCTCCTCAGGTCGAGGTGACTGATGAATTCGGCAAAGTATTCGCTGCTGAGGAAATAGCGCGGATGAAATACTGTAGGATGCACGACCAGACGAAAGCCGGCGGCCCGCGTGATCCGGGTTCGCTGCCGGGTGAGAATTAGATGATAGGCGAAGAAGTGAATTAGACGACGCAGGCAGCGGCGGAAGGGACCGTGCGGAGTACCGTGGCGGCCAAGGACGCCCATCCTCCCCCTACCATCGGTGATTTCGATAGCATCATCCACGAGCAAATCGATCCCTAAATGAATGCTCCCAGGGCGAGGCAGCTAGGTTATAAAACGTTGCGCTTTTCTTCTAGAGGATGCCTGATTCGTCTCCGAGATCGGGCGCTTCGCATGAACAGGATGTGCAAGTAATGCCATAGCGAGCGGCTATGGGCGGGTTGCACATGGATATGGCCGCCCTGTGCGCACGGCGCGGTAAGCAGTCCGCGTAACTTTATCATCTCCCATGCGAAGGGGCTCCAGTCCCGCCAAGCTTGTTGGGCCTCATGCAGCAGAACCCCGCTGACGACCTCGGGCACCGCGCCGAAAATTTCGGGTATTCGATCCGACAGGCCGTCGTCACGCAAAACATTCCACTTCGATAGGCCACCCATAACCGGAGAGCCGAGGGCATAGACCACTCGGCTGACCCAGGCCTCGCGTATGCAATAGGCGCACATCGCGCATGGCTCGATATTGCTGTAAAGCGTGTAGCGGCGAAGCCGCTCCCGACCGACCGTCCTCTGCGCCTGCGAAAGGGCGATGATCTCAGCGTGACGGCTCACGTCGCCGTCTCGAATGCAGCTGTTGATCCCTTCCGCCACGATTTGCCCGTCCAGTGCGATTACCGTTCCAAACGGATATTCGCCTTTGCTCACCGCGATCCGCGACAGTTCGATGCAACGCGCCATCATTGCCTCGTCGGTTGCGTCGGATGACATCTCCATAGTGTTGCGATGCCCTGTTTGTCGCGCATAATCCCGGCTTGTCCCGCTCACGGGGCATATCGACCAATGCTCTTCGGCCTCGCGGTAGCAGCCAAAGCTGGTTTCATGGTCGCCGCTGTCCCGAACAGCCGCCCGCCCCCCCCTTGAGGGTCAGATGAGATGAAGGAAAGGGCCCGGATATTCGTTCGACCTGTTCGATCTTGTCCATGCCCTCCTCGCACTAGCACCAGAACAAGCCGCCCGCCGTTTGGTTCATTTAGTTCCAACCTAAGAACCGATTACGTCAGGGCCCAGCGGCTGCGTGTTCGATGAGATAATACGGTTCGGTGCACGTTCTCCCAGAGGCAAGCAAGAGGGCATCATGAGAAGATTGGGTCTGATCGTCGGGGCCGGCGCGCTGGCGATTGTTCTCATTTTCGGCTGGTGGATCTTCAGCCGGCCCGAGCGCGGCACGACCGGCTCGGTCAGCACACGGTTTCACCTGCTCGGGCCGAACGACAAAATCATCGTCGACGGCTTCGACGACCCGAAGGTCGAGGGGGTCGCCTGCCACATCAGCCGGGCGCAAACCGGGGGGCTGAAGGGCGGGTTCGGCGTAGCGGAGGATACCAGCGACGCCAGCATCGCCTGTCGCCAGGTCGGGCCCATCAGGATTACCGGAGAACTAAAGGACGGGGAGCGGGTGTTCGACGAACGCCGCAGCCTTCTCTTCAAGACGCTGCAGGTCGTTCGCTTCTTCGACCGGCAGCGCAATGTGCTCGTATACGTGACCTATAGCGACCGCATCATCGAGGGCAGCCCCAAAAACAGCATCAGCAGCGTTCCGATCATGAATTGGCCCGGCACCCAGACCTCCGCCATTCCTCGAGAACCCTGACCCTAGCGCCCGGTAGCGGAACTCAGCGGCGAGGCCAAGGGTTCTCTTTGCAATCGGGAGAAGGATCCGCTTCGGCCCGGATGGAATACATCCATGAGCAGCGCTGATTTAGGTACAGGTGTGGCGCGCGTCCGGGCCGAGCACTCGCCGATATGGGCCATTGCGTTTGCCGCGCTGTTGCTGGCGGTAAGTTTCGGCCGGCACCGGGTCCGCGAGAAAACCTCGCAGCCAGGGGATCGCACACCGCTGGCACCCGGCCGCGGCCGATCCGCCGATACGCCCTCGGAAATTCCGGCTCAAGGGTGGAAGGATATTCTACTGCGGGTCTACCGCGGGATTTCGGAAGACCGCATTCTGCTGGTCGCGGCGGGGGTCACTTTTTACCTCCTGTTGTCGATATTTCCGGGGATAGCAGCTCTGTTTTCGATCTATGGGCTCTTCGCCAACCCCGCAGACATCGCAGGTCACCTCGATGCGCTTGCCAACGTCGCACCCGGTGGGGCCCTGGATATTCTTCGCGACGAAATGACTCGGCTCGCCTCAAAGGGCGGGACGACACTCGGCATCGGCTTTCTCGTCAGCCTTGCGGTTTCGTTGTGGACCACCAACTCCGGCGTCAGCGCAATTTTCGACGCGTTAAATATCGTCCATGAAGAAAAGGAGACGCGTGGGACGTTGAAGTTCTACATAACCACGCTCACCTTCACATTAGCCTCAATTATTTTTATTCTGCTGGCAATTGCCATAGTCGTGCTTTTGCCGGTGGTATTGAACTTCATACCGCTGCCGGGTGGGACGGATCTGCTCGTGAACATCGCGCGGTGGCCAATACTATTTGTGCTCACTGTGTTGGCGTTGGCGGTGCTCTACAGATATGGTCCGAGCCGCACTCAGCCGCGCTGGCGTTGGGTCACCTGGGGCAGCGCCTTTGCCACGGTGATGTGGGTCGCCGTTTCAGTTCTGTTCTCGTGGTACGTGACGAATTTCGGCAGCTACGATAAGACCTACGGGTCGCTTGGCGCTATCATCGGCTTCATGACCTGGATCTGGATCTCGATCATCGTCGTTCTGATCGGCGCCAAGCTCGACGCGGAGATGGAGCATCAGACGGCGCGCGAAACCACCAGCGGCCAGCCCAAGCCGCTCGGAATGCGCGGCGCACGGATGGCCGACACGGTGGGGCCGGCGCAGGGGTAGCCTCAACCCCAGCACGCCCATATGCTCGCGGCCGCCTCAATCGCCCGCCGCAAATCCCTGATCGGCCCGCGGCGCCTGCCGCTCCTCGGCGGCGTCCCACATCAGCCGGGGGTCGAAGGTCTCGGCGGCGAACATTGTCAGGATCACGACGCCGCAGAATGCGAGGGCGCCGACGCCGGGCTCGATCGTGATTACCGAGCCGAAGACGACGAGAGCGCCGAGCAATGACTCCATGAAGATGTCGATCATCGACCAGCGCCCGATGAAGCGCACAATGTGGTAGAGGCGGGTCCGGTCGCGCAGCCAGCCGACGCGTCCCGTCTGCGTCGCGATCAGCATGATCGAGAGGCCCGCGAGCTTCAACATCGGCACCGCGATGCTGGCGAAGAATACCAGCGCGGCGAGCGGGTACTGGCGGGCCGTCAAGAGCTCTTCGACACCGCCCAGGATTGTGCTCGGCTGCCCGGCGCCGAGCTGCACCACCGTCAGCACCGGGTAGTAGTTCGCCGGTATGTAAAGGACCGCGGCGGCGATCACCAAGGCCCAAGTCCGGGCGATGCTGTCCCGCTTGCGCTCGTGCAAAACACTTTCACAACGCGGACAACGCTCGTCCTCGGGCGGGGGCATACTTACCAAGCCACAGGTCTCGCAACCGACCGCGCCGGCCGAGCCGCGACAAGATCCGCCAGTCGGACTTCGATGATCGAGCCGTTCCCAGACCGCCTCACGGTCGAGGGCAGAATCCATCCAGACCAGAACAAAGGTCAGCGCCAGGAGCGCGTAGACACCGGCGGCGAGCCCGATTGTTACCAGGTCGCCAAGCTTCACATAGGCGACAAAGACGCCGAACACAAAGACGTCGATCATCGACCACGGGCGCAGCTTCTCGGCGAGTGCGAAGACGCGCCGCAGATGGCGCGGCGGTCGGCTCTCGTGCGATCGGACGAGCACATAAAGCGCGCCGATCAGCCTGCCGAGCGGCGCCAGTACGGTGACGAACACGACGACCGCTCCGAGCGCAGCCATATTTCGCCGGACCAGTTCCTCCGGCCCCGAGAACAGGTTCGCGGTATGTGAGATGCCGGCCGTTTCGACGCTCATCAGGGTCGTCGAGCACATTACGACCAGTAACACGAACGCAGCCACGGTGATGGCAATGATATGGTCGAGGCGATGCGTGGAGGTCCGGCGCAAAGTCGTCGGACACCGAATGCACTGGGCCGTCATCCCCGGTGCCAAGGCAGGGACCGTTTGGAACAGGCCGCAACCAGGACACTCCCGCAGCTGGGGCTCCGTCAGCTTAGCGTCCGCCGAGGACGGCATTACCGCCCGGAGGCCAGCATCGACGCCAGGCCGTCGGCGAGCTGGCCGACTGCATTACTGATCGCCGTGACCTCACCCTGGATGTCCGCTGACGGCGGGGTCACGACAAAACGGAAATTGCGCAGGACCGAGCCGGGTCGCCCCTTGAAGCTGACGCTGGCCTGGGCTTGCAGCACGAGGTTGCCGGACACATCCTCGTCCAGCCGCTGCATGTTGAGCTCGATCGTCGCGTCGGGCGAGGCCGAGACGGCGCCGCTTTCCGCAAAAACCGTGCTCTGCGGCAGGCGTTGACCCAAATTCTCGACCAGGACCCGGCTCAGCATTGCGCCCAGCGGCTCGCCCCACCAATCGTTCGACATAACGTCGAGCCGATAGTTCTCCGACGAGCGCACGATCTCCGAGCGCTCCAGGAAACGCGCCGTCGAGATTTGCTGTAGGGCGATCACCTTGGGTCCGCCTGTGTGGACCCGCCCCGGAACCGGCGCGATGGTATAAAGTACCGGGCTTGGCGACGAGCAGGCACTAAAAACAGCCACCAGCACGAATATGGTGAGCTTTGTGCCGTTCATTCGAGCGGCCCGGCGGGCCGGCCCTTGATCAGCGCCTCGGGATGGCGCGCCAATAGGTCCGACAATGCGCGGATCGAGCGGAGCGAATCATTGGCCTGCACGAGCACCCGCTCGAGATCGCGGTTGAACTTGGTGTTGTCGCCATAGCCGCTGTCGAGCGACAACACCAGCTTGTTCGCGCTGGTCAGCGTCTTGTCCAGCCCGGAAACGAGCTCTGGTAATTGCTTGGTATCGAGGCGCTGAATCATGCCCTGGGCCGATGCGATCATCCCAGCGAGGTCGGTCAGCGACTTCTTCATTTGCGGGCCCTGGGCAACGTCATTGACCGATTTGAGAATGCCCTCCAGGCTCTTGCCGATCTGATCGAACGGCATCGTATTGACTTTGTTGAGAAGCTCGGTCGCGGAGGCGGTCAAACCGGAAAACCCGCCGCCCTCGGTTGCCGGCACCACAAAGTCCGGCCCGTCCATTGTGACCTCGGCCGGAGGTGCATCTGTGACGAAGTCGAGCGCGACGTTCTGCTGCCCGGTGATCAGGTTGGCGCTCTGCAGGCTCGCCCGCAATCCCTGCTTGAGGAGCGCTCGCACCGACTCCTCATCGGTGTTGAAGACTCGTTTCCCGACGCCGACGACCCGCTCCGGCTCGACTTCGTAACGAACGGGCGCCAGAACCGCGTCTTTGGCGACATCGTAAATTAGGCGGACATCGGTCACCTCGCCGACTTTGAGCCCGTGCACGGTGACGGCGGCGCCCGGCGCAAGCCCGCTGACGGAGCCCGGGAAATAAGAGATCGCCGGGATTTTCCGGGTATAGGATGCGGCATTCGCCGTTTCCCGGTCGGCGAACAATGGAAAGATGTGGTCTTCGGGTGTCTCCGCGGTGTGGATATCCGCCACTGGCGTCTCGAATGCGACCCCGCCGAGCAGCAGCGCCTTCAGCGATTCCATTTGCACCTCGACGCCGGCGCCGCCGAGCTTTACCGAGACTCCGGAGGCGTTCCAGAAGCGCGTCTGGTCGTGCACATAGCTGTCATAGGGCGCCCGAATAAAAGCGTGGATCGTCACGTATTCGGCCATGTCGGCGATGTCCCAGCCGAGCACCTCACCGACCGCGAGGTCGCGGAAAAAAATCGGCGAGCCGACCGAGACTGCGCCGATCCGCTTGGACTTCAGCAGGAAAGTGCGTCCCGGGACATGCGCCCCCAGCACCGGCGGATCCTCGCGTCCGACGAACTCTCGCTGGGTCTTGCCAGCGGCCGCGGCCGGCAACATGCCGATATAGGAACCCGATAGCAGGGTCTCGATGCCGGAAATATTGCCGGCGAAGAGCCGCGGCTTGACCACCCAGAACACAGTTCCCTCGGTCAGCAGCGGCTCGGCCTGGCGGGTCGTGCCGACGGTGACAATGACGTGCGTCTGATCGGGCGAGAGCGCCAGGCTCTTTACCGTGCCGAATACGATGTCCTTGTATTTGAGCTGCGACTGGCCGGCCTGCAGCCCTTCCCCGCTGTCGAACGAGATCTTGATCGTCGGCCCTTCCTTCGAGAGCGTGTCCCAGGCGAGCCACGCCCCGATCGCAACGGCGACCAGCGGCACGATCCAGATGATGGAGAGCCGGCGCGAACGCCGCGCGGTGGCGTGTGGCACGACCCGCTGATCGGCGAGATTACTCATGGCCAGTCTCCCTTTGAACCAGGGCGTTCCGAGCCGGCCCCGTCCGGATCCGGAGTGTCGCGTCAGACAATGTCCAGGTCAACCGGAGCCGCCGCCAGGCAGCGCGAGATTTAACCGCGGTTCTGCAAGCTTTACTATGCATTTTTGGCAAGACTTTGAGATCCGCCGCCAAATGGAAAGTCGAGTGATGAAAGACGTGTTTGTGCTAAAAAGATCGTCCAACAGTTCGGTTCTCAACGAGACTCGCATCGGTCAAAATGCCGAACATGGCGGAAGTCGAGATAGCACCGTGGGGGACCAGCTGAGCCTAATGAGCTTTGCGCTGTCGGCGACCCGAACCGCAATCAACAATTGGGTCGGCGATCGCCCGTCGCTGTTTCTGCAGCAAATCTACAGAGAAATCTCTCCTTAAGGTCGAAGTGCTGCCTACCGACGGGCTGTTGGGGGACGCCGGCTTTTGGCCAGTATCAGGCCGCGATGGCGATCCCAAAATTACCTTGTTGGCATTGGCCAGTCACTGAACCATGTGTACGTCGTCCGTTACCGCGACCGCACCCGTCACACGCTCTCGCGATCACTACGAAAATGGGCGAGTTCCGCGCCGAGATAGCGGGCCAATGTTTCCATGCCGGAGCGGCCGGCGCGTGCCTCGGCGTCGGGGTTGTAGTTCGTGTTGGTGTTGACATCGTAGGTGTAGACCGTGCCGTCTGCATCGCTGATGAACTCGATCCCGGCGACGCCGATGTGGTTGGCGGCAAGGAATGCCTCGTAGCGGTGCTTTAGAGCGGGCTCGATACCGTCGATGATCGTGAATTTCGCGCGCGGCTCTCCGAGCCCTGGGCCGGCCGGACAGAACGCGTCACCTGGAGCGCAGACATCGGCCGGGCACAGCTCGAAACCATCGCTGGTATCGACTTCGACCGCGTACATGAAGCGGCCGCCGATGAACTCGGCGCGGGTAATCAGCGGGACCGGAGCACGGACGTATTGCTGCAGCAGATGGAGCCCGTCGATCGGGGCGTCGTAATCGGGTCCATCGACAAAATCGGCTAGGGCGCCCGGCGAGTTGAACAGCCGTACGCCTAACCCCTTTCCACCGCGGTTCGGCTTGAGAATAAAAGGAGCGCCGCGGAAGAGTTGCGTGGCGGTCTCGACGAGCAACTCCTTGCCCGCGACGACGACCGTGTCGGGGGTGCGGATGCCGGCGGCTTCGAGGGCGGCGTATTGGCGCGCCTTGCTGATTTCGAGGTCGAGTGCGCGGCTACCGTTCACGACCCGGCGCCCATGCCGCTCGAGCCAGGCGAGCACCGCCGCGGTCAACTCGGCGGCGTAGCGATGGTCGCGAGTATGCGAAGAGGCGCTCATCCGGTTGTAGTAGACGCCCTCGGGCGGCGGGCGCGACAGATCGAAGGCGCCGCGGTCGAGAAACCAGCCGCACCAGGGCAGCCTCTGCAGATCCAGGGCAGCCGCCAGCGGTTCGAGCCAGGCCGCGTTCTCATGGATCACATGAATGTGCATCGGGCTCCTCCTCGCAAAACAAAGGCATTTGCACGACAGCACATAAGATGCCACGACGACTATGTGGAGTTCCCAGGGAGAAAGCGATATGGCAGACAAGATTCGGCTAGGCCTGATCGGCGCCAGCGTCAGAGGTACCTGGTCGGCCCGTTCCCACCTGCCGGCGGTGCAGGCGAGTTCCGATGTCGAGTTGACGGCAGTCTGCACCACCAAAGCGGACAGCGCCGAGGCAGCGCGCCGGGCTTGGGGTGCCCGGTTGGCCTTCGATGACTACCGCAAGATGATCGTCTCGCCGGAGATCGACGCGGTTGCCGTCGTCGTGCGCGTGCCGTCGCACTACGCGCCGACCAAGGCGGCGCTGGAGGCGGGCAAGCACGTCTATTGCGAATGGCCGCTCGGGCGGACGACAGCGGAGGCCGTCGAACTGTCGGCGCTCGCCAAGCCGAAGGGGCTCGTCACGGCAGTCGGCCTGCAGGCCCGTGTCAACCCCGCGTTGATGCACATGAAGGAACAGGTCGAGGCCGGCTTCGTCGGCGAGATCATGGCGGTCCATGTCAGCTTGCTGCGCGAGGGCGTCTTGTCCCGACCGTCGCACCGCACCTGGCAGCGCGACGCCGAACTCGGCGCCAACACGCTGACCATTGCCAACGGCCACACGGTGGACGCAATGCGCTTTGTCGCCGGCGACTTCGGTCGGCTGTCGGCGGTGGTGGCGACCCAAGCGAAGCAGTGGCTCGACACCGGCACCAAGACACTGTTGGACGTCACCTCGCCCGACAGCGTGCTGTTGAGCGGCCGGCTCACCAATGGCGCCGTCGTATCGGTCCATGTCGGCGCCATTCCGTTCGCTGGCAGCGGCTATCGCATGGAAATTTACGGCCGCGACGGCACCTTGGTCGCAGCGGGCGAGGATTCACCACAGCTGAGCGAGGTGGTCCTGCACGCGGCGAAGGGCGGCAATACGCTCGTGCCGATGCCTGTGCCCGAGCGCTTCACCCTCGCCTCTCCCGGCACACCCTCGGGTGAAGCCATCAACGTCGGTCAAATCTACACGCTGTTCGCCCGGGCGATCCGCGACGGCGAAACCCATCATCCGACCTTCGAGACCGCGGTTGAGCTGCATCGCCTGGTCGATGCGACCAAGCAATCCTCGGACAACGGCCGCGAGGTGACGTTCGGGTAGCGATCCGGCGGCGCTCAAGGCCGACGGCAAAAGCTGGTTCGAGCCAGATCCATTTGCCACCCACCCGGAAGCAATGGAGATCGCCGATGAGTATGCCAACGAGATCCGGAAGAGTTTCACGTGAGCGACGTATTTGACATATTAGGTCCATTATGTCTATATCGTATTCGACGGCAGTTCACTTTAGGAGATTGGTGAGTGGAATTACGCAGACTTGGCACTTCGGGATTGCGCGTGAGCGCGCTCTCGCTCGGCGCGATGACATTCGGAGCGTCGCAGACCCTCATGAAGGGGGTCACGTCCTCCGACGAAGAGGCGCGCCGGGTCTTTGATCGCGCTCTGGAAGCCGGGATCAATCTCGTTGATACCGCCAACGTCTACAATGAAGGGCGCAGCGAAGAACTGACGGGTGAGTGGGTA
>Ga0207693_10000791_pt1 | contig 28250 bp, 20 predicted proteins | sample LARL81metaG_FD_184347 | JGI IMG/M metagenome (GOLD analysis project Ga0207693, IMG submission 184347) | Corn, switchgrass and miscanthus rhizosphere microbial communities from Kellogg Biological Station, Michigan, USA - LAR L8-1 metaG... | ecosystem: Host-associated > Plants > Roots >... | reverse complement strand
CGTGGCGGCAAGTTCAACATACCGACCGTGTGGCGTCTGCTCGCTGGCGGCCCGCATCTGTTTCGCCGAGGTGATCGCATCCCACGTACCGGCCAGATAAGTGACGGGTATGTCAATCGCGCTCAGGTCCATGGGCGGGTGATCGCCGACCGCACGGGCAAGGCGCGAATACCACGGCCAATCGTGGTCGGCGAATCGTCGCAGGACCTTAACGAGGGTTTGGCCGTGAATGACGTCGAGGCCCAACGTTGCTACGCCGCGCGGGTCGAATCCATGTTCCGGCGAGCCGGGCAATGCGTCGCCCAGTCGGTTGAGCACCGGCCCGAGGTAGCGCATCAGGTGTGCTCCCACCCGCCCCGCCCGCGGGCGCAGAAAACCCGGCAGGGGATGGAGCAAGGCTTCGAAGGTACCTCCCGGCACGCCGCCGACGGCGAGCACGCCGGCGATCCGCTGGGGCTGCCGGGCCGCGGCCTCGAACGCGATGTTGACGCCGGCCGACCAGCCGATGACCACCGCCCGATCCACGCCGTAAGAGTCCATCACCGCGAAAAGGTCGTCAGTGTGATCCGAAATGCTGATCCGCGACTCGTCGGAGGGCCGTTCCGACCCGCCGAGACCACGATGGTCCCACGTCATCACCCGGTAGGTGTCAGTCCGGCGGTTGATATCCGGCCAAGCATCATGCGGAGTGCCCAGCCCGTTGGAGATCAGCACCGGAACTCCATGGCCGTCGTTGTCCCACGCCCGCAGACGCGTCCGATCAACGGAGGTGACCGATCGATACCCCAAACGCCCGCCCTGCCTGATGGTTCCTACATGTCCAATCGATCGTAGATGGCGCGAGGTGCTGGCGGCGACGCCCCGTTCGAGGGTGGGCGGATCGTCTTTCGGTTTCGGTGCAAGCAGCGCTTCGCACGTCAGGGGCGTTGTCGGGGCGACACAAGCACCGCTCGCCAGTGCAATGAGCCGCTGGACTGCCAGCCTTGAGCCGATGCGCGATTCCCCAAGAAATGGTTACTACTGAGAGCGTTGCAAGAAGCCACAGCATCATTCGGCCCTCACGTCGGGTGTGATGCGCATGTGGCGACGTCGGCGTGGGCCAGCAGTGGAGGCGGCCTGCCCGTTGTCACGTTTGTGTTCGTCGAAGCCTGAGCGGAGCAGCCTGGGGGGAGGCCAGACGCGCGACGGCGTCGGAGCCTCCCCGCAGGTTGATAAAGCGTCGTCGTGCTGGCGGCTGCCGGCCCTGGCCAGACCGCGGCTCACCATGTAGCCGATACTCAGCAGCACAATGTAGAACCATGCCCGATCGGCCCGGAAGTAGACCTCATGCGCGTCAGTGGTACTCACGAGGAAGGGTCCAAAATGGTCGGGAATCGACAAGAATCGACCGGCCTTACCGAGCACAACGAGATGCCGAGTTCGCTTGCTGCTCAAGCGGTACGACACGTAACGGCATCTGCCGAGACTTGTAGATTGCTGCCAATCCCTAGATAGGTAAGCATTCCCGCGAGACGACCCGCTTGAAATCGTCGTCGGAAAGTTCGCAGAACCAGGTCGGCGCACGTGAGAGATATGACCGAACGCAAGAACCTATATGTTTTCGTTGACGAGGGCGTCGTACCCTCGCCCAGGTCCGCGCGAGAGGACGATAGCCACGTGTCGCATATTCAACACGACCAGACGAAAATGGTTGAATTTACACGACTTTGAACAATCTCTCGTCGAATCACGGCGCATTGGTAGACGGGTTGAATCGCGCGGTCTTACCGTGCCACAAATGGAACCCATACAACACGACATCGCACAGCGGCCGAGACGGGCTGCCGCGCACTGTTATCGACCGCGCCGGCAACGTGAGCTGGAAAGCCCTTGACTGGGCGACTGACTCGCAGGTCGGATCATCGACCACAAAGTTCATCCTGCTCCTGCTCGCCAACAAGGCCGACGAGAACTTCTCCTGCTACCCGTCGATCCGCACACTGATGGCCGAATCCGATGCCGGCCGAAGCACCGTCATGCGAGCGCTCAAGGAGCTGGAAGCCAGCGGTTTCATCACGCGGGAGCCCCAGTTCCACGATTCCGGAGCCCGGCGATCCAACCGCTACTACCTTAACCATCCGCTAGCACCGCATTGCTCCCCCCGTCCCAATCCGGGACCCCACCGTCCCGATTCGACACGACACCCCACAGGGGTGCCAAATCGGGACCCCTTGAAGCCCCCACCTGAACCACCAACCCAACCAGATGCCAGAACCCTGGCGGGTCGGAGGGAGCGATGCACAGAGGCTCATGCCTGCTGTCGAAACGGCTCTGATGTCAGGCTGGACGGCCAACAACTTGGTGGCATATCTTGCGCGCGACCCCAGGGGGTTCGAAGCCCAGCGCGGGTCCTCGCTCGACGTCTCGCAGATGTGCCTGACGCAATTGCAGGACCTCGCCCCACCGTGGAGTGGTGCGGCGAGTGCGAAGACGAGCGGTCACGCACGATCACAGTAACCCTGTCCGACGGCACAAACCGGCCGAGTTTTGTCCGCGATGCAGTCCGCAAAGACAGCGACACGGCCGAATGGAGGTGAATCAAATTGGACAACAACGTGTTTAACGACTTGCCGTTGCTACTGGCAGTGCCCCGCGCGGCGACGCTACTGGGGATCAGTCGCGCCGCCGCATACCGCCTCGTAGCGTCCGGCGAACTTCCGGTGCGCCGACTCGGCGGTCGCGTGTACGTCGTCACCGCAGGGCTTCGCGAGTTGGTCGCCTCGTGAAAGGCTCGGTACATAGACGCGGCTCGAAGTGGTACTACAAGTTTCGTAGTCCTGAGCGAGAACCATCGACTGGTACCTACCCATGGATAACCAAGGGCGACTTCGGCACCGAAAGGAGGCTTGGAAGGCCTGCCGCGACGCGATGCGGGAAGCCGACCGCGGCCGAGTCGTGAAGCCGTCGAGCCGAACGGTAGCCCAGTATTTCTTCGAGTGGCTTAGCGCGGTCGAGCCGACGATGGATGCTACGACTTGGCAGAATTGGCAAGACTACGCGCGCACATCCGTCATTCCCCACATTGGCGCGGAGCGCCTGCAGAGGCTCAACGAGCCCCAATTGCTTCAGCTTTACGGAAAGTTACTCTCGGAGGGCCGAGTCAAGCGGGTTCAGAACAGCGCAATGTACGCATACTGGTCGGACCAGACCGCAAAGGGCGAAAACCCAACTGCCCGTGAGATTTCCGCCGCATGTAACACGACGATTCATGCGGCGCGCGCCGCAGTTCGGCGTTACAGGTCCGGTATCGCCCCTAAAGAGACGTCACCCGGTCTTGCGCCCAAGACGGTGCGCAATATCCACGCCCTAATTCACCGGGCACTCGTCGACGCCGTGGCCTGGAAGTACATCGCCGACAATCCGGCAAGCAACGTTAAGCCACCCAGGCGCCCACGAACGCGTCGGGAGGTCTGGAATCCCGACCAAATCCGGGCCTTCCTCACCTCAGTGCGGCATGACCGGTTCGCCGCTTTGTTCCTACTGGAACTGACGACCGGAATCCGGCGCGGCCAGGTGTGCGGCCTCAAATGGACGTCCGTCGACCTCGACGCCGGCGAGATCACCGTGCACGACAATCGAGTGGTCGTCGGGGGGCACGCCAGGTACAAGGCGGGCGGCAAGACCAAGAACGCCGACCAGACGATTGCCCTCGATAAGGAAACGGTCGCCGCCCTCCGCACCTGGCGTGACACCCAGGACCGGGAGCGCGACGTTGTCGGCAGCGACTACCACCCCGGTAATTACGTCTTCACGTTCGAGGATGGCCGCCCACCACACCCGGACTCCATCCGGCAGCGTTTCGACCGTCTCACGGCAGCGGCAGGACTATCGCGGATCACGTTCCACGATCTGCGGCACTCCTACGCCACGGGTGCGCTCAAAGCCGGAATACACCCCAAGGTGGTCAGCGACCGCATTGGCCATGCGAATGTTGGCTTCTTCCTGCAGACCTACGCGCACGTTCTCGGAAACGATGACCGAGACGCCGCCGAGAGTGATGAGACTGTCTAATGTTCCCAATCACGTTCACAAGCGGCATGAAAACGGCCCTCGGAGGTGTCTCCGGGGGCCGTTTTACCTGGTAGCGGGGACAGGATTCGAACCTGCGACCTCTGGGTTATGAGCCCAGCGAGCTACCGAGCTGCTCCACCCCGCGTCGGGTAAACGCAAGGTTACCGAAGGTGCTGGTGCACGTCCAAATCGCGTGCTCAGCGCCTCGGCGACCATGGCTTACTTAGTGCTGCTGTACTTCTTCATCGCATCGTCGAGGCGCTGCAGAGCCTGCCCATAGTCGGCGAAGTTGCCGCCCTGCTGGGCCTGGCGCACGCTGTCGAGCGCCGACTGAACGTCTTGCAGCGCCGCGGCTTTGGCCGCCGACAACTGCACCGCCCCGGCACCCGGCGGAACCGCGATCGGCATGGGCACCTCGGGCGCTTGGCCCTGGCTGGGCGGCGGCGCGGCCGCGGGCTGGCCGTCCGACGACGGCGGCACGGCGGCCGGTTGCCCGGTCACCGGCCCGGCCGGCGCAGGGCCGGTGGCAGTGGCGTCAGCCCCTGGACCGAACAGCTCGGTGAGCGCGTCCCGCACGGTCGGGCCGTAACCGACTCTGTCGTTGTACATCATCGCGACGCGAATGAGCCGCGGGTACGACGACGCCGCGTCGCTTGCTCCCGGCGAGGCGTACACCGGCTCGACGTACAGCAGGCCGCCTTCGGCGACCGGCAGCGTCAAGAGGTTGCCCCACCGGATCCGGTTCTGGTTGTCACGGCCGATGACACCGAGGTCCTGGCTGACCGCCGTGTCCGTCGTGATCGCGTTGTTCGCCAGCTTCGGGCCATTGACCTGACCCGGGATGGTCAGCACCGTGATCTTGCCGTACGTCGCAGGATCGGAGCTGGCGCTGATGTATGCGGCCAGGAAGTCACGCCGGAACCGGTTCATGGCGCTGGTCAACTGGAACGACGCCGAATTGTCATTGTTCGCAAGATCTTTGGCGACTATGTAGTACGGCGGTTGGAAGCTGCTAGCGGTCGGGTTGGGATCGAGCGGCACGTCCCAGAAGTCCGAGTTCGAGAAGAACGTCACCGGGTCATTCACGTGATACGAGGCCAGCAGACTGCGCTGCACCTTGAACAGGTCCTCCGGATAGCGCAGATGCGCCTGCAGTTCCGGCGAGATGTCGCTCTTGGGCTTGACCGTGCCCGGGAACACCTTCATCCACGCCTGCAGCACAGGATCCTTCTCGTCCTGCTCGTACAGCGTGACGGTGCCGTCGTAGGCGTCGACGGTGGCCTTCACCGAGTTGCGGATGTAGGACACCTGCTTGTCGAGCGCGAGCCTGTTGACCGCCACCTCATTGGAGTCGGCGGTGGCCGATGACAGCGACGTCAGCTGCGAGTACGGGTAGTTGTCGAGCGTGGTGTAGCCGTCGACGATCCACACCATCCGCTTGTTTACAATCGCCGGGTACACGCTGGTGTCGGTGGTCAGCCACGGCGCCACCGCCTTGACCCGCGCCGACGGGTCGCGATTGAAAAGGATCCTGCTGTCCGGGCCGATCGGGTTGGGGAACACCAGCTTTCGCTCGGAGAACTTCGCGGCGAACACGGCACGCGCCAGCCAGTTGCCGATCGGCACGCCGCCCTTGCCTGAGTAGGTGTAGTTCTTGGTTTCGGTGTTGGTCTCGTAGTCGTACTCGCGGTCGTTGCCGTTCTTGCCGACGATCGCGTAGTCGTCCGGTGTGCTCGCGACGACCGGGCCGAAGTAGACGCGCGGCTGATCGAGCGGCGCGGGCCCAGGCGAGATCACGCTGCCGTTGGCGCCGACGACACTGGAAAGGAACTCGGGATAGCCACCGTTCTGGTTGGGATCGTTGGCGATCCCGCGCACCGTGTTGGCGGGTGAGGCAATGAACCCGTTGCCATGGGTATAGACGAAGTGCCGGTTGATCCAGTCGCGCTGGTTGTCGATCAGCCTGTCGGGGTTGAGTTCTCGCGCCGCCACCACGTAGTCGCGGAGGTTGCCGTCGGGCCCGTTGTAGCGGTCGATGGAGAGCTGGTCCGGGAAGTAGTAGAAGTTCTTGCCCTGCTGGAACTGGGTGAACGCGGGGCTGACGATGGTCGGATCGAGCAAGCGGATGTTCGAAGTGGTCGCCCGGTCGGCGGCGACTTGCTGTGCGTTGGTCTGCGCGTTGCCACTGTAATCACGATAGGTGACGACGTCTTCCGTCAACCCGTACGCCTGTCTGGTTGCCATGATACTTCGGCTGATATATTCGCTTTCCTTTTGCGCCGCATTGGGTTTGACGCTGATCTGCTCGACAACCAACGGCCAGCCTGCACCCACGATCAGTGAACTCAGCAGCAGCAGCACCACACCGATCGCCGGAATGCGCAAGTCGCGCAACACGATTGCCGAGAACACCGCCGCCGCGCAGATCACCGCGATCGCCATCAGGATCAGCTTGGCCGGCAGCACCGCGTTGATGTCGGTGTAGCCGGCGCCGGTGAAAGGCTTGCCCTGGCGACTGTGGCTCAGCAGCGAGTAGCGGTCGAACCAATAGGCGAGCGCCTTGAGCAGCATCAGGATGCCCACCAGCGAGATCAGTTGGATGCGCGCCGAGCGGCTCAGCGCCCCCGTGCGGCCGGACAGCCGGATACCGCCGAAGAGGTAGTGGGTGACCAGGCTGGCGATGAAAGCGACGAACGTCGCCCCGAACAGGTAGCCCAGCAGCAGCCGGTAGAACGGCAGGTCGAACGCGTAGAAGCCGAGGTCCTTGCCGAACTGGGGGTCGGCGACACCGAAGTTGCCGCCGTGGATGAATAACTGGACGCTGTCCCAGTACGTCTGGATCAGGAAGCCGGTCAAGACGCCGATGACCACCGGCACGCCGATGCCGATCAGCCGCAGCCGGGCCATCACCGCCGTGCGGTAGCGGGCCACCGGGTCATTCGGTCCGTTCGTCGGGACGAACACCGGTCGGGTGCGGTATGCGAGGGCAAGCGCGGCGAACACGATGGCGCCCATCAACACGCCCGCCACCACGCCGACGATGAGGCGGGTGACCAGCTGCGTGGTGAACACGGAGCGGTAGCCGAGTTCGCCGAACCACAGCCAGTCCACGTAGGTGTCGATCAGGCGCGGCCCGAACAACAGCAGCAGCACGACCGCCAAGGCGACCGCGATCAGAATCCGGCTACGTCGTGTCAGCTTCGGCATTCGCGCCGCGGGCCGCATACCCACTCGTCAACTCCAGTCTTGGGTTCTCAAACGTCTACCGTGACGTGGTCCCAACTCTACGCATTCGCCGCACTGCAACTTCTCAGCAACGGGGAGGTTCGCCACCAGCAGAAAGCGCATGTAGCGCGTCCACCGCCTGGCCCAGGGTCTCGACCCTGACCAGCTGCAAGCCGTCTTCGTGGGCCGACTTGGCCTCGTCGCAGTTGTCGGCGGGCACCAGGAAGACGCTGGCACCCGCTTCGCGGGCGGCCAGCATCTTGTGCGTGATCCCGCCGATCGAGCCGACCTTGCCCTCGCTGTCGATGGTCCCGGTGCCCGCAACGAACTTGCCGTCGTTGAGGTCACCGGTCGTGAGCTTGTCGACGACCGCGAGCGAGAACATCAGCCCCGCAGAGGGCCCGCCGATGTTCGCGAGGTTGAAATCGATGGCGAACGGCGCCCACGGCGCATTCAGCACGCCGACGCCGAGGTATCCGTAGTCGCGGTCCGGGTTGGAGCCGAGCGTGACGGTCGCGACGCCCGCCGGCGCGTTCTTGCGGCGGTAGTCCAGGACGAGGTTGTCGCCGGGTTTGGTGGCCTTGAGCAGCGTGGTGAACTGCTCGAGGTTGGCCACAGGCTTGCCGTTGACGGCGTCGATCGCGTCGCCGCGCTGCAGCTTGCCAGCCGACGGGCCGGGGTCTGTGACGCTGGCCACCGTCACCGCCGACGGATACTTCAGGAAGCTCAACGCCGCGTACTCGGCGCTGTCCTCGGAGTTCTTGAAGTCGGTGTTGTTGGCCTGGTCGATCTCGTCCTTGGATTTGTCCGGCGGATAGACCAGATCGCGCGGAACCAGCTGCTCGCGGCCCGACACCCACAGGGTCAGCGCCTGCCCCAGCGTCAGGTCGTCGCGCTGCGACACCGTGGTCATGTTCAGATGCCCCGACGTCGGGTGCACGTCGGCGCCCTCGATGTCGACGACCTCTTTGCCGTCGACTTCGCCGAGAGTGTCGAACGTCGGGCCGGGGCCCAACGACACATAGGGCACCGTCACCAGCGACAGCAGCACCCCGAACGCCACGATCGGCACCAAGGCGACCAGCAGCGTAGAAATCCGCCTGTTCACGGCGACCAATGTAGGGGTTCGCTCTGGGCGTGACCTGCCCAGCCACACGACTGAGAGGTGATGAGTACCGTTGAGGGCATGGCTGACCCGCCTTTCGGCTTCTCCGCCGGGGACGACCCGGACCGAGATAAGCCCAAGAAAGACCCCGATTCGGGGGCGGATCCGTTCGGCTCCGGCTCTGGGGCTGGATCCGATTTCGACATGTCCCAACTCGGGCAGATCTTCAGCAGGCTCGGGGAGATGTTCAGCGGCGCCGGCGGCGTGATGACCGGCGGAAAGCAGTCCGGCCCGGTGAACTACGACCTGGCGCGGCAGCTGGCGTCGAGCTCTATCGGCTTCGTGGCACCTGTGCCGGAGAAGACCACCGCCGCGATCGCCGACGCCGTGCACCTGGCCGAGACGTGGCTGGACGGCGCGACCGCACTGCCCGCGGGCACCACCAAAGCCGTCGCGTGGACCCCGAACGACTGGATCGACGGCACACTCGACACCTGGAAACGGCTGTGCGACCCCGTCGCCGAGCAGATCTCCACGGTGTGGGCCTCAGCGCTGCCCGAGGAGGCCAAGAGCATGGCCGGCCCGCTGCTGGCGATGATGTCGCAGATGGGCGGCATGGCGTTCGGCTCGCAGCTCGGCCAGGCACTGGGCAAGCTGTCCCGAGAAGTGTTGACCTCCACCGACATTGGGCTGCCGCTTGGCCCCAAGGGAACGGCGGCGTTGCTACCCGATGCCATCGAGTCGCTGGCCGAGGGACTCGAACTGCCGCGCAGCGAGATCATCACCTTCCTGGCTGCCCGTGAGGCAGCGCATCACCGGTTGTTCAGCCACGTGCCGTGGCTGTCCAGCCAGCTGCTCAACGCCGTCGAGGCGTTCGCCAAGGGCATCAAGATCGACATGAGCGGCATCGAGGACTTCGCGCGCGGGTTCAACCCGGCGTCGCTGACCGATCCGTCGGAGATGGAACAGCTGCTGAATCAGGGCATCTTCGAACCGAAGGCGACCCCGGAACAGACCGCGGCGCTGGAACGGCTGGAAACGCTGCTGGCACTGGTCGAAGGTTGGGTGCAGACGGTCGTCTCCGATGCGCTGGGCGAGCGGCTCCCCGGCACTTCCGCGCTGAGCGAGACCTTGCGCAGACGACGCGCCACCGGCGGGCCCGCCGAGCAGACGTTCGCGACGCTGGTCGGCTTGGAGCTGCGGCCGCGCAAGCTGCGCGAGGCTGCGGTGCTGTGGGAACGCCTGACCCAGGCCGTCGGGGCCGACGCCCGCGACGCCGTCTGGCAGCACCCCGACCTGTTGCCCAGCGCCGAGGATCTCGACGAGCCAGCCGGTTTCATCGACCGGATGGTCGGCGGCGACACCAGTGGCATCGACGAGGCCATCGCCGACCTGGAAAAGGGCGCCGACACGGGCGACGACTCCGAAAACTGAGAGTTCCCTTGAGAATTGGACGAATTCGGCCGTAGCGGTCGTTTCTCCGATCGACGGGCCCAACGGGTCCACCGTCGAGAGGAAGCCCATGCCGCAACCGCCGTCCGGATGCCCTTTTGCAGTCGACCTCCACCGCGAGATGACGGGGATGATCTACGGCTTTTGCGTCAGCCAGATCATCCGCACGGCCGTCGAACTGTCATTGGCCGATCATCTGGCCTCGGGACCACTCACCGCGGAGGAGGTCGCCGAACGCGAGGGCAGCGCGCCCGCCACGACCTTGCGACTGATGCGTGGCTGCACCGCGTTCGGGCTGCTCACCGTGGACGAGGCCGGCCGCTTTCACGGCACGCCACTGCTTGACACGTTGCGCACGGATGCACCGCGTTCGCTGCGGGGGTTCGCCTTGGCGCTCACCAACAGTGCACACTGGCTGCCCTGGATCAAATTCGGCACGTCGGTGCGCACGGGTCACAGTCAGGCGCACAACGCGCTCGGCATGGATTTCTTCGACTATCTAGAACGCAACCCCGGTCAGGCGCAGGAGTTCAACGCGGGCCTGACCGGCGTGACTTCGGTGTGGGCACTGGAACTCGCGGACCTGATCGACACCACGAATGTGAAGCGCGCAGTGGACGTCGGAGGCGCCAACGGCGCGCTGCTTGCGCTGCTGCAGAAAGCCAACCCCGCCCTGCATGGTGTCGTGTTCGATCGGCCGAACATCGCCCAGCAGGCCGAAAACCACATCGCACGAACCGATTTCGCCGAGCGCACCGAGGTCGTCGGCGGCGACTTCTTCGAGTCGGTGCCTGCGGGTGACCTCTATCTGTTGAAGTTCATCCTGCATGACTGGGACGACGAGAGCTGCGTGAAGATTCTGCGGAAGTGCCGCGAGGCGATGGCTCCGGACGGCCGAATTGCGATCCTGGAGTTCGTGGTCGGCACCGACGGTGACGCGGGCCTGACGGCACTTATGGACCTGAACATGCTCGCCGTCGTCAACGGCCGGGAGCGCTCGCTGCCTGAGTTCGACGCGCTGCTGCACCGGGCCGGGTTACGACGTTGCGCGGTGCTGACGACGAATTCCCCACAGACCGTGATCGAGGCCGTCGCCGGATAGGCCTGTGGATAACCGGCGGGGATGTGACGGTTTCCGTGGCAGAGTCGGCGCATGGGGCGCTACACCCTCAACCCGGTGATGCCGGTGTTGCTGCGCCCCGACGGCACCGTGCAGGTGGGGTGGGATCCACGGCGTGCGGTTTCGGTGCGACCGCCTGCCGGGTTGAGCCCGGCCCGTCTGGCAGAGCTGCTGCGGACCTTGCAGTCCGGCGCGACGCTGGCAGAGCTGCGGGCGCGATTTGCGGTAGACGCGGGTGAACTGGTCGCATCGCTGATTGATGCCGGTGTGGTGACGACCTCCGAGAACCGACGGACGCGGTGTGCGTCGATCCGTATCCACGGCCGCGGCCCGCTGTCAGATCTGTTGGCCGGTGGATTGCGGTGCTCGGGCGCCCGGGTAACGCGGTCGAGCGTCACACACACCGCGCCGCCCGACACGACGGATCTGGTGGTGTTGGCCGATTTCCTGGTCGCCGATCCGTGGGTGGTACGGGAGCTGCATTCCTGTGGGATCGCGCACCTGCCGGTGCGGCTGCGCGACGGCGCGGGGTTGGTCGGTCCGCTCGTCGTTCCGGGTGTGACCAGCTGCCTGGAGTGTGCCGATCTGCATCGCAGCGACCGCGACGCGGCGTGGCCTGCGGTGGCGTCACAGCTGCGCGACACCGTGGGCAGCGCCGACCGGGCGACCGTTCTGGCGACGGCTGCGCTTGCGCTGAACCAGGTCGATCGGGTGATCAGGGCCGTGCGCCGCGGCGATGCCGTCGGGACTGCCGCGGAGCCACCGCCGACGCTGGACACCACGCTGGAGTTCGACGTCGACGCAGGCGCGATCGTCGCGCGCCGGTGGTCGCGGCATCCGCGCTGCTGGTGCTGAAAACGCATGTTGCCAAGTCCGTGCAGGGCATTCAGAAACGTCAGGGATGATGGTTAGGTGACTGACATCAAACGGGGTCGGGCCGCGCGCAATGCCAAGCTGGCTAGCTTGCCCGTCGGCATGGCGGGCCGGGCCGCGTTGGGCTTCGGTAAACGGCTGACCGGCAAGTCGAAAGACGAGGTCAACGCCGAGTTGATGGACAAGGCCGCCCAGCAATTGTTCACCGTGCTCGGTGAGCTCAAGGGCGGAGCGATGAAGGTCGGCCAGGCCTTGTCGGTGATGGAGGCCGCCATCCCCGAGCAGTACGGGAAGCCGTATCGCGAGGCGCTGACCAAGCTGCAGCGGGAGGCGCCGCCGCTGGCCGCCGCCAAGGTGCACCGCGTGCTCGATGCGCAGCTGGGCACCAAGTGGCGGGAGCGGTTCGCCTCGTTCGACGACACGCCGATCGCGTCGGCCAGCATCGGCCAGGTGCACAAGGCCGTGTGGTCCGACGGCCGCGAGGTCGCGGTGAAGATCCAGTACCCCGGCGCCGACGAAGCGCTACGCGCCGACCTGAAAACCATGCAGCGCATGGTCAGTGTGTTCAAGCAGCTCTCCCCCGGCGCCGACGTTCAGGGCATCGTCGACGAGCTGATCGAGCGCACCGAGATGGAACTGGACTACCGGCTGGAGGCCGACAACCAGCGCGCGTTCGCCAAGGCGTACGAGGGCCATCCCGATTTCGTCGTCCCGCACATCGTGGCCAGCGCGCCGAAAGTCGTGATCCAGGAATGGATCGAGGGCATTCCGTTGTCCGTGATCATCCGCGAGGGCAGCACCGAACAGCGCGACCTGATGGGCACCCGCTTGTTCGAGCTGACCTACGACGCTCCCCGCCGGCTCGAAATGATGCACGGCGACGCGCATCCCGGGAACTTCATGCTGCTGCCCGACTGGAAGATGGGTGTCATCGACTTCGGTGCGGTGGCCCCGCTGCCGGGTGGTATCCCCGTTGAAATCGGTCTGGCGACGCGCTATGCGCTCAACGACGACTACGACAATCTGCTGACGACCATGCAGAAGATCGGGTTCATCCAGAAAGGCGAGCAGGTCTCCAAGCGCGAGATGGACGACATGATGCGCCAGTACACAGAGCCACTCGAGGTCGAGGTGTTCCACTACACGCGTAAATGGCTGCAGAAGATGACCGCCGTCAACATGGACAGGTCGGTGGCGCAGATCAAGGCGGCCAGGCAGATGGACCTTCCCGCCAAACTCGCCATCCCGCTGCGTGTGATCGCATCCAACGTCGCGATCGCCTGCCAGCTCGACGCGCACATTCCTGTCAGAAGGCTTGCCACGGAACTGATCCCGGGTTTCGCCGAGCAAGCGGCCTAAACCCCTGTACTTCTCGCTGCTCGCGTGCGTGAAAAACCCGGCAGCGCTTAGGCGGCTGCCGGGCTTTCCACGGTGTTCTTGCGTGGCCGTCCACGCGGACGCTTACGTGCGATGATCGTGCCTCGCTCGAGAATCTCACCACCCCACACGCCCCACGGCTCCTGACGTTCCAGAGCCGCGGCAAGGCACTCGCGGCGGATCGGGCAATCCGCACACAACGCCTTGGCGCGCTCGAGGTCGAGCGGGTTTTCGGCGAACCATAGGTCGGGGTCACCGACATGACACGGCACCGACAGCATCGATCTTTCACGGCATGTCTCTGATTCGAAGCTCTTCGCGCAAGCGCTCATCGCCGTCGACATGACTACACCTTCTGCTTCCTGGTCGTTGGTTTCGTCGGCCATCTGTCTTCTGATGGATCCGTGACCAGGTCTTCAGTGTCCGAATAACTAAAGGCCACGGATCCTTTGACTGTGGGTCCGTGGCCTTTCGGCTTCGTCGAGGCTCTCCTAGGTGGTGCCCCGATCCACGGACTGTCCAGTCGCGGTGGCGGTGCGGCGCTTGCGCTGCGGCGCAATGACGGCTCCGGCTGACGCGGCTGGGTACGCCCAAAACGCGGGATGCGCCGTGGCAGCAGCCTCGGCGGCGTGGAGGGTCCGCGACATGCCGGCAACGCCTACACCGGTGAACGCTTTATTGCTCGTCATGTTCTGGCACCCTCCTTCCTTCGATGAGTCACATCACTCTCGTTATCTTGAGGCTAAAGCCTAACAGGCGAATCCGACAAGCGATTTTCTGACCAGCGGTTTTGGCATGATCTTTATGACGATTGGCGGCCTTTGACCATCGCGAGCACGTCCGGGCCGTATTGCTCGAGCTTGCGCGCGCCGATGCCGGGGATCGCGACCAGCGCGGCATCGTCGGTCGGCAGCGTCTCGGCGATCGCGATCAACGTGTTGTCGGTGAACACCACATAGGCCGGCACACTCATCTCCTTCGAGGTACGCAGCCGCCAATCCTTCAGCTGGGCCAGCAGCTCGTCGTCGACGTCTGATGGGCAGCTTTCGCAGCGGCGCAGCATGATCGCGGGCGGCGTGGTCAGCGTGCTGTTGCATACGCGGCAGCGCGGTGAGGCGCCGCGCGGCCGTCGAGGCCGATTCGGGGTGGCGTCGATGGACGACTGCGGGGCGATGCCGTTGAGGAAGCGTGAGGGTCGTCGGCTCTGCCGACCGCCCGGCGCCCTGGCCAATGCCCAGCTGAGCGCCAAATGCATTCTCGCCCTGGTGATTCCGACATACAGCAGCCGGCGCTCCTCCTCGACCGGTTCGCTGTCGGGACCGTGCGCAAGGGCGTGGGAGATGGGCAGCGTGCCGTCGGCAAGGCCGACCAGGAACACCGCATCCCACTCCAGGCCCTTGGCGGCGTGCAGCGATGCCAGGGTGACGCCCTGGACTGTTGGCGGATGGCGTGCGTCGGACCGCTGACGAAGTTCCGCGAGCAGGGCGCGCAGGTCCAGCGACGGCCGCACCGCCACTTCCTCGTCGACGAGTTCAGCCAGTGCGGTCAGCGCCTCCCACCGCTCCCTGGCGCGGGTGCCGGGCGGCGGTTCGGCGGTGAGGCCAAGTGGCTCAAGGACGGCACGCACGATCTCGGGCAGTTCGCCATCGACGTCCCGTTCGGCCGCGCGCTGCAGCGCCAGCAGCGCCTGGCGGATCTCCTGGCGGCTGAAGAAGCCTTCGCCGCCGCGCACCTGGAAGGGGACACCGGCTTCGGTGAGCGCCTCCTCATACACCTCCGATTGCGCGTTGATGCGGTACAGCACCGCGATCTCGGACGCCGCCGTGCCCGACTCGATGAAGTTCTTGATCTTCTTGGCCACCGATGTGGCCTCGGCCACCTCATCGGGATGCTCGGTGAACGTCGGATTCGGCCCTGGGTCGCGCTGCCCGACGAGATGCAGCTTGCTGCCTGCCATCCGGCCACGGGCGGCGGCGATCACCCGGTTGGCGAGCGACACCACCTGCGGGGTGGACCGGTAGTCACGCTCCAGGCGCACCACCGCGGCGTCGGGAAACCGCCGCGAAAAGTCCAGCAGGTAGCGCGGTGTGGCGCCGGTGAACGAGTAGATGGTCTGGTTGGCGTCGCCCACGACGGTCACGTCGTCGCGGCTACCGAGCCACGCGTCGAGCACGCGCTGCTGCAGCGGGGTGACGTCCTGATACTCGTCGACGACGAAGCAGCGGTAGCGGTCGCGGAACTCCTGTGCGACCGCGTCGTCGTTCTCGATCGCGGCCGCCGTGTGCAACAACAGGTCGTCGAAGTCGAGCAGCGCCATGCCGTCGCGACGGGCCTTGAGCGATTCGTACCCGGCGTAGACGGTCGCGATCTTCGCGGCGTCGAAGGGGATGTCGCGGCCGACCTGTGCGACAGCGCCGGCGTAACCCTCGGGGCTGATCAAAGATGCCTTGGCCCATTCGATTTCGCCTGCGAGGTCACGCACGTCGTCAGTGCTTGTCGACAGCCCCGCGCGGTTGGCGGCCTGGGCGACGACCGCGAACTTGGTGTCAAGCAACTGCCATCCGGTGTCACCGACGACGCGCGGCCAGAAGTACGACAATTGGCGGCGGGCCGCGGCGTGAAACGTCATCGCCTGCACCGATTCTGCGGAGACGCCGGCCCAGTTGTTGCTGAGGGCGCGCAGCCGGCCGCGCATCTCGCCGGCAGCGCGCTGGGTGAACGTCACCGCCAGCACTTGATGCGCCGCGACATGGCCCGTCGCGACGAGGTGGGCGATGCGGCGGGTGATGGTGCGGGTCTTACCGGTCCCGGCGCCTGCCAGCACGCACACCGGGCCACGCGCGGCGAGGACGGCCTCGCGCTGTTCGTCGTCCAGGTCACCGATGAGTTCGTCGCGGGACGTGGCTGCCTCGACCGACATGCGGTACATCTTGGCAGGGCACTGTGACAAAAGCCGCGCGCCGCGTGGGCATGTTGGCGGTATCCGATACGTTGGATCCCTTATGAGCGCTGTGACCATGTACACCACGTCGTGGTGTGGCTACTGCTTCCGCCTGAAGAAGATGCTGAAGGCGGAGGGGATCTCCTTCAAGGAGGTCGACATCGAAGCCGATCCCGCCGCGGCGCAGTTTGTGGCATCGGTCAACGGCGGCAATCAGACGGTGCCGACGGTGAAGTTCGCCGACGGCTCGACGCTGACCAACCCGAGCGGGACCGAGGTCAGGGCCAAGCTCGCCTCGTAACTCTCGACGCCGAGATCGACGAAATGGCGCAATCTACTCACAGTTTTGTGCCCGTTTGGGCGTCGGGTGTCAGTCTCCCCGGCTCGCGCGTGGGTCCAGTGCGGCCCAGGACTCGATGATCTCCCGTGCGATCGAGATCGATCCCGGCAACAGCAGTCGCGACGGTGAGTCACTGCTCCAGTCGCCATGGTCGAGCGCTTCGCGGACCTCGGCGCGGCTGAACCACGCCGCCTCGGCGATCTCGCCGTCGTTGAACGAGAACTCCTGTTCCGGGTCGCCGAGGGCGTGGAAGCCGACCATCAGCGACCGCGGAAACGGCCACGGCTGGCTGCCCAGATAGTGGACGTCGGTCACGGTCAGGCCGATTTCCTCGGCGATCTCGCGGATCACGCAGCCTTCGAACGACTCGCCCGCCTCGACGAAACCGGCCACCAGCGAGAACAGCCGTTCAGGCCATACCGTCTGCCGGGCCAGCACCGCGCGGTCGTGCCCGTCGTGCACCAGGCAGATCATCGCGGGGTCGATCCGGGGAAACTCCTCGTGACCGTTGGCCGCGTTGGCGCGGGCCCAGCCACCCTTGATCGATTTGGTCGGCGCACCGTCGACCGTGCTGAACCGCGCGTTGTCGTGCCAGTTCAGTAGGGCGGTGGCCGTCGCGACGAGTTGTGCGCTCACGTCGTCGAAGATCTGCCCGGCACGGCGCAGGTCGAGCACCTCGGTTTCGGTGTGCGGATCGTCGGGGCCCTCCAGCGCGGCGCGAATCGCCCACACATGTCGACCGTCGGCAAGGCGGCCGAGGAACACCGCGTTCTCCGGCGGCTTGACCCCCAGCTTGGCGGCGTTGCCGAGCACCACCTGGCCGCCGGAGATCAGCACCTGATTGCGCCGGTCCACCCGCAGCAGCAGGGCGTCGGGCCATCCGGCGACGGCCGCGTCGACGTCGGTGCGCAGCGCATCGGCGCGATCGGCACCGACTCGGGAGAGCAGCGGGACGTTACGAAGTTCGAACCCTTGTCGCGTCATCGCTCGGCTTCCGCGCTGCGGATGTACAGCAGCCGGTCACCGAGCTCGAGGGCGTCCACCTCCGCGGCATCGACGCGCACGAGTTCGCCATTGCGAACGACGCCCAGCACGATGTCACTGAGGTGCCGCGGTGAACCGCCGGCTTCCTTCGGGCTGACCTCGCGTTCGGCCAGTGCGAACCCGGCGTCGGGTGTCAGTAGGTCTTCCATCATCTCGACAACGCTCGGCGTCTGCGTCGCTATGCCCAGCAGCCGGCCCGCCGTCTCTGATGACACGACCGTCGAGTCCGCACCGGACTGGCGCAGCAGGTGTTGATTCTCGGCTTCGCGGGCCGCGGCGATGATCTTGGCCTTGGGCGCGAGCTCTCGGGCGGTCAGCGTGACCAGCACCGCGCTGGCGTCGTCATCGGTGGCGACGATGATCGATTTCGCGTGCTGGGCGCTCGCGAGCCGAAGCACCTCGGATTTGGTCGCGTCACCATGCACGGTCACCAGGCCCGCGCTTTTCGCACGTTCGAGCGCTGTGGCGTTCTCGTCGACGACGACGATGTCCGCGGGCGCCACCTCGTCGCCGACCATCGCGCTGACGGCGGTCCTGCCCTTGGTGCCGTACCCGACGACGACGGTGTGGTTGCGCACTCTGTTCCTCCATCGCTGGATCTTCAAGGCCTGGCGCGACTGCGTCGTCAGCGTCTCCACCGTGGTGCCGATCAGGACGATCAGGAACGCGATCCGCAGCGGAGTGATCACCAGCACGTTGATCAACCGCGCTGACGGGGTAAAGGGTGTGATGTCGCCGTAGCCGGTCGTCGACAGTGAGACGGTCGCGTAGTACAGGCAGTCCAAGAACGACAACTGATTGTCCTGAACGTCGCGGTAGCCGTCGCGGTCCAGGTAGACGATGAGCACCGCGGCGAACAGCGCCAACGTCGCGTAGATGAGGCGGCGGAAGATGCGCTGGCCAGGGCTGACGAACGGTTCGGGGATGCGAAGGATGTCGACGAGCGCGGCATCCGGTCGTGAGGTCAGGTTCTCGTCGATCGCCTCAAGGCGGCGTCGCAACCTGCCTCTAGCCACGAGAACCCGTCATTGCTCCGAGGGGATGCACGCCACAATGTAACCATGACCTCTCCCCCACCCGGACCAAAGCGGATCGCCGGCCCGGCACCCGCGTACCGCATGGCAGCGCTCCTGCTCGGCTCCGGTGTCCTCCACTTCGTGATTCCCAAGCCGTACGACACGATCGTGCCCGCCGAACTGCCGGGCAGTCAGCGGTTTTACACCTATGCCTCTGGGGTTGCCGAGCTGGCGAGCGGTGCGCTGCTGCTGTCACCGCGCACCCGCAAGTTCGGCGCGCTGTCCGCGGTTGCCCTGTTCCTCGCGGTGTTCCCGGCGAACGTCAACATGGTGCGGCTGTGGCGGGACAAGCCTCTGTTCATGAGGCTTGGCGCGATCGCCCGCCTGCCCCTGCAGATTCCGATGATCACCGGGGCGCTGAAGATCTACCGCAACTCCTAGGCCGCGTCCAGCAGCGCGACGAGGTCGTCTGCGCCGAGGAGCGTGTCGGGGCTGACGGTCCGTCCTGACCGCACGTAGTGGAATGCCGCGCGCACCGATTCCACCGGGCGGACACTCAGGTGTGCCCACGCCAGCCGGTAGACCGCGAGCTGAATCGCCGCGTGCTGCTTGGCTTCTGGCGTGTCGGGTGGTTCGCCGGTCTTCCAGTCCACCACCGTGGTGCCGCCATCATCGTCGGCGAAGATGGCGTCGATGCGCCCCCGCACCACCCGGCCGCCGATGACCATATCGAACGGGACCTCCACGTCGATCGGCGTGCGAGCCGCCCACGGCGACACCGCGAACGCGGCCTGCAGTTCGGCGAGCTCTTCGGCATCGCCGGCGTCACGGTCGACGGCGCCAGGCAGGTCGTCGAGGTCGAACAGTCGCTCGGCGTGGAAGAACCGCTGCACCCAATCGTGAAATGCGGTGCCCAACAAGGCATGAGGGTCGGGTTTGGTCGGAAGACGACGGCGCAACCGTTGCGCGACGGCGTCCGGGTCGCGGCCGAGCTCGACCAGTGTGCTGACCGACAGTTGCGCGGGCAACGACGGCGCGGCCACGTGGGCCGCGCTGACGCGCTCCGCCAGCAGCGCGTCGACGTCGGCTGCCAACCCGTCGACATCTGGGGTGTTCGTCTCGAGATCGCCCGACATCGCTTTCGTGACGATCGCCGCGCCGCCGTCCACGTCTGTCCTGTGCGCGCCGACGAGGTCTGTGGGCCACAGAGCTTCGATTAATCTGTCGCGCAACGGGTTCGGCGTGCCATCCGTCGGCTCCGGCGCCCAGTGCTCGACGACGCCGCACGGGTCGCCTTCAGCGTCGGATTGCTCGATGATGTCCTTGAGCTCGCAGAGGAAATCTGAGGGGCCGCGGGGTTTGGCTTCGGATGCGCCCCAGTGGTGGCCCGAGAGCAGCAGGGTGTCCTCGGCGCGGGTGAGCGCCACATACAAAAGCCGACGCTCCTCGTCGACCCGTCGCTGCTCCAGACAGCGCTTGTGGTCGGAAATCTTGTCGGACAACCGCTTCCGATCGTTGACGTCTGATGTGTCGAGCACCGGAACGCCGTGCTCGGAGACGGTGGCGCGGTCCCCGCGCAGCAGCGGCGGCAGATCACCGGCGTCGGTGAGCCAGGTCCGCGTCGACGCCGTCGACGGGAACACCCTGCCGCTCAGGTGCGGCACCGCAACCACCTGCCACTCCAACCCCTTCGCCGCGTGCACAGTCAGGATCTGCACGCGGTCGTTCGCGACGGACACCACGGCGGGCGCCAAGCCGTTCTCCACCTGCTCAGCCGCGTCCAGATACGCGAGCAGGCCCAGCACCGTCGCACCGGGACGGCCTGCGACGTCGGCCACCACGTCGGCGAACGCATCGAGATGCTCGGTGCCCGACCAGCCCGATGTGACCGGCCGTGCGGCACGGACCTCGGCGTCGAGTCCGAGCATCCACCGCACCTCCGCAACGAGGTCGGGCAGCGGATGAGTGAGATGCGCGCGCAGCGTGGTCAACTCACGGCCGAGCGCGACGATCCGGCTGTGCCCGACGACGGAATACGCATTGGCAGGCCCTGGATCACAGATCGCGTCGGCCAGGCACGCCGCGTCCGCATCGGCGGCCGCCTGCGCAACGATCTGCTCCGTAGTGTCGTTGCACGGCGCCCGGTCGTCGAGTTCGACGGCGCGCCGCCACAGGGCGGCGATGTCGCGGCCACCCAATCGCCACCGCGGCCCGGTGAGCACCCGCATCGCGGCGGCGCCTGCGGTGGGATCGGCCACCATGCGCAGCATCGCCACCAGGTCGGCGACCTCGGGGACCGCGAGCAACCCGGCGAGGCCGACGACCTCCACAGGGACGCCCCGCGCCGCAAGCGCGTCGGCCATGGGTGCGGCGTCGGCGTTTCGGCGCACGAGCACCGCCGCCGTCGGTGCGGCCGAACCGTCGCTGCGGGCGGCGTGGTACATCTCCGCCAAATGGTCTGCGAGCCAATCTCGTTCGGCCGCCACGTCGTTGAGTAGTGCGCACCGAATGACGCCCGGCTGCGCGTCGGGCCGCGGCCGCAGGGCCCGCACCGCGACCGAGCGACGCCGGGCTTCGGCGGACACCGCGTTCGCCAGATGCAGCGCCCTCGGCGGATTGCGCCAGCTGGTGCGCAGCTCCAGCGTGGGCGCCGGGCTTCCGTCCGCCCGCGGGAAATCGGTGGTGAACCGTGGCAGGTTGGTCGCCGACGCACCCCGCCAGCCGTAGATCGACTGAATCGGGTCGCCGACCGCGGTCAGCGCCAGGTCGTCATCGACGCCGCGGCCGAACAGCGACGACAGCGCCACCCGCTGCGCGTGCCCGGTGTCCTGGTACTCGTCCAGGAGCACGACCCGGTACCTGTCCCGCAGCTGCCCGCCGACCTGTGGGAACGCCGACGCCAGCCGGGCGGCCGAGGCCATTTGCATGCCGAAGTCCATGACCTTCTCGGCCCGCATGCGTCCGTGCAACGCGTCGATGAGCGGAACCAGTTGGGTGCGTTCGGTCTGAGTGGCGAGCATGCGCAGAAGCCACTGGCTTGGCCCGCGGTCACGTTGATAGCGGCCCGCGGGCAGCGAATGCACCAACCGTTCGAGTTCGACGTGGGTGTCGCGTAGTTCCTCGGTGTCGACGAGGTGCTCGGCGAGCTGGCCCGCGAGCCGCAGCACCATCGCGGTGACCGCGGCCGGAGTCTTTTCGGTGTCGAGATGCTCAGGGTGCTCACACACCACCCGAAACGCCAACTGCCACAACTCGGTTTCGCTGAGTAGTCGGGTGTCGGGTTCGACGGGCAACAACAGGCCGTGCTCACGCAGTAGGTTCCCGGCGAACGCGTGGTAGGTGCTGACGGTGGCGGGATCGTCGACCGTGTCACCGCCACCGGGACCGAGGCCTGCGCCTGCCAGCCGCGCCAGCCGCATGCGCACCCGGCGCAGCAGCTGGCCCGCGGCCTTGCGGGTGAACGTGAGGCCGAGCACCTCACCTGGGCGGGCGTAGCCGTTCGCGACGAGCCAGACAACCCTGGCCGCCATGGTTTCCGTCTTGCCTGCACCCGCACCCGCGATGACCACAAGCGGTCCAGGCGGTGCGGCGATCACCGCCGCCTGCTCCTCGGTGGGCGCGAAAAGGCCGAGTGCGGAAGCTAGTTCGGCTGGACTGTAGCGCGGCGTCATGACCGCCCGCCGGCGGTCTGGGCCGGGCACATGGCCCGCACCGGGCAATGCGCACAGCCGTCGTTGATCCGTGCGAAGAACTCCGGGCCCTTGGTGGCGGCCGCCGCTTGCTGGACCAGTTCCAGCCACTCCGCACGTGCATCCGCCGTCTGTGCGTCCTGCTCGCGCTCGGTAGCGCCGCCCGTCGAGGTCTTGCCGACGTAGACCAGTCTTCCTCCCCCGGGCGTATCACCCTGTGGCAGGAGGCCTTCGGCAACGGCAAGCTGGTACATCGCCAGCTGGGCGTGGCGTCGTGCGTCGTCCTTGCTGACCGGGGTCTTGCCGGTCTTGATGTCGACGACCACCAACCGGCCCGCGCTGTCGCGTTCGAGCCGGTCAAGCCGGCCGCGCACCCGCACCCCTGGGCTGATCGTGCCGTCGACGTCGATCTCCGTGCCCATTTCGGTGAGCTCGCTGCGGGTCTGCGCACGCCACTGTGCGAACGTCGACAACATCGCGCGGTGCCGGGCCAACTCGTTGTCCGAATACCACTGCGAATCGAATGGCAGCTTGCTCCAGAGCTTTTCGAGTTCGTTGAGCATCTGGCTCTCCGTCTTACCGGACTCGGCGACGAGGGCGTGCAGCAGCGACCCGACCGCCGAGCGCACATCTCGTCCGTCGGTGCCGCCGTGGCGTTCGAGGAGCCAGCGCAGCGGGCAGTCGGTGAGCATCTGCAACGTCGACGGCGACAGCGTAATGACGTAGTTGTCGCCATCCCACAGCGGCTCATCGCAGGACAGCGGCGTCATGCCGTACCACTGGGCTGGGTCGGCGCCTGCGACGCCTGCCGTCGCGAGCCGCGCCAGTTGCGTTGCAGCACAAGCCCGCACCGTCTCATCGACCGCATCCGAAGCTGTGCACACCACCGCGCGCAGCCTGCCGACCACGGCGGGCGCAGCCAGCACCCGCGGCGCGTGGATCGGTGGGGCAGGCTCGGAGTCGGGCTCGGTCGCCAGCGCTGCCAGCTCATAGCAGAACGGCGAAGGGAGCATCGACTCGTCACCATTGTCGCTGTCCACCGCGGTCACCAGCAGGCGGCGGCGGGCGCGACCCATCGCGGCGATCAACAGCCTGCGCTCCTCGGCCAGCAGCGGGGCCCTGCTCGAAAGTCCGCGGTCGACCTCGGTTGCGACGCCGTCCATCACGTCGACGAGCTGTTGAGTGGCCAGGACGCCGCCACGGGGAATCATGTTGGGCCACAGCCCTTCCTGCAGGCCCGCGATGACGACGAACTCCCATTCCCGGCCGAGCGCCGCGTGGGCGCTGACGACCGCGACTGCGTCGGGCTCCGGTCGTTGGTCGCGGGGTGTCGCGGGCAGCCCCATCGCCTCGACGTGGCCGATCACTCCGCGCAGCGTCGCGCCGGCTGTTCGCGTCACGTATTGTTCGACCACATCGAACAGCGCGGTCACCGCGTCGAGGTCGCGGTCGGCCTGCGCGCCGGCGAGGCCGCCGCGTTCGCTGGCCGCCAGCCAGCGCCGCTGCAGGCCCGATCGATGCCAGGCCTGCCACAGTGTGTATCGCGGGTCTCCCCCGTCGTCGGCGCTGCGGCGCGCCGCCGCGAGCACCGCGCGCAGCCGGCGCAACGGGCGGCCGAGTTCGGCCGCCAGGTCATCGGTTTCACTGTCGAGCGCCTCGACGAGCAGATCGGTGAAGTCCCGCGGCGGCCGGCAGCCATCGGCACGGCGCAACGCCCGTCGCAGCTGGCGCAACGACACCGGATCAACCCGGCCGATGGGCCCGGTCAGCAGCGACAGCGCCCGATCGCCGTCGAGACCGTGAGCAGTCGCGTCGAGCACCGTCAGCAGCGCGCGGACGGCGGCCTGATCCGCCAATGGAACACTCGGTGCCGGGGAGTCCACGGGCACCCCTGCCGAGACAAGCGCTCGCGCCAGCGGCGCACCCAGCCTCGGCACAGACCGAACGATCACCGCCATCTGGGACCACGGCACGCCGTCGATCAGATGCGTGCGACGCAGGGCGTCGGCGATCATCGCCGATTCGGCGTGGGCCGTCGCGGCGATCCGCACGGTCAGCGAGCCCGGGCCGCCCTCGGCACCGGTGACGGCACGTGCGCCGTCCGTACCCGGCAGCCGTCGCATGACCGCGGTGATGGCGTCGGCGACGACCGGTGCGCAACGCAGCGACCTGGTGAGCGTGACGGCAGGCTCGTCACCGCGCAGCAGCGAGGGATCGGCGCCGCGGTAACCGAACACCGACTGGGTGGTGTCTCCGGCGATGACGGTCAGCTCCGCGCCGGCCGACAACACGCGTACCAACCGCGCGGCCTGCGGATCGAGGTGCTGCGCGTCGTCGACGAGAAGTAGCTTGATCCTGTTGCGCTCCATTGACAGCAGGTCCGGGTCGGTGGCGAAGGCTTCGAGCGCGGCACCAACGAGTTCGGCGGCGCCGAGCGCGGGCACTGTTGCCTGTGGCGCCGCCATGCCCACTGCGGAGCGCAGCAGCATGATCTGCTCGTAGGCCTGCGCGAACTGGCCTGCGGCCAACCATTCGGATCGGCCGCTGGTGCGCCCGATGCGTTGCAGCGCAAGGGGATCCACGCCGCGTTCGGTGCAGCGCGCCAGCAGATCGCGCAGTTCGTTGGCGAAGCCGACGGTGCTCAGCGCGGGTCGCAGCTGGGCTGGCCAGGCCACCGGCGACGCGTCGCCGTCCTCCAGGTCGCCCGCGAGCAGTTCGCGGATGATGCCGTCCTGCTCGGCGCTGGTGATCAGCCTCGGTGGCGGGTCGCCGTTGCGTTGCGCCGCCAGCCGCAACACCGCGAATGCGTAGGCGTGCACGGTGCGCACTAACGGCTCACGGACCGCGGCGCTGCTGCTCGCGGACAGCAGGGCCAACGTGATTGCCGCACGCGCTTGGCTGCCGAGCCGGGCCGAACCCGTCAGCATCAGAACCGATTCCGGATCGCTGCCCGCGGCGATATGCGCCGTTGCGGTCTGAATCAACAAGCCGCTCTTGCCCGTACCGGCGCCGCCCAGCACGCGCACGACACCGCGGGTTCCCGGTTCGGTGAGGGTGGTCGGCGTCAGTTCTGCGTGCGGTGCGGACATGAAGGCATGACACCATGGGGGTCCGACAAGCGGCCGTTACCGGGTGCTGGCAGCATCGAGGTCATGCCCGATCTGCTGCACGTGCATCGATACGGACCGACCCGGCCGCCCCAGATCCTGGCCATCCACGGCTTGACCGGGCATGGCAGGCGCTGGCAGACGCTCGCAACGCGGCACCTGCCCGAGTTCGCGATCCTCGCACCGGACCTGATCGGACACGGCCGGTCGTCGTGGGTGGCGCCGTGGAGCATCGACGCGAACGTCGGCGCGCTGGCCCGGCTGCTCGACGCGGAGGCGGACGGCCCTGTTGTGGTGGTCGGGCATTCGTTCGGCGGTGCGGTCGCGCTGAATCTGGCTGCCGCACGCCCGGATCTGGTCGCAGCGCTGGTGCTGCTCGATCCCGCGGTCGGCCTGGACGGCGGTTGGATGCGCGACATCGCCGACGACATGTTCGCCTCGCCGGACTACACCGACCGCGAGGAGGCCCGCACCGAAAAGGCGCACGGCTCGTGGGGCGAGGTCGACCCGGACGAATTGAACCGCGAACTCGACGAGCATCTGGTCGACCTGCCAAGCGGGCGCGCGGGGTGGCGGATCAGCATCCCTGCGATGTTGTCGTATTGGAGTGAGCTCGCGCGACCAATTCAGTTGCCGCGAAACGGGATACCCGTCACCTTGGTGCGCGCCGCGAAAACCGACCCGCCGTACGTCAGCGAGGAACTGCTCGCCGCCCTTGGCGAGCGACCCGACTTCACAGGGCTGGAGTTCGACTGCGACCACATGGTCCCCCAGGCGCTGCCGGCCGACACGGCGGCGGTGATCCGCAAGCAGTTGGAGCGGGGCTGAGATGCCTGCGGTGACCGACGAGCAGGTCGAAACGGTGCGCGGCCTGGTTGCGTCGATCCCCGCTGGGCGGGTGTCGACCTACGGCGATATCGCCGACGCCGCAGGCCTTTCGAGTCCCCGCATCGTCGGCTGGATCATGCGTACGGATTCGTCGGATCTCCCGTGGCATCGGGTAATCAGGGCATCCGGCCGACCGGCGCCCCACCTCAGCACGCGACAACTCGAACTACTGCGCGCCGAAGGGGTGCTGGCCGACGACGGACGGGTGAACCTGGCCGAGGTCCGCTACGAGTTCTGAGGGCGGAGGAACACTGTCCCATTCAGAGCACGAGCCGCACCAACGCGGCCGTGCGCGCCAGGCCGGGGAACGCCGCAGCCGTCGACCGCGGATGCAGTGCGTGCACTGCGAGCCGGAATATCAATGCGCGCAACAACATCTGCGGCCACTCCGGCAGCGGGCTCCAACGCTCGATCAGCCCATCGTCGGCCTCGCCCCACGACAGCGCGTCGACGACCACCACCCCTGCCGCCCATGACGAAGGTCGCCAGTACGGCGTGATGTCGGTGATGCCCGGGGCCGCGGTGCCCGCGAAAAGCACTGTGCCGTAAAGATCTCCGTGCACCAGTTGACTGGGGCTCTTCGTCGGCCTGCGCAGCGCGGCGAGCTGGCTGATGAGCTCGACCGATCGCTGTCCGTCCGCCGAACCGGGTGACACCCGCGCCCCCGGCGGCAGCGAGTGCAGCGGCCGCTCCTCCCACGCGGCGCGGTCGGCGGCGATGAACACGTCGACGTCGGCCCACGGCGCGACAGGCGGCTGGGTCAGAAAGCGGGGCCGTTCCAGTTTGGCCGTCGCCTCGTGCAGCCGCACCGCCGCCGACACCACCTCGTCATGGCGTGGCTCCGGCGTTCCCGCGACGTATGTGTCAGCGCGCCACCCCGCCACCACATAGCGGCCGTCGGTCGAACGCACCGGCCGGGCCAACCGCACACCGTCGACGAACAACGTCTCGCGGATCTTCGCAGACCATGCGGCACGGGCGTGATCGGCAACCATCGACAGCACGACCTCGCCGCAGCGCCAGCCGCCCTCCCAGCTCGAGCCGAGCGGAACCGGTTGCACACCGGCTAATCCGAACGCCGCCAGCACATGGTCCGGCGGCCGTTCGACAGTCACCACCTCAGCCTAAGCCGAGTTACGGCAAACGAGCCGTTAGTACATCACCATGTCGGGTTCGAGTTGCTTGCCCCACGCGACGATTCCGCCCTGCACGTGCATCGCGTCGGAGAAGCCCGCCTTCTTGACGATGGCCAGCACCTCGGCCGAGCGCACACCCGTCTTGCAGTAGAACACCGGCGTCCGGTCGATCTGCAGTTTGGACAACGCCTCACCCGTTTCGAACGCACCCTTCGGGATCAGCTCCGCGCCCTCGATGTGGTTGATGTCCCACTCCACCGGTTCGCGAACATCGATCAGCGCCAGCTGCTTACCGGAGTCCAGCAGCTCGCGCAGCTCACGCGGGGTGATCGTCGAGTCCGCCGCGGCCTCCGCGGCCGCTTCGGACACCACGCCGCAGAACTCCTCGTAGTCGATGAGCTCGGTGATCTTCGGTGTGGCCGGATCCTTGCGGATCTTGATGGTGCGGTACGTCATGTCCAGTGCGTCGTAAACCATCAGCCTGCCCAGCAGCGGCTCGCCGATGCCGGTGATCAGCTTGATGGCTTCGGTGCCCATCACCGAGGCGATCGACGCGCACAGGATGCCCAGGACACCGCCCTCGGCGCACGACGGCACCATGCCGGGTGGCGGCGGCTCCGGGTACAGATCGCGGTAGTTCAAGCCAAGGTCGTTGGGCGCGTCCTCCCAGAACACCGACACCTGACCCTCGAAGCGGTAGATCGACCCCCACACGTACGGCTTGCTTGCCAACACGGCGGCGTCGTTGACCAGATAGCGGGTCGCGAAGTTGTCGGTGCCGTCCAGGATCAGGTCGTACTGCTCGAACAGCTCGACGGCGTTGTCCGGCTCCAACCGGAACTCGTGAAGCCGCACCTCGACCAACGGATTGACCTCGAGGACGGAGT
>Ga0207693_10000789_pt1 | contig 28293 bp, 13 predicted proteins | sample LARL81metaG_FD_184347 | JGI IMG/M metagenome (GOLD analysis project Ga0207693, IMG submission 184347) | Corn, switchgrass and miscanthus rhizosphere microbial communities from Kellogg Biological Station, Michigan, USA - LAR L8-1 metaG... | ecosystem: Host-associated > Plants > Roots >... | reverse complement strand
GCTCTGGTGATTGGTTTGAGCCTTCAACCTGTTCCAGCACACGCCCAGAACATCATCAGCACCGTAGTCGGCGGGGGAACCACTCCAAGCACGCCGCTTACCGCCGACCTTCCCGGACCCACATCCGCGGTCCGCGACCAGGCGGGCAACACCTATATTGCCGCGCCCACCTCGACCGACATATTCAAGTTGACGACGGCTGGAGTACTTAGTGTTTTCTCCGGCCAGGGCTACGGCGGCTTCAATGGTGACGGTATTCAGGCGAGTAACGCACAGTTGGGAGCTCCGGCGGCAATTGCCTTCGACAGCCACGGAAATATCTTCTTTTCTGATTTCGGATCGTCGCGCGTGCGTCGAATCGATGCGACCACCGGCGTCATCACGACTGTTGCCGGAAGCGGCGAAAAATGCGCTCACGGCTTCAATCCTTGTGGCGACAACGGACCGGCCACATCGGCCCTGCTCAATCTTCCGCAGGCCATCGCTCTGGACAGCGCCGGGAATCTTTTCATCGCTGACTCCGTTGACAACAAAGTCCGCCGCGTCGACGCCATCACCGGAATCATCACCACTGTCGTCGGAGACGGAAACCCATGCGCAAATCCTTCCAACGATTGTGGCGACGGCGGAGCCGCAACTTCTGCGCAACTCAACCTCCCGGAAGGCGTTGCGGTTGACGCCAGTGGCACTTTGTATGTTTCTGACACGCTCGATCAGCGCGTAAGAATCGTTTCGGGTGGGAACATCAATGCGTTCGCCGGCAATGGCGGCTTCTGCCGTAATTCTACGACAACATGCGGTGACGGACATCCCGCAATCCTGGCGAACCTGCATCAGCCACAGCAGTTGGCTTTGGATGGGTCCGGCAACGTCTACATTGCTGACACCATGGATCACAAAATCCGTGTGGTTGACAGCACTGGGACCATCACCCTCTTCGCCGGCACGGGAGCTCAAGGCTTTGGTGGGGACAATGGCTCTGCTACGAGCGCATTACTCGATCTTCCAGTAGGAGTCTCCGTAGATGGATCGGGAAACATTTTGATTTCTGATACCGGTAATCAACGCGTGCGGATCATTTCCGGTGGCGTGATCAAGACTCTTGCTGGCGGCGGGACCGGCGGCGACGGTGGTCCTGCGACCAACGCCATCCTCGCAGGCCCTTACACGCTAACCGGAGATGCCGCTGGCAATTTATATATTGCTGACCGCGGCAATAACCGTGTTCGCAAGGTCTCCGGCGGCACCATCACAACCATCGCAGGAACCGGCAGTGTGGGATACTCTGGCGACGGTGGCGCGGCGACCAGCGCCATGCTCAACGGGCCTACCTCTGTTGCCATCGATTCGGCCGGCAACATTTTCATAGCCGACACCGGGAACCTGGTGGTCCGCAAGATCGATGCCTCTACTCACAACATCAGTACGGTCGCGGGCAATGGCAACTCCTGCTTCCCAACCACGTCCGCCTGCGGAGACGGTGGGCCGGCGACCAGTGGAAACCTCACTTGGCCTCTGACCGTGACGGTCGATGCCAATGACAACCTCTTCATCGCCGATTACTTTGCCTTCAAAATCCGGAAGGTCAATGGATCAACCCAGGTCATCACCACTTATGCGGGAACGGGAATCGAAGGACGATCGGGTGACAATGGGCCAGCGACCAAAGCAAATCTGGACCATCCTTCGAGCGTTGCGGTCGATGGAAGTGGAACTCTCTTTATCTCGGACCAATACAACAACAAAGTTCGGAACGTAGATACCGCCGGCATCATTCACACCTACATGGGCACGGGCAAAACGTGCTTGTGCGGTGACGGCGGCCCTGCAATTAACGGCAGTATGTGGAACCCGCTAGAGGTCGCGACTGACCCAAGCGGAAACGTCTTTGTGGGCGGCGGCAATGCCAACGTAGTGCAGCGCATCAACGCCCAAACCGGCATCTGGGGAACGGTTGCCGGAAATGCCAAGAAGCCTCTGGTTGGTGGGTTTGCTGGCGACGGTGGACTCGCGACCCTGGCAACATTGGCCAACTTCGGCCTGTGGGTTGATGCCAGCAACAACCTCTTTATCTCAGACGAGGGCAACAACCGCATTCGCACGGCTCATCTGACTTCGGCCGTAACCATGCCCACACAGCCTTTGAATTTCGGTAATGTGGCAATCAACACCGCCAGCGGCTCGAAATCAGTTAAGACGCAGAGTACGGGCGGCGTGGATTTGAATATCTCCAGCATTGCCATTACCGGAACCAATGCCAGCAACTTCAGCCAGACCACTACCTGTCCGAACCCGGGATTGCTGGGTGTGGATTCACTCTGTACCACCAGCGTGGTCTTTACTCCCACGTTCTACGGAAACGCCAAGGCCAGTCTGACGTTCACCGACAATGCCACGAACAGTCCACAGACCATTTCGCTGACGGGATCAGGACCGGACTTCAGCGTCTCGAACTCGTCGAATACTTTAACGGTAGCGCGAGGCAATGCAGGTTCTGTTACTACAACGTTCACTCCGATTGCTGCATTCAACAAGACCATCGCGGTTAGTTGCAGCGGTGCACCCGCGGGAACCACGTGCAAGGCGAATCCGACGTCGGTTACGCTCAACGGCGTCAGCAGCGGGACAACGCAGATTACTGTCACCGTAGGAACTTCGGCTACGCCCGGGGTTTACAATTTGTCTGTGAGAGGGTTATTTTCCCCCTTGCAACACGCTGCGGCACTTACTCTGACAATCCAGTAACGAAAAGACAAAGGGGCGGGTTCTGGAACCCGCCCCTCGTTCTTGCTTCGTCGGATGCTTGTTGATCTCTAGTCGGCCTCAGTTCTTACAATCCAGCCTTCGACTTGTCGATGGTTTGTGAGAGCAACCCGCGAGATCGGCGTTCCAGAATGAGTTTCTCGACTCTTTCTTTATCCGCAGGTGGCCACATCTCATCAAGAGCCTTCCACGCCTCGTCCTGACGGCCGCTATACAGATAATTGAGCACGATGGTCAGAACCTTTTGCACCGTGGGCAGTTGGTCAAACAGCATTCCTTGACTGTAGGTTGATTTCTTGAGCATATCCAACTCGTCGGTAGTCAATTCGCGACGAGCCTTCTCAATCTCGAGATCGTAATCCGCAATGTGCTCGGAGCCGACGTCCACTAGCTGGTCGCCATCCAAACGCATGAAAATCCGCGGAATGACAGAATTTGCGTGAGGAACCAGAAAATAGTCGAAGACTCCCTCCCCGGTGTCCAACTCCACTCGTCGGTCATCTCGGCTCTTGAAGACAACGGGGACCTGGTTGTGAATTTCACGAACCACGGGCAGCCCCTCCGTCAAGCCGATGATGCGATACGTGTAACAGCAATGGGCTCCGCCAGAAAACCCTTGCACAATGAGATCCGGCTTTCCGTCGCCGTTAACGTCGGTCCCGGACAATGCATTGATAGAGACGGCCCAATCTGTAGCCACTCTCTTGCCGGCAGTCTTGCTTCCGGGAGCGGTTACAGTCGCGAAGCACCGGTTTGCTCGCGCGGAAGAACCGGACAAGCGCACGCTATATCCCGAAAACTGATGAATTTGGGGCACGCCTTTTGGTGCCGGACAAACGAGCACTGGCTTCTGGGCACTCGCTTCCGGCTTCATCAGAAAGATAGCGGCACCAACCAATAACAAACCAAGAGTCGACCGCATCGGACTACCGGAGCTAATCATCGAAATGGACATGCTATTAATTTACCCTTGAACCGACCAGCCTTGGCAAGCGGAGATCGCCCGAGTTCCATCCCAAGTAACTTCGTCCGAGAGCCCCAAACCTCACCGTGTCTGCCAAACCATCCAAAAAACAAACACTCAGCGCGCATAACGCGCTGAGTGTCAGCTCAATCAGGCTCTCGCGACCGCTGATATGCTACTGATTCGCGAGCAGTATAGGTTTGTAACCGATGGGGACGGTTGTTCCAGAGATCGTATGGCTCTTGCCCGCCAGGTCCAGGTAGTGTGTATAGTTCTGACTGGCAGGCGGGAACTTGTAACTGGTAGTGCCGCAGACCCCGTTACTGCAACTCTTGGACGTGTCCCAAACTGCAAGAGCCTGGTATCCCCCCGAGCGGGTCAAACCGCAAGTCCATATCGTTCCAGTCACAGAACATTGCTGATTCAAGGTCGACCCGACCATCCAGGATTGCACTTGCTCGAATGCAATACCCGTCCCGCAAATGAAGCCCGTTCCGCTAGGATCGGGAGTAGTACAGCCCTTCACGCTATCCACAGACCACAGTGGGGTCGTGTCTTCCCAGGCGTACCAGTAGGTGCGGCTGACGCCAGAACTCCAGTGCAGGAGCATGGAGCGGCCGACAAATCCAGCTTGCTCATCCGGATCGGGAAATGCCGCGGTTCCCCAACTGAATTCGTCGTCAAAAATCGGCTTGCTCAGCATGTTGAAACTGGTGAGGGCACCGTCTCTTACATTGCTCACCAACCCGGTGATCTTCTCTGGACTGTTGCCGCTGTATCCATGCAAGCCAATGACGTCCGTGACGGCGTCACCGCCCGCGGCGAAATATCCCAGCAACCACGTGTTGATGGCGCCGCCACCCAACGCTGCGGATGGCGTCACCATCATCGCATTCGGATCGATGCCGGCGTTGTTACAGTTCGGACCGATGCCTTTGATGATGCACGAAGCATCCTGCGCCATCCGGACCAATTGCGCGGTTGTGCCACGCCAGAACCCGGAGATGTTGGGTTCATTCCAGATTTCGTAATACTTGATGTGACCCACGCCGCTGTTCACGCTATGCTTCGCCAGCGCGCTGACCCAATCCTTCCAGTGCTGGTTCGTTCCAGTGCCGTCGGGGTTCAGATCATCGGGCCAATAACATTGCCCGGGACCGCCGCCATAGGTTGTTCCTTCAAACGCGCAACCCGGTGTCTGGTTGCAGGAAGAAGCCGTCTTGGCACCGCACTGCGCCCAAACCGGAGTCATGGCCATCGTGTAAAGAACGTCCACATTGTGTTGCTTGGCGTCCGCCAGTCTCTGGTCCAGTTCGGTCCAGTCGTAAGTCCCTGGCGCTGTATTAATCAGTGCCCAATCCGAACCGGCATCCCAGAACCTCTGCCCCGAAATCGGAGCGCTGGGCCAAGGCGTGTTGACGTGGTTAACGTGCATATTGAACATGTTCGCGGGAACAGTCTTCCCTGCCAGGTTCAAGTTCACGGTTAGAGTGAAGGCCTGTTTTGCAGTCGCCTTCCTTTTCGCTGAATCGTTCACATGGACATTAAACGTAAACGATCCGGTCTCGGTCGTGGTCCCGGTAAACGAACCGTCGGAGTGAATGTTGATTCCGGTTGGAGTCGTGCCCCAAGTAATACTCCACGTGTAGGGTGGAATGCCGCCGGTGGCTTTGAATGTTTGCGAGTACTTCACTCCCGCGAGTGCGTTGCTTAGTCCGGTCGTTGTGATAGCCAACGTCGCAACCGGAGTTACGTTCACGGTTGAGGTCGATGACTTGGTCTTGTCAGCCACGCTGGTCGCAGTCACGACGGCAGACGTCTCGGTCGTGACGTCGGGAGCGGTGTAGAGTCCGCTGGGAGAAACGTACCCAATCGACGAAGACCAGGTTACCCGCGTATCACCGGTGTTTTTTACTGTCGCCGTAAACTGCTGGATCTCGGCTGATGGAACGCTGACGTTTCCGGGCGCGCTGGACACGCTGATTGGGGGATTCACCGTGACCGATACCGAATTCGAAACCTTCGGATCCGCCACACTCGTCGCTGTTACCGACACAGTTGTAGTCGTGCTGACTGTGGGCGCCGTAAACAATCCGCTGCTGGAAATCGTCCCTTTGCCGACTGACCAGGTGACCCCATTCCTAGTGCTGCCGGTTACCGTCGCTTTGAAGTTTTGCGTCTTTCCCGAATTCATGACGACGCCAGTAGGAGTGACGGAAACCTTGACCGGTGGCATGACCGTGACTGTAGCCGTCGCTGACTTGGTGGGATCGGCAACGCTGGTCGCCGTCACTGACACCGTGGTGTCGCTCGACACAACCGGAGCCGTATAGAGCCCGGTACTCGAGACTTTGCCTTTCGTGGTTGACCAGACAACTTTCGTGTTGTCTGAATTCGTAACCGTCGCGGTGAACTGCTGAGTCAGCGCAGAAAAAACATTTACGCGCGCCGGAGAGATTGAAACATGTACTGCCGTACCTGCGTATGAGGACGAGACTGCAACCAGGAGAATAAACGCGATGGAAGTCGCTACGTAAACGCGCGAGGTGTGGATGGACTGAAAGCTGGATCCATCAATCTTACGGACCGAGCCATTGCATCTTCCGGACGGGGGATTGCCGGACATTGGGAACCTCTAGATATGAATTTTTCGAGCTAATGGAAACACTGTACGAAGCTTGGGGTCAACCCGGTAGATTCCAGAAGTACAACCTGTAGTTTGGCCGTTAGTACGAGCGTAATCTTGCCAAGGCCAAATTGGGCCTAAGCCCTTGTGTTGGGGGACTATGCAAGAATCTGCATACCCGCCGAAGGTGCCATTTACACCCTTGCCTGAACCGATTAAAGTACCAGTTAACTGTCTGTGGATTTGGGCTGCCAAACGGTGTTCGCTGTTCAGGATAGCCCGATTGGCCCGTAATTCAACGGGATCTGCTGGGACTGTCTCCCTCAACAAAAGCGCAGGTGAGGAAGGGTCGCAAGCCATTTCAGGTTACATGCGACGTGTTGTAGCTCACACGAGGCGCTCATCTGGAACGCTGTGCTGCCGGACGAGCACGATTACTTATTGTCCATGCCCAACGAGGTAAAAACAATTCCCATGAGCAACGCCGGACGTTCGAATCTTCTCCGATTCTCCTTGGCAGGATCATTGCTGTTCTGCTTGCTGTCGTCACTTTCCGCGCAGACGATCTTGGCGGGAACGAAGGACATTACCCAGATCCAGCACATCGTCTTCATCATCAAAGAAAACCGGAGCTTCGACCAGTATTTCGGAACCTTTCCCGGCGCCAATGGCGCAACCAATGGAACGATTTCGTCGGGACTGGTGATTCCGCTCGGGCACACACCGGACCAGACTCCCACTGATATCGATCACACCTGGAACGCCGCCTACACCGCCATCGACGGCGGAAAACAGGACCAGTACGACCTGATCTTCAACGGCAACCACAATGGGGACTATCTGGCATATACGCAGATGACGCAGACCGACATCCCCAACTATTTCACCTACGCGCAGAAATTTGTTCTCGCCGATAAGATGTTTTCCTCGATTCGGGCCAATAGTTTCCCCAATCACCTTTACACGGTCGCGGCTCAGTCGGGAGGTGTGATTGGCATTCCCTTCTCGCCCGTCGAGCCCAATGGAATCGGCACCCAAGGCTGGGGTTGCGATGACGACCCCACCGTGGTGGTGCAGCAGATGGACGCGGATGATGATGTAAGCAACGTTCGACCCTGCTTCGACTTCCCGACACTGGCCGACAGCCTGCAGAGCGCCGGCATTTCCTGGGCGTTCTATGCCCCCCCGTTCGGCACTCGGGGCTATCAGTTCTCGACCCTGAACGCGATCAGTCACATCCGCAACACTTCCCTCTGGACTCAGCATGTGCCGAACAGCGCCAATTTCGTGTCCGATGCCAAGAACGGCCGATTGCCTGCCGTCAGCTGGCTGGTAGCAGGACCGCAGAGCGAGCATCCGCCGAACAGCACCTGCATCGGAGAGAATTGGACCGTCAGCCAGATCAATGCCATCATGCAGGGGCCCGATTGGGCCTCGACCGCGATCTTTGTGACGTGGGATGATTTTGGCGGATTTTACGACCACGTCGTGCCGCCGATTAACGACATGTTCGGGCTCGGACCGCGTGTGCCTCTGCTGATCATCTCGCCGTTTGCGAAGCCCGGCTACATCTCGCACACTCAGTACGAGTTCTCATCGGTTCTGAAATTCATTGAAGAGCGCTTCGGCTTGGCGCCCATGACAGGACGCGATTCAGCGGCGAACGACACTACTGACAGCTTCAACTGGTCGCAAACTCCGAACCCGCCGGTTGTATTGTCCTCCCGCACCTGCCCCGTCGTTTCAACCACCCAGATGATTTTCGGCAACTACGGGATTAACACCACGAGCACCCCACTGGCCGTAACGATCACCAATAACGGCACGACTGCCATGACTCTGGGCACGCGCACCATCACCGGCGATTTCACGCTTGGCACCACGACATGCACGGCGACGTTGAAGCCAGGAGCAGCATGCAAAGTCAATTTCCAATTCAAGCCGACAGCTACCGGACAGCGAAATGGTGTGTTGACCATTAACGACAGTGACGTCACCAGTCCGCAACTGGTCAACATCACCGGCACGGGATCCAACATCGGAATCTCGCAGAATGCACTTTATCCCGGCTTGAAGTTCGCGCAACAGTCGTTAGGCGTAGCCAGCAATCCTCTGAATGTCACACTCACCAATAAAGGAACCACGCCGATTACGATTTCCAGCCTGCAAATGGTTGGAGACTTTTCGCAGACCAATAAGTGCAACAACACCATACCCGTCGGCGGAAAGTGCGTGATCTCGGTCAAATTCACTCCCACGCAGACCGACTACCGTTACGGAGCCTTGGTGGTCAACAGTAGCGATCCTGCCAGCCCGCATACGATTCGCGCGTATGGGCCTGCGACCCAGGTTTCGCTCAACCCGACGAGCCTGACCTTTGGGCCTCAAGCGGTGGGCACAACGAGCGCCTCTCAGACCTTCACCGTGGGGAACGTTGGAACGCAGAAGCTAACTTTCGCCAGCATCGCGGCCACGGGAGACTTCGCTCAGACCAACAACTGTCCCAGCCCAATGCTGCCGGGACACACTTGCACAGTGACTGTAACCTTCACACCCACCGCGACTGGAGCACGAACGGGCAATGTTGCCCTCAGCGACAACAATGGCAGCATCACCAGCCCGGAGTATGTGACGTTGACAGGAACAGGGCAGTAGGCGAGGGGAAAGCACGGTCATAGAATTAGCTGCCGTTTCTTGCAACCATTGGGTTGCCCGCTCTTCGTATCTTGGGACTGGCAGCCACTCGCACTGGTTTAGGCGCCCGAGCCACACAGCAGGACGGGCGCGGGGTTGGGCACAACCTTGACGGCGAACGCTGGCAACTGCCAGAGTAATGCTGCGTTAAAGCCAGATTGATCGCGCGCCCTTGTTCCTCGCGACAACGTACTAGCACGTGTCCCGGGTCGCTGAAAACTACGCCTTATACCACTCCAGTCGTGGGTCCCCCTCGCACGCGGAAATAGTCTGCGAAAAAAGACTAGGGAGTTCCGGCGGAGTAGTGTTTTACATTAATCTCCGGCCCAAGTTCGTGAGGTCTGTCCAGCAGACTGTCCTTTTCGTCTCGTAAGTATTTATTAAAGAAAGCGAGTGTTACATCGACGATCAATGAGAGGGAATGGAGCGCTGCAGCTTTCGCCTTGGGGTCGGCGGACGCTTCCAAGAGTGGTACATCCGTAAAGCTGTTGTGATCACTGTTCGGCGTCTTGATCGTGACACGGTAGCCGCCGTCTTGGCAGTGCGTGAGCTGTTTGTCGATAGCGGCGTCGTGCTGAACTATCGATTGATTGAAGTCCTGGCGAGACTCATGAGCGTCGGCAAGTTCCTTATCGGTTGGGGGCGCAACGAAAATCTCCTCAAGCAAGAAGGGCTGGTTTGGCGCGCCTGCTCCCGGATAATTTAAAACTGCTCCCTCGTCCGGTGCGCCATCCTCATTCACGCACGCCCTGATCCGACGATCCAACTGGCAGGCACGTCCAACCGCCCGGCCGCCAATAGAATGACCCACCGCCCCCACGTGCGCCAAGTCTAGTTTGCCGAAAAACACCGAGCCTCGATTCCGATCAAGCATTGTTAGTTGATCGAGGGCAAAACTTATGTCAGCTGCCCAAACACTGTCTCTCTCTTTCTCCCACGTGATCGCTTTCTTCGAAGCTTCCTCTTCAGAAATCTCGGGCGGCTGTGGTCCATAAATGCTCCAGGAGAGCTGCGACAGCGCGACCGTTCTGCCATCGGGAAAAGCAACTACATTCACCTCGTAGGTATGCTGGATTGAAGCTACGACGTACCCGTGGCTAACGAGTTCCTCGATGAAGGCGGTGTAGTGAAATACCGGGCTCCCCAGCCCGTGCGAAAATATTAATACGGGAAATCGAGCGGGATTTTTTGCGGGAGTCGCACCCTCAACTGCGTTCGAGGCGAGTTCGCCGGACAAGATCGCCGGCCATAGTTTCACGTCGGCTCCAGATAGTGCACGATCAGAAAGCATGTTGATCGCTGCCGCGCCTGGCAGGTAAGGAGCAGGTTTACCGGTCTTGCCCCCCTTCTCTGTGGGATACCAAACGTAAATCATCAGTTCCCGCTTCGCGCCCGGGTCCTTCGATAAAACCTCCCTGCGAGACCGATCTGTCCAATCGAACCCGATCCGGCCAACAGCAAACGGGCCCGTAGGGCGTGGCAAGACAGGCACTGGAACTTTGCCTGGTGCCGCGAAAACAGCTGCCCAGAAAAGAAGTGTCCCAACCTCCATACGAAGACAGTTCACCCGCTTGTCCTCTACGTGTCCTTCATATCAAAAGCTCAGTATACGGCGTAGCGGATAGCCTTTCTTAGTTTCAGATGAACGCGAATTCTGAAAGAAATATGCTCCGGATTCTCTTCTCAACTGTTGAAGACAAGGGACACAAAGCGTGACCTTGCTTGATGGTCAACCTCTTCACGATGAGGCGGTCAATGCTCCGTGCGAAAAACATTCGCCCGCTCCCCTGCCGGCAGTGGCAGGTACGAGCGGGCGATCCTAACACCGTCTTCCGAGCTATCGTCTACGGCAGCAGCCCGTACACATCGAGCTCGCCGGCCGTGCCCACGTAAACCCTCCCGTTGGCGACGGTCGGCACGCCGAACTGCACACCCAGGCCGGTGGTCGTTCCCGTGCTGTTGTAAAGCTGAACGCTCAGGTTATCGGCTTCGAACGCGTACAGAACAGTTTGGGCCTGAATCGGAGTCGCTTCCCATACAATCCACACGATGCCGTTCGAGCTTCCATTCGAAGAGATCGCCGGCAAACCGCCCGGATAGGCGAAGACAAAGTTCCCTTCTGAAATTGGATTGGGGGAGAGCTGTCCGTTGTACACCCGATAGGCTTTGGGCACATCGCCGGTGCCAACATAGTAGATCTGGTTCTGCCAGTACGCGCCCTTCGGCCAGATGCCTTTGTCGCCCTTGCCCGTGCCGCCGGCGGCATGTACTACATCGCTCAGAATCTGGTTGTTGTTTGAGCCGTTGTATCCGCCCATGTTGTCGCGGTTCAGCAAATAAACGTCGCCGGTCTTCCCGCCTCCAAACAGCAAGTGCGCAGGACCCGTGGTCTGATCGGGAACGACCGTCACGCCACCGGAACCGAGGTCAAGATCCGCTCCGATGAAGTAATACTGATTGAACGGTGTGAAGGAGTCTACCAGCGACAAGCTGCCGCTCGTGGAGAGCTTCAGGATGCTATCGCTGTAGTTCGAGTTCGCGAAATCACCATCGAAGGTGCCGTTCCCCGTCGCGATATAGATGTTCCCGCTGGCATCCGCTGCCGGTGCCGATCCTGATCCCCAGACTCCACCGGCCCAGCCGTTCGGAGAGGTATTGAAAGCCTGCAACTGCTGTAGAGAAGTCGCATCGTAAGCCAGCAACCACCCGTGGAAATTCGGAGGATCGCAGAACGAAGCGAACGCGATGTAGACCACGCCATTCATTAGCAGCAGGCCGGAACGCTGGTTGGCGATGAGGGGATCCCATACCACATTCCCCTGGCCGTCATAGCCGGTACCATTGCCCGGCACCGACGCTTGAATAACAACAGGGCCGTTTGCCTTGTCCGCACCGGTCGTGATATCGAGTTGGTGCAGCTTTTGTACGAAGTTTGTGTGGCCGCCACTCACTTCTTTCGTCCGTGCGACCAAGTACATCGTCTTGGTGGCCGCGTTGATGACCGGAGTACCCGTGATGCCTACTTCCGGCTTCATGCTGTCACACGTGATGTCGTTACCGCTTGAAGTACCGATCGAAAGAGTGGTCACGCCGTCCGCGGGACTGATAAAGCTCGTTTGCCATAGCGGCGTGCTCGTCAGGTTGTCGGCGTCGAAGGCGTACACACTGTCGTGCTCAGTAGCCACGTAGATCACGTTATGCACGCCCTTCCCAGGAATGTTCACGTTGGGCACGTAGAGCGGCTGCGCGTAAACCTTGCCATCCACCGGGAACGAGAATACCTTCCCAAACTGCGCGCTGTTCACGTTACCTGGAGTCAGAACCGTTTCTTTCAGATTCTGTCCGGTCCGCATGGTGTCATTGTGATAGGTGAACGTGCCCGCGTAGTTGGTTACGTAAGCGAACGAGACGGCCGCTTGAGAGCTGTCCGCGGTGCTGGTGGCTTTAATGGCGTGGCGCCCGGCGGTGCTCGGCGGTTTATAGAGGCCCGCCGTGGAAATGGTTCCAACGCTGGTGTTGCCTCCGAGTACGCCATCAACCGCCCACGTCACCGCGTTGCTGGAGACTCCGTTGATGGTCGCCGAATACTGTTGCGTGAGCTGAGAGGTCAACGTAGAGGCGCGTGGGCTAACGGCAACCGTGCTGGCCGGAACTACACCGACTCCCGACAAAGTCAGCGTCTGGAGATTCGAAGGGTCGGTGTCATTAAATGTCACACGTCCGTTTCGCTTCCCCGCTCCGCTGGGAGCAAAAGTGACCGTTAACGTGCAAGTGTCTCCGACAGCTAAGGACGCGCCGCAAGTGTTCGTCACCGTGTAGTCACCGTCGCTAACGATGCTGAGGAACGTGATCGGCGAACTTCCGTTATTCGTTACCGTGACATTCTTGGCGGCGCTCTTTCGGCCCAGATTGATATTTCCAAAGGTCAATGCGGTAGGCGAGAACGTCAGGCTCGAGACGCCACCTACTCCGCTCAACTGCACTACATGTGGACTGCCCGGGGCACTGTCTGTGATCGTAACGGTACCCTCTCTGGTTCCAGCCGCGGTAGGCTTGAACACGACATCGATGCGACACGCCGTCGCTGGTGTTGGTGACAGAGGGCTCACGCAGCTATTGGTCTGGGTAAAGTCCCCCGTCGCAACAATGCTGTTAACGGTCACCGGAGCTCCGCTGATGTTGGTTACGGTCACGGCCACCGGACCGCTCGCCGTATTCACCAATTGCGTCCCGGCATTCAGGTTCGTGGTGCTGAAGGCGATGGCGTTATTGACGCCGGTACCACGGAGGTTGATGGTTTGCGGGCTCGTGGGCGCACTATCCGTCACGGTTATTGTGCCGGTCTGCAGCATGGCAGATGTCGGCTTAAATCGAATGGAGATCGTGCACGACGCACCAGCCGCGACCGACGCTCCGCAGCTGTTCGTCTGCGAAAATCCTGCGCTGGCAACAATCTTGGTGATGCTGAGAGCTGCGGTACCGTTGTTGGTCAGAGTCACGATCTGGGCAGGACCGATCGTCCCTACAAATTGATCAAAAAAGCCGACGCCCGCAGGATACAGATTTACGGCGCTGGTCGCAGGAGGGTTTACTTGCGCGAGCAGCATGGGCGCCGCGCACAACATCCCCGCCACGGTCAATACGAACGCAGCCACTAGAGTTTTAAATTTAATTTGGTTCGCCTGGATCTTCACACTGATTCCGCCCTGCTTTGTAGTCATAGGCCTCACTGATAGGTTAGTGACTTTGCGATGCAAAACCCGTTCCAGTCAAATTAATCAATGCCGGGCTGTTGAAGTCACTGCTGATCACATCTGTAACTCCCGTTCGCGTCCCTGCGACCGAAGGAGTAAATACCACCGAAACCGTGCAGCTGGCATTCGGAAGTAGCGAAGAAGGACAGTTGCTGCTGGCCGCGAAATCCCCCGTTGCCGTGATCGTTCCCAACACCAGGTTCTGCGAAGGAGAGGGATTCTTGATCGTCGAGGTTTGTGGCGCGCTGGTGGTCCCGACAGCCTGGCTCGCAAAGGTGAGCTTTGTGGGAGCCAGAGAGATCGATTGGCCCGCTCCCTGCAGCACCGACACATACGGACTGTAGGCGTCGTTCGAGTTGATGAATAGTGCCCCGTAGCGGTTCCCCGATTGAGTGGGAGTGAACTTAGCCGTAATCTGGCATGAGGCTCCCGCGGCCAACGTGGTCTTGCATGTCGTCGTACGTGTGAAGTCCCCTTTCATTTTGATGCTGGAAAGAGTCAGCGTCGTGGAACCTGAATTCGTCATCGTGTAGGTCTGCGACGAGGATGTCCCCGTTACGATTCGCGGGAATTGTTGCGCCGGGGTCAGAAAGATCGACGTCCCTGTTCCGGTGAGTTGCGTTACCTGCGGACTGCTCGGATCGCTGTCACTGACCGAGATCGTTCCGGTCCGTGTGCCGGCCGCCGTCGCCGCGAAGTTCACCGTGATCATGCAGCTGGCGCCCTTCGCCAGCGTAGTGGGACAGTTGTTCGTTTGCGAAAAGTCTCCACTCGCGGTGATCCCCTTCATCGTCATCGTTGCACCACTGCGATTGATGAAGTTGAGTTTCGTCGTCGTCACCTTGCCCAGAACGCCAATTCCAACGTTGCTCGTCGAGTTGATAAACGGGCAGGTGTGTGTCTGCAGAATGACCGGACCGCGCGCCGTTTGTGTGAAATCAAAGCTGTCGGTCATGTCGTTGGCACCGGCGTCACGCTCGGTGAGCGGGCTCAAACCATAACGCTCCTCAATGAACTTCAACACTGACGAAAATTCATACTTTGTGTGCGAGATGAAGTTCTTCTTGGCATATGGTGAAATGATCAACAGCGGAACCCTCGGGCCCAGGCCGAATTTGTCCAAGGTTGGGGGCGGAACGTGGTCGTAGAAGCCACCGAAATCGTCCCACGTAAGAAATACGGCACTGCTGCTCCAATCCGCTCCCTGCATCAGCGCGTTCATCTGGTTGACTGTCCAGTTTTCTCCAGTGCAAGAGCCGCTGGGCGGATGCTCGTTCGTGGTCGCACGCGTTACAAGCCAGCTTACCGCTGGAAGGGTGCCATTCTGGGCGTCGGTCACGAATTGCGTGTCGCTCACCACATTCGTGGTCCACAGCGATCCGAAACGAATATGGCTGATCCCATCGAGCGGAGAGTACACGTACGCCGGATCGCTCTGTGGCGGAGCATAGAACTTCCAGGAAACTCCTGCAGCCTGCAGTTCATCGGCGATCGTTTGAAAATCAAAGCACGGGAATGGCGCCGAGACCGTATCGTCCGTATCCCACACCTGCACTGATGCGGTGGGATTGGCGTCGCAGCCCCAGGAGTTCACCGTGGTTTTCGGGATCGTAAAGGCGCCGCCTGCTTGCGCTCCCACCATGTACAGGTGATTGGCCCAGCTGGCACCTTTCATCGACGAATACATCTTGTCGGCGAGAACAAAATTCTGCGCGTACGCAAAGTAGTTCGGAATGTCCTGCTGAGTCAGTTGGCTCAGACCCAGCATATCGCCATTCAAGCTGGCTCCCGGGATCAGATCGAATTGATCCATCAATCCCTTATCGGTTCCAGCGATGGCGTCGTACCAGCCGTGTCCTGAAATATCTCGGGGCGTCTGATCCGGGGTATGCCCCAACGGAATGGTTTGCCCGGTCGAAATCGTGGTTGTCGTCGCTCCGTCCGCCCCGGGGTAAGTCCCGAAATAATTGTCAAAGGTCCGGTTCTCTTTAATGATGAAAATAATGTGCTGAATCTTGGTCAGATCGACCGGTGGCGGGGCCGATGCCTGGGGAGCGTTCTCACCGGTTTGAGCAAAAGACGCCCCAGTGGAAAACAGCAGGCAAACAGACAGAGACAGAGCACAAGACTTGCGCAGGAGTTCGGCGCCATGCTGAACGCAGCTATGCAGAGACAAGAAGAACCTCCGGAGATTCCAAACCGGGTACTCTGGGAGCACCCTGCGGAAGACCACTTAGTGGGGGATATCAAAAGCGGGGAGAATTGCTATCCTCGCGACGTTCGTCCATTCTGTCGAGGACCCATAACTGTGTCAAGATGAAAGATTTTGCAAGGGTATGCGGCGGCCAGCCCGCAAAGTACTGAGTCTGAACCTGTTGAGGGCTGTCGCCCCCAGCCCTCAGGTCCAAGCTGCGGGGGGCTCAACAGGAACCCTTGCTGGCGCAAAACCACGATGGAGTATAGGGTGAAGTCGAGAAAAATTTCATCATCAGGTTCACGACTTTCGGCACCCCGGAAGCCGTATTCGGATGCGTTCCGTCGGACTGGAAATCATCTTCCCCATTACACGGAGAGCCGCTCTGCCCGTTGCACCAGATCAGCTGGTCGGAGCGCGGCGTCGTCCCGTAAGCCCACAGGTAAGGACCCCATGCGGTCCAGGCAGCGGGGCCATTGTTATAGTTCAAATCTCCGGCCACAGGATCCGGCGGCGTGCTGTTTCGAATCTGATCGATCTGGGCTTGGATCAGCCATTTTGCCGAGAAGCCGTACTCGTATGCATAAGGTTCAGGATTCAGAGGAGCTGAAGCATATCCGGCATAGATTCGAGTCGAAAGAAAAATCTGCTGCAGGTTCGGATACCGTGCCTTCGCCGCCCGAATCGTTTCTCCTAACTGCTGTTCGTAGTTACACGCTTCGATCGTGCCCACTTCGCTAGCACAGTTATCGGTAAACGGCTGCAACGAGGCGAACCCATGCAAGGCCGGTGAGGGATTCGCATTCTTAATCCACAGCACCTGCACTTGTTTTTCGGTCAAGCACGGAGTGGCTGGAGGACCGCCACACCCTGCGGGGGCTGATGGGGCACCAGTCGCCGTCGCCAGCACTGTATCTCTTACTCGATCATATTGATTCTCTGCCGGGACGCCACTGGTGTATTCCGGGCAATTTGGCAGTCCCGTCGCCACGGTCCACGGGCACGCGGTTACGCTTCCGTAGGCTCCGTCCAAAACAGCTAGAGTCGAATGGTTAACACTCTGACTCGAGGCCGTAGCGTTTACGAATGCACTGAACTCAAGCGTCGCGTTCGACATGCCAATGCCTAGGAACACAATGGCACCACTAGAACTGAGGTTTCCGTTCTGATCACGAGGCTTGATCGCAGTAGCTGCCGTCTTTCCATCGTTGTCGTGCTGCGCAGGTACCGTATCGCTGCTGTTCTCGTACAGCCCACCCTCGAAGCCCAAATAATCCTGTGCAGAGGTCATGTCCATCAGCGGGACAAGAGCAGCATTGCTCGCCACGGTAAGCGTGGTTTGCCCTGTGAAGTTCGTACCACCGACTGTGGCACTCGCTGAGATCGTCGTAGTCCCAGGCGCAACGCCCGCCACCATTCCCGGGTGGGAACCGCCTGAAGTTTCCACCGTGGCTACAGCCGTACTCGACGATTTCCACGCGGCGGAACTGGTCACCTTCTGGTTCGAGCCGTCACTATATTCAATTACGGCCACAATCTGGAGTTTGGCTCCTGGAGCGATCGAGGGGTTAATTACGCTGAGTGCCAGTCCGGTAGCAGTACCGCCGCTCACCGTTAAAGTAGTATCGGAGACGATGTTGCCTAGGGCGGCCATAATGTCCGCGGGCCCACCGGCTACTCCAGTGACAAAGCCGGCGTTGCTCCCAGTTTTTTGAATACTCGCAACGGAAGCATTCGACGTAGACCAAGCCACCGAAGTAGTGACATCGCCGGTAGAGGCATCACTGTAAGTTGCCGTAGCCGTGAACTGCTGAGTTCCACCAACCGGAATCGTAACGTTTGTAGGGTTGATCGCCAAAGCAGTCACAGTCTTGTTCACAGGTGGAACAACCTGCGAATTGGGGCTGCTTCCGCCGCAGCTCAAGCTAGTCGCGATGGCGGCGAACAGGCACCCCATCCCCAAAATCGGCTTGCGCCGGACAACTCCCAAGACCTTGATAACGAACATCTTATACCTCGTGGCGATATTTTAGCCGTACCCACGCGTTCGGGTCGATACGGGGACTAATGGCGCACAGCAGCCCAAGGCAAAGCACCGCCTTATCGGGTTAGTTGCTTCTATAACCCGGAATGTCCATCGGAGTTGCGGAAATTTGGAAATCTCTAGTGCGCCAGAAACCACGGGGCGGTGGTGACGTCCGACTTCAAAAAGTTGAGCAGGATGTTGGTTTCCTTTTCGCGCCCCTGCGGGTTGGTGGGATGAACGCCGTCATGGTTCACGTCTTCGCAGGTCCACGTCAATCCATCGCTTCTAGCCAGCAGTCCATTTGCCCAGTCGTATGGTCCCCACGACATCCAGGGCGCCATGACCGCACCTTTGCTGGAATCGTAGTTGAGCGTGGGATCACCGTCGATTTGATCCTCGACCGCCCACTTCACCGCAAAACCCGATTCATAGGCGAATGGCTCCGGATACGAGGGATGGGCCAGTCCATTGGCGTATCCGTCGTAAAACTTGCTCGTGAAGTAAACCAACTTCAAGTTGGGAAAAATTGTATGCAGGTTCTGCGCAATCTCTTTGTATTCTCCGTGTAAGTGCGACATATCCTTCGGGAAAACTCCTGCAGGGTAGCCGTCCACCGCTACCACCCACGCCGCCACCACCTGATACTTCGTCAAGCCGACCTGTGGCAAGTAAAACTGCGTAATGGCATTCCAAACCCCGTTGTTTACGTCGGCGAATCGCACCGCGCCCGCGTCCGGCTGTGCTCCCCGCGCGATCACCAGTTGACGATTTCTTAACGGCTCAGCATTACCGTCAACGGTGAACTGGTCCCATGTATGCGCAGTCGACGACATTCCGATGGAAAGCAAGCCGTAGAGTCCATTGGGATCGGGATTTCCTGCGGCATCAAGGGGCCCGATCGATTGCGCGATCGCGATTCCTGCCGCCTCGTGCGATGTTGGCCTCACATTACTCCCGTCCGGGTAGAGGCCGCCTTCACTACCCAGATAAGTACCCGTGGCAAGGTCAGTCAGGGGAACGATGGGCGTTGAAGTATTCGCGACATCCCAGAAGAGATTATTGCAATTCGAGCCCGTCGGAACGCCTACCGCAATGGTCATCGTGGCTGTCGTCGTGGCCGACGCGGCGTCACTGACCTGCACATTGAAATTGCGCGTGCTGACCTTCACCGTCGAAGAGATGGTGCCGGTCACGGTTCCATCCGAATTGAGCGTCAACCCCTTCGGCAAAGAGGACCCTGGTGAGAGGCGCCATTTGTAAGGGGGCGTACCTCCAACCGCCGAAAAGGCAAACAAGTAGGGCGATCCAGCGGGCACCTTTGGCAGAACAGGGAAAGAACTGACCGCGAGTGACTGTGCGGGTGTGGTCGTGCCAGAGAGGTCGACGGCATTCGCTGGCAGCACGTCATAGGAAATCGTGAGCAAACTGGTCTGCGTCCCGGGAACTGTGCCCGCCTCGGAGACCTGCAGAGAGAAAGAGTTGCCTGGGCTGAGTGTTGTCGGCAATACAGAACCTGACGCGGAAAACGGCGCATCAATGGCGACCGCCAGCACGGTCAGCGGGTCGGTGCCAGTATTTGTCACCGTGACGGTTTGCGGAGCGCTGGTCACACCCACGGGCTGAGTAAAGGAAAGCGACGAAGTATTGACACTGACGGCAGCAGCGGTGCGTACTGCGGAGCCGAAAAGAGGAATCGAGATAGGATCGAGACCGTCAATATTGATGATCAGGTGACCGGAGAAAGTGCCTGCCGAAGTTGGCACGAAATTGATGCCGTAGCGTGCGGGTTGCGTTGGCACTAGCGTGTACGGCGCCCAACCTGTCACCAATTGAAATGCCGGCGAATCAATGCTGATGCTCTGGATCGTAAACGTCGTCTTTCCGGTGTTGGTGAGCACAAAATTGACGTTGTGGCTCGGCATGCCGACCGTACCCTCGAACTGGGCCGACGATGGTTTTAGAGTGTAGGAAACCTGCCCACTGGCCTGTGCGGCAAGAATGCTTAAGCTGATGGCTGCAACTATGGGGATGACCCGGCCCATGAAAAACTCCCGAGGTATTTGAGGTCTGCGCCACGACCGGATCGAACTCCCGTCGACAGGCTCACACGAAAAGGCCTGACCGACTGGTAGAAAGTTCAAAACCAAGGCGCCTTGGGGGAAGGCAGTTGAGATCCTAGCGTTGACCGAACATAACTTCAAGAAGATAGTTCAACAAAGACACATCAAGTTTTTCGATCATGCAATTTTCTTCACACCCGCCCAGTCAGCGGTGCCGGGCTTCGCAAGGTTATTTCCTGAACCACGTCGTATACGGAGAATGCAGGAAAAACTCCAGAAGCATCCCCGCCACTTTTTCCCGCCCTTTCGGATTCGGATGAGTTCCGTCTGGCATGTACTCCGAAGGATCCCAAGTCAAACCATCGGAACGCCGCACCGTACCGTCGGCCCAGAAATACGGTCCCCATGCAATCCATGGTGCCGCCCCCTTCTTGTAGTCGAGATCACCCGCGACAGGATCCACGGTACCTCGCCGGATTTCATCCACCTGCGCCTGGATCGCCCACTTCACCGAAAACCCATATTCATACGCATAAGGCTCAGGATTCAGCGGGACCCGCGCGTACCCCGCATAAATCCGGCTTGAAATGAACAGAAGCTTCAAATTTGGATAACGCGCACGAAGTGCTCGAGCCGTATCTCCGATATAGCGCTCGTATTCGTATGCCTCCGCATCCTTCGCGGGCAGCGATACTGATGGTTGCCGTTCCGCATTCTTCATCCACACTACTTCCACCTGGTCCTCACTCAGGCCGGCCGGCTTCAACATTTCGTCGCGAATGCGGTCGTATTGATTCGGCAAGTAGCGTGGCATCCTGCAACCATGCTGCTGGGGCGTTTCTTTCGCGCTCGCCCATGCACATGCTGTCATCGAACCTTGTGCGCCTTTGATCACCGCCATGGAACTATGGTTCACATGGCTGTCCCCGGATTCCATCTCTTCAAACGAGGAAAACTCCATCGCAGCATTGCTCATGCCGATCCCGAGCAGCACGAACTTCCCGCGAATCGGCTTTACCTGCTCGGCCAGCGCCAGGCCGTCGGCCCGGTGATCCGCTGGAATGTCATTGCTTCCGTTTTCGTACAGTCCTCCGGAAAAACCCTTGTACGTATCCTTTCCAAGGTCATTTAAGGGCTTAGCTACAAATGACTGCGCCCACAGGCCACTTGCAAGGAAGAAACTCGCCATCGAGAGAGGAATGATTCTTAAGGAACTGCACATATTAATTTTCGCTTCGAACGACAGTCTGACAGCAACTCTCGCGGAAGCGCAAGGGCGCATCGAATGAGAGGCGGACGCTGGCGCGACACGCGGGGTTCGACCCTAGCAGGAGTGCTTCAAGAATGGTTATTTATTCTCGAGCAAGATTGGCCTATACCCAATCGGAACCGTGGTGCCGCTGATGGCGTGAACCTTGCCCGCCAAGTCTCGATAGTGAACGTAATTGACGGAATTGGGAACGGCGAATTTTGAAGTCGTACACGCGCCATTGTTGCAACTCTGCGCCGTATCCCAGACAGCCAGCGCCTCATAGCCTCCGGACCTGATCAAGCCGCATGTCCATACCGTGCCGGTCGCTGAGCAGATTGAGCTCATGGCCGCGCCAACCATCCAATTTTGCAATTGCTCGTAAGCAATCGCCGAACCGCATGTATAGCCAACGCCGCTAGGATCGGGGATCGAACATCCCACGATGCTGGTGGCGCTCCACATGGTTCCCGATGCATCCCAGCTATACCAGTAGACCCGGTTGACCCCGGCGCTCCAGTGCAGGAGCAAGGTGCTGGCTACGAAGCCTTGCCTTTCGTCAGGATCCGGAAAGGTGACATTCTCGCCCCAACTGAACTCACTGTCGAACAGCGGTTTGCTGGTTTGCTGGTACGTGGCCAGCGAACCTGTTTTCAGAGTGTTCACGACATCGAGAACCCTGTCCGCCTCCGTGCCGTTGTAGGCGTGAAACGCAATAACATCGACGAAGTTTCCGCCACCTAGCGACATGAAATCCGTCATGAACTTGTCGATCGCCATGGCGCCCTGGGTAGGAGCCGGCGTCACGATTAGCGCGTTAGGATCGATTCCCTGCCTGGTGCAGCCCGGTCCGGTTCCTTTGATGATGCAAGCTGCGTCCTGCGTCATTCGGACGAGCTGCGCTATCGTTCCGCGGAAGAAGGAAGTCGAATTCGGCTCATTCCAGATTTCGTAATACTTGATGTGCGCTGTGCTGCTGTTCACGCTATGAGTCGCGATCGCGGCGACCCAGTTCTTCCAGTATTGATTGGTGCCCGTGCCGTCAGCCTGCAAGTCGGCCGGCCAATAACATTGGCCAGGTCCCCCTCCCCATGTTTCCCCGGCGTACGCACAGTCCGGAGTCTGGGTGCACGGAGAAACCGTCGTGGGGCCGCACTGTGCCCATACCGGCGTACGGGCGAGATCGTAGAGCACGTCAACATCGTGCGTCTGCGCGTCTGCCAGTCGCTGATCCAGCACCGACCAGTCATAAACTCCGTTCGCGGTGCTAACGAGAGCCCAGCTGACACCCGCATCCCAAAGTCTTTTACCTGCAAACGGCGCGCTGGGCCAGGGAGTGTTGGGTCGGTTCACGTGCAGGTTGAAGAAATTCGCGGGAATTGCACCATCCAGGGCGGCAGCATCAACGCTCAAAGTGAATGACTGCGTCGCGGTTTGCGCCGGTGAAGTTGAATCCGTCACCATCGCCGTGAAAGTAAATTGACCAAGCGTATTTGTTGTGCCCGATATCGATCCCGCAGTGCTCAGTTGGAACCCAGTCGGCAGGCCTCCGGACGATACGCTCCATTGATACGGAGGCGTTCCGCCTATTGCTGTGAGATCGGTGTTGTAAGGCGTTCCGGTAACCGCATCAGGAATGGAGACGGTATCAATCGTGATAGCCCCAACCGGGGTAACGACTACTGTAGCGGTTGCCGATTGACTCGAATCCGCTACGCTCGTCGCCGTTACGGTCGTATTCGTATTTGCCTTTACAGCCGGCGCGGTATAGAGACCTGTACTGTCGATGGTCCCCGCCGATGCCGACCACGTGACTGATGTGTTGGTGCTGTTGGCGACGGCTGCACTGAACTGTACCGTGCCCGACGAGACGACGGTGGAAGTGGTTGGGCTGATGGAAACGGAGACGAAAACGTTCGAACCCGGCTTTCCGGCGCTCACTCCGGCGCACGCCAGGGAGAAAATTGTCAGGCAGACGAGAGCCAATACTTCCACGACCGCTGCTTTGTTCCCCGTACAGTCGCATTTGCGACGCGCTCTCCTACGAGGAAAATAGTTGGCTGCCATCGAATCTTTCCCCAGCCTTCACCCTGCAAAGAAATGCAACTTCACTGTAAGCAGGGCCTAAGCGAGAGAACAGGTAACAGACGGTCAGCACATTTCGGGCTAAAAGTGCACGCGATTGGGCATCGTACTTCTCATTGGACTACTACTTTAGTCATGGAGTGAATCAGGCCAGGAAGACTGCGAACAGGCCATCAAAAACTGAGGGGACTGGGCACCGGCAATCTCCAGCAACATCCGCAAAATAGGCGCTGAAATAGCAGCTAAGTCCTGTTGTTGCAGAATCTTTCATCTTGACAAAATCTGCGCTGGAAGCAAGGATTTTAGTATTGCCTGGTGGAATTCCCCCGCCCGCGCCAGTGGCGATTCCTAGACCCTGAATACGACATGAGGTTGCGACCCTTGGTGAGTTTCTATGTGCGAAAACTATCCTCATTCATCTTGTTGGCAATCCTGCTCTTTCAATGCCTAGGCCTGGCGGCCCAAACTCCTCGCCCAGATCCCCAGTCCAAGCCCGGGTCCATTCCTGGTGACATCAACAACATCCAGCATATTGTCTTCATCATCAAAGAGAACCGCACGTTCGATCAGTATTTCGGAACTTATCCCGGGGCAAATGGCGCAACCTCCGCCGTCATGTCCACCGGTGAAACGGTTCACCTCGTTCATGCTCCCGATCCGCCTCCGCGCGACATCAGTCATGGCTGGTTTGATGCCGTTCAAGGGGTCGACGGCGGCAAGATGGATCTCTTCGATATCATCTCCGGCTCAAATTTGAACGGAGACATGTTGGGCCTTTCGCAACTTTCACAATCGGACATGCCCAATTACTTCAACTACGCGAAGCACTTCGTGCTCGCGGACAACATGTTTTCTTCGATTCAAGGCGCGAGTTTCGTAAACCACCTGTACACGGTCGGTGCCCAATCGAGCAACATCTTCACCCAGCCGAGCCCTTCACAAACCAACGGTGGCAGCTGCGATTCGGTTCCGGGGACGTTCACTTACGTCTGGAACGACGATAATACCGTCACGCAAACCTTCCCTTGTGTGGACTTCACGACGCTGGCAGACGAACTGCAGAGTGCCGGAGTGAGTTGGAAATTCTATGCCTCGTTGCTGGGTCAGCCGGGGTATCCGTTCACCACGTTAGCGGCCATCAGCCACATCCGCTTCGGCTCGCTCTGGAACAATGTGGTCGATCACAAACTCTTCAACCAAGACGCGCAAAGCGGAAACCTGCCTGCTGTCTCCTGGCTCATTCCTACCGCCGGCAACGATGAGCATCCCCCTTCCGGTACCTGTCCCGGAGAAAATTGGACGGTCGCTGCTCTGAACGCCATTATGAGCGGACCAGACTGGAATACCACCGCCGTCTTCATCATGTGGGACGACTTCGGCGGATTCTACGATCACGTTAGTCCACCGGTGGTCGACAAATTTGGACTCGGTCCGCGCGTACCGTTGTTGATCATTTCGCCGTACGCCATTGCCGGCAAGATCTCGCACACGCAGTACGAGCCCTCCTCGATCTTGAAGTTTATCGAGGAGCGCTTCGGTCTTCCGCCCTTGCAGGCCCGCGATGCTAACGCCAACAGCACCACTGACAGTTTCAACTTTACTCAAGCCCCCCTTCCGCCAGACATCCTCACGCAGCGGGTCTGCCCCTTCATCTCCCCGAATTTCAGCATGGGCCGGCAGTCAGTCGGAATCGCTGGGCCCAGCACACCAATCTCCTTCGTCAATCAATCGACACAGTCGTTGACGATTTCCAACATTGCTACCACGGGCGACTTCTCGCAAACAAACAATTGCCCTACCACCCTGGCGAAGGGAAAAAGTTGCAACATCAACGTCAGTTTCAATCCTACTGTCACAGGATCTCGCACCGGCTCGGTTGTGATCACCGATAGCGATTCCAGCAGTCCGCAAACTTCGAAGCTCACCGGGATGGGGACATCGCTTGCTCTCACGACTCCGGGAAATTTCGGCACGATCGTCTACGGTGCAAAATCCACCAAGACGGTCACTTTATCGAACACAAGCAATTCCTCGGTGAACATCTCCGGCATCCGCACCAAGGGCCCATTCTCCCAAACCAATTCGTGCGGTTCTTCAATCGCGGCAAAAAGCAGCTGTCAGGTCACCATCCAGTTCGCTCCCAATGCATCGGGCCTGCTCGCGGGATCCTTGATGGTGAATGCCAACGATCCTGCCAGCCCGCTCGTGAGTTACCTGCGTGGCACTGGCCAGGCAATTAAGCTTGCGCCGACTACCTTGACGTTCCCTGCTCAAGCTGTGGGCACGACCAGCAGTCCAATGACGGTAAAAGTCAGCAATCCTTCGACCGTCTCCGACTTGACGATGGGCCCGATCACCGCCGCGGGCGACTTCGCAGCGAGCAACAACTGCCCGCAAACACTGGTTCCAGGCGCTTCCTGCACGGTCAGCGTCACGTTCACTCCTTCACAGACGGGAACGCGCACGGGAACCGGTAGCGTGGTGAATAGTGATTTCAGAAGTCCGCAAACGATTCGGCTCCAGGGTACCGGCAACTAAACGTGCCTGTTAAGCGGGCGTGTCCGATCACGATTGAAGGCACAAAGCGGCTGAATGCTTCGTGCAGCCTCCCTCAAGTGCGGCATACATCCTCCCCCGGTCAGCGTTCTGTCATGTTTCTTCATGCAAGGGAGTCACTAACGAATGAGTATCGCGCTATGCGAGTGTCGTTGGACGAAAATCATGGTGATGGGGCTGGTGCTAGTCATGACTGGCACGATTTCGTCCGCTCAAACCTTTACCGTTTCTCCTACCTCCCTTTCCTTCACCGGCGCGCCGGTTGGCATGCTAAGCCTCGCCAAGACGGTGACCATCTACAACACAGGCACCACAAATCTGACGGTCAACAGCTACAGCCTGTCGCCAGAGTTCGTTCTGATCTATGGCTGGGCGCCCTATGTGATCGGACCCGGCAAGCAGTTCGCCTTTGGCATTAAGTTCGCTCCAGATGCCGCAGGATCCTTTTCTGGTCAATTCACCGTCAATCTCTCGGGAACTGATGTAGTCATTCCTATAACGGGTAAGGGTCTCAGCACTCGCGCGGTTTCCACGGTGACTCCTTCAGCAATATCTTTCGGCCCGGTGCCGGTCGGAACCACCGGCACCCCGCAGGTTCTGACGATCAAGAACGCTGGAGCGACTAGCATGAAAGTTCTGGCGGTGACCGCGGACCCTCCATTCAATGTGGCTGGGCCCGCTTACCCAGCGCTGGTGAAGGCAGGACAAAGCCTGAACGTACAGGTGACGTTCACCGGAACGACTGCCCAAGACTTCTCCGACGTCTTGACGATCCTCTATGACGTTGTACCCCAAACGGGTATTTCTCTGCACGCCACCGGGACGCCGCAGACATCCTTAACCGTGAATGTTTTTTCGCCGTTGCCCACGGCAACCGTTTCCTCGGCATATTTAGCGCCCCTCGGCGCTACAGGAGGCACCCCTCCTTACACTTGGAGTGTTGCACCGGACTCATTCCTGCCGAACGGTTTGGCTCTGTCTAGTTCCGGCACCATCACCGGAACGTTGGATCCAGCCGTAACTGTTGGAAGTTATTCCTTCAACGTGCAGGTTACCGACTCGACGGGAGCGACCGCATCAACCAGCTCGCCGCTTGTGCTGGCCGTTGCTCCACTAACCGGCTCCAACTGCAACGATATCTATTTCAATGTCCGCAACACCCAATCGCCCATGGTGCCGCTCACGGACTTGGGCACTCTCACCTATCAAGGTTATGAAGGTGGCCTCTACCCTGACGGAACCAATTTCCGCCCCGTCGATCATGACCTTGCTGGAAGCCTAATTGCGCAATCGATACAACCGCTGGACGCCGATGGCGATCCCGATCCGAACGGTAAGATCGGGCTGCTTTCCATTGGGATGTCAGCAACCTTCGACACCTTCGTAAGGTTCATGTCCGACTTCTATTCCGATCCCGATCGAAACCCGCACCTGGTTCTGGTACCGGGCGCACAGCCTCGCGCGGAGGCCGCACTGTTTGCCGATCCTAGTAACGGAGCCTGGAACGCAATATCCCAGAGCTTTCTGCCTCAGTCGGGGATCACGGCCAACCAGGTGGTCGCGGCTTGGGTGGATGATGTGGACTCACGCAGCACAGGAACATTTCCCAGCGACATCGCAACCCTGCAGCCAGAATTCGAATCCATCGCCCAGAACTTGCACAGCAAGTTTCCCAACTTGCAACTGTTGTACTTTGGGAGCCGCATTTATGCTGGCTATTCGAATTTCATGAAGAAACTACCGCAAGATCCGGAGCCCTACGCTTACGAGTCAGGATTTGCCGTCAAATGGACCATCGAAGACCAGATCAACGGCAACCCCAATCTGAATTATGATCCCACCAAAGGACTCGTCATGGCGCCGTGGATGTCGTGGGGCGCCTACACCTGGGCCAATGGTCTGATTCCCCGCGCCGATGGCCTGGTTTGGACTTGCCAAGATCTGATGCCTGATGGTACCCATGTCAACGACCCGAATGGCAGACAGAAAGAAGCGAATCTGATGATGCAGTTTTTTAAGAGCGACAGCACAACCGTTCCCTGGTTTCTCTCGACGGAGGCGCGTAAGCGGTGACCGAAAAGCCTAGGTAATATCTGTGCTGGTCACGGTATCCGGAAGGAAAGCGAAACGCGGCTGCGAAGCGGTCCGCAATTAGTAAGGGTAGTAGGTAATGGCAATTCCATCACCATTAACACTAAGGATCCTCATGATTCGTTTTGTACTCCCCCGGATATTCACGGGCCAAGGTGTTTCAGACGGCAAAGCCCACCCTCTTACATACCGAGACTTCCTTGCGTTCGCCTCGGCAATTCTTTGCCTGGC
>Ga0207693_10000788_pt1 | contig 28413 bp, 19 predicted proteins | sample LARL81metaG_FD_184347 | JGI IMG/M metagenome (GOLD analysis project Ga0207693, IMG submission 184347) | Corn, switchgrass and miscanthus rhizosphere microbial communities from Kellogg Biological Station, Michigan, USA - LAR L8-1 metaG... | ecosystem: Host-associated > Plants > Roots >... | reverse complement strand
AAAGACTGTTTCGAACTCCAGCCCCTTGGCGGAATGCAGCGTCATGATTGACACCGCCTCGCCGCCTTCGCCCTTCTCCGTGTCCATTACCAGCGAAATGTGCTCGAGGAAGCCCGCGAGGTTCTCGAACTCCTCCATGGAGCGGACAAGCTCTTTCAGGTTCTCCAGGCGACCAGCGGCATCTGCGTTGCGGTCCTTCTGCCACATGTCCGTATAGCCGGACTCATCGAGCACAATCTGCGCGAGCTCGGTATGGGGCAGCGCATCCTGCTGCGCGCGCCAGCGCTCGAACGCGGCAAGGACGTCGCGCAGCGCCCCGCGAGGCTTTGGCTTGAGCTCATCGGTCTTGATCACCGCAGCGGCGGCGGTCGTGAGCGCGATGCGCCGCTTGCGCGCGTGATCGTGCAGGACCTGCACCGTGGCGTCGCCGAGGCCGCGCCTCGGCACGTTGATGATGCGTTCAAAGGCGAGATCGTCGCTGGGCGAGTGGATGACGCGGAAATAGGCCAGCGCGTCGCGGATCTCCTGGCGCTCGTAGAAGCGCGGTCCGCCAATGACCCGATAGGGCAGACCGAGGGTGACAAAGCGATCCTCGAACTCGCGCATCTGAAAGGAGGCGCGCACGAGGATCGCCATCTCGTCGAGAGAATGTGGCTGGCCGCTGCCGTCGTCGCGCTGCAGCTGCTCGATCTCCTCGCCCACGCCGCGCGCCTCCTCCTCCGAATCCCAGCAGGAGGTCACCTGCACCTTATTCCCCGGCTCGTCCTCGGTGCGCAGCGTCTTGCCGAGCCGGCCCTTGTTATGGGCGATGAGATGCGAGGCGGCGGAGAGAATGTGTGCGGTCGAACGGTAATTGCGTTCGAGGCGAATGACCTTGGCGCCGGGAAAGTCGTGCTCGAACCGCAGGATGTTGTCCACCTCCGCGCCGCGCCAGCCGTAGATCGACTGATCGTCGTCCCCCACGCAGCAGATGTTTTTCAGGATCCGCGCGGGTGCTTGCGCAGCAGCAGACTCGGTCTGCTCCCTCTCCCTCCCCGGACTTGATCCCGGGATTGGGGGGAGAGGAGTGGGATGAGGGGCACTTGCGGCGTCCGCATCGTGAGGTGAGAGCGCCTCACCCGAGCTTGCTGCGCCGCTTGTGCTCTGGCCGAGAAGCCGCAGCCAGAGATACTGCGCGACGTTGGTGTCCTGATACTCGTCGACGAGGATGTAGCGAAACCGTACCTGATACTGCCGCAGCATCTCGGGGTGCTCGCGGAACAGCCGGATGCAATGGAGCAGGAGGTCGCCGAAATCGGCGGCGTTGAGCACCTTGAGGCGGTCCTGATATGCGGCATAGAGCTTTTTACCCTTCCCCCCAGCGAAGCTCGCGGACTCGCCCGCGGGCACCTGATCGGGCAGGAGGCCTCGGTTCTTCCAATTGTCGATCACGTCGGCGAGCACGCGCGCGGGCCAGCGCTTCTCGTCGATGTTCTCGGCGGCGAGCTGCTGTTTGAGGAGCCGCAGCTGATCGTCCGTATCCAGGATGGTGAAATCGGGCCTGAGCCCGACCAGCTCAGCGTGCCGGCGCAGGATCTTCGCGCCTATGGAATGGAAGGTGCCGAGCCAGGGCATGCCTTCCACCACTTGTCCGACCATGGCGCCGACCCGCGCTTTCATCTCGCGGGCGGCCTTGTTGGTGAAGGTGACGGCCAGGATATCGCCGGGGCGTGCGCGGCCGGTCGCGAGGATGTGGGCGATGCGCGTCGTGAGGACGCGCGTTTTCCCGGTCCCCGCGCCTGCCAGCACCAGCACCGGCCCTTCGAGCGTTTCGACCGCGAGGCGCTGCTCCGGATTTAGGTTGGCCAGATATGGCGCCCCCGTGGCCGCGCGGGCGCGCGCAGCAATCCCGCCGGCCTTGGGCAGGTAAGCTTCGCTGGCAAGATTGGCGGGCTCGGACATGCTCATTCCGTGATGGGCGGCCTTGCTGGCACGCGGACGTGTGGTCGCGAATCTCAGGCTAAAGATGGCACTCCGCGCCGACGATGGCGAGAGCGCGTGCGTGGCACGGCCCCAGGGGTCCCCACGAGCTAAGTTGATGTTGGCCCTTTATGAGCGTGCTAGCTTCCGCTCTTCGGCGGCATGGAGACGCGCCGCCCCGCGGCTTCCGGCCGCGGCAGCTGCCTATGCGTGGCTTTCATGCGTGCCAGCGCCCTTTCAATGGCATCGGGGAACGGCGAGGTGCGCCGCGCATCCATGTCCACGTGCAGGGACAGGTTTTCAGAAGTAGCCGAGACCCAGGTCTCTTCGGCGTGAAACAGCTGCTCGAAGAAATGCATGCGCTTGCTGTCGTAGTCGAGCAGCTGGAACGTGACCCGTACCGGATGCTCGGCGTGGAGCTCGCGAAGATAGCGTACGTGCACTTCTACGGTGTAGCAGGAATGCCTGCGCTCTTTGACGTAGGCTAGCCCGCAGCCGAGCAGCTCGAACACCTCGTCCACCGCGCGGTCGAACAGCACGTTGTAATAGGCCATGTTGAGGTGGCCGTTGTAATCGATCCAGGCGGGCTCGACCCGCATCACCGAGGAGACGAACGGGGCAAAGAACAGCGGTTCGAGAAGGGGCCGATCGAGCATCCCGGTATCTACGCTGCCCCGCGTTCCCCCGTCCACTTGAACTGCGCCGGAGGCCCGCACGCCTACTTGCGAGGGCGCCGCCGTGCGCCCATTTCGGTGGGCGGGGGCGCGCAACGCAGAAATGATCCCTCACACGGTAAACCTGAGCTGGCTGCCGCCCGTCTTTGCGCAAGCCTCGGAGCGGCTGGCCAGCACGTTCGGCGAATTCGCCGGAGGGGCCACGGTGTGGCTCGCCGTGACGGGGCTCAGTCGCTCCGGCAAGACCGTCTTCATCACCAGCCTGATCCACAACCTCCTGAGCGCGCTGCATAACCCGAACCGCATGCCGCTTCTCGATATGGTCGGGGAGCGGCGGCTGATCGCGGCCACCCTGGAAACCGCCAATGCGCATCGGTTGCCGCGGTTTCCTTACTTCAGCAATATCGAGGCGATGGCTGGCCGCGCGCCGGACTGGCCGATCCGCACGATTGATATCAGCGAGATCGGCATCGATATCCGCTTCACTCCTGCCAACACGCTCGGCAAACTCTTGAGCGAGATCACCGGCAGCCCGGCCAGGCTGACGCTGCGGATCGTCGACTATCCCGGCGAATGGCTGCTCGATCTGCCCCTTTTGGAGCAGAGCTTCGCCGAGTGGTCGCGCGCGACCATGCAGTCCCTGCACAGCGGCAGCCGAGCAGCAATCGCCAACGACTTCTTGACCTACGTCGGCCGTCATCGCTCCGATGAGCCCGCAAGCGATGAGGTCGCAAGGGCTGCGCATGAGCTCTACTGCGCGTTCCTGTTCAAGGCGCGGGATCAGCATGGATTGAGCTATCTCCAGCCCGGGCGATTCCTATGCCGGGGAGCGCTCGCGGATGCACCGTATCTCTGGTTCGCCCCGCTCGACTTCGGCGAGGATGTGCATCTGCTCGCGCCCCACTCGCTCGGCGCGCTGATGGCGGAGCGCTTCGAAACGTACAAACAGGAAGTGGTCAGCGCCTTTTATGAGAATCACTTCCGGCATTATTCGCGGCAGATCGTGCTCGTGGACATCGTGCGCGCGCTGCTCGCCGGTCGTGAAGCTTTCGAGGATATGCGCCGCGCGCTTGGTGTCATCATCGACAGTTTCCGATACGGACACGGCGGGATTCTCTCCAAGCTGCTGCTCGGCCCGCACATCGACAAGGCGCTGTTTGCCGCCACCAAGGCCGACCACGTCCCCGACATCCAGCGCGATCACCTTGCTGCGCTGTTGCGCAATATGACAGCCTTGCCGGCAATCGACATGAGAAGCAGCAACGCGCAGCTCGACGTCACGGCGATTGCATCCGTCATTTCCACCGCGGAAGATTCCCAGATGATCGACGGCCAGCGCGTGCAGGTCGTCGTTGGCCGGCCGGTCGGCGCCAAGACCCAGTCCAAATTCTTTGTGGGCAATGTGCCGATTCGGCCACCCCGTCCCGATGCCTGGGGCTCGCCCTTTCTCAACGTGCCGGTGTTCGAGCCTCCGACCATCGATCCTTCCCCGATCGACGGCATCCCGCACATCAATCTCGATGTGGCGCTCCAATTCCTGCTGGGAGACCGACTGCGATGAGCAATTTATCCTACCGCATTGATCAGGCGGCGCTGTCCCCCCGCGTCATCGAGGTGGAGATTCGCGAGGAACCACCGTCGTCGTTTGCTGCGCTTCCTCCGCAAGTGATCGCGACCGACCGGAGCGGACCGGTCGTGCCCACTGAACGCGCTCTCGCGACCATCTCGGCAGAACCCGTGCGCAGGCGAGATCGTGTCGTCACCTTCGGCATGGCAGGAATAGCCGTCTTGCTGGTGGGCTGGGCAGCGGTCGATGCGGCGGCCTGGATCTCCACTGCGTTCGACCACGGTGCCGCCCTAGGAGTGCTGGCCGCAGCTGCCGTTGTGGCGGGCGTGGGCGGGGCGGGGGCCATTATTGTGCGGGAGGCGGTGAGCCTGCTCGGCCTTCGCAGCGTCGAGGCCGTGCGCCGGCGGTTTTCCGATACGAAGCTCGCGCCGGCGCAGACCCGCGAGGCGGTCCGCGAGGTCCTCGCGGTGCTGCCACGCGACCGGGACACCACGCGCGCCATCGCCGCCTTCCAACGTCAAGTCCAGGCGCACCACGGGCGGGACCAGCAGATCGAGCTCCTCTCGCGCAGCGTGCTCAAGCCGCTCGACGAGCGGGCAGAGGTGCACGTGCGCACCGCGGTCGTGCGCGCGTTTGGCATTACGGCGATCAGTCCCACGGCACTGACCGATGCGGCGTTTTTTCTCGCCTGCGGCGTACGGATGGTACGCGCGGTGGCGGGCGTGTACGGGCATCGCCCGACAACCGTGGCGACCCTCCATCTGCTGCGCCGGCTCCTGTTCGAAGCGGGAAAGCTCGGCGCGGTGGATCTCGCCAGCGCCTCGCTCGTGCAGCATCTCGGCGGCGCCGTGACCGAGCGGTTCGCGACCAGCACCGCCGACGCTCTCTATGCCGCCTATCGCATGGCGCGGCTCGGGATCATCGTCATGGACCTTTGTCGCCCGCTTGCCTGGGAGGCGGACGAAGTGCCGAACGTCGCTTCGCTGGTGAGCGGAGTGCTCCGCCGCCGTACGGACACGCAGGAGGCCCAGTAGGTGCCACTCGCGGCTTCGCCGTCCGCAGCAGGCACTCGTCGCTTCGGGGCGGGCGGTGCAATGCGTCAGCGGTTCTGATAACTTGCAGCTGGAAATACTGCCCGGGACGATATCCGTGGACCAGGAGGCAAAAAGCTTGCGTCGCGATCAGCGCGCGATCGACGCCGTGATCGCGGCGCTGGCCGCGCGATTCGGCAATCGCCTCGTTACCTCGCGTGCCGTATGCGAGCAGCACGGCAATACCACGACCTGGATTGCCAATGAGCCGCCGGACGCGGTGGTGTTCCCGCAATCGACCAGCGACGTCCAGGATATCGTCCGCCTCTGTGCCAGCCAGCGCGTGCCGGTCATTCCCTTCGGCACCGGGACCTCGCTGGAGGGCCACGTCAATGCTCCGTTCGGTGGAGTGTCCATTGATTTTCGCGACATGAACAGCGTGTTGGCTGTAAACGCGGAGGATCTGGACTGCATGGTCGAGCCCGGCATTACCCGCAAGCAGCTCAACGAGCAGCTCCGCGACCAAGGCCTGTTCTTCCCGCTCGATCCGGGTGCCGATGCCTCGCTCGGCGGAATGGCAGCGACGCGTTGTTCCGGCACCAACGCTGTGCGCTACGGCACGATGAAAGACAACGTGCTCGCGCTCAAAGCGGTATTGGCGAACGGCGAGGTGATCACCACGGCCCGACGTGCGAAGAAATCCTCGGCTGGGTATGATCTCACGCGGCTGCTCGTGGGCTCGGAAGGCACGCTCGGCGTGATCACCGAGCTCACCCTCAAGCTCTCCGGCATTCCGGAAGCGATAGTGGCCGGTCACTGCGAATTCCCCTCGGTCGAGGCGGCATGCAATGCGGCCATGACCACGATTCAGTCCGGCATTCCGATCGCTCGCATGGAGCTTCTCGATGCCCTGCAGGTGAAGGCGACCAATCTTTATTCCAAGCTCTCCTTGCCCGAGGCGCCCATGCTGTTCGTGGAGTTTCATGGCTCGCCAGCCGGAGTGGCGGAGCAGTCCGAGCGCTTTGGGGAGATCGCGCGCGAGCTTGGTGGTGGCACCTTCGCGTGGGCGACCAAATCCGAGGACCGCAGCCGCTTATGGCAGGCGCGGCATGATGCCTATTGGGCGGGGCGTGGGTTGCGCCCAGGGACGCAGGCGGTGGCAACCGACGTTTGCGTGCCGATCTCGCGTCTTGCCGAATGCGTCACCGAGACCCAGCGCGATGTTGCGGCCCATTATCTGATGGCGCCGATCCTCGGCCATGTGGGCGACGGCAATTTCCATCTTACATTGCTGGTGGACATGGCGGATGCGGACGAGGTGGCGATGGCGCGCGGAGTGTGTGAGCGCGTAGTCGAACGCGCGGTTGCCATGGACGGCACCTGCACCGGTGAGCATGGCGTCGGGGAAGGCAAAATGAAATATCTCGCGGGCGAGCTGGGCGCGCCGGCGCTCGCCGTCATGGCCGCGATCAAGCGCGCTCTGGACCCCCAGAACATCATGAATCCGGGCAAGATCGTCGCGCTGGACTGAGCGAGAATGCATGTGCCAACGAGGCACGGCGAAAAGGTAATCTCCTCAGGGCGATGCCGACAGACATCGAGATTGTCTCGCTGAGAAGCGTGTTAACTGGCTGTCAATGAACATAAACCTGCCGTTAACCGAGCGCATGTTCGCTCGCTGGGCTGCGGCGAAATCGATCAGCAAAAACGATGAATCCCGTATTGGAGTCTGATAAAAACCAGTAAATTTCATGCAAGTTCTCGGTATTCAAGTACTTTTTGGAAACGGGCGCTGGATGCGGAATCGCCTGGTGCACCTGAGTGTGGAGATGGCGTGCAGACGACCCTGCTGAGCGTGGCGATCGCGATCATCCTGGCGCTGACAGCCGCGCTGGTTGGGCCGCTTTTCGTGGACTGGACGCGCTACCGCAGCGAGTTCGAGGCCTGCGCCAGTAGGCTATCGGGACTGGAGATTCACATCACTGGTCCAATCGATGCGCGCCTGCTGCCCACGCCGACGCTTGTCATGCAAGGCATCGAGATCGCCCGCGCGGACGAGCCCGGCAGCGTGCGGGCCCGCGCGCTGCGTGTCGAATTCGGGCTGGGTGCCCTGGTACGCGGCGAGTGGCGCGTCAGCGAGGCGCGGGTGCAGGGTCCGGAAATCTCGGCGGGGCTCGACGAAAACGGTGAGCTGACTGGGCCTGTCCCCAGACTCGGCTTCAATACGCAAGCAATTTCGATCGAGCACCTGCATGTCGAAGACGGCCGCGCCATTTTGACTCATGCCGAGAGCGGCTCGCGCCTCGTGCTCGACCACATCGAGTTCAGAGGCGAGTTGCGTTCCCTGAGCGGCCCTGTGAAAGGCGAGGGGTCTTTCGTCACCGCCGGACAGCACTTCCCGTACCGGCTTTCAGCAACTCGCATCGGCCAGGACAATGCCGCCAAGCTGCGGCTCGTCGTTGATCCGATCGAGGGGCCATTCGTTGCCGAACTCGAGCTCACGGTTTCGCTGGAGCGGGGCGCCCCGCACTTTGAGGGCCAGCTCCAATTCAACCGTCCAGTGGGACGCGCACCTGCGCACTCACAATCGCCGATCGTTGAACCCTGGCGGCTCACGACGCGGCTGGCAGGCGATAGTATTGCGGCCGAGTTTCAGCAAATCGAATTCCAGTACGGCCCGGATGAACGGTCCGCCAAATTGCGGGGGAGTGCCCGTGTGGATTTGGGACGCAACCCGCACATCAGCGCCACGCTATCCTCAGCTCAGGTGGATCTCGATGCGTTGGCGGTGTTCTCCGAGGAGGCGCGCCGGCAGCCACTAGAAGCCATCAAGCTACTCGGAGAAGGCATCCTCGGCTGCCTGCCCCTTCCGGTTCCAGCCATCCTGACTATTGGGATAGAGGCCGTTGGGCTCGGAGGAGCAAGCCTCCAGCGGGTGAACGCCGAGTTCGAAGCCGAAAAGGAAACTTTGCTAATAAGGAAATTGGAATTCCGCGCGCCCGGCGTGAGCCAGCTGCAACTCCGCGGAAGCCTTGCGACTGTATCCTCCATCCCGCAATTTGCTGGGTCGATACAGGTCCAAACGAATGACCCCCGCGCGCTGGCTGCCTGGCTCGGCGCAGCCAGTGATGAGCAGATCCCTGCTTCAGGTGCTCTGCGATTCGATGCGGACGTAACTGCCTCACGAGATGCCATCGAAGTCCAGCGGCTCAGTCTCGATCTCGATCGGACGAACGTGACCGGCCGGTTTGGATACACTTGGGGTGGCGAGAAGGGGCGGGTGCGGCTGGACGCGGCACTAACCACATCCGAGATCGACCTTGACCAGATCTACGCGCTTGCAAGGCCTCTGTTGGGCAAGCGAGAGTTTGCGTGGCCTCGGGAGGGGGCTCTTAGGTTGAAAGCAGAGCACGCCTTGCTTCTCGGTGTCCACGCAGGGCACGTCGACGTGAATATCAGGATCGAGGCCGGCGCGTTAGAGATCGATCCTCTCATCGTCGCGGATTTTGGCGGCGCGGCATTGGCGGCAAGGGGCCGCATTGCCACGCGAACGCAATCCCCCGGCGGCGCAGTGACTCTCGATGTGGACGCTCACAATCTCGAGGGCATACTGGCCGTGCTGGATAAGTTCGCGCCGGAAACAGCGGACCGGGTGCGGCATTATGGGGGCCGCCTCACGCCTCTGGTGGTGCGCGCCTCGGTTACGGTGGGTCCCGGGTCTGCCAGGAATTCGCCCGCCAATTGCAAGTTCAAGCTCGACGGCCGTGCCGGAGCATTCCGGCTCGCCCTGCTCGGCGATCTGGTCGGCGCGGGTGACGTGCTTAATGCCGATGGGCCGGTCGATCTCAGCAGTGCGAACGTGAATCTCATGGGTCGTGTTGAAACGGATGCGGGCGCGACACTGACCGAGCTGCTCAGATTAGATCACATTATCTCTGTGGATAAGCAGCCTGGCCGATTGGCGGTGACGGCAAAAGGCCCACTCCATGGCAACATCGAATTCGGTAGTCGGCTCAATGCCGGCGCTCTCGATGTGGCTGCCAATGGCTGGGTACATGTTTGGCCGCAGACCGAGCGGCGTGCCGAGCTGGCTCTAGCGGTTCGAAACGCGAACATTCGCTCACCGCGGCCGGTGATCGGCAACGGCGCGGTCGATCTCCTGCCCACCTCGTTCACGACGCGGCTTGGTTTGACGGATCGAACAATTCATTTGACGGATCTCCAGGGAACGTTTGCGGGAGAAAGGATGAGCGGGCGGCTTGTTATTGGAATGCAGCGGCCGCTGGACGTGCAAGGCGAAATTGATGTCAGTGCGCTGAATCTACCTGCTGCGATTGCGACGGTGCTCGGAGTTCCCACTCGTCTGCCCACCGTGAGCTCAAGTGCCGACATACTCTGGCCATCCGAGCCGTTCGTGCAACTGCTCAGCCAGCAAAGCGGTCAGATTGTGCTGAAGGCTGCACATCTCGCTGTGCTGCCAAAAGTCGACGTGCAGCATTTCAAGGGGATGCTGCGATTCGGCGAGGGGCGAATTGCGTTGCAAGGGATTGAAGGTGCAATCGCCGGAGGGGAAATAAACGGCGAGTTGGTGTTCCTGCACGATGGAGAAGGCCTGATTGCGCGCACGCGGGCTCGAGTGATGAATGCGAGTGCCGCCGATCTGCTTCCCGGCAACGGAGTAGTGTCCGGTCAAGTCAGATTTGACCTCACCGCTGAAGGAAGTGGGATGAGCGCATTGGCGCTTATTGGCTCACTCGAGGGTAGCGGCACCTTCAGCATTGAGAACGCCCGAGTGGCGCGCCTCGATCCGAAGGCCTTCGAAGTCGTGACCCGCGCCGTCGACCAAGGCCTCCCGATTGATCCCGATCGACTGCGCGACAGAGTGGACACCGCGCTTGCGGGCGGCGCACTTCTCATCCCGCGAGCCGAGGGGGCCATTGCGGTTTCCGGAGGGCAAGCTCGCGTGACCAATTCAATGGCAGCAGAAAGAGGGACTGAACTTGCTGTTAACGGGAGCATGAATCTGATTGACGCCAAAATGGATGCGCGCTTGGTTCTGTCCCGCGCGGGCGCTGTCGATGCCGGTGCAAAGGGTTCGCCCGAGATCGAGCTCGGGCTCAAAGGGCCTTTCAGCGCGCCGAAGCGCAGCATCGGCGTAGGCAGCTTCGCAAATTGGCTCGCGCTGCGCGCCGTCGAGCAGGCCTCGACGAGGTTGGAAGTGTTGGAGGGTCGGGAGCAGGGGTCTCCTCCAGCAGAGCAGCATACCGGGCAGCCGGGTGTGGACAAAAAAAAGCAACCGTCCGACGCCGCCGGTTCTACGACAGGGCCTGACGTATCCCGCCCCCGTGCCGCCATACACAACGTGCAGCGGCCTAAACCATCAGCCAGTGAGTTGACGCAACCTGCTCCTCCGCCGAGCACTATCTGGCCTAACTCCATGCCTCCTCAGTGGCTTTTTGGGGTGCAGTAATCCTGTGATCCGGAGCGCTCCTACGAGGGGGAATGCCTAAACCGAAGCTGAGCGATCAGTCGCAGGCGCACGCCCGCTCTGGCGCTTGCTCGCTCCCAACCAATTCTGATGGCGGTAAAAGCCCAGAACGAAAAGGCGAATGGCTGATGATAAATTGCCATGTTGCCGATCAGAATCGATGAGTGCTACGAGATCCGAAAGGGTCATGTGCTTTGCATGAGCGATTTCCTTGAGAGCGTTCCAGAACTCCTTCTCAAGGCTGACGCTGGTCCGGTGACCAGCAATGACGATTGAATGTTTCACGACCGCAGATTCCATAGAGCTTTTCTCAGCTTGAGTTCGATGGCTGTCGAAACTGCTTAGTCGGCTCCCGCTGCTCCTTTGCAGCAGAGCAGCCATTCGTACTCAACAAGGCGCGGTAAGCAGGCGCGCCATCGAATCCTGGCCGCTCGGGCTCTACTGCAAAAACGCACAGGGCGATCTTCGCACTCTGTCGCGGTTCAAACTCCATCGTAAGTTAGGTGACGTTCAGGTCCGCGGTTGCGGGACGATGCGGATATATGGTTTTGGTGCCTTCCAGCCTTGTGGGTACTGCTTCTTGGCTTCGTCATCGCTCACCGAGCCGGCAATGATCACGTCTTCTCCTTGTTTCCAGTTCACCGGCGTGGCCACCTTGTGCTTGGCCGTGAGCTGAAGCGAATCGATCACACGCAGCACTTCATCGAAGTTGCGGCCGGTAGTCATTGGATAGACCAAGACCAGCTTGATCTTCTTGTCAGGGCCGATCACGAACACGTTTCTTACTGTCTGATTATCCGCCGGTGTGCGCTTCGCGGGATCTCCGGAAATCGCCGCGGGGAGCATCCCGTAAAGCTTCGACACGTTGTAATCCGCGTCCGCAATCATCGGATAATTGGGTGCAAAGCCCTGCGTCTCCTTGATGTCGCTCGCCCATCGGGTGTGACTGTCAAGCGGATCGACTGACAACCCAATGATCTTCACTCCGCGCTTATCGAACTCGGGCTTGATCTTGGCCATGTAGCCCAGCTCGGTCGTGCAGATTGGGGTGAAATCCTTGGGATGCGAGAACAACACGACCCAACTGTTTCCGATCCAATCGTGAAAGCGAATTTTGCCCTCGGTCGTTTCTGCGGTGAAGTCCGGGGCCGTATCATTGATCGCGAGTGCCATCACTCATCCTCCTTAAGTGGAGCCATGATGCTGGGTAGAAACTCATAGTATAGCGTTTGGCTGGGCGGTCGGCCAGAAGATGGGCAATTCAGAATTTTGCAAGGATGCTCGTCCATGAAGTGCCCTGACCATCCAGTCGCGCGACGATTTGTCCCGATGCTCGGACCGGTCCAGGCAAACGCCTGGGAACGCTTGGCTTTTCCGGGGACGTGCCATTTTGCCGCAACGCTGCCGTCACCTGAACCTGCTTTCGACGCACGCTTTGATTCGAACCTGCGGGAGGGGTCAAGCGACCACTGCACGGACCGTCCCGCGGAAGCGTGAATATCGAAGGGACTTCCCACCAAGGGCGTGGCGGCAGGAATAGAGAACGTCGATGGCGGGCCGGCTTGCATGTTTCGTCACCCTGCGCACGTTGCTTTCAGCAATAACGCGCTCGCCCATTGTTGTGACGGGTGGGCGGATGCCTGGTTGGAGAAGCCAGTTCAGTGGATGCGAATGGGCAAGAATCCGGAATTCTCCAGAGGTCGATGCGTTTGTGCTCGCTTGGATAGCTGGTCACGCGCATGAGCAGTCGCGCCGCCGGCGGCTTTTCATGTAGACGTGGCATTCTCTCACCCATTGCTCATCGATTGCTGGTTGTCGGTCGTTCCACCGCGATTGACATTTCTCCTTCCACACCGCAAAGCCTCCGTTTCCCGGTGGGTCTGTTCGCGGCATGTTCAAACGCATTCTGATCGCCAATCGAGGCGAAATCGCTTGCCGGATCATCAACACCGCACGCCGGTTAAGCATCCAAACAGTTGCCATTTATTCGGAGGCCGACCAGGACGCCTTGCACGTGGAAATGGCGGATGAAGCTGTAGCCATAGGGCCGGCCGCCGCTTCGCAAAGCTATCTCGTCATTGACAAGATTATCGCGGCCTGTCGCAGAACGCGCTCTGAAGCGGTGCATCCAGGGTATGGTTTTCTCTCGGAGAACGCCGCCTTCGCAGAGGCATTGGCCGACGTCGGAATTGTTTTCATTGGGCCGCACCCCGGCGCGATCGCGGCGATGGGCGACAAGATCGAAAGCAAGAAGGTGGCTGCAGGTGCGGGAGTAGCCACGGTTCCCGGCTTTCTAGGCACCATCGCCGACGCGGAACAGGCGTTCAGGGTCGCCGAGGAAATCGGCTACCCCGTGATGATCAAGGCATCCGCCGGCGGTGGCGGTAAAGGCATGCGGATTGCGCGTTCCAGAGCGGAGGTCGCAACGGGCTTCGACCGCGCCCGCTCGGAAGCGAAATCCTCGTTTGGCGATGACCGGGTTTTCATAGAAAAGTTCATTGTTGATCCACGCCACATCGAAATCCAGGTGCTGGGCGACAAGCACGGCAATCTTATCCATCTCGGCGAGCGCGAATGCTCGATCCAGCGCCGTAACCAAAAGATCGTGGAGGAGGCACCAAGCACGATCGTGGATGCGAACGCGCGTCAGAAGATGGGACGGCAAGCGCTCGCTTTGGCAAAGGCGGTTGCCTACGACTCCGCCGGTACCGTGGAGTTCGTCGCGGGACAGGACAAAAGCTTCTATTTTCTTGAGATGAATACGCGTCTTCAGGTCGAACACCCCGTGACCGAGCTTGTCACCGGAATCGACATCGTTGAACAGATGATTCGAATTGCCGCCGGCGAGCGGCTCTCGCTCAAGCAGAGCGACGTGAAGCTGTCGGGCTGGGCGGTCGAAACGCGCATCTACGCCGAGGATCCAGCGCGCAACTTTATGCCGTCAATCGGTCGGCTTGTGCGTTATCGCCCGCCGCCGGAGCCCCGAACAGCGGGCGTTACGGTTCGCACCGATACGGGAGTTCGGGAGGGCAGCGAAATCTCGCTGTTCTATGATCCGATGATCGCGAAGCTCATTACCCACGGTCCTACGCGCAACGACGCAACCGCAGCGCAGATGGATGCGCTCGATGCTTTCACCATCGAGGGTGTCCGACATAATATTTCGTTTTTATCTACGCTCATGCAGAATGAGCGTTGGAAGGCGGGTCAACTGTCGACGGCCTTACTGACAGAGGCGTTCCCAAACGGCTTTCAAGCTCCGGTTCCGCAAGGCGATACTGAATATGCCCTCGCAGCAGTGGCCGCTTGCATTGATCATGTCGCAGGCGAAAGGAAGCGGTCCATTTCCGGCCAGCGGCCAGGTCAAGCGGTGACCCGCGAACGGCGCCGGATGGTCCAGCTCGGCGAGTGTGAAGTCAGGCTGGATATTGCCCGTAGTGATGCAGGTTCGGCTGCGCGAAGCTCAAAGCTGCTCGAATCGGCTGTGACGGGGCTGAATGATTCGCCGCTGGAGGTGCGTTTCATCGACGCGCCGCCAAGAGAGCATGTGCTGATCTCGCGGTGGAAGCCTGGTGACCCGGTGTGGTCCGGCACCCTCGACGGGCGGTCGATATTCGTGCAAGTGCGACCAGTTCTCAATGGCTTCGAGCTGTCGCATCGCGGGGTCGAGAGCCGGGCCTACGTGTATACCGAGCGCGAAGCAGCAGCTGCGCGTTTCATGCCGGCAAAGAAGGTGGTGGATTCGGGCAAAGCGGTACGCAGTCCAATGCCCGGCCTGGTCATCTCGATCGCGGTCGCCGAAGGACAGGAAGTCAAGGCCGGAGAAACGCTCGCGGTGGTCGAAGCCATGAAAATGGAAAATGTCTTGCGCGCTGACCGTGATGGGGTGGTCAAGCGGATTCATGCCAGGAGAGGTGAGAGCTTGGCGGTGGATGCTGTGATTCTAGAATTTGCTTGATCCTGCTGGTCCATGAAGACGGCACAGCGGCGGGTTGCTCCTTTTCGCCATCGATGCTGAGCCGGGCAAATGCGCTTCCATCTCGATTGATATGACGGGCTCACGCTTCCGGTACCATGCGGATCACCCTACTGCTCGGACCGTTTCTACCCGTTCCTCCTGTTATCGGTGGAGCGGTGGAAAAGGTGCATTTGCTGCTGGCCGAAACTTACGCAGCAGCAGGCCATCAGGTGACGATTGTGTCCCGCGCGTTCAAGAATTTTCCGCGCGAGGAGATCGTGAATGGAGTAAGGCACATCAGGGTGCCTTCCACCGATCGCACAGCATCGCTCATCAGGAATCTGCTGCGCGATTTCCGGTATGCCGCAAGGATCGCACGCATGCTGCCGGAATCGGACATCACGGTCACGAACTCGTTCTCTTTGCCGCTCCTACTGCCGCGCAGTCGGGCAGGAAAGATCTACGTGCACGTCGCAAGATTCCCGAAACATCAAATGGGTCTTTACTTTCGCGCCGATCGGCTGCAGGCAATTTCGAACGCTGTTGCAGATGCCATCCGTAGACAGGCGCCCTACCTCGCCAGCAGAATAAGGTCGATCGGGTATCCCGTTCCTGACGCTTATTTTCTACCGGACGTTACGCATGCAAAGCGCAAGACGATTCTTTTCGTCGGGCGGATTGCGCGGGAAAAAGGAGTTCATCTCTTACTGAATGCATTCGCCGCGGCAACTTCGAAAGATAATACCGGCATGCTCGCCCAGTGGCGACTGAGGATCGTCGGCCCGCACGAGGTCACACAAGGAGGGGATGGTGCTGATTACCTGCAAGAGCTCACGACACTTGCGCGGCCGCTCGGAGCTGCATGCGAATTCACTGGTCCCATATTCGAACAACGCGCACTGATAAGCGCGTATAAAAGTGCGTCCATTTTCGTATATCCCAGCCTTGCTGAAATGGGCGAAGCCTTTGGTCTCGCGCCGCTCGAGGCAATGGCGGCAGGGTGCGCGGTGGTGGTCTCGAACTTGCGGTGTTTTGACGAGTTCATCGAGAACGGGGTGAGCGGCCTGACTTTCGACCACCGCGCTGCTGACGCTGAAGCACAACTGCGCTCGCAACTGTTGCGTCTGATGACGGATCCGCAGCTGATGGCTGCGCTGGCACGGGAAGGCTACCGCGCAGCATGCAGGTTTAAGACGTCCGCTATTAGCGCGCGCATGTTGGATGACTTCTCATCTCTGGTCAGTTTGCCGCATGCCACGCGCCCGCGGCGCAACGAGCCTGTCACCGATCGAGCGGAGCCGACGACACGTCGCTGATCTGCCGAGAGGATGCCGCGCTATTTCTTGCGAAAACGATCAAGCCGCACAACTTCCGCACCCGCGTCGGGTTGCGCACCGTCCGGGACTACGCCCGGCTCCGGGTTCGCGGGCCGGGGCGCCAAAGGCAGCGCGGCTGGCGATTGCGTCTGCTCGACGGCCCGTTCCTTTTTAAGCCGTTCTGAGCCGGCGGGCTCCGCAACAGCCTCCTCCCCTTCATTCGCCGACGCCGCCATTTCCTGAAACTGAAGCCCGAACTGCACGGCTGGATCGAAAAACCCTTTGATCGCTGCGAAAGGAACGGTCAGCCGTTCTGGAATTCCGCCGAATGACAAGCCCACTTCGAAGCTGTCTTCCTTGACTTCCAGATCCCAGAACTGGTGCTGCAGGACTATGGTTATTTCTTTGGGATATTGGGCGAGCATTCTCGGGGACAGGCGCACCCCTTCAGCGGTCGTATCCAAAGAAATGTAAAAATGGTGTTCACCCGGAAGTCCATTCTTGGCCGCATCTGCCAGGACCGTGCGCAGGACGCCGCGCAACGCGTCCTGCGTCAATAAGTCATATCGGATGTGATCGACTGCCATTGGCGGAAATACCTTTTTCCGAACAGACTTGGATGGACGAATCCAGGTTGCGCTTGGCTCGACTCCCCTTTGCCTATCGACTCAGCGGGAAAAGCTTATCCCGGATAAGACCCGCTGCGCCAGGGCGCCTTGAACGGCGGGCACATCATGGGGCGCTTGCGGTGAAAGTGGAGGCTTCTGTTGCCAGGCGCCTCCGTACCCCGCCTGAGGCTGCTAAGACCTCAGGACTTTAGATCGGTATTCCAAGCCGCATTACGCGGCCAGGGCCACCGGAGCATAGTTGTCGTTGGCAACTATGAGTTCGGCCCGATAACGGCGGAACCATGCCGAGCAAAAGTACGCCCTTTACGCCCTCGTCGATCCTGTTTCGCCCCCGTTTCAGCTATCAGCAATCAGGCATCAGCAATCAGCATCACAAGGCCTAGATCGGATTACTGATCCCTGTTTCCTGACCCCTGAATGGTGGAGGCGCCGGGTACTGCCCCCGGGTCCGATAGGTTTATTGCGACGACCATTTATTGCCATAGCCGGATTGCTCCGGCGCCCCCAATATAGTCCTGAACCCCCTGATATGAAAGCTCTAAATGTGCGCAAGTTCGCGAAGCCATCCCCGGCTTGCGCCCGTCGAGCCTTTCGCCGGTGGAGGGTCGCTTCCACTCGTCAAATACGCTTGATCCATCCAAGTGCGCGTCCTGCAAGTTGCAATGCAAGACGTTCCGCAGGGCTCTAGCCCCCATTGGGATTAGCCACTTTGTTTCCCGCCGGTCCGGAAATTGTGCTACGCATCACCATGTGCCAACTGAGCGCAGGGTCAGGGCACATTGCGGGTCCAGGAGGGAACATGTCGGAAAGCGTAACGCCATCCCCCCAGGGGGCGGGTGGGGTATCCGAGGTCCGCAGCCACAATCTCGTCGGCGGCACAATCGTGGCTGTGCTTGGTTTGGCGCTGCTGGGCTTTTCGTTTTACATGCCCAACACCACGATGGTGCCGCGGATTATAGCAGTTCTCATCGCTCTTACCGGAATTGCCACCGCAATGGGGGTCATACCGGTGCGGGCACCACGGGATTATTATGGGGGGCTTGTCCTCGTCATTGTGCCGACCCTGGCCTTGATTGCTTCGGCGGAGCTGCCGGGGCAACGCGGTTTTGCTTTTGGTCCGGGCACTGCCCCGAGGCTCTTCTCTCTGATCCTTGCTGCTCTCGGTGCAATGGTCGCCGTCGGTGGCGTATTTGCCGAAGGACCGCCGATCGAGAAGTACAAGATCCGTGGCCCGCTATTGGTGATTATCGGCATTCTTGCTTTTGCTGCCATGATTCGGCCCCTGGGACTTTTTCCGGCAACCTTCCTGGCCTTCATGATCTCCATCCTGGGATCGACGGAGATGCGCTGGATTGAGAGTCTCATCGCAGCGGTGGCGATGACCCTCTTTTGCTGGCTCTTGTTCGTCGTTCTGCTCGGTCTGCCCTTCCAGCTCTGGCCGCGCATTTCCTGAGTGGAGGGGACAAGTCATGAGCGAACTTCTCTCACACCTCGGACAGGGCATGGGTGTCGTTCTTTTCCAGTCCGTGTACTGGTTGTTCGGCGTGGTCCCTCTTCCGATGAACGTCCTGTTCTGCCTTCTGGGTGCCCTGGTCGGAACATTGGTGGGCGTTTTGCCCGGGATCGGAACGGTCGCCACCATCGCTATGCTGCTGCCCATCACGTTCGGGCTTCCGCCGGTGGGCGCTCTGATCATGCTCGCCGGGATCTATTACGGAGCGCAATATGGCGGCTCGACCACATCGGTCTTGGTGAACATCCCGGGTGAGGCGACGTCGGTTGTCACTTGCCTCGATGGTCACCAGATGGCGCGGCAAGGCCGCGCAGGGCCGGCGCTGTCCATTGCTGCGATTGGCTCGTTCTTTGCCGGCTGTGTGGCGACCGTCCTTGTCGCCGCACTCGGCGCTCCTCTGACCGGCCTGGCCCTGCTGTTCGGTCCTGCCGAGTATTTTTCACTGATGGTGCTCGGCCTCATTTTCGCGGTGGTGCTCGCCAAGGGCTCGGTGCTCAAGGCGGTGGCCATGGTGCTCACCGGGCTGTTGCTGTCCATGGTCGGATCGGATCTTGAGACCGGCGCCGGGCGCATGACCTTCGACATCGCCGAGCTTGCCGACGGTATCGGGTTTGCGAATATCGCGATGGGCGTATTCGGATTCGCGGAAATCATCCGAAATCTGGAGCTGCCGGCGGAGAGCCGCGATATCGTGCAGGCCAAGATCACCGGGCTGATGCCGACCCGCAAGGATCTGATCGATTCTGCCGGCGCCATTGTGCGCGGCACTGCGCTCGGCTCACTCCTCGGCATCCTGCCTGGGGGAGGTGCCGTGATCGCATCATTCGCGGCCTACACCTTCGAAAAGAAGGTTTCCAAGGATCCCTCCCGCTTCGGGCGCGGCGCCATTGAGGGCGTGGCGGCACCGGAAAGCGCCAACAATGCCGCGGCGCAGACCTCGTTCATTCCGCTCCTGACCCTTGGCATTCCCCCGAATGCGGTGATGGCGCTCATGGTCGGCGCCATGACCATTCATGGCATCGTGCCGGGACCGCAGGTCATGACGAAGCAGCCCGAGCTGTTCTGGGGCATGATCTCCTCCATGTGGGTCGGCAACCTGATGCTGATCGTCATCAATCTGCCCCTCGTTGGATTATGGGTCAGCCTGCTGCGTGTGCCGTATCGCTTGCTGTTTCCCTCGATCATCGTGTTCTGCTGTATCGGCATCTATTCCATCAACAACTCTCCGACTGACGTGCTGATTTCAGCGATCTTCGGCGTCATCGGTTTCTGGCTGGTCAAGCACGACTTCGAGCCGGCGCCGATGCTACTCGGCTTTGTGCTGGGGCCGTTGATGGAAGAGAACCTGCGCCGCGCCATGCTGATCGCTCGCGGCGATGCGACCGTGTTTTTCACGCGACCGATCTCCGCGGTCCTGCTCACCACTGCCATTATTCTGCTTGTCGTCGCGGGATTGCCGAAGATCCGCCGCCGCCGGGACGAGGTTTTTGTCGAGTAGGACGGCTGCGCGATCCGATCGGGGGGTTGTTTCCTCGACTGCTTCGCCGTGAGTGCGGGTTCCGCTTTTGCCCGTACCTGTGCAAATGCGGCCGCGAACCTGCAGGCACGCTCGATCCGTCGCCGCCGTGGCGCTAGACTCCCATCGACTCGGCCCTGCGCCCTTCGAGCCACGACCCATGCGCCAATACCTGGATTTGATCGAACGAATTCTTTCCCGCGGTACCGTGAAACAGGACCGTACCGGCACGGGAACCCTGTCGATCTTCGGGCACCAGATGCGCTTCGACCTGCGTGAGGGTTTTCCTCTCACCACGACAAAAAAGCTTCATCTCAAGTCGATCGTCTATGAGCTGCTTTGGTTTCTCTCCGGCGACACCAATATCAAATATCTCAATGACCATGGCGTGACCATCTGGAATGAGTGGGCCGACGGGGCGGGTGAGCTTGGGCCGGTTTATGGAAAACAATGGCGATCGTGGCACGGGCCGGACGGCGACGTCATCGACCAGATTGCTGACGTGCTTGCTTCCATTCGCCGCGATCCCAATTCGCGCCGCCTCATCGTGACGGCCTGGAACCCGGCGGATCTCGACAGGATGGCGCTGCCGCCTTGTCACTGTATGTTCCAATTCTATGTCGCCGGGGGCCGGCTGTCCTGCCAACTCTATCAACGGTCCGCCGATGTTTTTCTTGGCGTGCCGTTCAATATCGCTTCCTATGCACTGCTGACCCTGATGCTGGCGCAGGTCACTGGACTTGCCGCAGGCGAATTCGTGCACACGCTTGGTGACGCACACCTCTATCTCGATCACCTGGAGCAGGCGAAGCTTCAGCTGACCCGTACGCCGCGCCCGCTCCCCACAATGCGGACCAATCCCGCGGCTACCGATCTGTTCGCATTCCGGTACGAGGATTTCCTGCTCGAGGGCTATGATCCCCACCCGCACATTAAGGCCAAAGTAGCGGTCTGAGCTGGACTGCGAGGGCGTGGCACGCGTCGCGCTGCGCACCGGGCCGGGGAATTGAGATGCGGACATAGAGCCGCGTTGTAAGGCGGTGTGCGCTAACCTATAACGTCGTAACAGCGCCGGCGGCTGGAGCGGTGCAGCGAGGAGACAGCTGATGCCGTGGAGCAATCAGGGCGGCGGGCCCTGGGGAACGGGTGGCGGGAGTGGAGGGGGCAAGGGGCCCTGGGGCTCCGGCCCGCAACCATCCGGAAGTACGCCGCCGGATTTCGAAGAATTTCTGCGGCGCAGCCAGGACAAGCTGCGCAGCGTATTGCCCGGAGGGAATCTCGGCGGCAAGGGACTTGGCCTGATTGTGCTCGCCGCGATCGCCATCTGGGGATTGTCCGGGTTTTTTCGCGTCGATCCAGATGAGCTCGGTGTGGTCCTACGCTTTGGCAAATACGTGCGTGACGCCAAGCCCGGCCTCAACTATCACCTGCCTTATCCCATCGAGTCGGTGCTGACCCCCAAAGTGACTCGCGTCAACCGTATCGATATCGGCATGCGGCTTGTCGAGGATCTGCGTCGCGGCACAACGATGCGCGATGTGCCCGAGGAGAGCCTGATGCTCACCGGCGACGAGAACATCGTCGATGTTGACTTCTCGGTGTTTTGGCTGGTGAAACCGGACGGCGCCGGGGATTACCTGTTCAATATCCAGCAGCCCGAAGGCACGGTAAAAGCCGTCGCGGAAAGCGCTATGCGCGAAATCGTCGGCCGCTCCACCCTTCAGCCGATCCTCACCACCCGACAACCTGTCGAGACCGCCGTTCAGGAATTGATGCAGTCGACACTCAATAAATATGGAGCCGGCATTACGGTAACGCAGGTTCAATTGCAGAAGGTGGATCCCCCTTCGCAGGTCATCGACTCGTTCCGCGACGTGCAGGCGGCTCGCGCCGATCTCGAGCGCGCGCAGAACGAGGCACAGACTTACGCCAACAAGGTTGTCCCGGAGGCGCGCGGTAAAGCTGCGCAGATTACCCAGGGCGCTGAGGCGTACCGGGAGCAGACCGTCGCCGAGGCCAAGGGCGCAACCTCCCGGTTTTTGAAGGTGTATGATGAATACAAGAAAGCACCCGACGTCACGCGGCAGCGCATGTATCTGGAGACCATGGAGCGATTGTTCGGGGGCACGGACAAGATCATCATGGATTCCGGGGCAAGCGGCGGCGTGGTTCCTTATCTGCCGCTCGATCAGCTGATGCGACGTCCTCAGCAGAGTACGCCGCAAACGGGAGGCGGACGATGAGGCTGGGTGTCTTCGGCGGTCTGGTCGCCGCCCTCATCATCGTCGCGCTCATCGTCGCCTACGGCACGCTGTTCACCGTCTATCAGACGCGCCAGGCGCTGGTGGTGCGTCTCGGCCAGCCGATCCGCGTCGTTACCACGCCCGGATTGAACTACAAGATCCCGCTGATCGACACCGTGATCCCCGTGGATAAACGCATTCTCGATCTGGAAAATCCGGCGCAAGAGGTCATCGCCTCCGATCAGAAACGCCTCGTGGTCGATGCCTTCGCGCGCTACCGCATCGTAGATGCACTTAAATACTATCAGTCGGTCGGCAGCATCGAAGGTGCCAATTCGCGGCTCTCGACCTTGCTCAACTCCGCGCTGCGGCGCGTTCTCGGCGAGGCAACCCTGACCCAGGTGGTGCGCGACCAGCGCGAGCAGCTCATGGCCCGGGTGCGCGAGCAGCTCGAGAGCGAGGCGCAGGCGTTCGGCATCTCGATCGTCGATGTGCGCATCCGCCGCGCGGATTTGCCCGAGCAGAACAGCCAGGCCGTCTATCAGCGCATGCAGACCGAGCGCCAACGGGAGGCACAGGAATTCCGGTCGCAAGGCACCCAGCGTTCGCAGGAGATCCGCGCGAAAGCCGATCGCGACGTGACTGTTTTGGTTGCGGAAGCCCAGTCCAAGGGCGAGCAGACCCGCGGCGAGGGCGACGCCGAGCGCAATCGCATCTTCGCCGAAGCCTATGGGCGCGATCCGGAGTTCTTCTCGTTTTACCGGTCCATGCAGGCCTACGAAACCGGTCTGCGTTCCAATGACACGCGCATGCTGCTCAAACCCGATTCGGACTTCTTCCGCTTCTTCGGCGACCCGGCGGGCAAGCCCCGCAACGGCTCCGCTCCTCCGCCCAGCACGGCCGCTCCCGGATCTGCCGCTCCCCCGGAAACGCCCACGCGATAGGAGTTCAAGTCCCGCCCTTACAGCCGCGGTTTCGGGAAAATGGCCCAGTTCCTCGTTGCGATCGGGCTCGTTCTTGTAATCGAGGGGCTGCTGTTTGCGGCGTTTCCAGCGGCTGCCAAGCGGCTGGCCGCAACTGCTTTGGAGAGCCCGGAAAACTCCCTGCGCATCGCCGGTATTCTGTCCGCGGTACTTGGGCTCGTTCTCATCTGGCTGGTGCGGGGGTGACAGGAACGTTATGAAGCGTCGCCGGTTTGTTAAGCGTGGAGTTGGGCAAGGTCCCGATTTCCGCCCCAATCACGGCGGCAGTTTTTCTTGCCCGAGATCGGCCTTGCGTCGATAGGCGCACGGGAGCAGTAATCTCGCAATAATCGATTCAGGAGCCAAAAGCCATGCTCGGCACTTTCCGCACATTGATTCTGCAGACCCGGCCGCCTGCCCTTGCCGCGGCGACGCTGGCTGCGATCCTCTTTGCTCCGCTCACCGTCTCCCATGCAGCGCGCGGCCCCGACAGCATAGCCGATGTAGCGGAAAAAGTTATCGATGCGGTGGTCAACATCTCCACTTCACAGAAGGTGGAGGCGCGCAATAGCCCGATGCCGCAATTGCCGAACGATCCGCAACTGGACGAGCTGTTCAGAGACTTCTTTAACCGGCGTGGCGCACCAGGCGATCCTCAGAACCGCGAGCGCAGCCCGCGCCGTGTCAACTCGCTTGGCTCGGGCTTCATTATCGACCCGTCCGGCATCGTTGTGACCAACAATCACGTGATCTCCGAGGCGGATGAGATCACGGTCATTCTCAATGACGGCACGCGGCTCAAGGCCGAGCTCATCGGCAAGGATCAGAAGACCGACCTCGCGCTCCTGCGAGTCAAGCCTGACAAGCCGCTCAAGGCAGTCAAGTTCGGCGAGTCGGAGAAGCTGCGCCTGGGCGAATGGGTCATCGCCATCGGCAACCCGTTCAGTCTCGGCGGCTCCGTCACAGCGGGCATCGTCTCGGCGCGCAACCGCGACATCAATTCAGGCCCTTACGACAACTATATCCAGACGGACGCCTCCATCAACCGTGGCAATTCCGGCGGTCCCCTCTTCAACCTCGACGGCGAGGTCGTGGGCATCAACACCGCCATCATATCGCCGTCCGGCGGCTCGATCGGAATCGGCTTTGCCGTGCCGGCAAAGACCGCAGTGCCCGTCATCGATCAGCTCCGGCAATTTGGCGAAACACGCCGGGGCTGGCTCGGCGTCCGCATCCAGCAGGTGACCGACGAGATCGCGGAAAGCCTGAACATCAAGCCGCCGCGCGGGGCGCTTGTCGCTGGGGTGGACGACAAGGGGCCGGCGAAGCCTTCCGGGATCGAGCCAGGCGACGTGATCGTCAAGTTCGACGGCAAGGAGATCAAGGAAATGCGTGATCTGCCGCGTGTCGTCGCAGACACGCCGGTGGGCAAGCAAACACCCGTGGTCGTTATCCGTAAGGGGAAGGAAGAAACCAAGACGGTCACGCTCGGCCGGCTCGAGGACGGCGAGAAGGTGGCGGCCGCCGAACCGAAGAATGGCGGTGTGCCCGACCAGAACGTCGTCAAGAAGACCCTTGGTATCGAGCTCGCCAACATGTCCGGGGATTTGCGCAAGCGCTACAACATCAAGGACACCGTCAATGGCGTGGTCATCACTGGTATCGACGCCTCCTCGCCTGCCGCCGACAAGCGGCTGTCGCCGGGCGACGTCATAATTGAGATCGCGCAGGAAGCGGTCGCGAATACCGACGACTTCCAGGCCAAGGTCGATAAGCTCAAAAAAGATGGCCGCAAATCGGCCCTGCTGTTGATTGCGGGCGCCGATGGCGAGCTGCGTTTCGTGGCGCTGAGCCTGCAGCAGTAGTAGGGCGGATTACGGCTTGCGCTAATCCGCCCTGCGTTCAGCCATCTCCTCAACGAATTCGTTGGGGCGATAGCCCTGTGCGTAAAGGAGCGCGGTAAGATCGGCGTGGTTTATGGACGCGGCGGCGGCGGCAGCGACCTTGGGCTTTGCGTGATAGGCCACTCCAAGCCCCGCCGCCTCGATCATGGCGATGTCGTTTGCGCCATCCCCCGCCACCAACGTCTCGTCTGCCCCTAGATTGAGCCGCCGGGTGAGTTCCACGAGGGTTGCGAGCTTGGCTGCGCGCCCAAAGATCGGCTCGTACACCTGGCCCGTAAGCCGGCCATCGGCATCGACCATGAGCTTGTTGGCGCGGCTCTCGTCAAAGCCCAGCATCGCGGCGATTCGTTCGGTGAACAGCGTGAAGCCACCGGTCACCAGGCAGGTATAGGCGCCGTTACGGCGCATGGTGGATACCAGCACACGCGCTCCGGGCGTCGGGCGGATCCGGTTCTTGATCACGTCGTCCACCACGGCAGCCGGCAACCCCTTGAGCAGCGCCACGCGTGCGCGCAGTGCCGGTTCGAAATCGATCTCACCGCGCATGGCACGTTCCGTGATCGCTGCCACGTGCGGCTTCACGCCCACATGATCGGCAAGCTCGTCGATGCACTCTTGGCCGATCATGGTCGAATCCATGTCGGTGAGGAGAAGTTTCTTGCGGCGCCCGATGGCGGGCTGCACGATGACGTCGGCGCAAGCTCCGGCAAGCGCGGCGTATACTTTGTTGGCGAACGCCCGCGCCTCGCCTGCCGGGGCGCTGAACGGAATATCGGCGGCAATGCCCGGCGCGAGCCAGACCGGCGCATTTGCTGCGGGCAGGGCGCTTTGGGCGCGTTCAATGGCGCGTACATCGAGTCCCCCCGGCGACGCTGAAATCAGAGTCGCAACCAGGCTCGCAGACGCATGCTTCCCCGACATCAAACCGCGCGACGGCGCTGAACCACGGTGGCCACAGACTGCGCCGTGCCGGGTATTGAATGCGGTCCAGCGGGCCGGGTGCGCAGCCGCCGACGCGCGGGCCGGTAACGCCACCATCCGGCTCCGGCGACGGCAAGCCCGGCAAGGAGCGCCCACCACGCCGGCCGCACTTCCAAATCCACATCAAAATGGGCGAGCAGGACACGACGGGCATCGACCCCGCTGGTGAACATGTAGAGCGCGGCTTCACCCGCCGCTGTTATGACTGCAACTGCGCAGGCGAGCAGCACGAGCTCAAGGGGGGTCACCTCGCCGTTGCGCCGGCAGAGAATCCGATACCCCAACAGCCACACCAGAAAACCTGCCATCAGCGTCGGCTCGTAGATATTGAGCTTGGACTGTATGAAGAAATGTACTGCCGCCAGAGGCGCGATGGCATATACGCATCGGTGTAGCGCGTTCCAGCGCTGGGCGCCGAGGCGCCTGACCGCGGCGTCGGTTGAGGTCGCGGCAAGTGCGATCAGACCGGTCAACGCCAAGGCGCCGATGGTCAGATAAATGCGCAGGACGATCTCGCTCGCGACTTTGATCAGATCGAAGTGCTGATCGAGAACGTAGAGCGAGATGTGCAGGACGGCGTAGGCGGCGCAGCCAACTCCCAGCGTGCGCCGGGCAAGCGCTAGCCGCGGGAAATTGAGCACGCGCTGCGCCGGCGTGACCGCGAGCGTGATCAGGAGCAGACGCAACGTCCAGTCACCGCTCTGGTGGATCGCCTCGGTAACGGGCCGGGCGCCGAGATCGCCACTGGCGGCCTGGAAGGCGATCCAAAGCGCCGGCAGGACCGCGCCGGCAAAGGCCGCGATTTTCACCGGCGACCATCGTCCGGACCGTTCACGCAGGAAGGGCATCGTCCAGCACGCTCCAAGGTCTTGAGCCAAACATACAGTGTTCCAGATTAGGCTCTAATCAAATGCGATCACGATCGAGCTTTCCTCCTGGCGGACCCCCGCGAGATTTGGACCAGGAGCACCCCATAGGGCGTCGTTATCGGCAAGTCCTCGCACTTTTCGCGGGTATTTCGCTTGACGCCCGTGCAGGCCATCCAGTATAAGCCGCGTCGTAAGCTGGTGGATTAACATCGTATCCATGTGCACATTTATTACGAAGTTTCTTGTCATTGTAGGAAGGCGCACCGCCGCAGTTGGCTGAGCCACCTGCGATCGGCGGTGCGCATTGATGGGCCCTCGTGGCCCTTTTTGATTCTAACGATGGTCTCAAAGAACGGAAAACCACGATGAGTATCATGAGTACGGAGATGAGCGGCGCTGAGATGGTGATCGCAGCGCTTGCGGATCAAGGGGTCGAGCACCTGTTCGGGTACCCGGGAGGTGCCGTGCTCCCGATCTATGATGCGCTGTTCCAGCAGGACAAGCTCAGGCACATTCTGGTGCGGCATGAGCAGGGTGCCGTGCACGCGGCCGAGGGTTACGCGCGCTCCACCGGCAAGGTGGGTTGCGTGCTGGTGACCTCGGGTCCCGGCGCCACCAACGCGGTGACCGGCCTCACCGACGCCCTGATGGATTCGATCCCACTGGTCTGTCTCACCGGACAGGTGCCGACCCATCTCATCGGCAATGATGCCTTTCAGGAGTGCGATACCGTCGGCATCACGCGGCCGTGCACAAAATACAATTACTTGGTCAAGAGCATCGCGGATCTTCCACGCGCTTTGCACGAGGCGTTTCATATTGCGAAAAGCGGGCGTCCCGGTCCGGTGGTCGTCGATATCCCAAAAGACATTCAGTTCGCCAAGGGGCTCTATTCCAGGCCCAAGGATTTCCAGCACAAGGGGTACCGGCCCAAGGTCAAGGCAGAGATCGATCGCGTCAAGGCAGCGATCGAGTTGATGCAGCAGGCCAAGCGGCCGCTGTTTTATACCGGGGGAGGGGTGATCAACTCCGGCCCGGAGGCGAGCCAGCTTTTGCGCGAGCTGGTCAAGGTCACGGGATTTCCCATCACCTCGACCCTGATGGGGCTCGGCGCCTATGCGGCCTCGGACCCGCAATGGCTCGGCATGCTTGGCATGCACGGCACCTTGGAGGCCAATCTCGCCATGCACGATTGCGATCTCATGATCTGCATCGGCGCGCGCTTCGACGACCGTATCACCGGGCGCCTGGATGCATTCTCGCCCGGGTCCAAGAAGATCCATGTCGATATCGACCCATCCTCGATCAACAAGAACGTGAGGGTCGATCTGCCGATCATCGGCGATTGCGGCCATGTGCTGGAGGACATGGTGCGGTTGTGGCGCTCCACTGCGCGGCAAGCGGACAAGCAGGCGCTCGCTGGATGGTGGAACCAGATCGAAAAGTGGCGTGCGCGCCGGTCGCTTTCGTTTCGCAACTCGAACGAGATCATCAAACCGCAATACGCGATCCAGCGGCTCTACGAGCTCACCAGGAATCGCGACACCTACATCACGACAGAAGTGGGCCAGCACCAGATGTGGGCGGCGCAATTCTACCGCTTTGAGGAACCGAATCGCTGGATGACTTCCGGCGGTCTCGGCACCATGGGATATGGCCTCCCGGCCGCGGTCGGGGTCCAGCTTGCCCACCCCAACTCGCTGGTGATTGACATTGCGGGCGAGGCTTCTGTCTTGATGACCATGCAGGAGATGTCGACCGCAGCGCAGTACCGCTTGCCGATCAAGATCTTCATTCTGAACA
>Ga0207693_10000786_pt1 | contig 28424 bp, 21 predicted proteins | sample LARL81metaG_FD_184347 | JGI IMG/M metagenome (GOLD analysis project Ga0207693, IMG submission 184347) | Corn, switchgrass and miscanthus rhizosphere microbial communities from Kellogg Biological Station, Michigan, USA - LAR L8-1 metaG... | ecosystem: Host-associated > Plants > Roots >... | reverse complement strand
GAAGGCGGCCCATCGGCCTCTGGGCTGTTGCTGCTTTTCCTTATGGTGGGCTGCGGTGCTGTCGGTTTCGTCGACGACTTCATCAAGATCCGCCGGCAGCGCAACCTGGGTTTGCGGGCCCGGGCGAAATTCGCCGGGCAGCTCGTCGTGGGAGTGGTATTCGCGATTCTCGCTCTGCAGTTCCCCAACTCTCGGGGACTCCGGCCGGCGTCGACCCACCTCTCCTACGTGCGGGACATCAGCTCGATCAGCCTGGGGGCGGTTGGGTTCGTCGTCCTGGCCTATCTCATCGTCACCGCGACGACGAACTCGGTGAACCTGACCGATGGGCTCGACGGCCTCGCGGCCGGCGCCTGCGCGATGGTGTTCGGCGCTTACACGCTCATCACGTTCATCCAGTTCCGGAACAGCTGCGGCACGGTGTCGCTCCCCGGCTGCTACCTCGCGCGGGATCCGATTGACCTCGCTCTCGTGTCCGCCTCGGCCATGAGCGCCTGCTTCGGTTTCCTGTGGTGGAACGCTTCCCCGGCGCAAATCTTCATGGGCGACACCGGCTCGATGGCCCTGGGCGGCCTGATGGCCGGCATAGCCATTTTGTCGCGGACAGAGTTACTGCTGGTTGTCCTGGGCGGCCTGTTCGCCGTCGTGACGCTGTCGGGAATCATCCAGACGGGCTGGTTCAAGTACACCCGCAGGCGCACGGGGACCGGCCAACGGGTATTCAAGATGTCGCCGATCCACCACCATTTCGAGCTGTCCGGATGGCAGGAGATCACGATCATCGTGCGCTTCTGGATCATCGCCGGACTGGCCGTCGCGTTCGGCACCGGGTTGTTCTACGCCGAGTTCATCGGACATGGCTGACTCGCCACTTGACCCCTTCGGGCGCACGGTTCTGGTCTGCGGGGTGCGGTTCGCGGGGGAGTCAGCCGCCCGGGCACTACTGGCGCGCGGTGCCCGGGTGCTGCTCGCGGACCGGCACCGAACCACTGCCGTCGATCCGCTCATAGCCGCTGGGGCCACCTTCGTTGGTGACCCGGACAAGGTGCCGGCCGGCGTGGATCTGGTCGTGACGTCACCCGGGCTTCATCCGGACCACCCGCTGTTACGCGCGGCCGCAGCCATGGGCATTCCGGTCTGGGGCGAGATCGAACTCGCCTGGCAGCTGCGGGACCCGGCCGGCGCGCCCTGGCTCGCGGTTACCGGGACCAATGGCAAGACGACGACTGTTCGCATGCTGGAGTCGATTCTGGTAGCGGCGGGCTGCCGCGCCCGTGCGGTCGGCAACGTAGGCGTGTCGATCATCGACGCCGTGACCGCGTCCCCGCCCTACGACGTGCTGTCAGTCGAAGTGTCGAGCTTCCAGTTGCACTGGTCGCAGTCCGTACGCCCTGCGGCGGGTGCGCTGCTGAACCTCGCTCCCGATCATCTGGACTGGCATGGCTCGATGCCCGCTTACATCGAAGCGAAGACACGGGTATGGGCAACACCGGTCGCGGTCGCCAACCTCGACGACGAATGTGTGGCGGAGCTGTTCGCGGCAACGTCAGCGGACAGCCGCGTGGGCGTGCACCTCGCCCAACCAAGCGACGGCCAGCTCGGGGTGCGCGACGGCGTGCTCGTCGACCGGGCGTTCGCCGACGGCGTGGAGCTGGTCGAGGTGGCCGCCGTGCATCCGGCCGGACCGCACAACGTGACCAACGCGCTGTGCGCCGCTGCCCTTGCCCGATCCCAGGGCGTGCCACCCGAAGCCGTCGCCGCGGGGTTGCGCGCCTTTCGGCCGGATCCCCATCGGAACCAGCTTGTGATTACACGGGACGGGGTGCGCTGGGTGGACGACAGCAAGGCGACCAATCCGCATGCGGCCGCCGCATCGCTCGCGGCCTATCCGCGCGTCGTGTGGATCGCCGGCGGCCAGCTGAAGGACGCTCCGGTTGACGATCTGGTGGCGCGATTCGCGTCGAAACTGGCCGGCGTCGTCCTGCTCGGGGTCGATCGCGCGCACATCGCGGCCGCGCTCGCGCGACACGCCCCGGATGTGCCGGTGATCACCGTGGCCACCCAGGACGATGGAGCGATGACCGAGGTGGTGGGCGCCGCGGCCGGTCTGGCTCACCCCGGCGACACCGTCTTGCTCGCGCCGGCGGCGGCCTCCTACGACATGTTCAGCGGCTACGCCGAACGCGGCACCAGGTTCGCCGCGGCGGTGGCCGCGCTGGGGTCGCGGTGACTGCAAGCAGCCTGTCCACGCGGCTGCGGGGCGCGTTGTCCGGCGCCCGGGTCGGCGACCGTTTGCTGGACGGTCCCTATGCCTCCCTACAGCTGTTGCTGCTCGCCGGCGGCGGTTTGCTCGGGTTCGGAGTGCTCATGGCGGCGTCGACCACCATCTCGGCGTCGCACACCAACGATGCCGCCATGTGGAGCCAGCTGATCAAGGAGATCGTGTTCGTCATCCTCGGCGTGCCGGTGTTCTGGATCGCGGTCCGGCTGCCACCGCGTGGATATCGCGTCCTCGCCTATCCCATGCTGATCATCGCAGCCGTGCTGCTGTTCGCGGTGCTCATCCCGGGCATCGGCGTGATGGCGTACGGAGCCCGGCGCTGGCTCGACTTCGGTCCGTTGCAGTTCCAGCCGTCCGAGTTCGGCAAGCTCGCCATTCTCGTCTGGGCGGCAGATCTGCTCGCCCGCAAGCAGCACCTCGGCACGTTGTCCCGAGCCGGGCAGATCGTTGTGCCGCTGGTACCTGTCTTCGTCATCTTCTGCGCGCTCGTGATGCGAGAGCCAGACCTCGGCACGACGATGTGCTTCATCCTGATCTTGATCGGCCTGCTGTGGATGGTCGGGCTGCCGCTGCGATACTTCGCGCTGCTGCTGCTTGGCGTCGGCGGTGTAGTCACCGCCCTCGCCGTATTCGAGCCCTATCGGCTGCAGCGGTTGCTGACGTTTCTGCACCCGTTCGACCAGCACAACGGAGCCGGCTTCCAGACGGTGGAGGGCCTCTACGCTTTGGCGTCAGGCGGAGTGTTCGGGGTTGGTCTCGGCAACGGAACATCGAAGTACAGCTGGGTACCCAACGCCAACACGGACTACGTCTACTCGGTGATAGGCGAGGAGCTCGGTCTGATCGGCTCAGTTGCGGTGCTGGTGTTCTTTGCGCTGTTCGCCGTCGCCGGTGTGCGGATCGCGCGACGCAGCGCAGATCCCTTCGTGCGGCTTGCCACCGGTGGGGCGACGGTGTGGATATGCGGCCAGGCCTTGATCAACATTGGCTACGTGACGGCGTTGCTACCCGTGACCGGCATCCCATTGCCTTTCATTTCCGCGGGCGGGGCCTCACTGCTCGTCACGTTCGCCGTGTTCGGCATGCTCGTCTCGTTCGCGCGTCACGAACCGTCAGCCGTAGCCGCTGCTCAGCGAGCCACCGCCTCAGGCGCCCAGAGCCGGATAACGCGTTGGGCCCGCCTGCCCATGCCGAAGGCGTACGTTCCGCCGAAGCGCGCGACGCCAAGCCGCGAATCCAGCCCGCCGGCCGGCGCCCGGCCGGCCGCCTCGACGGGTGCCTCGCGGGCGAACCAGCACGGCGCGGCTGGCCGCACCACATCGACCGGACCGATCGGCGGCGGAGCCCGGCCGAGGCGCCCGGCGACGGCGGGTTCGCCGGCCTGGGCGCCACCGGCGCAGCAACGGCGACCGGGGCGCCCGCTGCCGCTGACCGGCAGTGATGGACGGTATCGACCGGGTCGCCCACGATGACCATGATCACGAGCGGCCCGGTGGCATCGTGACGGCGGTGTCGGTGGTCGTCGCAGGCGGCGGCACGGCCGGTCACATCGAGCCTGCGATGGCGTTGGCGGACGCGGTTCGCCGACTCGAGTCCAGCGCCCGGATAACCGCCCTAGGCACCGAGAAGGGGCTGGATCGCACGCTGATCCCGCCTCGGGGGTACCCGCTCGAGCTGATCCCGCCGGTGCCTCTGCCCCGCAAGATGAATTCGGCACTGTTGCGCATGCCCGGTCGGGTGAACGATGCCGTCCGGATGACCGCTGACGTGCTGGTCCGGGCGAACGCCGACGTGATCGTGGGATTCGGCGGGTACGTTGCGCTGCCGGCGTATCTGGCGGCCCGCCGCGCCCGCCTGCCCATCGTCGTGCACGAGGCGAATGCCCGCCCAGGAGTGGCCAACCGATTGGCCGCCCGGCTCACCCATCACGTGTACACGGCGTCCGAGCAGGTCCGGCTGCCTCACGCAGTGGCGATCGGCATTCCGCTCCGGCCGGCTATCTCCGGCCTGGATCGGACGGCGATGCGGCCGCGCGCGCGGAGCGCGTTCGGGTTGCTGCCCGACGCGCCGACGCTTCTGGTCACTGGCGGCTCGCAGGGCGCTCAGTCGCTGAACCGGGCCTGCGCCGGAGCGGCGGACGCCCTCCGCCGGGCGGGAATCCAGGTATTGCACATCGTCGGCGGCAAGAACACCGTGGCGATACCGCCTGGGCAGCCACCGTACGCGGTGGTGCCCTTCGTGGAGCAGATGCATCTCGCCTACGCGGCGGCGGATTTCGTGCTGTGCCGATGCGGCGCCATGACGTGCGCTGAAGTTTCGGCAGTCGGGCTACCCGCGGCCTACGTGCCCTATCCGCATGGGAACGGCGAGCAACGATTCAACGCCCGACCGATCGTCTTGGCGGGTGGTGGCCTGCTCGTCGAGGATGCCACGCTCAGCCCGAGCTGGATCGCCGAGAACCTGGTCCCGATCATGACCGATCCGTGCCTGCTGGCCGCCATGTCCGAATCCGCAGCCAGCGCGGGGTCCCGCGACGCGGACATCGTCCTCGCTCGCGCTGTGCTGAACGTCGCCGTCGAGCACCGGCGGTTCGGGACGGTCCGATGAGCGGGGTGCGGGAGCCGTCGGTTCCGTCGACCGGACCGCGCCACGACGCGCCGACGCGGGACGCTGATCGTGATCGACCGGCCGACTGGGCGGCGCCCGGCGCGGCGTTGGTACGGAGCGCCTCGACCGACCTGGTTCCGGCCTTGGCCTCGTTGGGCCGGGTGCACATCATGGGCATCGCCGGAGCCGGGATGAGCGCGCTGGCCCGCATCCTCATCGAACGTGGCGTTACGGTCACCGGCTGCGAAGCGCGCGATTCGACCACCGTTGCGGCGCTGCGGGCGCTCGGTGCGGACGTCCAGATCGGTCACTCGCCCGAGCATGTCGACACGACCGACACGTTCGTGTACACGACGGCCATCAGCCCCGCCCATCCGGAGTTCGTGGCGGCCCGGAACAGCGGTAAGCCGTTCCTGCGCCGAGCCGCGGCGCTGTCCTCAGCGCTCGAGGACCGGCGCATGATCGCTATCTCGGGCACCCACGGCAAGACCACGACCACTTCGCTGCTCACCGTCGCTGCTCAGGCGTGCCAGCTGGATCCGTCGTTCGCGATCGGCGGCAACCTGTATGAGACCGGCATCAACGCGCATCTCGGAACGGGGGACCTGGCGATCGTCGAGGCCGACGAAAGCGACGGCTCGTTCCTGTTGGTCCGTCCGGCGACGGCCGTCGTAACGAACGTGGAGGCCGATCACCTCGAGAACTATGGAGATCTCGACGGGATATTCACCGCGTTTCGGCAGTTCGTCGATCGGATCGAGGCGAATGGGCTCCTTGTCGTGTCCGCCGACGATCCCGGGGCCCGCCGGATAGCGGAGTACGCCCAGGCGGTGGGGCGGCGGGTGCGGACGTACGGTCAGTCTCTCGACGCCGACGTCCGGGTCAGCGATATCGACGAGCGGCCTGACGGAGTCGACTTCACGGTGCAGCTCGCACCGGGCGAGGAACCTATCCGGGTAAGCGTCGGCGCACTGGTGGGCCGGCACATGGCCTTGAACGCGACTGCGGCGCTCGCCGTCGCCGTCGACCTCGGGCTCGACGTGGCCACAGTGCTGCGCGCCTGGCGGTCGTTTCAGGGGGTGCACCGTCGCTTCGAGCTGCACGGCGAGGCCCTCGGGGTGCGGGTGTACGACGACTATGCCCACCACCCCACGGAGGTTGCGGCTGCGCTCACTGCGGCGCGCGTCGTCGCAGGCGACGGTCGGCTCATTGCGGTGTTCCAGCCGGGCACGTACAGCCGCACTCAGACCTTCGCCGATGAGTTCGCCGAAGCGATGGCGATTGCCGACATCGCGGTTGTCCTCGACATCTTCCCGGCCCGTGAGGAGCCGATACCGGGCGTGACCGGTGCTCTCATCGCGGAGCGGATTCCGCTTCCGGACGAGCGGGTGATCTACGAGGACCGTTTCGGCGCGGTGCCGAAGCGGATCGCCGAGGTCGCCCGACCCGGGGATCTCGTGCTGACGATGGGTATCGGCACGGTCTATCTGCTCTGCCCAGAAATTCTGGCCGAGATCGCCGCTGGTGGGACCCAGCTCTGATGACCGGCGTGCGCCTCCGTTCTCGGCCGGCCGACCAGCGAGATCGCGATTGGCGCCCAGGCGCACGGCAACGGCGATGGACGCGCCGGTGGCGGATGTGGATCCTTCTGGGAGCCGTTGTCGCCGTACTCGCCACCGGCCTGTGGGCGGTCGTGTGGAGTCCGCTGCTCGGGGCGCGGCAGATCGCCGTGCGCGGGTCCCTGCACTACCTGACCCGCGCCGAGGTGGAACGCGCGGCCGAGGTACCTCTTGGGCGATCGCTCGTGCGGCTCGATAGCGGCGCGATCGGGCATCGGGTCGAAGGGCTGCCTGAGGTTGCGACAGTCAACGTCGCGGCGGACTATCCCTCGACCGTCGTGATCACGCTCACCGAGCGGCTCGCGGTCGGTTATGTCACAAGGGGCAGCGACGTTCACTTGGTCGATCGGACCGGCCGGCAGTTCCACACGGTGACGTCGGCGCCTCGGGGCGTGCCGCGGCTGCAGGTCGCCGACGGTCCGCGGGCGCAGGCCAGCGCCGCGGCGGCCGCCACCGCGGCGAGCGCGCTGCCCGCATCCGTCCTCGCGCTCCTGGCCACCGTCCAGGCCGACGATCCGGCGGGGATCTCTCTCGTGCTCCGTGACAATCGGATCGTGCGGTGGGGTGGCCCGGATCGCAGCGTCGACAAGGCTCGCGTCCTTGCCGCCCTGCTGGCCCGGCCCGGGACCGTCTTCGACGTCAGCGACCCCGACCTTGTCTACGCGCGGTGAATCGTTGGCCCGCCGCCCGACCGCTCCACGCCCGCCCGTTCGTCCCGTCCCGCCGCGCCGCTTCACGTGCAGCCTCGCGCGCGCAGTTGGGTCAGCAGTGAACTGCTGGGAGCCACACCCGTCACTCAGGTACCACCGATGCGCACCAGGCCACGGCAGCGGCGGCCCGGCACGGGGCAAGGCGCGCCAACACCAGTAGGCGACGGGCCCGCGCGCTGCGCGGCGCGCCTGCTTGAAACGTCCTCGGGTTTGTCTACCGTCGGATCACGATGTCAGGTTGACATAACATTAAGGGTCTACTTGAGGATGAGGGTTCACCGCGTTAGTCGCAGACGATCCGCAGGCCTAGCCCTACCCGTCCACGAACGCCGGTCCCCATAGCGGAAGCAGGAAGCCACATGACCCCACCGCACAACTACCTCGCGGTCATCAAGGTCGTCGGTGTCGGCGGCGGCGGTGTCAACGCCGTGAACCGCATGATCGAGGTCGGATTGAAGGGCGTCGAGTTCATCGCGGTGAACACCGACGCCCAGGCCCTGCTGATGAGCGACGCCGATGTGAAGCTCGATGTCGGCCGCGAGCTCACCCGGGGACTGGGCGCCGGCGCCCAACCGGAGGTCGGGCGGAAGGCCGCGGAGGATCACCGGGACGAGATCGAAGAAGTGCTCAAGGGCGCCGACATGGTTTTCGTGACCGCGGGCGAGGGCGGGGGGACCGGAACCGGCGGTGCTCCGGTCATCGCGAGTATCTCCCGCAAGCTCGGCGCATTGACGATCGGCGTCGTCACCCGCCCGTTCTCGTTCGAGGGCAAGAAGCGGGCGGCACAGGCCGAGGACGGCATCGAGACGCTGCGGTCGGAATGCGACACCCTCATCGTGATCCCGAATGATCGGCTGCTGCAGATCTCCGACGAGAACGTGAGCGTCATGGACGCGTTCCGCAGCGCAGATCAGGTGCTCCTGTCCGGTGTGCAGGGCATCACCGACCTGATCACCACGCCCGGGCTGATCAATTTGGACTTCGCCGACGTCAAGAGCGTCATGAGTGGTGCCGGTTCGGCGCTCATGGGGATCGGTGCCGCCCGGGGCGAGAATCGGGCCCGTAACGCCGCCGAGATCGCCATCGCCAGCCCGCTGCTCGAGGCCAGCATGGAGGGCGCGCACGGCGTCTTGTTGTCCATCTACGGCGGGTCGGATCTGGGCTTGTTCGAGATCAACGACGCTGCGTCGCTGGTTGCCGAGGCCGCGCACCCGGATGCGAACATCATCTTCGGCGCGGTCATCGATGACACACTCGGCGACGAGGTGAAGGTGACGGTGATCGCCGCTGGTTTCGACAGCGGGCAGCTGCCCTACAAGAAAGTGGATGTGCGCCGGTCGCAGGGAGACTCGGAGCCGGACCAGATGCCCGAGCCGGCGCGGAACGGACAGGGCCGGACGCCGGGGTGGCCACTCCCGCCGTCGGGCATCGACCGGACCCCCCTCGGGCTGGACGACGAGCTTGACGTGCCCGACTTCCTCAAGAACTGACCGACGGGAGTCCGGTGACGGGCGGCACCGAACCGGACCGGCGAGCGGAGCTACTCGCCTCCCTGCAGTTGTTGCGCGCGCGCATCGCAGCGGCCTGTGCGTCCGTCGGCCGAGATCCCGCCGAGCTGCGCCTGATCGCAGTCACGAAAGGGTTCCCGGTCGGCGACGTCGTGCTACTCGCTGAATTGGGCCAGCACGATGTAGGCGAGAACCGCGATCAGGAGGCACGTCGCAAGATCGCGACCCTGCCGGGTGTGGGCGCACCGGATCTCAACCTGCGGTGGCACTTCGTGGGGCGGTTGCAGCAGAACAAGTGCCGGTCCGTGGCCAGCTACGCAACGGCGGTGCACTCCGTCGACCGCCCGCAGCTCGTTGCCGGACTGGCGGCGGGCGCGCGTCAGGCCGGCCGAAGGCTCGAAGTGTTCGTCCAGGTCAGCCTCGACGCGGACACGCAGCGGGGCGGCGCACTGGTTGACGATGTGATCATGCTCGCCGACCAGGTTGCGTTGGCGCCCGAGCTCGAGCTGCTCGGCGTGATGGCGATCGCGCCCATGGCTGCCGACCCCGACACCGCCTTTGCCGGATTGCAGGACGTTTCCTGGCAGGTCCGCGCTCGTCATCCGGACGCGACGTCCATCTCAGCCGGCATGACCGGCGACTTGGAGGCCGCGATTCGACAGGGCGCGACACACCTGCGTGTCGGTTCGGCGTTGCTCGGCCGACGAAGACCATGATTCGGATAGCGTCACGGCACAACCGATCAGTGAGCGCCGAACCGCAGGCCGCACCGCGCGAGAGCCGGAACAACAGGAGGACGATATGCCCGGAGCGATGAGGAAGATGGGCGTCTACCTCGGCCTGGTCGAAGATGACGAGGGTGTCGTCGAAGGCGCTGAAAGTTATGACCGCGCCCCGTATGACCGAGCCCCCCGGCCGCGGCCCGCCGAGTACGGACCGGACACGAGGTTTGCCCGCCCGAACGGCGACGGCGGCTCCGGTGGTGCGGCGACCGCGGTCGTCGCTCGGGAATGGGCAGGGGAGGACCAGGGCAGCGGCTACGGAGCCGAGTACGAGGAGTTCCAGTCGTACCGGATCACCACGCTGCATCCCCGGACCTACAACGAGGCCCGCACGATCGGGGAGCATTTCCGGTCCGGGACGCCGGTCATCATGAACCTGTCGGAGATGGACGACTCCGACGCCAAGCGCTTGGTGGATTTTGCGGCCGGGCTGACCTTCGGATTGCACGGGCGGATTGAACGCGTGACCGCCAAGGTTTTCCTGCTCAGCCCGCACAACGTCACGGTGACGGCCCAGGACAAGGCCCGCATTGCTGAGGGCGGATTCTTCAACCAGTCCTGACTCAACAGGCACGGTCCGTCGCGGAGCGTTAGCGATGGCGTAATGAGCTTTGTGCACTGGACGTCCGGGTTAGCTCGGCATGGCACCATGGGTAATGGCCAGTCCCGATGGGATGTGCCACCGGAATGCCGAGGATCGGGGAGACGTCATCGATGGCGCTGTTCTGGAGTGTCATCGCGTTTGTGCTGTACCTGTATCTTCTACTGATCATCGCAAGAATCGTGGTTGAGATCGCCCGTCAATTCGCCAAGTCGTGGCGCCCGGTCGGCGTCACCGCTGTCGGGCTCGAGCTGGTCTATACGAGCACGGATCCCCCGGTGAAAATGCTGCGGCGGATCATTCCGCCCCTCCGCATAGGTGGGGTAAGCCTTGACCTGAGCATCATGATTTTGTGGATCGCTATCCTGGCTCTGCGCTGGGTGGCGTTGGGACTCGCCTAGTGGTCGATCCTCCGAAGCAGCGGGCGGGTTGGGCCGGTTGGACGGTCCGGCGTGACTTGCGCTACGCATTGCAACACCTGCATCATCCGCACCTGACCGCGGAACCAGCCGGTTCCGGTCTGACGATCACGAGGTGACCCATGCCGCTGACTCCCGCCGAAGTCCACAATGTGGCCTTCAAGAAGCCACCGATTGGCAAGCGTGGCTACGACGAGGAGGAGGTCGACGCGTTTCTCGACGTCGTGGAGGTCGAGCTCGCGCGGCTGATCGAAGAGAACAATGACCTGCGCGCCAATGGCAGTAGTGGCGCGAGCGCTGACACCCAAGTCCATCCCGCCATCGACGATCGATCGATGGCTGAGCTGGCGGCGGCCCGCGACGAAAACGGCCGCCTGCACGGCCGGATCAACGAACTCGAGCGTGCGCTGAGCTCGAGCGGGGATGCCGCTGGGCAGCAAGTCGTCGGATTGCAGCAGCAGCTAGCGCACACCGAGCAGCAACTGGGAGAGGCCAGGCAGCAGCTGCTCGAGACTCAGGAGGCGGCGCAGGCGGCGCAGCAGGCGCACGCTGCGGCCGTCGCTGCCGGGGCAGGCGGCCTGACCGCCGAGGATCACCACGCCCAAGCCGTCCAGATGCTGGCGCTCGCCCAGCAGACGGCCGACACCCATCTCGCCCAGTCGAAGGCCGAGGCCGAGCGGCTCCTTGGCGAAGCCCAGGCCACCGCCCATGCGACCCTCACCGACGCGCAGCAGCAGTCGCAGAAGTACGTCGGCGAAGCCCAGGCCCGGGCCGACCAGCTCGAGCGGGAGAGCAACGAGCGCGCAAGCCAGCTACTGTCCGACGCCGAGCAGCGCTCGCACACGATCACCGCGCAGTTCGAACAGCGCAAGGAAGCGCTGGAAAAGCGGGTCGAGCAGCTTCGAACCTTCGAGCGCGAATACCGCGTCCGGCTGAAGAGCTATCTGGAGTCGCAGCTGCGAGATCTGGACGCCAGCGGTCGCGCCGAGCCGGCGCAGTCCGGACGGGACGGTGCCCAGATGGACCAGCATGAGGCCGCCCAAGCCGGCTAGCTAGACAGCCGCCTCGGCGGCACGCTACGCGCTAGCCAAGAGCGTGCCGCGGCAGGCGCGTAATGCCCCGGCTAGAAAGCGCGGCGTAGCCACACGTGCAGACCCAAGTCGTCGTCGACGACCTCGTGGACCGCCTCGCTCGCGTCAGGCGCACCCTCGACCATGTCAGTGGCGAGAACTTCCCCCGCGATCTGGTCCGCATGGGCGCGGATAGCCTCCGCCGGCTCTGGTGAGCCGCCGACCCGCCACCACAACGCGATTCGATCGGTCACCTCGAGGCCGGAGCTCTTGCGCGCGTCCTGGATGAGTCGGACCACATCCCGCGCCAGCCCGGCCAGCCGCAGCTCATGGGTCAGCTCCAGATCGAGGGCGACGGTTTCGGCCGCGCTGTTCTTGACCGCCCAGCCGGACAGCGGCGCCTCGTTGACGATCAGATGCTCGGCACCCAACTCGACCGGCGCCCCGCCGACGGAAATCTGAATTGGCTGCCCGGCCGCAAGCGTCGCGGCGACCTCCGCCGGCACCAGCGCCGCGATGGCCTGGGCGCCGATCTGGGTCTTCGGACCGAGCAGCTTGCCCAGCGCCCGGAAGTTGGGCTTCACCGTGACGTTGATGACGTCGCCGGTGTCCGCGAGCCGGGCCAGCTCCCCGACGTTGAGCTCGTCGGCTACCTCGCGCCGCAGTTCGGCCGGCAACTCGCCCCAGCCCGGCGCGGAAACCAGCGCGCGTCGGAGCGGCTGACGGGTCTTGACGTTCGCGTCGGCTCGGGCCGCCCGGCCTAGCTCGACCAGGCGACGTACCAGGGCCATTTGCTCGCTGAGTTGACCGTCCCCGACGGCCGGAGTATCTGCAGGCCAGCTGGCCAGATGCACCGAGTCGATCCCGGTCGCTTCCGCGAACAAGGCGCCCCACACCCGCTCGGTCACGAACGGGATGAACGGCGCCAGCAACCGGGTCAGCACCGACAACGCGTCGTGGAGGGTGGCGAGTGCCGCCGGGTCGCCCTCCCAGAATCGGCGGCGTGAACGCCGCACGTACCAGTTGGACAGGTCGTCGATGTACCCGGCGAGCGCGCGGCCGGCGCGGGCGGTGTCGAAGTCGGTGAGCGCATCGGTCACCTCCGTGACGAGCCGGCGCGACTGCGCCTCCGCCCATCGATCGAGCACCGTCGGCGTGCCGCGGTCGGCGCCGGGCGTCCACCCGTTCGCCCGCGCGTAGAGCGACTGGAACGACGCTACCGACCAGTACGTACGAATCACCTTGGAGGCGATCTCGTCCAGCACCTTGTGACCCACGCGACGAGCTGACCAAGGCGAACCCGCCGCAACCATGAACCACCGGACCGCGTCGGCCCCGTGCTGGTCCATGAGCGGGATCGGCTCGAGGATGTTGCCCAAGTGCTTGCTCATCTTGCGGCCGTCCTCCGCGAGCAGCAGCCCGAGGCACAGGACCGTCCGGTAGGAGCTCTGTCCGAACACCAGGGTGCCGACCGCCATCAGCGTGTAGAACCAGCCGCGGGTCTGGTCGATCGCCTCGCAGATGAAGTCGGCCGGATAGCTCTCGCCGAATCGCGCCTCGTTGTAGAACGGGGCGCCGAACTGTGCGAACGGCATCGAGCCGGAATCGAACCAGGCATCGATGACCTGCGGAACCCGACGGTACGTGCCGTCCTGACCCGGCACGGTAAACGTCACATCGTCGACGAACGGCCGATGCGGGTCGAGGTCGGCCAAGTCCCGACCCACGAGTTCGGACAACTCGGCGAATGACCCCACGCAGACGACCTGGCTGGGGTCGGCGTCATTGCGCCAGATCGGGAGCGGGGTCCCCCAGTACCGGTCACGAGACAAAGCCCAGTCGACGTTGTTGGACAGCCAATCGCCGTAGCGACCGTGCTTGATCGTCGGTGGGTACCAGTTCGTGGCCTCGTTCTGCTCCAGCAACTCGTCCTTGATGGCGGTGGTGCGCACGTACCAGGACGGCAGCGCGTAGTACATCAGCGGGGTGTGGCAGCGCCAGCAGTGCGGGTAGGAGTGGGCATACGGTGCATGCCGGAGCAGCCGGCCGCTTTCCCGGAGTTTGGCCACCAGGACCTCGTCGGCATCCTTGAAGAACATCCCGCCGATATCCGGGAGATCGCTGCGGAATCGGCCATCGCCGCCGATCGGGTTGACCACGGGTAGGCCGTATCTCCGGGCGATCTCCATATCGTCGGCACCGAACGCCGGTGCTTGGTGGACCAGCCCGGAGCCGTCCTCGGTGGTGACGTAGTCGGCCAGGACCACGACATGCGCGCCCTCGATGGAGACGTAGTCGAATGGCGGCTGATAGTGCCAGCCGGCGAGGTCGCGTCCGGAGTAGCGGCGGAGCACCTGCGCGTTATCGCCGAGGACAGCGGACAGCAATGGCTCGGCCACCACGAACGTTCCGGCCTCGGTGCGCGCGACGACGTAGTCGACGGTGGGGTTCACCGCGACCGCGGTGTTCGAGACGAGCGTCCACGGCGTCGTTGTCCACACGACCAGATCGGCTGCCCCTGCCTCCGGTCCGGAGGTCACCGGGAGCCGGACGTAGACCGCGGGGTCGACGACCTCGGTATAGACGCCTTCCTGGCCGAGCTCGTGGTCGGACAGGCCGGTACCGCATCGCGGGCAGTACGGCGTGACCCGGTAGTCCTCGACCAGCAGTCCGTTGTCGAAGATCGTCTTGAGCGCCCACCACACCGACTGGATGTAGTCGGGGTTCATGGTCCAGTAGGCGTTCTCGTAGTCGGCCCAGTAGCCCATCCGTTCGCTCATGGCCGCAAATGCGTCGACGTGGCGCTGCACGGACGCGCGGCAGCGTTCGTTGAAGCGGGCGATGCCGTACGCCTCGATGTCGGGCTTGCCGGTGAACCCGAGTTCCTTCTCCACCGCGAGCTCCACCGGCAGGCCATGGCAGTCCCAACCGGCGATGCGAGCGACGTGGTAGCCCTGCATCGTCTTGAACCGAGGGAAGACGTCTTTGAACACCCGCGCCTCGACGTGATGTGTGCCCGGCATCCCGTTCGCCGTAGGCGGGCCCTCGTAGAACGTCCACGCCTCGCCGCCGGCGGTGGCGTCCAAGCTCCGCTCGAACACCTTGTTCACCCGCCACTGCTCGATGATCTGCCGATCCATTTCGGCCAGGTCAACATGCGCCGGCAACGGCTCGTAGCCCTGATGCTCACTCATTGGGGTGCCCATGCTCCTCGAGTCCCGATCCCCTCGAGGGACGACGCACCGGCCGGTTGCCGGGCTCCGCGGTACCACCCTCGTTGACGCCGAAGCGCCCACTTCGTTCGCCGGTCCGGTTCTACTGAGGTGACGTGCGTCACCCGTTCTTCCGGTGCTCGGAGGTGATTTGGTCCCGGGTCGCCGGCCCGGGCTCACACCATCCCCAGGTCGCTCACCGGCGGAAACCGAGGCTACTTGTCCTCGTCATCGCGCAATTACCATCCGCATTCTAGCGATTCGGCGGGCTCGGGCAGGACCAGATAGCGTCGCCATGCCCACGGCAGCCACGGCCCCGCAACCGGGCCGCGGCGAGCCCAGTGGCAAAGCGGTCTCCTAGCTCGTATCCTTGGCCGCCTTTGTGGGGTTAGTGATCGACCGCGAGAGCGCAGGCAACGCCCGTCGAGCTCGGACCAGGAAGGGGTCGCGATGGCTGCCGTTGGTCGGGGAGGACGAGCGTCACGGTCCGGGACGCCCCGCGCGGCGAAGACAGCGACGGCCACCAAGACATCGGCCGCGAAAGCTGCCCGACCGACAAAGCGAGCGACGACCAAAGCGTCGGCGACATCGTCGCGAACCCCGGCCGCCAAGACTGCCGCAAAGTCATCTGCGACCGCCCGCAAGACGGCAAAGGCGACGGGTCCCGCAGCCAAGACGAGCGCCGCCAGGTTGCCGAAGAAGAAGGCGACGGCAGCGCCGGCCAAGTCGGCCAAGTCGGCCAAGCCACAGGCGAAGGCCACGACCGCCCGGCCGAGCCGGGCGGCGGCCGCCCGCACCGCGCCGACAAAAAAGACGGCACCGGCCAAGGCGTCGCCGAACAAGCGCACCGCCCGGTCCACTTCGGCCGGCACCGCGACGAAGCGACCGGCAAAGGTGTCGGCGAAGACGACAGCGACGACCGAGGTGGCCATCGCGGTACCACGCGACTCCGAGTGGACGACCCGCGAGCTGGCCCAGATACGAGCCCAGCTCGTCGCACAACTCTCGGAGATGCAGTCCGAGTACAACCAGTCACTCATAGAGCTCGACGAGTTGCAGTCGTCGAGCACCGATGGCGCCGGCGACGATCAGGCCGATGCCGGCAGCAAGACGTTCGAGCGGGAGCAGGAGCTGTCGATCGCGGCGAACCGGCTAGATCTGCTGACCCAGATCAAGCGGGCGGTCGAGCGCATCGACGCGGGCACCTATGGCTACTGCGAGAGCTGCGGCAAGCCGATCCCGAAGGCGCGACTGAAGGCCTTCCCGATGGCCACGCTCGACGTCGCGTGCAAGCAACGCGAGGAACGACGCTGATTTCCTGCCGCGCGTCAGGCTGGGAGAGAATAGCGGCGTGACCTCGGCCGACCCCGACGCAACTTCCAAGCCTATGGATGACGGGTCGCGGCCGCGGACGCGCAAGGTGCTGCTGTTCGCCATCGTCGCTGTCGTCATCTACGCGCTCGACGTCGTCAGCAAGTCGATCGTGGTCGCCACCCTGGAGCATGAGCCCCCGGTACGGCTGCTCGGCGGAGCTGTCTATCTGGTGCTGACCCGCAATTCCGGCGCGGCGTTCTCGGTCGGAACCGGCGCGACGGTTGTGCTCACGGTTGTCGCCGTCCTCGTGGTGGTGGTCATCTTGCGAGCCGCACGCCGCCTGTACTCGGCGAGTTGGGCCGTCGCGCTGGGGCTCGTGCTGGGCGGCGCTCTCGGCAATCTCACCGATCGGGTGCTGCGATCGCCGGGTGGGGGGCGCGGCCACGTCGTCGACTGGATCAGCCTGTTCGCGCGTGACGGGCACATCTGGCCGATCTTCAACCTGGCCGACTCGGCCATCGTGTGCGGGGCAATCCTGGCCGCCATCACGGCACTGCGCGGCATCGATCTCGACGGCCAGAAGCGCGGCGCGGGCACGTCGTGAGCCCGACGCGGCTGCTTCCGGTGCCCGAGGGGCTGGTCGGGGTTCGGCTGGACGTCGCGGTCGCTCGTCTGTTCGGCCTCTCGCGCACGGCAGCCGCCGCACTCATCGACTCGGGTGACGTGCTGGTCGACGGAGGACTGCCTCCTCGGTCCGCACGGCTCGCCGACGGTTCGCTCCTCGAGGTCCGGCTGCCGGACCCGCGCGATCCGCTGCCTGCCCAGGCTGTCGACGGGTTGACCGTGCTCTACGACGACGCGGATGTGGTGGTCGTCGACAAGCCCGCCGGAGTGGCGGCCCACCCAAGTCCCGGGTGGTCGGGCCCGACCGTCGTTTCGGGTCTCGCCGCGATGGGGTACCAGGTGGCGACGAGTGGTGCGGCCGAACGTCAGGGAATCGTGCATCGGCTGGACGTCGGGACGACGGGTGTGATGGCCGTGGCGAAGAGCGAGCACGCGTACTCGCTCCTCAAGCGTGCGTTCAAGACGCGCGCGGTCGAGAAACGCTATACCGCTCTCGCTCAGGGCCATCCCGATCCGACGAGCGGCACGATTGACGCCCCGATCGGCCGGCATCCGTTCGCTGACTACAAGTTCGCGGTCGTCGCCGGCGGTCGCCCGAGCATTACCCACTACACCACCGAGGAGGCGTTTCGGGCCGCGACATTGCTCGACGTCCGCCTGGAAACCGGACGGACCCACCAGATCCGGGTTCATCTCGCGGCCATCCGGCATCCGTGTGTCGGGGACCTCACCTACGGCGCGGATCCGGTGCTGGCGGCTCGGCTCGGCCTGTCCCGGCCAGGTCTGCATGCTCGCGAGCTGGGCTTCGCCCACCCCATATCGGGGGAGTGGCTGGTTTTCAGCGCGCCCTACCCGTCGGACCTGCAGCACGCCCTTGATCTGCTGCGGGGGGAGGGTTAGCGGTACCGCGAGGGGTAGGAATTAGGCATGACTGTCGCAGGCTCCGCCCCGCTCGTCGTCGCGTCGAACCGAGGACCGATCTCGATCGTTCCCGTCGAGGACGGTGACGACGAGATCCGCCGCGGCGGCGGCGGCCTCGTCAGTGGGATGCAGGCGGCACTCGCCGCAACGCCCGACGCCGTCTGGATCTGCGCCGCCCTCAATGATCGGGAGCGGTCCCTCGCCCGCCGAGCCGTGTCTGGCCGGCTGTCGGCGGTACCGGAAGTCTCCGATGCGCTCAAGGGCGAGTTCGACGTCAGGATGCTGCCGATCGATGCCCTGACGTTCCGGCAGGCCTACAACGGAATCGCGAACGCGACCCTGTGGTTCCTGCTGCACATGCTCTACGAGTCCGCTCGGTCGCCGGTCTTCGATCAAGCATGGCGACGGTCCTGGGCCGGCTACGAGCGGTACAACCGTGCTTTCGCAGAGGCGATTGCGGCGGAGGCGGCCGTGGGCGCGACCGTCATGATCCAGGACTACCACCTGTTTCTCGCCCCTCGGCTGCTCCGCGACCTGCGCCCCGACGTCCGAATAGGGCACTTCACCCATATCCCGTGGGTGCCCGCGGAGTACTTCCACATGCTGCCGACCGACGTCGCGCAAGACGTACTCGACGGCTTGTCCAGCGCTGATGTCGTGGGGTTCCACTCCGCCCGATGGCGGGACCAATTCGTCGACTGCTGCCGCTCGATCCTCGGGCAGACGCCGGCGAGCCGGATGGAGGTATTCCCGCTGTCGACCGAGGCGGACGAGTTGTTGCAGCGGGCTCACCGTCGGGACGTCGATAGCTCGGTGCGGCAGCTACGGGAGGTGGCAGGCGATCGCAAGGTCATCGGACGCGTGGACCGGACCGAGCTGTCGAAGAACGTGTTCCGCGGGCTGCTGGCCTACCGGGAACTGCTCCGGTCGCACGCCGAGTGGCGTGATCGGGTCGTGCACATCATCGACAACTACCCATCGCGAGAGGACCTGCCGGAATACCGGGAATACACCGCGCTGGTATCCCGCCTGGCCCGAGAGATCGACGACGAGTTCGGCACCGACACGTGGACCCCGCTGCTACTCGATATCAGCGACGACTACCCGGGTTCGCTCGCTGCGCTGCGGATATCCGACGTGGTGTTCGTCAACTCCGTCCGTGACGGTATGAATCTCGTCGTCCAGGAAGGCATCGTGCTCTCCGAACACGACCCCGTGGTCGTGCTCTCCCGCGACACCGGGGCCGCGGACGCGCTGGGCCGCGATGCGCTGCTCGTCAACCCGTTCGATGTCTCCGAAACCGCGAACGCCCTGCACGAAGCGCTGACGATGCCGGAGGCGGAACGCGTTGCGCGCTGCCGGCGGCTGCGGAAGGCGGCGGTCGCGCTGCCGCCCGGGCCGTGGTTCCAGGCCCAGCTCGATGCCGTCAACGCGCAATAGCGGCGAGCAGCTCGACGACGTCGCCGGGCCCGTTCACGACCACGTCGGCGGCGGCCGCGACGGCGGGCGCCTCGTCGGATCGCACGGCGACGCTCCAGGCGGTCATGCCCGATGCGCGCAGCTGCGCGACGACGTCGAACGCCGCCAGATCACCGACATCGTCGCCGATGAACACAAGCCGCCGCGGGCTCGTCTCGGCAATGAGCCGGCGTAAGGCGCTGCCCTTGTCGTACCCCGGGAGGCGTATTTCCACGACATCCCGACCGGGGTGAACCTCGAGCCCGAGTTCGGCGGCCAGGGCGGTGACCGGCCCGGTCAGCCGGGCCAGGGCGGCTGCCGGGTCGGTCGCTTTGCGGGCGTGGACCACGAGCGACAACCGCTTGTCCTCGATCCACACACCAGAGTCCGCACCCGCATCAGCGAGCACGCCGGGGAGGCGAGACCGCAACTTTGCCAGCTCCGGTGGCTCGTCGGGCTCGTCCAGGTGCCCGTCCTGCCACTCCTCGGCGCCGTAGAGCCCGGACACTCGCAGCCCAGGTACCGCGTCCAGGCCGCCGAGGTCCACGACAGTACGGGCGTTACGACCAGTGACGATCGCTACCGCCGCCCCGCCCTCGACCAGCCGGCGCAGCGCAGTCACCGCGCCGGGAGCCGGCCGTGAATCCGCGGGGTCGGGCACGATCGGCGCGAGCGTACCGTCGAAATCCACCGCGACCAGCGCATGGGCCAGGTCGGCTCGGATCTCGGTGGCCACGGCCGACGGGTCCGCACTCATACCCTGATCCTGCCGCCACGAAGCGATTGGCGGGTAGCGATTCCGGGAGCGGAGAGATGTATCCAACTCCGACCGGTGCGGCTCGGGCACGTCGTCAGCAGCTAGCTCTAAGGTCGAAGCAGTGCCGCAGTCGTGCCGAGAGGATCCCGTAACCGCCGTGGAACGTGCCGAAACCGACTCGTTCGTCCATCTGCACGTGCACACGGAGTACTCCATGCTCGACGGCGCGGCCCGGGTGCCCGAGCTGCTGGCCGAGGCGTCCCGGATGGGTATGCCTGCGCTCGCGATGACCGATCACGGCAACCTCTTCGGGGCCTACGAGTTCTACACCAGGGCGCGGGCGGCCGGCATCAAACCGATCATCGGCATGGAGGCGTACCTCACACCCGGTACCTCCCGATTCGAGCGAACCCGGGTGCGCTGGGCTTCCGGCGGTGACGACGACGTATCCGGTGGCGGGGCATTCACCCACATGACCTTGCTGGCGTGCGATGACGTCGGCAGGCACAACTTGTTCCGGCTCTCGTCGCGGGCGAGCACCGAGGGGTTCTTCTACAAGCCGCGCGCCGACCGCGAGCTCCTCGCTGAATATGCCAACGGACTGCTCGGGACGACCGGCTGCGCCTCAGGTGAGATCCAGACCTGGCTGCGCATCGGCGACTACGACCACGCACGGCGTAGTGCGGCTGAGTTCCGTGACATCTTCGGAGCCGGGAACTTCTACCTGGAGTTGATGGACCACGGCCTCGATGTCGAGCAGCGGGTCATCGAGGATCTGCTGCGCCTGGGGCGCGATCTCGACCTGCCGTTGCTTGCCACCAACGACCTGCACTACACGCATGCCGAGGACGCCGACGCCCATGAGGTGCTGCTCTGCGTGCAGTCCGGCAAGACCATGGCCGACCCGAAGCGGTTCAAGTTCGACGGGCGGGACTTCTACCTGAAGTCACCGGCCGAGATGCGTTCGTTGTGGGCGGACAAGTACGACCTTCGGGAGGCCTGCGACAACACGTTGCAGGTGGCCGAGCGGTGCGAGGTGACCTTCGCCGAAGGTGCCAACTACATGCCCCAGTTTCCGGTGCCGGCCGGTGAGTCGGAGCTGACCTGGTTCCTCCAGGAGGTGGAAGCCGGGCTGCGTCGCCGCTACCCCGACGGGATTCCACCGGAGGCACGGGCCCGCGCCGACCGCGAAACCTCGGTCATTGCGCAGATGGGCTTCCCGGGCTACTTCCTGGTGGTCGCCGATTTCATCAACTGGGCGAAAGCCCACCGCATCCGGGTCGGGCCCGGGCGTGGTTCAGCGACCGGCGCGATCGTGGCCTACGCGTTAGGCATCACGGAGCTGGACCCGCTCGAGCACGGGCTGCTGTTCGAGCGCTTCCTCAACCCCGAACGGGTGTCGATGCCCGACATCGACATCGACTTCGACGAGCGCGGGCGCGGCGAGGTCATTCGCTACGTGACCGAGAAGTACGGCGACGACCGGGTCGCGCAGATCGTCACCTACGGAACGATCAAGGCGAAGCAGGCAGTCAAAGACTCGGCGAGAGTGCTCGGCTACCCGTTCGCCATGGGAGAGCGGATCACCAAGGTGATGCCGCCGCCGGTCATGGGCAAGGACATCCCGCTGGCGGGCATTTTCGATCCCGCGCACAAGCGGTACGGCGAGGCCGGCGAATTCCGGGCGCTGTACGAATCCGATGCCGAGGTCAAGCGCGTCGTCGACACCGCCAAGGGGCTGGAGGGCCTCAAGCGCCAATGGGGCGTGCACGCAGCGGGCGTGATCATGTCGTCCGAGCCGCTGCTGGACCTGATCCCGATCATGAAACGGGAGCAGGACGGGGCCATCATCACCCAGTTCGACTATTCGGCCTGCGAGACGCTCGGCCTGCTGAAGATGGATTTCCTCGGGCTGCGCAACCTCACCGTTCTCGACGACGCCCTTCGCAACGTCGAGCGCAACCGCGGGCACCGCATCGTCCTGGAGGATCTCGGTCTCGACGACGCGAAGACCTACGAGTTGCTGGCCAGTGGTGACACGCTCGGGGTCTTCCAACTCGACGGCGGACCGATGCGCAGCTTGCTCCGCCAGATGAGGCCGGATTGCTTCGAAGACATCGCCGCTGTTCTCGCCCTCTACCGCCCCGGACCCATGGGTGCGAACTCGCACATCAATTACGCGCTGCGCAAGAACGCGCAACAGGAGATCACGCCGATCCATGCCGAGCTCGAGGAACCACTGCGGGACATCCTGGCGCCGACCTACGGGCTGATCGTCTACCAAGAGCAGGTCATGGAGATCCCGCAGAAGCTCGCGGGGTACTCCCTCGGGCGAGCTGATCTGCTCCGGCGGGCCATGGGGAAGAAAAAGCGGGAGGTGTTGGAAGCCGAGTACGAGGGTTTCGAAGCGGGGATGCGGGCCAACGGCTACTCCGCCGACGCCGTCAAGACGTTGTGGGACATCCTCGTACCCTTCAGCGACTACGCGTTCAACAAGTCGCATACCGCAGGCTATGGGCTGGTCTCTTACTGGACGGCTTACCTCAAGGCGAATTACCCGGCCGAGTACATGGCCGCGCTCCTGACGTCGGTCAAAGACGACAAGGACCGGTCCGCGGTGTACCTCGCCGAGTGCCGACACATGGGCATCACGGTCCTGCCTCCGGACGTCAACGCTTCGGACGCCGGCTTCACGCCGACCGGCAACGACATCCGCTTCGGCCTCTCGGCCGTCCGCAACGTCGGAGAAAACGTCGTCGCCTCGATCGTGGCGACCCGTGACGCCAAGGGCGCCTTCACGGACTTCGCCGACTTCCTCCGCAAGGTTGACGCCGTGGTGTGCAACAAGCGAACCCTGGAGGCGCTGATCAAGGCCGGGGCGTTCGATTCCCTCGGACACACCCGGCGCGGGCTGGTTCACGTGTACGAGCCGGCAGTGGACGCGGTGCTCGACACCAAGCGCAATGAAGCCAATGGCCAGTTCGACCTGTTCGGGTTCGGCGGACTCACCGACGCGGCGCCCGATCCGGCCGGCGATGTCTTCGCGGTCACCGTGCCGCCGGGGGAGTGGGACAAGTCGGTCCTGCTCGGATTCGAACGCGAGATGTTGGGTCTCTATGTCTCGGACCATCCGCTGTTCGGGGTCGAGCACGTGCTGGTCGGGGCGGCGGACATGTCGATTGCCGCCTTGCATGCCGACGCTGCCGCGGACGGCCAGACGGTGACGGTCGCGGGCATTCTGTCGGGAGTGAATCGTCGGGTGACCAAAGCGGGTGCGCCATGGGCGCAAGCGGTCCTGGAGGATCTCGAAGGTGCAGTCGAGGTGCTGTTCTTCCCCGCTACCTACGCTCAGGTCGGCATCAACATCGCCGAAGACGCGATCGTGGTCGTCAAAGGTCGAGCAGATCTCCGCGATGACACGGTGAAATTGATCGCGAGCGATCTCACTCTGCCCGACCTGTCGCAGGCTCCCCGCGGGCCGATCATTGTGTCGATGGCGCCGGCTCGGTGCACGCCGCCGATGGTGGACCGGCTCCGCGAGGTATTGGCCGCCCATCCCGGCACCACCGAGGTCCATCTCCTCTTGGTGAATGGCACTCGGTCGCATCGGCTCAAACTCGACGACGGGTATCGGGTTACTCCGTCGCTGGCGCTGATGGGCGATCTGAAGGCCCTGCTCGGCCCGACCGCCGTCACTCACTAGCGTCCTGCGTCGCCCGATCGCGGCGCAGTAGGAGCACCACGCCGATCGCGGCGGAGACGACCACCGCGGCACCGCAGAGCAGGGCGACGTGCATGCCATCGACGAATGCCGACTGGGCGTGGGCGCCGATACTTCCGCCGACCCGGTCAGCGAGGGCGAGCGAGTCACGGGCTCGGTCGGCAACGGACGTGGGAACGCCGCTCAGATACGGCGCGAGGTGCTCGCGATACGTGGCGTTGAGGAGGCTGCCGAGCACCGCGATGCCTATCGCACCACCGAGTTCGCGAGCCAGGTCGTTCATAGCCGAGGCGACGCCTTGCTCGGAAGCAGGTAGGGCCTCGGTGACCGAGGTCGTCGCTGGCGTCATGGCCATGCCCGCGCCGGCGCCGAGCGGGATGAGCCCGGCGGCGATCAACCAGTACGAGCTATCGGCGTCGAGCTGGGCCAGGACCGTGAATCCGGCAGCGGCGATGACCAGACCGGTGACGCAGACGCGCATCACTCCGAACCGGCTGACGAGCTTGGCGGCCAGCCGGGCCGAGGGCATCATGCACACCACCATCGGAAGCAGGCAGAGCGCTGCGACGAGCGAACTGTCGCCGCGCACGAGCTGCAGGAACTGCAAGATCACGAAGATGAAGCCGAAGAACGCGAAGAACTGCGACGTGAGCGAGAGCATTCCGGCGGCGAATCGCCGATTGCGGAACAGCCGCGGGTCGAGCAGCGGCTGGCGGCGGTGCAGCTCCCAGACCGCGAATACGGCGATGATCACCAGCCCCGCGACGATCCCGCCGAGCGTGCGCGCGGCCAGCCAGCCCGCTTCGGGCGCCTCGATCAACGAGTAGACCAAGACGGCGAGCCCAGCTGCGGCGATGATCGCGCCGACCGCGTCGAGCCGGGCGGCGTTCTTGTCGGCGGACTCGGGGACCACCCGCACGGTGCCGATCACCGCGACGATCACCAGCACCACGTTGAGCGCGAACACCGACTGCCACGACCAGAATTCGAGCACCGTGCCCGACGTCAGCAGGCCGAGAATCGCACTGGCTCCGGCGACCCCAGCCCAGACGCTGATCGCTTGGGGCCGGCGCTCCGGCGGGAACGTCGCGGTGATGGTGGACAGCGTGGCCGGCATCACGAGCGCCGCGCCGACTCCGAGAAGGGCTCGCAACGCAATGAGCGCGTTGGCGTCCGAGACCAGCATGGCGGCCAGCGAGGCAGCGCCGAATATGCCGAGGCCGGCAATCAGGGCCCGGCGCCGGCCGTAGCGATCGCCGAGCGCACCGGCTGGCAGCAACAGCGCCGCGAAGACGAGCGCATAGGCGTCGACGATCCATGACAGCTGGGTCTGGCTTGCGTGGGTGTCGCGCGCGATCTCCGGCAGCGCCACATTCAACGAGGCGACCGCGGACACGACCGTCGCCAGGGACAGGCAGACGACCAGCAGCACGCGGCCGTGGCGGCGTGGACTTTCGGCGGCAGTCGTCGCGGGAGCAGGCGTCAGCGAGCTATCGCCGGACGCGCCTGCCGTGCGGATGGTCTTGGTGGGCATCTCCGGCCTCCGGTCTTCCCAGTATTTCATCGTTGATGAATTCACATGATGGCACGAGACGAGGTATATTTCAACAGTGATGAATAAGTCGTCGACCGACGTCGGACGTGGACGCCGCCCCGGCCAGCCGAATACCCGCGACCAGATCCTGGCCGCCGCGCGGCACCGGTTTCTCACGGACGGTTACCAGGCGACGTCGATGCGGTCGATCGCTGCCGATGCCGAGGTGGACACCGCCCTGGTGAGCTACTACTTCGGTTCCAAACAGGGTGTTTTCGGTGCCGCTATGGCCTTGACCGCTAATCCGGCCCAGGTGCTCGCGGCGGCGTTGCCGGGCGACCTTGCCGGTCTTCCCGAGCGAGTCCTGCGAGCGCTCCTTCGCACCTGGGACGACGAAGAGACCGGCGCGCCGTTGCGGGCGATGGTCGCAGGTATCGGCGAGAACCCCGCCATTGCCCGCGTGCTGCGCGAGGTCGTCGAGCGGGAGATCATCGGCGCCGTGGCAAGCCGGCTGAGCGGGCGCTATCGCGAGGAGCGGGCAGCCGCGTTCGGCGCCGCGCTCGCCGGCCTCATCTTCGGCCGCTACCTGCTTCGGATCGGGCCGCTGGTGAGCATGTCGGTCGACGACGTGGTCGCCAGGATGTCCCCGATGTTGGCTGCGGCACTGCAGCCTGAGGCTGACCCCGAGAGCCTCCGCGCCCGACCGGGCAACCGCCCGGCGCGGTCTCAGCAAGCTCTCGACTAGTCCACGTACGTTCGAGATATGTTCCCCGAGCTCGAGCCGGATGATCCGGGCTCGCCGGCGCCCGAGGTCGGCGAGTTCCGGCAGGGAACCGCTGACAGCCGTCGCGCCTTGTCCGGGTACCTCGTCGGGCGTGCGATCGGCGAGCAGACCGCTGCCGGGCTGATGATCCTCGGGTTCGCCTTTCTGGCCCTGGCTGTCGGGGGCTACTTCATCGCACCGACCTGGCTCGCCGTCCTGGTCGGACTGATCGGTTTCGGGCTGTTGCTCGTCCGGGCAGTCGTCGCCGCGCTGATGCGCCGGCTCGCGGGAGTGGGCCGGTTCGGCCCGCACGAAGATCGGATGCGGTCTCTCGTCGCGGAGACTCGAGGCGATGTTCGCCGCGAGCTACGGCGGCTCGGCTTGCCTAGCCATACCGCGACGATGCCGATTCTCGCCGCCCGCCTGCTCGGGCGTCGCCGCGGTGAGGTCATCGCTCGGCTGCGTGGATTCGACATCGATCGCGTCGTGCCTCCCGCGCGAGTCGATGACATGCATCTGGTCATCCAGGCGTTGTCGCAGCGTTAGTGATCGGCGCTGCGCCGGCACGACCCGGGCCCACAGGACAAAGATGGCGACGTGACCAGCGTGCGGGCCGTCCGAGGCCGGCTCCACGAGCTGGGTCGCGGCGTCGGTCGCAGCGTGGTCGGGCGGGTTCTCACGAGCAGTGACGCGCTTCGGGCGCGGCGTAACGGGAACGGCCTCGAGGAGGGCGGACTGGCCCGAGGCGCGGTTTTGCTCGGCACGGTCTGGCCGGGCGGAACCGTCGAACCGTTCGCAGGCGCCGTGGTCGTCGACAGCAAGGGAATCGTGGACTACATCGGTCCGGCCGTACCTGGACGCTTACCCGCCGACCTGCAGGTGATCGGTGGCGACGGCTTCTGGATCGGCCCGGGTGTGGTCGACGCCCACGTCCATCTCGCGTTCGGCTCCGTCGATGACTGCCTGTGGCGCGGGCTGGTTGGCGTCCGCGACCTCGGCGCACCGAGGGAGTCCGCCCGCAGCTGGCGCACCGGGCACCGCCGGCCACCGCGTGGGCGTCCGTTCGTCGCCGTCGCGGGTCCTATCCTGACCGCGCCACGCGGATACCCCTCGCGCACCGGGCAGTGGGGAAGCGGTGGGTTTGCCACTTTCGTCGAGGCACCCGCGCAGGCGAAGCAGGTCGTACACCGGGTGGTCGCTCATGGCGCCGATGTTGTCAAGATCGCACTCGAGCCGGGTGGCGTCGGCTGGCCGGTACCCGAGCCCGCCGTCGTCCGCGCTGTCGTCGAGGCCGCGCATGCCACTGGCCTTTCCGTAGTTGCCCACGCCCTTCGCGTCGACATGGTGCGCCGCGCGATCGACGGTGGTGTCGACGAGCTCGCCCACACTCCGACCGAGCGTCTCCCCGATGACCTCGTCGAGCACATTGCCGAGGCTCGCGTCGCGGTCGTCTCGACCCTGCAGACGTTCTTCTCGGCCGGGAGCGGTCGCGCGGCGGCCGCGAACGCCGCTGCGTTGCACCGGGCCGGTGTCGTGCTCCGCTACGGGACCGATCTTGGTAGCGACGGCACCGTGATGGGCGTGGACCCGCGCGAGCTGGATCGTCTCGCCGACGCGGGACTAGGACGGCTTGGCGCCCTGCGTGCCGCCACCGAGTTAGCGGCTCAGAGTCCGGGCCTGCGCGGACGTAGCGGGCACTTGCGAGTAGGCGAGCCGGCGGCTCTGGTCGTCCTTCCCGGTAATCCGGTCGCCGAACCCGGATTCTGGCGGTCACCCGTCGCCGTCCTGGCCGACGGCCGACTCACCCTGAACTGACACACTGGTATTCAGGCGTTCGGTGTTGAGGGAGCGATCGTGACGCAGGAAGTCGGACCGGTCGGGTTGGACATGGCGCCGACGACGCAACGCTCTCGGCGGGAACCCTGGGTGGTCCGGAGAGATGTGTACATCGGTGGCTGGGTCGTTGCCGCCCTGGCCCTGGTCGGTGTCCCGCTTGGGCTCATCTGGCAAGCCGTCAGCCCGCGCAGTGCCGGACTGGTCCTCCAATCCGGCGCGATCATCCCCGACGAGACAGAGGCGCTCATCGGCACGGACGGCTGGTTCGCGTTGCTCACCGGGGTCGTGGGGCTTATCGCGGCGCTCGTCGTATGGACCCGAAGGTCGTGGCGGGGACCGGCGACCTTGGTAGCTCTGGCGCTGGGCGGGGTGGTCGGTGCCTTGGTCACGGCCCTGGTCGGACACCTCACCGGCGGTGGGCAGTCGACCGGCAAGGCTGGCGCCGTGATCACGCTGCCGGTGTCGCTGCATGCGACGGGTTTGCTGTTCTTCGAGGCTGCCGTTGCCGTACTGGTTTATGGCCTCCTGGTTGCCTTCACCACGCGGGACGACCTGGGTCGGACGGACGCCCCGGCGCATCCAGAACCAACCGGCCAACCCGGCGCCGGCGTCGCCGGCTGGGCGGCCACTTCGCATCCGGTCAATTCGCCGCCGGACTGCTCCAGAGCGCGCGAGGGTCGATCGGCG
>Ga0207693_10000785_pt1 | contig 28435 bp, 24 predicted proteins | sample LARL81metaG_FD_184347 | JGI IMG/M metagenome (GOLD analysis project Ga0207693, IMG submission 184347) | Corn, switchgrass and miscanthus rhizosphere microbial communities from Kellogg Biological Station, Michigan, USA - LAR L8-1 metaG... | ecosystem: Host-associated > Plants > Roots >... | reverse complement strand
TGTCTGCGCCGCGCGCCGGCCCTTCGAATTCGGCGCGTAGGTGTAAAGTCTATCCTTGAGGACATCGAAATAAAACGCGCTCAACTCGACTACACAAAAATCGTTTATGCGGTGATAGATCTTGTGAAAGGCGAATTCGTCATACCAACCGATTACGTCCGCGGACATGGCGACTGTCTGGCGCAACATGAATTGGTCGAGGACGTCCATCTCATCGAAAGCGACGGCGTCACGCTGCGCATCGAAGTCGTGAAGATTGCTCAGAATGTAGCGAAACAAGCTGTTGCGGATTTTGCGATAGCTCTCCGCCACGCGCTGCATTAACTGCTCCGAGCCGACAACGTCTTCGCGGAAGTCCACGGAAGCGACCCAGAGCCGCACGATCTCTCCGCCAAGGCGGTTGGCGATATCGACCGGGTCCACATCGTTCCCGCGAGACTTGGACATTGCCTGCCCCTTCTCGTCCAGCGTCCAACCGGGAGTTACCACGCCGTGATAGGGCGGCGTGCCGCGGGTGCCCATGGCGCAGAGCAGAGAAGATTGAAACCATCCGCGATACTGGTCTCCCCCTTCGAGATAAAGGTCCGAAGGCCATGGAAAGGTAGGCTCATCATCGCAAAGCGCCAAATAGCTCGTGCCCGATTCCAGCCAGACATCGAAGATATCGGTTTCACGCTCGAAACCTGAGGCGTTGCAGTGTGTACACTTCATGCCTGCGGGCAGAATCGCGTCGGCTTCAGACGTATACCACGAGTCTGCGCCTGAACGTGCAAACAGGTCTGCCACCTTGGCATTGATGGTTTTGTCGTTGAGGGGCTTGCCGCAACTCTGGCACAGGAAAACCGCAATCGGCACGCCCCAAACGCGCTGCCGGGAAATGCACCAGTCCGGACGGGTGGCGATCATGTTGTGCATGCGTTCTTTGCCCCATGCAGGGTCCCACTTCACTCTCTCGACATCTTCCAAGGTACGGCTGCGGAGAGTGCCGCCGCCTGGCATGGATGCTTCCATGGAGATAAACCACTGTTCGGTTGCCCGAAAGATGATGGGATTGTGGCAGCGCCAGCAGTGGGGATAAGAGTGCTCGAGCTTTTCCGTGTGCAGCAAGGCTCCGCGTTTTTTCAGCAGTTCGATGATCGGCGCATTGGCTTCCCAGACTCTCAAGCCGTTGTATTCAGGGAGGCCATTTCGGAGGATGCCCTTCTCGTCGACATTACTGGTGGCGTCGAGACCGTATTTGACGCCGGTGGCGAAGTCTTCCGCGCCGTGAGATGGCGCAGTATGGACGACTCCCGTTCCCGTGTCCATGGTGACGTAGTCCGCGAGGACGCCGAGAACCTTGCGATCGAGAAACGGGTGCTGAAAATTCAGTCGCTCCAGCTTGTTACCGGAGAAGCGAGCCAACTCACGAGTAGCATTGAAACCACACTTTGCCGCCACCTCGGCTGCGAGCCTGGCCGCAATTATGTAAACCTCGCCGTTGGCTTCGAGCGCGACGTATTCCTCATGAGGATGGAACGCCACTGCCATGGAGGCGGGAAGCGTCCACGGTGTGGTGGTCCAGATGATGATTGAGACCTTTTTGCCGGCCAGGACTGAATCCAACTTTGCCGGATCGTCCAGCAGTGCGTACTTTACCCAGACTGTCGAGCTGACGTGGTTTTCATATTCGACCTCAGCCTCAGCCAGGGCAGTTTCGTCGTGAATACACCAGTAAACGGCACGCAGGCCCTTGTAGACGAAATTGTTTTCATAGAATGTGTAAAAAGTTTTGAGCACCACCGACTCATATTGCGGAGTCATGGTCGCGTAGGGCCGGTCAAAGCGCCCGAAAACGCCGATCCGCTTGAATTGTTGACGCTGCAGGTCGAGAAATTTTTGGGCGAATTTACGGCACTCCAGCCGGACGTCCAAGGGCCGCATCTGGAGCTTCTTGCCACCCAGCATCTGATCCACTTTGATTTCGATTGGAAGCCCATGACAGTCCCATCCCGGGACGTAAGGAGCGTCAAAACCCGCCATAGTCTTGGACTTAACCACGAAATCCTTCAAGCATTTATTGAGCGCTGTGCCCAGGTGGATGGGACCGCTCGTGTAAGGGGGGCCATCGTGAAGGATGTAGCGTTTTGCCCCGGCTCGGGCCCGGCGGATGCGCTCGTAGATCCCCATCTGCTCCCACCGGGCGAGAGCCTTGGGCTCATTTTGGGGCAGATTGGCCTTCATGGGAAAATCGGTCTTGGGCAGGTTGATAGTGGATTTCAGGTCCAGCGGCACTCGGTTGGTTCCCCTCGATTGATTGATTTTTTCATTATAGGGAGCCGGCGAACGGACTGTCTATCGACGGGGCAGCGAACACGGTGTTCGCGGCGCCAGCGCAAGCCGCAAAAGCAGTGCGTAAAAGTCGGAGAAAAGTGTACAATTTTCTGAGGTTGACGTTTCTACGGCAGCGGCATCTAAAGATAGAAGATGGTGAGTCTTGTCGAGTTTCGTGGTCACTTGCGGCAAGGTGATTTTGGACGTATTCTCTTGCCGGGAAGCAACTTGGCAGGTGTTGTGCTCATCAAGTTCATAGGAGAGCAGCTCGGGTAGAACACCTCATTCGGGTCAACTATGCCAACACTCGAAATTAAACCTCCCGCTCAACCCGCACCCGAACTCAACTTGTTGTTGCCGAAGGCGACGTTGGAAGAGCCGCTGTGGAAGTCACTGTTTCAAAATCTTGACGACTTTTTCTTTCCCAAAAAACAGCCGCCTCTAGTTCTGACTTCGAAGCCGATTCCAGTCAAGGAAATCTGGGGATTTTACGATTACAAGAAGAACGGCGTGTTGGGCTCGACCGTCGTGCACATGATGGTGTTGGCGGCGATTATCGGGATCACGCTTTTGGGACGGCGCGTCGTTCAGCAGATCGTGAAACCGCACGAGACTATTACGCTGGTATCGCCTGACGACATTCCGCCGCTGCAGCCTGCCAAGACCCAAGCCGGCGGTGGTGGGGGCGGCGGAGACCGCGACAAGTTCCAGGCACCGAAAGGCAAATTGCCCAAGCAGTCGATGGAACAAATTACTCCTCCGATGATGGTGGTTCGCAACGACAATCCCAAGCTCACCGCTGAACCGACGGTAATTGTTCCGCCGCAGGTGAAAATCGCGTCGAATAATTTACCGAATCTGGGTGACCCGATGTCACACCTGCCATCGGGACCCCCATCGAACGGAACAGGCTCAGGTGGTGGCATTGGATCGGGTTCGGGCGGTGGAGTCGGCGTGGGCACTGGACCTGGAGTTGGCGAGGGACGCGGCGGGGGAGTTGGCGGCGGGTTCTTCCACGTAGGGGGCGGAGTCAGCGCTCCTCGAGTCGTATACCAGCCTGATCCGGAATATTCGGAAGAAGCTCGCAAGGCGAAATACCAAGGTACGTGCGTTCTCTGGCTGGTGGTAGGACCCGATGGAAAACCCCGGGACATCCGAGTGGCTAGAAGCCTCGGTTTGGGGCTCGATGAAAAGGCCATCGAAGCCGTGAAGACGTGGAAGTTTGAGCCCGCCATGAAAGATGGCAAGCCGGTAGCAGTGCAGATCAATGTGGAAGTAAGTTTCCGGCTCTACTGATCAGGGATTCAACACAAAGGACATCAAAAAACCGAGGGTGGCACTTCCTCGGTCTTTCTTTGGGTTCAAGGAGCCTATTCTTTCAACTCTACGTGCTCGACTTCTTCAATTAGTCCGCCGAGAAAACGCGTTCCCAGGCGCTGAAATTTTCCCGCCGAATCGGTTACGAAGAATTTCAATCGTGGCATTCCGCGGCGCTCCTCTTTCTCCACCGACGCTGTCGGCAGGCCTTGACGCAACAACTGACTGACCACCCGCGCGGTTGAATCGGCCGAATCGACGATCGTTACATGAGATGGAACCAGTCGGCGCAACAACTGCTTGAGCAGTGGATAGTGGGTGCATCCCAGCAACAAAACGTCTGCAGAGTCAGAACCGTCGGCAAACGCTTCATCCAGGTAAACCCGCGCCACCTGCTCGGTGACTGTATGGTCTGACCAGCCTTCCTCCACCAAGGGCACCAAGAGAGGGCATGCCTTTTCTTTTGCTTGCACCCCTCGAGCTTGCAGAGCCTTCGCATAGGCGTGACTGCTGATGGTGGCTTCAGTGCCAATCACCACGACGTTGCGAGCCTGGCTTGCGGCGGACGCGCTGGCCGCTCCTGGCTCAATCACTCCCACTACAGGAACGGCGGAAGACAGGGTGATTTTATCGAGAGCAAGAGCAGTGGCGGTGTTGCACGCGATGACCAGCATCTGTGCGCCGTGTTCTTCCAGATAGTGAGCGGCGCCGATGGCGTATTTCGCAACAGTGTCTGCGGACTTTGAGCCGTATGGCAGACGCGCCGTGTCGCCAAAGTAAAAATAGTCGGCGTCGGGTGCAAGCGCGATGAGTTCCTTGAGAACCGTCAGGCCGCCAAAGCCGGAATCAAAAACGCCAATGCTGGGTCGACGAATCGTCATGGAAGGGACCTAACCATCATAATCGGCAGGCTCATTTTTGAGAGTTGTTATTACGAAGATGTACTGTGGAAGATCAAGTAGCGACTACTTGAAGCGCATACTCTGCATCTGCTCCTTTTCCTGTACTGCGATCTCACGATCACAACAAGGGCCAGGGGGAATGGGTGCGCCATGCGGGCAGGTCGAGGGATGACCGAGGAAAGTACAGATCTTGTCGGTCGCTTCGGTCGACAGAATATGTTCAAACTTGCAAGCCTGTTGTTCGATTTCCGATTCACTGTCGAGCGCGAGACTGTCGGTAAACAGGCGCTCCGCCAAGCGGTGACGGCGAATGATATCGGCCGCGCGCTGGCGTCCGCGGGTCGTGAATTCCACGATCATACTGCCGTCGCCGGTTGAGATCCCGGCTGGTTTGAGAGCGTCGTGGCACGGGTTCACGAAAGGTTTGTGATTGTGAGCTTCGGGTGGATGAGGCCGGGTCGTCAGCAGACCGAGAGCAGACATTTTTTCCACTGCGATGCTTACCGGAAGTGCTCCATGCACTTCCATGCGTCCGATTTCAGCGATTTCTCCGTGTTCTTCCACCGCCCACAGCTCTTCCAGGACCTCGTCGAACTGTTCCTCGTCTGCCATGGCAAAGACTTCCTGGTCAGCAATTTTTCCGTGATGCAGTTCGATTCTGCGATCGGCGAGGCGAGCCACGATAGGATCGTGAGTCACCATCACGATGGTACGTCCCTGGTGATGCAATTCGCGCAAAAGACGCAGGACGATCTCTTCATTCACCGCATCCAGATTTCCCGTAGGCTCATCGGCCAAAACAATTTTCGGATCGTTGATCAGAGCACGGGCGATGCAAACGCGCTGTTGTTCTCCGCCGGAAAGTTGTGCGGGCAGATGGCGGGCCCGATCTTTGAGACCGACGTGGGCCAGGGCGGCCAAGGCTTCTTGCTCATCTGTCATGCTGTGGAAGTATTGCGCCAGCATCACGTTTTCGATGGCCGTGAGGTATGGAATCAGGTGAAACTGCTGAAAGATGAATCCAACTTTTTCCGCGCGGGCGCGATTTAAATCTTGGGTAGAGAGATGGGCAACGTTTTCGCCGTCGAGCCAGATTTCTCCCGACGAGGGACGATCGAGGCAGCCAATCAGGTTGGCCAGAGTGGATTTACCGGACCCGGAAGGGCCCATCACAGCGAGCCATTCTCCAGGTTCGACCACCAGTGAGACGTCGTCAAGGGCGCGCACCATGCCCCCGCCTTCGGCTTGCGCCGGATACAGACGGCAGACATGGTTGAGCCTGATCACGTTATTCTCCTCTGAGAATGTTAGCAGGTTGCACTCGCCCCAGCAGGGATATCGGGAGAACCGCAGCAAGTAGAGAGGTGGCTATTCCACCGGCCACTACAACGGGGAAGAGAGTGAGGCGAACATTGACAGGAGCATGGAAATTAGCCTGTCCGATCCACATCGCCACGGCCACGCCGATGGCAAAACCGCCGACGGAGCCCACTCCTCCAAGGATGGCAGCTTCCGCCGCCAACAATCCCTGGATCAAGCGGCCGGATGCGCCCAACGCCTTCATGAGGGCGAAATCGCGACGACGGTCAGAGATCCATCCCGTCAAGGTAGCAAGCACACATACCGCGGCAGTGAGAATAATCAATAACGAGGCCACCAGCAGGGTGGATCGCATCTTGCCCAGCACGCGCGCCTCGCTCTCCAGAACCTGCCTTACCGGACGCACGTCCGCTCCTGGTAAAGCCTGCGTGAGTCCTTGGAGAGTGTTATTTATTTCCTGTGTCGAGCCCACCGCGGAAGCCTCGATTGTCGAATAGGGGACCTGGGTCCATTGCGTGAAGTCCGTCATCGAAATGTAGATTCGGCTGTCCTCGTCGGCTCCGGTCTGTAGTGTGCCCACGGGCGTTAGTTGAAGCGGGCGTCCCTGGAAACTCAGGTCGAATGGTTTCCCTTGTGTGTTAAGAACCGTGTGGGCACGGCGGCCGATCAGAGCTTCGTGAGGCGCATTCGGCCAAGCTGTGACCGACCACCAGTCGTCCTGCTTCTGTACCAGGTTGAAATCAGTCCCAGCGACAACGACTGAATGGCCGTCAGAGGTTCGAGCCACCGCGTAGGCGAACGGAACTGCGATGCCAGAGTGGCCAAGAACGGATTGCACCGTAGACAGCGAATTGTTTGGAAGATCCTTTCCTTCTTTCGACACCACAACGATATTCGCGCCGTATTTGCGGAATTCGCGTCCCAGCTTGGCTTGCATGTCTACGTAGAGATTGAGCATGGCCGTGGCGGCCGCCGCAGCGACAACCATTGCCAACAAAGCAGAGACAGCGCGCCCGCGGCGCAGTACAGCGGCACGCACCAGCATGCGTACGAACATGGATGCATGAGGGGAAGACTGGCGCCGGCGTGTAGCTTCGGAGATCAAAGTTCACTCCTAAGGGCATGAACGGGATCAAGGCTTACAGCGCGCCGAATCGCGGCGGCACTACCACCGAAGCTAACGGTCACTGCCACGGCGAGAATAATCGGCAAAAGGACAGGTTGGACTCTGATCGGAGAGTCGAAGATCGTATACCCGATCTGGTGTGCCAAGAGCGATCCGCCAGCGAAACCGATGGCTCCGGCGATCAATGCGAGGAGCGTAGCCTCGGCAAAGAACAGGGCAGCCACGGAGATATTGCCGGCTCCCAAGGCCTTCATCAAACCCACCTCGCCGCGTCGCTCAAAAACCGAGGTCGCCATCGAGGCCGAAACCGCCAGAGCAGAAGAGAGCAATGCCGCCAGAGTGATCAGTAACATCAGGCCTTGAATTCGAGTCAGGACGGTGCCTTCGTTCTGGGCGACCTGCCGAATCTGTTCGGCATGGGAGTGTGGGATCGCTTCTTGTAGCTGGAACGCGATCGACTGCGCATACGGCGAGCAATACCAGCGATCGTACATTTCCGGCGACAGGCTCTTGGGATCGCGACGAGCGAAAGCGTCTTCGGGCTTGGTGACCGCACTGACAAAAATCCTGCGCACCGCACCCGGTTTGTCGAGAATCTGTTGTGCCAGTGGGAGAGGACCTACGATCTCATCGTCCTCCGGGCCGCCGGTGGAAAGGACTCCAGAGATTCGGTGCGGTTGCCCAACGATGTCAAGTTGTTGTCCGGCCCCACGATTCAGCTTTGAGGCCAAGTGTTCGCCGACCAGAACGTCGTTGGAATTGTCGTCTGGCCATGATCCGTTAACTTTCCACCAGGGATGGGTGTTGCGAACTCCCGTCGTGAAAACCTCTTTTCCGAAGCTGAGCGGTCGAGAGAAATAGGTTCCCAACAGCGTTACACGTTGCCCCGGCAATTCGGAAGCACTGATTGGCACCGGCAACATCGGCGCGAAACCGACGATGTTATTGCGCCAGAACATCCCCTTGATTTTGGGCAGATCAGCCTCGTTGAGGTAAGCGCCATCACTGGGAGGTTTGAGATTTGCACCGCCGATCACGACGTCAAGAGTGTCTTCCTGCGGAGTCACAATCAGATTAGCGCCATAAGTCCGCAATTCGCGGCTGATCTTGTCGCCGATGTCCGTGGCTACAGCGATCATAGCGGTTGCCACGCCTACACCCAGCATGATGGCAATGCCGGCCAGCAGCTTGCGCCGCTTTTGTCGCCGGAAAGATTCAAAAACCAGGCGCAGAAACATGGCTAAGGTTGGAAAATGTGGACACCCGAGGCGACGTCCGCTTCACGGATGACGACCGCATCGGATGTTTGGTCAGCTTTCAGGGGAATGGGGTTGCATCCGCCGGGGGTACCGACCGTTTGTCCGTTGATCGGAGCAGCGCAGTTTCGACAAATCACACCGTTCGGTCCTTTGGTAAATCCTACGGGTCCGCAAATCTGGCAGGCGTCAAATACGGTCGCCACTTTGCCATCGGGCTTCCGGTAAAGCCAGAAGCGAACTGTGGTGCCGCTTTCCTTAGCCTCAAAGCGATGCAGATCACCGTCGGCGACCTGCGTCAGAGGGATGCTGAGCTGTCCGTTGGTAAAGGCCACTTCAGTCGCAGGCGAAAGGGCGTTCACACTTTTCGCGTAGATGAACTCGGCAGTGACCATCATGATGAACAAAAAAGAACTTACGTAAACGGAGACCATCCACAAACGCTCACGGCGGGCGCTCCATAAAGCTTTGCGACGTTCGGCGGCAGATTCCGGAAGAGGAGCAGGCTGGCGTCGTTTTACTTCGAACAACACCATCAATGCGGCGAGAGCGACGATGGTCACAAAGAAGAACTGGTCATTTCTCACAATGGGACCGACAAGCGCCATTTCCTCGCGTGAAGAAGGCAACACTCCGTTTTCCGACAACTCATGTAGGCCGGAAATGACCAGTTGCGTGGCAACGAAGATCAGAATGACGGTTGTAACTCGAAAAAACTTCTGTAAGTTGATGCGCACACTGCCTTTGACAAACATCACTCCAAAGAGAATCGCGACCATCACTCCCAACAAGGTGCCCAGAAAACTCAGCAGTTCCGTGGAGTTGAGGGATACCGCGCCCAGGATGAGTACAGTCTCCACGCCTTCGCGCAGCACCATGAGAAAGACGAAGAGGAACAAGCCGAAGGCGGCGTTTTTCCCGGCCAGCATGCCGACCTTGCCTTCGATCTGTCCTTTAAGCGCACGACCGGTTTTCATCATGAAGACGATCATGGTCACAACGAAGAAGGCGGCGGCCAGCATGATCCAACCTTCAAAGATGTCCTGGTTCCACTGCGTTCTGGAGAGCAGAATCGCAATGCCAATGCTGCCCAGAAATGCAGAAATCAAGGCGGCAAAGACGGCTTTGCGGAGTTCCGGCCGCTCAATCTTGGAGAGGTAGGCGAGAGTGATGCCGACGATGAGGGCGGCTTCGACTCCTTCGCGCAGCGTAATTATGAAAGCCTGCAACATGTAGGAGATAAGGGTCTTATTGCAATCCAGTTGCAACTACAAGGTGCACTACTACCTCTGTAAGGATAGTCTCCGGGAGCTTAAGCGTCAACGCGCCAGCCGGCAAGATCAGTGTGGAACATTTGTGTGGAACATTGCGAGGGCGAGGCATCGTCGCAACATTCCGCGCCAGCTACAGCCAAACCTACAAATCCTTTAAAAACTGTCTGACTTCTTGCAGTTGAGGGAACAGTTTCTCCTCCGCCTGAAATTCGGCGGAGTGAACGCATCGGCGACTACCCCTCAGTCTCACTGGATGTTTCAGGTGGAGCATCTCATGGTAAACGATGTAGTCGACGGCGTACTTCGGAACTCGCGGATGATCGAAGATCCGACTCACCACAATGGCATTGTGAGCGGGATCGTAATGACCCAAGCTGTTGCGGGAATGGTTGCGGCTCCAGGCCAGCTGTGGCTTGGCCAGAAGCCCGTGGAAAAATCTGGTGTTCAGATCTTCAAACACCGCTTCCAGATCATAGATCCGACCCTGTGCCGAGTGCAGGCGTTTACGCCCGCGTATTCGCCGCATCAGGTGTGCCTTTCGTGTGATGTCGTGGCTGGAGACGTAACGGCGATACCGAGCCGCCGCTTCGCGCTCCACGGGCTTGCGGTACATTTTCGCTAGCAGGATGTGGGCGATGGCCTCTAAAACGGGAAGTGGCGCTCCTTCCAACAAATCGGAAAGCCGAACCAGAAGTTTGCCCTCCCGCATGCGAATTGTGTTCTTGATGCTGGTAAACGCGAAGAAGTCTACCTTTAGTTCGGGTATAGGGGCACGAGGACGGAGCCCACGGTAGCTTTCCTGGAAGAGGTGAAGAAGGCCGTCTCTCACGCCCGTAGGTTAACACGGAAAAAATTCACAATAGCGAAGGCTATGAGGCCGAGTACCGAAACTCGAAACTAGAAAACGATTAGGACGAATCGGCCTGAACACGAGTTCATGACTTGTTCTTTTTCTTTTGCTTTGCCGCCTCTTGCTGTTCCGCTAACAACTGGCGATGGTCCTGGGCGCTGCTATCGACCGTCTCGAGAGCGCTAGACAGAAGGAATTCATACTGCTTGGTGTCTTCCTTGGCGGGGCTGGAGGCATCGCGCAACGCGCGAAGCTTAGCCTGGAACTCGGTGTCCGCTTCAATGACCGTTTTTAGGACTTTGCGCAAATCGGATTTTCGGCCGACGTACGTATCGATGTTGTCGTTCATCTCGTCGTAGACGTCAAGAAAGTCTTGCAGGCGGTCATGAGTTTCCCGGCCTCGATCCGCTGTCTTGGGATCGGATCGCACTTCCTCAAGCTTGGCCAGCCGGGCGCGGGCGAATGTGACATAGAGTTTAAGCCGGAGGTCGGGTTCGACAGCAGTGTCACGCAGCTGATCGATTTCCGGATCGGTCAGAGCCTCGCGCTGCCGCTGCGCCGTTCCGGAGGAAAACAAGATGAGCGCAAGACCCAACCCGGCCAGTGCTACTCCCACCCGATGCATGTCGTTCCTCCGTCTATTTGTTACTTCGTTTTCTTGCCAAACATTTCCGATAACAGATACGTCCTCATCTTTTCCAGGCGATCGATGGCTTGTTGCACCGGAGCCTGATCGTCAAATGGAAGGTTGTGTTTGACATCGCGAAACTTCTCCGCCATTTTACGCAGCGCGATTTCCGTATCTTTCAACTTCTTGCCCGTACTGGCAGCGGCGTCTGTGGCTTTCTGAGAATAGGTCAACACGTCATTCAAGGCAGTATTGCCGGACTCCGCGTCGCCCGCCTGGTAGAACTTGTCGGCGGAGTCGGCCTGCTGACGGGCGATCTGCAGATACAAGCCGGGTCGACTTCCGGGTGGCGCGGAATTGGCCCTGGCAATCAACTGATCGACACTCTCAACGCTGAGCGCTCGTGCGGTCACCGAGGCCAGCACTAGCAATACGAGAGCGGTCATCCGGATGCGTGTCATGCGCTACTTCCTGGGCTCAATGGCGATTAAGCGGTGGCGAGCCTGAAACTCCTGGTCCGGAAATTGTCCAGTCGCTTTCTCCAGAAAAAGGTGGTAATTTTCCGCCGCAGGCTTGTACTGGTGCAAGTGATCGTACGCCGTGGCCCGCAAGAAGTAACCAATCGGCAATTCGGGAAGGATTTTTGCGCGGGCATCCAACACCTTGATGACAAGTTCGTAGTTCTTGGTTTCGTTAGCGGCTCCGGCCAATTCACCGTATGCAGCGCCGAGATCGGGCTTGAGTTGGATGGCGGCGATCAATTCTTTCTCGGCTTCTGGAAGTTTTTTCTGCTTCAGCAGGACCCTGCCAAGACCGTAATGCAGATCCCCGTCGTTCGGCTTGGCGGCAAGCAAAGAACGAAACTGGATCTCCGCCAAGTCGTACTTATTTGCGTCGAGATATAAATCAGCCAGATCGTGTTGCACACTGGCATCATTAGGCCCCAGTTTCAGGGCCTCCTGCAATTCCGCAATGGCTGGTTCAGGCTGGCCGTCCGCGGCCAGCATGCGTCCCAATTGCATGTGGGTGCCGGCGTCATTGGGATGGATCGCCACCAGCTTGCGGAGGATCTCCTCGGCTTCGGTGAAGCGATGACCGCGCATGTAGATGTTTGCCATGCCGGTGAGGGCGTCAACCGAGCTCGAGTCGAGTGCGAATGCTTGCTTATATTCTTGTTCGGCATCGGCGTAGCGGTTTTCTGCCTCTAGCAATGGTCCCGCTGAGAGATGAGGTTCGGGGTCTTTAGGATCAAGATGAGCGGCTTGCGTGTACGCCTCGAGAGCAGCATCGGGTTGGGTTCTCTCCAGCACATGTCCCAGGGACAGCCATGCGCGCTCTTGACCTTCCTGAGCGTGGGATGTGGGTTTGAGATGAGTGGCGGCACGGAGAAACTGCTCGGCATCGGGCTGACCAGCTTTCACCAGCGTGAGGCCGAGATTGAGATTGGACTCGAACACTTCGGGCTTGGCCGCGACCGATTTACGGTAGGCGGCGACAGCGTCATCGGTCTTACCAAGGGCGTTGTAAATGAATCCCAGATCGAACCAGGCGGCAAAGTTTTGCGGATCGTCAGCGAGAACCTTCTTCAGCAACGGCTCAGCCGTAGCGTAATCCTTCTTTTCGATTGCGCTTTCTGCTTGAATGAGTTCGGGAGGCGAGGAGGGATCCTCAACTGCGACCTTGTGGTGGCGAACCGTTTTGCCGCTTGTGCTGCTCTGCGCCGGTGCGAAGTCAGCGATGAAGGGTAAGACTGCGGCGATCAGGACCAGTAGCAGACAGAGGCCTTTGCGCCTGGGCGAACGTGCCGATCCGGGCAATGCCCATGATGTACGATCTTGCCGCGCAATGCCAATCGCAGTTGCCAAGCTCTGCTCGGCCCGGCAGGTGGGGACACCCGCCCCTACGCGTGGGTCTTTAGTGACAGCCGTTTCCATTGAGGACCTGTGCCAGAAATGTTCCGGTATACGAGTTTGGCAGTTTCGCGATGACCTCAGGCGGACCTGTTCCCACGACGTAGCCGCCACGATCGCCGCCTTCGGGGCCGAGGTCGATCACCCAGTCTGCTGTCTTGATGACTTCGAGATTATGCTCGATTACCAGGATCGAGCCTCCTGCTTCAATTAGACGGCGAAACGCAGAGAGTAGTTTGCTGACATCGTCGAAATGCAGACCGGTCGTCGGCTCATCAAAAATGTAGAGCATACGGTTGCGGCGACGAGCCTGGCCGGTAGCGCCGGAGGGGCGACCAATGTCACGGGATGCCGGCTGCAAATGTGCCGCCAGCTTCATACGCTGAGCCTCGCCGCCCGAGAGCGTGGTCGCCGACTGGCCCAGACGCAAATATCCCAGACCTACTTCTTCGAGCACTCGCAATTTTTCTACAATCTTGGGAACACCAGAGAAGAAGTGCAGACCTTCCTTCACCGTGAGGTTCAGTACTTCGTGGATGTTTTTGCCACGATACCGCACTTCCAGAACCTGCGGTTTATAGCGCGCCCCCTTGCATTCTTCGCAGATCAGTTCCACGTCGGCGAGAAACTGCATTTCGACCGTAACCGTGCCATCGCCCTGACAGGTTTCGCAACGCCCTCCGGGAATGTTGAATGAGAAATGTCCAGCCGAGAAGCCGCGTTTCTTCGATTCCGGCAGGGAAGCAAACAGATCGCGAATGCCATCGAAGGCCTTGATGTAAGTAACTGGATTGGACCGCGGAGTCCGGCCGATCGGAGATTGATCTACTAGGATGACATCGTCGATCAGGTCGTCGCCCTCAAGTTCACTCCAATACTCCGAAGGAACTGCTATGCCGTTGGTTTGTCTTTTTGCAGCGGCCAAGGCCTGAAACAGCACATCGTGCAGCAATGTAGATTTTCCCGATCCGGACACACCTGTGATGGCCACAAGCATACCTAAGGGGATCGACAGGTCGATGTTCTTGAGATTGTGTGCCCGTGCGCCGAATATCTTGATCTGTCGCGAGTTTGGCTGTCGCCGCGTTTGTGGTGCCTGAATACGAAGCTCACCCGAAAGGTAGCGCCCCGTGAGGGAAGTGGGAGCCTTCAGGATTTCATCATAAGTACCGGCGGCGATGACCTGCCCGCCGCTTTCCCCGGCGCCTGGTCCGAGATCGAGAATCCGGTCGGAGGCGCGCATCACGTCGGAATCATGCTCAACCACAAGGATAGTGTTGCCCAGGTCGCGCAAACCATGCAGAATTTTTATCAAGCGGTGAGTATCGCGACTGTGTAAGCCGATCGACGGCTCATCTAACACGTATAACGTTCCTACCAGACGAGAGCCCAGAGAAGTTGCAAGTTGAATGCGCTGCGCTTCGCCTCCGGAAAGTGTCGATGCCAGCCGGTCCAGCGTGAGGTATTCAAGCCCTACATCAACAAGGAAGCGAAGGCGTTCCTGGATTTCCTGCAAGACTTTCTCGGCGATGGCGGACTCTTGCTCGGTCAGCTTGAGCTCCTCAAAGAATTTCCAGACTTCTTCAACAGTCATGCCGGTTACCTGGCAGATGTTTTTGCCTGCGATCCTGACCTGCCGCGCTTCGATACGAAGCCGGGTACCCGCGCAAGCCGAGCAGGTAGAGTAGCCGCGATAGCGGCTGAGGAAGACGCGCACGTGCAGCTTGTATTTCTTGCGTTCTAAATGATTGAAGAAGCCCCGCACGCCCGCGAATCTATCTTCGCCTTCGATAATTGCCCGGCGTTGTTGCGGTTCCAGTTCAGCCCAGGAAACATCCAGGGGAATGTTGGCTTGCTTGGCAAATCGCTTAAGCTCGGTAAACAGTGGACGATATTTCGGCTTGGTCCAGGGCTCTATCGCGCCCTGGTTTAAGGTCTTGGATTTGTCCGGGATGACCAGGTCAAGATCGAAATCGATGGTATTGCCGAATCCCTGACAGCGAGGGCACGCGCCATACGGATTGTTAAAGGAAAAAAATCGCGGTTCCGGTTCTTCATATCGAAGATTGCACTGCTTGCACTCGAAGCGCTGAGAAAAACGCGACCGCTGCGATGGCTGGTCATCGCGCGGAGCCGTTTCAAAAATGACCTCACCTGACTCTCGATAGCTGATCTCGATGGCATCCACGATACGAGCGCGCGCGTCCGGAGATACGACGAGCCGGTCCACCAGCAGGAACACCGGCGTGCTGAAATCAACGTCAAGCAGGGACTCGGGCGTGGAGAATTCAAATATCTGACCGTTCTGGTAAAGGCGATTGAAACCGCGCTGCCTTAAAGCAGAGAGACGGGTTTTCAAATCGTCCGACAAAGCGGCGACGACCTTGTGCCGAGAGCGGGAAGCCTTGGGACCGGCCGACGAGATGCCGGCGGCGTTGCTTTTTTTGCGCTTGGCTGGTTCCGCGGGGCTGATTGCTGCGCTGCTGGTCAATGGGAACAGCACGTTGAGCCGGACGCCTTCGCCTAGCGCGAGCACCGTGGCCGTGGCCTCGTCTACCGTGTCCTTCTTGACTTCCTGGCCACATTGCGGGCAAAAGGTGCGCCCCACGCGGGCGAAGAGAAGTCTCAGGTAGTCGTAGATTTCGGTTGCGGTAGCGACCGTGGATCGTGGATTACGCGTGGTGTTTTTCTGACGGATGGCAACGGCAGGGGCGATGCCATCGATTACGTCCACGTCAGGCTTTTCGATGCGTTCCAAAAACTGACGGGCGTATGCGGAAAGGGATTCGACATAGCGCCGCTGCCCCTCGGCGTAAATCGTATCGAAGGCTAGCGACGATTTGCCGGACCCAGAAACTCCAGTAACTACCGTCAATGAATTGTGCGGGATTTCAAAGTCCACATTCTTGAGGTTGTGAACCCGGGCACCGCGAACCACTATCGTTTCCGTGGACATCAGTAAAAAGGGCCAGTCGCCGCCGTTTTCACCTCCGGAGGGGGCTCAGGAGGCTTCGAAACGGCTAGTGAATCTTTTTATTATAAGGCAAGGCGGGAAGTTGGTGCGATGTCGGGAATGCCAATATTCCCAAGTGGATCTATCAATGGCGAAAAAACAAAGGCTCCAGACCTTGCCAGGCGTGAACCTGGTCAGCCGGAAAGTTTGAAACGTTGCAAACCAAAAGAACGAGTCAGGATTTCGTGGATCCCTGTTCCTGATCGCGCTTTCTGCTGTAACGGACGGCCAGGCCTGCTCCCAATGTCATGAACCCTACGGGAGGGAGCAGTAAGACCAAAACGCCGCGGCTGATCGCATTCTGCCCCTCTTTGCTCGTGCCCTTGGCGGAGCTGTAACACATGGCGCAGCCCTGGCCGAAGGCCGGCAGCGCCCAGAGCGTTAGAAAGACAATGACGGCGGATAGTCGCAGCTTCATTTCAGTCCCAGATGGAGGATGCGGAATGCGTCGGGCAAAAACACCAGCATCATCGCCAGGCAAAATACCAGGGAACTCATGGTAACCCATTTCATGGCGGAGACCTCAAACTTCATGTGCATGAAATAGGCAATGATCAGGGCGGCTTTGACCAGCGAAAGTCCCATCAGGATGGTCAGCATACGGATGAGTTCCATATTCTGGTACGCCAGCCAGACTTCACCGCCCGTCATGATCAACAACGCGCCCCATACCCATAGGAACTGGCTCTTGGGGTGATGCGTTTGTTCTTCGGCCACCAGGTGTTCAATGGCTAACTGAGTTGCGTCCATCATTGGGAGTTGTTCTCCTTGCGGTCTGTTTTTTCAACCTGGTTATTAGACAATCCGTGTCGACATCAGGTACACCAGCGGGAAAATGAACATCCAGACCAGATCTACGAAGTGCCAGTAAAGGCCGGCTACCTCAACGTCCGAGGCGTCGTAAACCTTAGGCTTCAACCACAGAATGATTGAAATAATCACGGCAGCGATCAGCAGCACATACGCGGCGTAGTGAAACGGGCTGTAGTCCGGGGTTCCCAGCCATGCGAACAACCACAAACCGAGAAGAACCGGAATAAACCACTTTCGCAACGCGACCACGCCCAGGTACACGACGCCGAGAGTAACGTGCAACATGTGCATGCCCGTCAACCCAAAGAACGTCGCGGCAAATTGCGGCACGGACTTTGTCACGTCCATAAACTCGGGACTGCCGCCGTGCCCGGGAGGAACGGGGAACACAGGTAAGGTCAGACCTTCCGCAATGAGGTTGGTCCACTCGCGCCCGTGAAGAATAACGAATCCAAGACCGCAAGCCATAGTGGCGAGCAGCCAGAGACGTTGCGCCTTGAGATCCCGCAAGGCAGCAGCTCGCACGGCAAAAACCATGGTCAAGGAACTTGTGAGCAGAAACGCAGTCATAAGGGTGGCGTTTCTGATGCTTTCAGAATGAAACGGAGTGGGCCAGTTCGGTGTTGAAACGCGACCGTAGGTATAGGCGTACAGCAAAGCTCCGAAAGTAAGTGAATCGGAGAGCAGAAAAAGCCACATCCCGATCTTCTTGGAATAGGTGCCAAACAAGGACGGTTCGTAGACGCCTGTCCCTTGCTGCACCGCGACGTCCGACATGGATTGGTCTCCTGGCGTTTATTGAAATGTGTTTTTTAGCGACTCATTCAGCCTGACACTGACTGCAGATGCAACAGATCGTCCACTTCGCTTGCTTGGCTGCGCTGCGGTCGAAACGAAAATTTGTGTGTTCAAGTACGAATCCTAAACACCTAGCGCACGAACTCCAGCAGCGCGAACACATAAATCCAGACGAAAGCCATAAAGTGCCAGTACCAGGCGGTAACGTCCACCACGATGCGACGGTCTTCGACCGAGCGGTGCAGCATTGCTGTCGCCACTGCGTACAACAAAACCAGCAGCCCGCCAGCAAGGTGAATGGCGTGGGTTGCCGTAAGCAGATAAACCATCGAGCTGCTGGGACTGGTGGCCAGATAAAATCCCCGTGCTGCCAGCTCGCGCCATGCCATCCACTGTCCAGTCAGAAAGGCCAATCCGAGCAGGACGGTGAAGCCAAGCCAAGGGAAATTGCGCTCTTTCCCGATGGAAACTCCAGGAATGGACTGCACGGGGGCCAACGCCGCCTGTCTTGTTATCTGCCGCCTCGCCAGCTCCACTGTGATGCTGCTCAGAACCAGCAACAAGGTGTTTACCAGCAATAGGCCGGTGGGCAAATTCACCTGCAGCCAGTCGCGAACATAAGTACCTGTGTGGTCGTCGAGCGTAGGAAGCCCTCGTCGCATGACGTACACACTGGTGAAAGATACAAAAACCATGGTGCTGGCGATGAGACCTACCAGCAAACCCAGGCGTGTACGCCGCAAACGCTGGCCGTAATTAGGAGAGCCGTCGCCACCGCGATCGCCACCACCGCCCCCCGGGACAGGCGGTTGATTCCCACTGCCGCCGTAACCGGCCTTGGGCTTCGTTACCGCCGGGTCGCTAATCGTGACTGAGGAACTTAAGGTCGCCATACCCAGATCGTTCGGCGCGGGCACCCTTGCCCGCGTGTTATGCCTAGTGCGCGGTTGCTGATACCGGATCAGTCTGCATCACATAATCTTTCGGCGCCCCCGGGACGCTGTATTCGTACGGTCCATGATTCACGACGGGAGTCTGCCCGCCAAAATTATCGTGAGGCGGCGGCGTTGTCGTAGTCCACTCCAGGGTCGTGGCTTCCCATGGATTGTCGCTCGCCTTCGGACCTTTAAACATACTCCAAAATAGATTGATCACGAAGATGCACTGGGCCGAAATCGTGATAATCGCAGCGTAAGTAATGAACCGGTTGAGCGGGAGCAGATGTTGCAGGTAGGCGAGCTCAGTGAACTGTGAGTAGCGGCGGGGCTGCGCAGCCATGCCGAGATAATGCATGGGCATGAAGATGGCATAGGTTCCGGCCAGGGTGATGAAGAAGTGAATTCGTCCCCAGCGTTCGTTCATCATTCTTCCAAACATTTTCGGAAACCAATAGTAGGTTCCGGCGAACATCCCGAAGATCGCGGCCACACCCATGATCAGATGGAAGTGTCCGACTACGAACGCGGTGTCGTGCAGCGGAATGTCCAGCACCGGCTGAGCCAGGAAAGGTCCGCTCAGTCCGCCGGAGACGAACAAGGAAACGAATCCGATGGCGTAGAGCATCGGTGTCTGAAATCGCACCCGACCGCCGCGGATCGTTCCCAGCCAGTTGAAAGTCTTAATGGCGGAGGGGACGCCAATCGCCATGGTCATGATGGAGAAGGCAAAAGCGGAATAAGGGCTCATTCCGCTCATGAACATGTGGTGGCCCCAAACCATGAATCCAAGAAAGCCGATTGCCATGATGGCGTAAACCATCGCCTTGTAGCCAAAGATCGGTTTCCGCGAGAACGTCGACAACAGCTGTGACGCCACGCCCATTCCTGGAAGGATGGCGATGTATACCTCAGGGTGTCCGAAAAACCAGAACAGGTGCTGCCAAAGCAGGGGAGAGCCGCCCCTGTGTCCCATGATCTGGCCATTTACTACCACGAGCGGGACGTAAAAGCTGGTGCCGAGGTTGCGATCAAGCAGCAAAAGAATTCCTGCCGAGAGCAAAACGCCGAAGGCCAGCAGTCCGAGGATGGCGGTGATGAACCACGACCACACCGTCAAAGGCATGCGCATCATGGTCATGCCTTTGGCGCGTAAGTCGAGAACGGTGGTGATGAAGTTCAGTGCACCCATCAGGGATGCCACGCAGAAGATGGCAATACTAGCGATCCACAAATCCGCGCCCAGTTGCTGACCGGGTCCTGCGGTCGGCAGCGCGCTCAGGGGGGCATAGCCGGTCCAACCATGTAGAGGAGCTCCGCCGGTAACGAAGAAGGCGGCGAGAATCACCATGAATGCGATGAAGGTGGTCCAGAACGAAAGCATGTTCAGGACCGGGAATGCCATATCCGGCGCGCCGATCTGGAGGGGGAGAAAATAATTGCCGAAGCCGCCCTGCGGGGCGGTCGTCAACACGAAAAACACCATGATGGTGCCATGCATGGTGAGCAGGCTGAGATAAGTTTCCGGTTTGATTTCTCCAATTAGCGGCAGCACCGCCGTGGGCCAGATCATGTGAACGCGCATCAGCAACGATAGAAACATGCCGACAAATACCGCGGTCAACGCCAGGAAGTAATACTGCAGGCCGATTACCTTGTGATCGAGGCTGAAGATGTATTTACGAATAAATCCGGTCGGGGCCGCGTGAGCGTGGATCGCGTGCGAATCGTGTCCGTGGGGATCGTGAGCGTCCTGGGCAACCATTATTGTTTCTCCGCCTCCTGTGCCGTCAACCATTTGTCAAAATCTTCCTGGCTGACGACCTTCAACATACCGTGCATTTTGTAATGGCCCAGGCCGCAAAGTTCGGCGCAGGCAATTTCATAGTCTCCGATCTCGGTAGGGGTGAAGTGCATGTGGATCTCGAGGCCGGGAACCGCATCCTGCTTGAAGCGCATGTTAGGAACGAAGAAGCTGTGGATGACATCGACGGCACGCAGCCTTAGATCGACCTGACGGTTGACAGGTAGATACATGGTGCCAGTGACAACGTCGTCCTTGGCTGCGGCATCGGAAGTGTCGAGCCCTACTGCGGCTTCGCTGCCCGCTGAAGGATCCATCAGTTTGGGACTGGTAGCGCCGAACTTGCCATCCGGTCCGGGATAGCGGAAGTACCAGGCGAATTGCATCCCGGTCACTTCGACCGGGACAGCCCCTGGATCAGCTGCCGCAAAACGTTCACGAGCCCAAACATTGCTACCCATCAGGTTCAAGCCCACGAAAAGGACGGCAGTAAGAACCGTCCAAAGAACTTCGAGCTTGATGTTGCCGTGGGAGTATTCAACCTTGGAGTCGGGACGCTCACGGTATTTCCAAACGAAAAGTCCGAGCGCGCCCTGGGCGGCCACGAATACGACGCCCATTAGAATCAGCGTCAGGCTGAACTGGCTGTCGATAAACGCCGCAGCCGTAGAAGCCCCGTGAGGCCACCAGGGTTTCGCCACAAAGAAGTAGGTGCTGAAGAAGGTGATGATCCAGATAATGGTGAGAAGAGCGAGCCCCATTCTACCAGACCTCCTAAAGGGTCGTGGAATTCGCAAACCTAGGAATGCAAAGCAAAATAAATCTGCGGAACGCCGGGAAGTCTATCACAGCCATATGTGATCGGCGCAAGCCTCGGCGTGAAGCGCTCACCACGAAGCGATACGGGAATGCAGAATGAGGAGGGTACGGGAGAGTCCGAGATATAGAATCTATTGCTTAGTTGGAACGCGTGACGTGCGTAAAAAAGGGGGGCGGACAAGCTTGCACTGAGTGAAGTCGAGGCTAATGTGCTCCGTTGCAAGTCAAATTGCCTATGCCCAAAAAACTTCACGGTTTCGGTCGCGGATTGCACTCGCTGAGGCTTCGCACGAATCAGTGTTTTGCATGCGGGCGTGACAACCCAGGCGGAATGCACCTTAAATTCGTTTTCGACAAGAAGCGTAAGCGCTTCGTTTGTCGCTTCCGGATGGACCAGCGATATACGGGTCCGCCTGGACACGTTCACGGCGGCATTATTGCGACGGTTCTCGATGAAGCTATGGGCAAGGTAAACAAACTGCGAGAGGTGATTGCTCTTACCTGTCAGATGACGGTGGATTACCTGCGTCCCGTTCCACTGAACAAACCGCTCCGAGTTGAGTCTTGGGAAGTGAGTTCGAGCGGACGAAAGCACGTGAACACGGCCGAGATTCTCAACCGCAAGGGCGAAGTGCTGGCTCGTGGTCAGGCACTATTCGTTTCGGTCGATGCGGTACGCATGTTTGCCAAGTTTGTAAAGTAAGAATTTGTTCGCTGAACGCTGTCTGACCGCGAAAGTTTGAGTGTCACTTCCGCAGAGCCTCTAGCGCCTTGGCGAGTTCCCCAGCTCCACGACGCAATTCTCGTGCGTCCACCGCAGCGAATCCAAGCAACAGCCCTTGCCTTCCAGAACGATTGGACGAGTAGTTGCTGACCGGGATCACTTCAACACCGCGCTGCTCTGCCTCCCGGGCCGCGCGCTCCGCTTGAATTCCGGGCGCCAGCCAGCCTACCGTCTGCAATCCGGCCTCTACGTCCGGTATCTCGACTAGACCGGCCAGGTGGAAGCGCGCCGCTTCGAGAAACACCCCGAGGCGTTCGGCATAGAGCGCACGCATGCGGCGAATGTGACGGGCGAAGTGTCCCTCGGTGATGAAGTCGCAGAGTACAGCCTGATCCAGCAAAGGGGCGTGACGCATGGTGATCGACTGGGCGGCGGCGAATCGATCCACCATGGCGGGCGGCACAACGAGATAGGCCAGACGAAGCGCGGGAAACAAAACTTCGTTAAAGGTTCCGGCGAAGATGACTACCCCCGCGCGATCGAGCCCCTGCAGTGCGGGAATGGGACGGCCTGAATAGCGATATTCGCTGTCATAGTCATCCTCAAAGATCAAGGCATGTGAGTGCCGTGCCCAATCGAGCATGGCCAAGCGCCTTCGCAAGCTCATGGTGACGCCAAGTGGAAATTGGTGTGCGGGCGTGACGTAAACCAATCTCGCATCTCTCCAGCGGCGAAGACCTAGTTCGAGATCCAGGCCTTCGGTGTCCACCGGCACCGGGCAGACCTTGGCGCCGACGGCTCTGAAAACAATGTCGGCCCCCGGATAGCCTGGCTCCTCCACCCATACCCGGTCAGCGGGATCAAGAAGCAGATGCGCAGCGCGCTCCAGGGCCTCCTGGACGCCAGAGACGATCAGCACCTGATCGACCGAACATTTCACACCTCGCGATGTGTTGAGATATTCCGAAACTGCCTGTCGCAGCGGACGATATCCAAGGGCCTCCCCGCCTGTCAGCAATTGGGTAGATGCGCGACGGAGGCGACGAGCCGACACCTGAGCCCACAAGGTGGTGGGAAAGACGTCGAGCGCCGCCTGGTTGGCCCGAAAAGCCCGGGTGACACGTGGTTCTCCACCGCGATAGGTTCGCAAACGCCTTCCGTATGCAGACCAACTCACACGACGGGATCCTGCGGGCTGCTTTTCGCCAGTCCGTGCCACTTGAAGAAGCTCGTCGGGAAGGACCTGGCTGACGTAGGTTCCCGCGCCGACTCTACCTTCGACGTATCCTTCCGATTTCAATTGCTCAAATACAGTAACGACGGTTGCGCGTGAGAGTTTGTACTCGCGCGCGAGATCACGGGTGGCGGGCAGCCGCGCCCCAGGAGCAATTCGTCCTTCGAGAATTGCGGAACGTAGCTCGGCGTAAAACCAGCGGTAAAGCGGCATGCCCGAGGCGGGTGATGAAAGACTTAACGGCAATGATGTAGCTTGTTTGGGCATACGGAAAGGTTGTTGACCGGACAGGGCCCCGCTTCAATGGTATGGACAGAATATAGTAAATGGACCTTTTCGCAAGTCCACTTTCTGCAGTATGCTGTTATCTCGCCTTAAAGAGGAGAAACGTTCATGTCGCAAAACAATGGAAACTCGACCAGCCTTCGTTTGAAGACCGGTCTCGCCGAAATGCTAAAGGGCGGCGTCATTATGGACGTTACCGATGCTGCGCAGGCCGTTATCGCCGAAAAGGCCGGGGCAGTTTCGGTAATGGCTCTGGAACGAGTCCCGGCACAAATTCGCGCCGAGGGTGGCGTGGCCCGCATGGCCTCCCCTAAAAAGATCCGGGAGATCATGGCGGCGGTTTCCATTCCGGTGATGGCGAAGTGCCGTATCGGACACTTTGCCGAGGCGCAGATTTTGCAGGAGTTGGGAGTCGACTACATTGACGAGTCTGAAGTGCTGACTCCCGCAGACGAAGCCCATCATGTCGACAAGCATGCTTTCAAGGTTCCATTCGTATGCGGAGCGCGCAATCTGGGCGAGGCTTTGCGCCGGATTACAGAGGGTGCTGCGATGATTCGCACCAAAGGCGAAGCCGGCACGGGAGACGTGGTGCACGCAGTGAAGCACATGCGGCAGATCGTGCAAGAGATGAGGATTCTTACGGTGCTCGGCGAAGAAGAGCTTTACGCGAAAGCCAAAGAACATCAGGCGCCATATGAACTCGTCCGAATGGTGGCCAAGGCCGGAAAGTTGCCTGTTCCCAATTTCTCGGCGGGCGGAATTGCAACGCCGGCGGACGCTGCCCTGGTTATGCAGTTAGGCGCTGAATCGGTATTCGTCGGTTCGGGGATTTTCATGCAGGATTCCACCACTTTTGCAAATCCGGAAGAAGCCGGGAAGCGGGCGAAAGCCATCGTTTTGGCGGCAACGCACTTCAATGACCCTAAAGTATTACTTGAGGTCAGTGAAGACCTGGCAGGAGCTATGAAAGGCCTCGCTGTAGCGGGATTGGATCAGGCAAACATGTTGCAAACGCGAGGCTGGTAGCTAATCGAGAGCGACCCTCACGTTTGGAGAGGCTAAGAAGAGTTGTTTTCCCGACCGAGCGGGATTAGACGAAGTCAGGATGAAAATCGGAGTGTTGGCCCTGCAGGGCGATTTCGACGCGCACCGCAAACGGCTGCAAGAGCTGGGCGCTGAGGTTGTGCTGGTCAAAAAGCCTGAACAGCTCGACGCTATTGATGGTCTGGTTATTCCAGGCGGTGAGTCTGGAACGTTCCTTAAGCTCTTAGGCACCGCCGGATTCGAAAAGCTAAAGCAGTTTGTTAGTACGAAACCCACGTTTGGAACTTGCGCAGGTGCCATTTTGCTGGCGAAAGAAGTGGAGAATCCCAAGCAGGTGGGACTGGGCGCGATCGATATTGGTATTCGTCGTAATGCCTACGGTCGCCAGCTGGATAGTTCGATTCGCGAAGGCGAGTTCGGCGCGGCTCCAATCGAGATGGTATTCATTCGCGCACCCAAAATCGAGCGCGTGGGATCTGCAGTCAAAGTGCTTGCGACTGAAGGCGACGACCCGGTCGTTGTCCGGCAGGACAGGGTGATGGCGGCGACGTTCCATCCTGAGCTTTCCGACGACACACGGGTACACCAAGCGTTCGTGGACATGGTCCGCAACGGCAAGCAGGAAACGTCTCCTTGAGTATGTGGACCGCGACTCTCCGGACGCGGCGAATAGTGTGCTGCTCGTGTACAAGGGGAGAATTGGTCGCGCGATACAAGTGCCCCTGGTAACGATACTCGAATGTACGTTCCACGCCAGGCTTGATATCCCGGTCATCCTCAGAAGAGGATCTCTTGCGTTCCGCATTAGCGCGAAGCGCACGTCCATCTCAATAATTGTTTGTTAATTTCTACTTGACAGGATTTTTATGTAACGGTATGGTTACGCATTATGCGGAACCGTTCGGTTACATATTCTACTGAGGCTGCGTTTCACGCTCTGGCGGACCCCACGCGCAGAGCGTTGCTCGATCTGCTTCGGCAAGGCAGCCAGCCAGCCGGCCAGATCGCGCAGGCGTTTCCAATTTCGCGACCCGCCATTTCAAAGCATTTGCGGCTACTGCGACGCGCCCACCTGGTTCGAGAGAGACGTCAGGGACGGCATCGCTTTTACCATCTCAATCCTGAGCCTTTGAAAGCCGTAGATTCATGGCTGCAGCAGTACCGTGTTTTCTGGCAGGCAAATCTAGCCAGCCTAAAAGCGTTTGTGGAGACCGAATATACGAAAGAGAGCGGATCGAAGAGTCAAGGGTAGACGAAGCCAAGGAAGCGCAAAAAGAGATATGAAGGGGACGCTGTTTTTACCGGGGTAGTGCCGAGCTGGATTCATTTTTCGGCGGTATCGGCAGCGTTTGCCGCGGCTCTGGCTGCGCTTTTTCGGTTTGGGCCACATGGTTAGCAACATAGGCCTGGGTGAGGGCGGTTCAGTTTCACTTCTCGCGCCTAAGCCATACTTCGAGACAGATAAGGAGACAACATGAAGTCACGGTGGATTGCAGTTTCTCTGCTTACTGTGCTTGCGGCGACCGCCTTCGCCGCGCCCGATGCTCAACAGTCGTTCGATCAAATCAAAAAGCTTTCCGGTTCGTGGGAAGGGAAGACGTCCGCCGGTATGCCGGTACAAGTCAGTTTTCGGGTAACCGCCAGGGGTTCCGCGGTGATGAGCGAAATCATGGGTATGGAAGATGACAACATGATCAGCCTGTTCAACCTCGATGGTCAGCGTCTACTCATGACGCACTACTGCAGCGCTGGCAATCAGCCTCGCATGACTGCGACCTCGTCGGCCGACGGCAAAACCATTGCTTTTGATTTCCTGGATGCAACCAATGTGGCTGGTCCCGAAGCGGGACATATGCAACATGTCGTGATCTCCGTGCTCGATCCAGATCATCACATCGAAGAATGGAACTACCTCGACCACGGCAAAGAAATGAAACAAGTGTTCGATCTTCGACGTAAGAAGTAGGCACCTATCTGGTACCAGCACGAGCAAGCGGCCATGTCTTCAACCCAAATCAGGAATGATCAGGATGCGATTGTCACTGAAATAGAAATTGCCGCGCCCCTGAAAGGCTGTTCACGGCCTTGACTGATACTAAGCAGCTGGTTCGCTGGTGGGGAGAAGACGGTCGGGTGAAAGCGAAGCGCTGGGAAATCGATCCTAGAGTCGGCGGACCATGGTGCTTCGAGGCCTGGGACGCCACTGGCAAGACAGTCATTAACGGAATTTCGGATTTCAGGGCGAGCGGCGAGATTGTCGAATACGATCCGCCGCGACTCCTGGCTTATACCTGGGTCGCAAACTGGACGAGCAGCCAAGTCTAGTTACATCGGTTCGTTGGGAATTGGAGCCGTTTGGCGATAAAACCCGTTTGAAAATTACGCATAGCGGCCTGACGGCGGATCTGGAGACGCGGAAAGACTACATCGGAGGCTGGCCGGGCGTAGTGCAGTACCTTAAGAATTTCGTGGAACGATGAAGAGGAGAGCCTTATGGCAACCGTGAGTGTTACGCCGCAAGAGGACGCAGTGGTTGGCGAGATTTTCATTGCCGCTCCGCCGGAGCGTGTATTTCAGGCGATTACAGATCCCAAACAGGCGCCCCTGTGGTGGGGACAGAAAGGCATGTATCGCATCACTGAGTGGAAAGGCGATGTTCGCCCGGGGGGAAAATGGTCGAGCGCCGGAATCGGCGATGATGGGACGAAATTTCGGGTCGATGGCGAATATCTCGAAGTCGATCCACCACGACTGCTGGTTCATACCTGGATCGCAAGCTGGTGCGGTTCGGCAAAGACGGTAGTTCGTTGGGAGTTGGAACCTCGCAGTGTGCATGGATTGCAGCACAGGGGACCACAGAGGGTTGGCACAGGCACGCTGGTGAAAATCCGGCAGGAAGGCTTCACCGGAGCACCGGAGCAGGCGCGCAGTCACTCCGAAGGCTGGACCCGCGTGCTGGGCTGGATGCAAGCATTCGTGGAGAACGGAGAAACCGTCGAAACGCGCAAGCCCCCCGAAGTTGCCTAGGGGAACCGTGGGGCGGACTCTTCTCCGCCCCTTCTTTGGAATTGGTTGAACTCACGGGTGGCTGATGTTCCCCACCTCGAGGGCATGATGCCCCCGGGACAGCCGGCAGGATGCTGGCACTAACCTTACGCGGTGGCGCCGAATCTGACCGACACAAGTTTTGATACGCCAGGCTCCTGCATGGTTACACCGTAAAGCACTGGGGCGATGCTCATTGTCTTCTTGCTGTGGGTGATGAGCACGAACTGGGTTTGTACCGCCATCTCTCTTACGAGTTCGGTGAAACGACCGATGTTGGCCTCGTCGAGAGGTGCGTCCACTTCGTCGAGGATGCAAAATGGACTCGGCTGATACTGGAAGATCCCCACCAGCAAAGCCAGAGCGGTCATTGCCTTTTCCCCGCCAGAGAGCAGCAACACGTTTTGTAACTTCTTGCCAGGGGGCGAGGCGACAACATCGATACCGCTCTCGGCGCTGTTTTCCTCGTCCGTGAGCCGCATATACGCGTGACCACCGCCAAACAATTTGAAGAAGGTCGACTGGAAGTTTTCGTTTATCTTGTGAAAGGCTTCTTCGAACTTCTGCCGTGAAAAAACGTCAATCTCTTTAATTGTCGCCTGAGTGTTCTCAATCGAGTCGTAGAGATCTTTTCTCTGGTTTTCCAGAAATCCGTGACGTTCCGCAGTTTCCTTGTATTCCTCCAACGCCATCATGTTGACGGGGCCCATGGCGTCCAACCGGGTACGCGTTTCGCGATAAATCTGATCTTCGACAATCAGTTGTTCGCCGCGAGCAATGGGAATTGTAGTGTCTGCCATCAGTTCATTGCGCTCGACGCCGAGATCGTTCAGACAGGTCTCAGCGGTGTACTGCGCGTCGGACTGTAGCTTTGCTGCGGATGCCGAGAGCTCGGCGCGCCGGTCACGGGACTGGTCAAGCAGTTGCCGGGCAGTATGCAATGCCGCGTCGATTTCCGTAATCCGGCCACGCACCTGGTCCGTTTCGAATCGCAACAAGCTATCGCGGGTCTCACATGCGTT
>Ga0207693_10000784_pt1 | contig 28439 bp, 21 predicted proteins | sample LARL81metaG_FD_184347 | JGI IMG/M metagenome (GOLD analysis project Ga0207693, IMG submission 184347) | Corn, switchgrass and miscanthus rhizosphere microbial communities from Kellogg Biological Station, Michigan, USA - LAR L8-1 metaG... | ecosystem: Host-associated > Plants > Roots >... | reverse complement strand
GGCCGCGATGTTGTTCGAGCGCTGCAGGGGTGACATTTCGGTTCAGCTCCTTCGCTTGGGATGACAGAGCTCAGACTTGCAGCGCGGCAAACCGGGGAGAATGGGGCCAACAGGCGTCTTGCGGTGGGGCGAACCGCACCCCGGACAGGCGAAAGCCGCCAGAGGGTGGGCGGCTTTCACGCGGGGAGGAGTGGGTCTAGGCGACCCGGTCGGGCGTCTCAGACCCGACAGACGCATATGCCAGCTTGTGCTGCAGACGAACGGTCTCGCGCTGGTTTCGCTCGAGGACGTCCGCCGCCGCTCCGCGGTCGTCGAGCTCTAGACGCTCGAGGACGAGCCAACGAAGTCTTTTGTTCAGCTGGTCGACGGTCATGCAGACAGGTTCGCAGCGCCGCCCGCGCTGAGCCAGGTGGCTAGCTGGCGTTCTATGGTGCGGTTAACCGGAGGACTGCAGGTAAGTCAAAACGGCGAGCACGCGCCGGTGATCCTCCGCCGTGGCCGGGAGCCGGAGCTTCGAGAAGATGCTCGTCACGTGCTTTTCGACGGCACGGAGGGTGATCACCATCTTCTCCGCGATCGCCTGGTTCGAGCGGCCCTCGGCCATCGCCTCCAGCACTTCCCGCTCGCGCGGGGTCAGCTCCTCGAGCGGATCGTCACGCCTGCGTCGCCCAACGAGCTGCGAGACGACGGCGGGGTCGAGCGCCGATCCGCCCTCCGCGACACGGCGCACCGCCGCGGCGAACTCGTCGACGTCCGAGACGCGGTCCTTGAGCAGGTAGCCGACGCCCTCGGCGTTGTCGCCGAGCAGTTCCATGGCGTAGGCGGGCTCGACGTACTGCGAAAGGACGAGCACGCCCGTCTCCGGCCAGCGCTCGCGAATCTGCTTCGCTGCGACCAGTCCCTCGTCGGTCTGCGTCGGCGGCATGCGGATGTCCACCAGGCAGACGTCGGGCTTGTGCATCCCGACGTGGCGAAGCAGGTCCTCGGCCGTGCCGCTCTGGGCCACCACCTCGAAGCCGGCGTCCTCGAGGAGACGCGCGATTCCCTCGCGCAACAGGACCGAGTCGTCGGCGAGGACTACGCGCACGCCGCGAAAGCCTCTCCGAGCCGTGCTGAGCGGGGGGAACGCCGAGAGCTGGCCCGGGACGCTGAGCTGATAGAGGCGCTCCGGCTCTCCGAGTCCCGGCAGCTCGTGGTCGCCGAGATCCTCGAGCTCGTGCGTCGAGTCGAGCTCGTCGCGGGTCCGCTTCGAGACCAGGATCTGGCCGCCGCTGCCCGCCTGCGCGATCCGCGCGGCCCGATGGACGTCGATGCCGTAGTAGGCGCCTTCGCGGACGGTCGGCTCGCCCGTGTGCATGCCCATGCGCACGCGGAGCTCCACACCTTCCGGCCAGGCGTGAGCTGCAAACGCGCGCTGTGCCTCGGTGACGGCCTGTGCGGCTTGCTTCGCATCCTGAAAGACCATGAAGAACTCGTCACCTCGATGGTCGACGACGTGCCCGCTGCAGCTCTCGACCGCCGCGCGCAACAGCTTGCGATGGTCGGCGAGAACGAGGGCATAGCCGTCGCCGAGCTGGCGCACGAGCTTCGTCGAGCCCTCGACGTCTGTGAAGACCAGTGTGATCGTTCCATCGGGGAGATTCGAGGTCAGAGCCTACTCCAGTGGGATCTCGGCACGGATGCGTGTTCCCGCGCCTGGTGGACTGTCGATCACTAGCTTGCCGTTTAGCGAGGACACGCGGTCAGACAAGCCGCTGAGACCGGAGCCGCGCTCGGGATCCGCTCCCCCGACGCCGTCGTCCACGACCTCGACGAGCGCATAGCCGTTGACCTGTCCGATGCTGACCTTGACCGCGGAGGCTCCTGCGTACTTGGTGATGTTCACGAGCGCCTCCGAAACGAGGTAGTAGGCGGCCGCCTCGACGGGAGGGGGCAGCTCGACGTCCTCTACGCAGTCGATCTCGACCGGGAGGGCCGCGCGGCCGGCGAGCGCCTCGAGGGCCGCCTCGAGGCCGCGGTCGGTGAGGACTGCAGGATGGATGCCGCGGGCGAGCTCGCGAAGCTCCTCGAGCGCCTGCATCAGCTCTTCGCGAGATGCTTCGAGCAGTTCCTCCGCCCTCGCCGGGCTCTTGGCGACCTGATTCTGTGCGAGGCGCAGTGAAAGTGAAAGAGACACGAGCCGCTGCTGCGCGCCGTCGTGCAGGTTCCGCTCCAGCTTTCGCCTCGCAGCATCGCCTGCCGCGACGATCCGCTGGCGAGACGCCTCGAGCTCTTCCTGTTGCTGCTTCCGTTCGGTGATTTCCCGAACGATCATCAGGAACTCGTCATCGCCGCTCGCAGCGAAGCGTCCTTCATAGTGGCGCCTGCCGTCCTCGAAGTCGAGGTAGTACTCGATCACACTGGGGTCGCCGCCGAGCGCCGCGCGTCCCGACTCGAGTACCCGGTCGGCCAGGTCGACCGGCAGTCGATCCCAAAGCAACTTCCCGATGACCTCGTCGTTCACGAGGTCGCGCTCGCTCGGCGCGTTGTAAGAGATGTACCTCCCGTCGCGGGAGATCCGGAACATCAGGTCGGGCATCGCCTGCAGCAGGGCGCGATAGCGCTGTGCGCGTGCGCGTACCTCGACGAGCAGCTTGTCTCGCTCGAGTGCGATCCGCGCCGCATTCGCGACCCCCTCGAGGAGCTCCGGCTCCTGCAGGAGGGCGGCGTCGTGCACGATCGCCGCGACCGGCTGGTCGCCGTAGTCGAGCCGCGTGACGACGCGCCGGCGAGTGTCCTCCGGAAGGTCGAGGCGGTTCCCCTCGACGTCGACGTAGTGCTCGTCCTCCTCGTACCAGTACGCGACCACTGCCGTCTCGTCGCGCAGAGCGCTCCTCAGACCCTCCTGAACCTCGTCCGGGCTTGCACGTTCGGGAACGGAGCTGAAGATCGCACCGACTCCGGCGCCGCGGGCGATTGCGGTCCCGAGCAGGCCGGCGAGGAAGATGAACGGCACGGTCGTGAACGTCGCGATCAGGGCGACGCTGACGAAGACCGCTCCGACTCCCGAGAAGGGCGTCACGACGAACCCGATCGCCAGCAGCACGATGCTGAGACCGCCGAAGAGGTAGACCGAACGAAGAATGCGACGAAGCCCAGGCGTCGTCTCGCGCCAGCGACCCAGAAGCAACATGACGACGGCCGCGAACAGCACGACCGCCGCAGCCGTCCAGAGGGCGGTCGCGACGACGTGCGCGGCATGATCGTGGGAGACCAGCACGAGGTTCTCGGGACACGCGTGCGGCTTGCACGTTTCTCGCGCGGCGAACATCGACTCCGCAAGCGGGGCGAGGAACGCGATCGCGTAGCCCGTACCGACGAGCACTCGCGCGCGTCGACTGAGCAGGCGACCACTTGGGTACGCCAGCAGCAGATGTACGAAGGCCGCGATGAAGAGGCTTCCGAAGAGTGCGCCGAGGGTGAACGGGATCGGGTGATTCGCCTCCGAGAGGACGCCGATCAGGACACCGAAGCCGACCGCGACCATCAGCGTTCCCGTGCGGTTCCATGGCCGCCGGGTCCAGCCGATCAGGCCGGCCAGGATAAACGACGAGCTGACGAACAGAAACAGAGCAATCGTCTGCCCGGGGTGTTGCTCGTGGTCGCTCGTAGCCGTCAGCGCTACGGCGAGCCCACCGGCGATCAGCGCAGCCGGGCCGAAGTACAGCCACGGGCGCCAGGCAAGTGTCACGCTACGAGCAGAGCCGCAATCGCGGCTCCGGACAGATCTGCCTTCGGGACGAAGCCGCAGGCGCCGCACACGTTGATGCAGGGCCCATAGTCGGCTCGGTCGCGGCTCGAGGTGAGGACGACCGCTGGCGGGTCGACCAGCCGGCGAAGCTGCTCGGCGACTTTGAAGCCGTCGATGTCCGGCAGTTGCACGTCGAGGAGAACGAGGTCCGGGCGAAGCTCTCGCGCCGCCTTCACGGCGTCGGCCCCGTTCTCGGCTTCGCCAACGACCTGGTACCCCTCGGACTCGAGGAGCGTCCGGGCGCTGGCCCGGAAGCTGGGGTGGTCGTCGACGATCAGCACTGTCATACCCACAGTCTCGTCCGCCCCAGGCTTCTGCCGAATACGGTTAGCCACACTCTTTCCTAGGCGCTCGCTCTAGCCCTTTTAGGGGAGTTTTGGGCCTTCGAAGGTACGGCAGCCGGAATCTCGACGTGGAAGATGGATCCGGGGCCGTCGTTCGGCTCGACCCAGATCCGGCCCTCCACCCGCCGAACGAGCTCCCGGGAGATGTAGAGGCCGAGGCCGGTGCCTCCGATCCCGCCCGTCATGTCGGGATCCAGACGGTAGAACTTCTCGAAGATCCGGCCCTGCTCCGCAAGGGGGATCCCGAGGCCCTGGTCGGCGACCGTGAAGCGCACGTACCGACCGACGGGCTCGAGCCGCACGCGAACCTCGCCGCCCCCCGGCGAATACTTGACCGCGTTGTCGACGATGTTGGCGAGCACCTGGCGCAGCTGCCCCTCGTCGGCGGCGACTCGCGGGAGCTGGTCGGGGAGCGAATCCAGTTTCACCCGCATCCCCTCGGGGAGATGAGTGCGCGCTGCGTCGAGGACGCTCTCCGCGAGCGTGTGCGCGTCGCAGTCCTCGATGTGCACCACCAGCCGGTCGGCGTCGAGCTGGCTCGCGAGCAGAAGCTCGTTGACGATGTCCGCCAGCCGGTTCGACTCTTCGACGATGACCTGAAGCAGCCGCTTGTGCATCGCCGGCTCGAGGTCGAGGTCCGGACGAGCGAGGGTCAGCGCGGAGCCGTAGATCGCCGCGAGTGGAGTGCGCAGCTCGTGTGAGACCGTCGACACCAGGTCCTGTCTGATCTGCTCGAGCACACGCTCCTCGGTGAGATCGCGGAACGCGTAGACCGTGCCGTCGTCGAACGCGACACCTGTGATCGAGAGCCAGCGTTCCTCGCCGTCGAGCTCGAGTGGGACTGTCCCCGCCGCATGCTCCCAGCCGGGCAGCACGTCACCGGCCTTCTTGCCGACGACCTTGGAGCGCGGGAGCTTCGTGATCGACTCCGCCGCGCGGTTCCAGAGCCGGACGACTCCGTCCAGATCGATGAGGAACACGCCGTCGCCGACCGTTTCGAGGACGCGCGCCGCCTGCGCCCGCTCTTCGACCTCCCGGTACAGCTGCGCGTTTTCGACGGCGATGCCGGCGCGGCGGGCGAGCTCTTCGGCGAGAGCAAGGTCGTCCGTACCGTAGCGGCGCCCGGACTCCGCCACCACGAAGGAGATCACGCCGAGAACCTGCTCGCGGACGACGAGCGGGACGCCCATGTAACTCTGAAAGCCGAGCTCGCGCACGAGCTCGAGGTGAAGATCGTCGACCGCGAGCTCGGCGACTCTCTCTTCCGTGATCTCGGCGATGAGCTGGCTCGCACCGGTCCGCAGAACGTGCGGCGGGCCCTGCCCGGCCTCGGGATCCTCGGGGTAGCGGCGGCTGAGCTCGAGTGCGAGCTCGACCTTCCGGCTGTCCACGTGCTCGACGGCAAGCGTTCGCAGCTTCCCGTCCTCCAGGATGTCCACCCGGGCCCAGTCGGCGATTCGCGGCACGGCCATCTTCGCGACGGCGCCGAGCGTGGCGCGATAGTCGAGCGAGCTGCCAAGCGTCGCACCCGTCTCGACGAGAAACCGCTGGGCCTCCTCCGCGCGCTTCTGATCGTGGATGTCGGTGTTCGAGCCGAACCACTTCACGATCGCGCCTTGACGGTCGCGCATGGGCAGAGCGCGCGCGAGGTGCCAACGGTACGACAGGTCCGCGGCGCGAAGGAGGCGGAACTCGTTCTCGTACGTCACGCCCGTCGCGAGCGCGTTCTGCCAGTGCTCGAGAGTGTGGGGGAGGTCCTCGGGATGGACGCCGTTCATCCAGCCGGACTCGACGAGCTCGGCGAACGGCAGCTCGAAGTAGTCGAGTGCGCGCTGGTTCACGTAGTCGAGCTCCCCGTTCGGGAGCGCGGTCCAGATCTGGTCGGGCTGCGCCTCCGCGAGGAACCGGTACCGCTCTTCGCTCTCAAGGCGAACCTCCGCGAGCTCCTGGTCCTTGAGGAGCTCCGTCTGGCGCTGCAGCTGCTCAGTCTTCTCGTTCAGCTCGATGAAGACCGCAACTTTCGAACGCAGGACGTCCGGGTTGAACGGCTTGAAGACGTAGTCGACAGCGCCGGTCTCGTACCCGCGGAAGACATGCTCGTCGTCCTTCGAGATCGCCGTCACGAAGATGATCGGGATGTGCCGCGTGCGCTCTCGCTGCTTGATCAGCGCCGCGGTCGCGAAGCCGTCCAGGATCGGCATCTGCACATCGAGCAGGATCACCGCCACGTCCTCGTGAAGGAGCCGGCGCAGAGCGTCTTCGCCGGAATGGGCATAGAGGAGCTCCTGGCCGAGCGGCTCGAGGATCGCCTCGAGCGCGAGCAGGTTCTCGGGCCGGTCGTCGACGAGAAGAATCTTGGTCAATCAGGCCTCCGTTGCTTCCCGCACCGGTGCGACTTCCACGCAGAGCCCGTAGACGAACTTGCCGATTTCTTCGAGCGGCAGGATCGCGTCGGCCACGGTCCCCGCGATCGCCGCGTCGGGCATCGTCCGCCGGGCTGCGTCCTCGGGATCCTGAATCAGAGCCACTCCGCCGCTCTCCTTGATCCGCGCCAGGCCGTGCGCGCCGTCATCGTTTGCACCCGTGAGGATGATCCCGATCACGCGTGCGCCATACGCATCGGCCGCCGTTTCGAACAGTACGTCGATCGAGGGCCGCGAGAACCGGATCCGTTCGTCCACCGAGAGCGCGAAGGCGCCACGCTCGACGAGCAGGTGATAGTCGGGGGGCGCGACGTAGACATGTCGTGGCTCGATCTGCATCTTGTCCTCGGCATCGAGGACGGGACGTTCGATCTGAGCGCGTAGCAGCTGTGCGAGGCCGCCCTCCTGCGAATCGGGGTGGCGATGCTGGGCGATCGCGATCGGGACGTCGATGTCCGCGGGTAGGTCCCCAAGAACCTGACCCACCGCGTGGAGACCGCCCCACGATGCGCCCATGCAAATCAGGTCGTACACGACTAACCGATCTTCCGATAGAGCTTCTCGCGCGCGTCGAGCTCTTCGTAGCTCTTCTCGTGTGGGCTGAAGCTGATCGATTCCTTGTGGCCGAGGCCAAGCACGCCGAACGACGCGAGGCTCTCGTAGAACAGCTCGTGCACGCGGTTCTGGAGAGTACGGTCGAAGTAGATCATGACGTTGCGGCACACGACGACGTTGAACTCGTTGAAGGACCGGTCGGACACGAGGTTGTGTTGCGCGAACACCACGTTCTCGGTCAGCGGGCGCTGGAATTGTGCCCCGTCGTACTTGGCGAGGTAGTACTCGGAGAAAGCGTGTGTCCCGCCCGCCTTGATGTAGTTCTGCGTGTACTCGCGCATCTTGTCGAGCGGGAACACGCCTGATCGCGCGCGATCGAGCACCGACTCGTTGATGTCGGTCGCGTAGATCCTCGTCCGCTCGTACACGGCCTCCTCTTGCAGCAGGATGGCCAGGGAGTAGACCTCCTCACCCGTCGAGCATCCGGCGACCCAGATGCGGGTGAACGGATAGGTCCGGAGAAGAGGCACGACCTTCTCCCTGAACGCGATGTAGAACGAGGGATCGCGGAACATCGACGTGACGTTGATCGACAGGTCGAGCAGGAAGCGCTCCATGCAAGCGGGATCGTGGAGCAGCTTCTCCTGAAGGGCAGAGATCGTCTGGAGGCCCTCCGCGTGAACGCGTCGCCAGACTCGTCGCCGGAGCGAGGCCGGCGCGTACTGACGGAAGTCGAAGCCGTAGTGGCGGAAGACTCCTTCTAGGAGGAGTGAGAGCTCGACGTCCTCGAGGTCGCCGCGAGCCGGCGGGTGCTTATTCGTACCCGCCGGTTCTCGGGAGGCGCCCACGGAGGACCACATTTAGTGCCCCTCCCGGCAATACTTGTCGAATTCTGGCCCGCGATCACGCGGCGCCAGATCCCACCCTCCCCCTTGCCAAGGCAACCAACCTTGGCCGCGGGTGAGTGCGGCCTCTGGCTTGGTGCTCGCGACCCAGAATCTCGACAGCATCACCGGCAGGGGCACTAACTACTTGTACAGCCAGACTCGCATCAGGGAAAGCAGCTGATCGGTATCGACGGGCTTCGTGATGTAGTCCGAGGCGCCCGAGGCGATCGACTTCTCGCGGTCGCCCTTCATCGCCTTGGCGGTCAAGGAGATGATCGGGAGCTGTTTGAAGCACTCCTCCGACCGGATGGCCCGCATCGTCTCGTAGCCGTCCATCCCCGGCATCATGATGTCCATCAGGACGAGGTCGATCTCGGGATGACGTTGTAGAAGCCCGATGCCGTCCTCGCCGTTCTCGGCGTACATCACCTCCATGCCGTGCGACTCGAGGACGCTAGTGAGCGCGAAGACATTCCGCACGTCGTCGTCGACGATCAGGATCTTCTTGTGGTTGAAGACCTCTTCGGCGGAATGCAGCTGCTCCAGCATCCTGCGCTTCTCCTCGGGGAGCTTCCCCTCGACGCGGTGGAGGAAGAGCGACGTCTCGTCGAGCAACCTCTCTGGTGAGCTCGCGTCCTTGACGACGATCGACTCGGCGAACTTCTTGAGCTTCGTCTCCTCCCGGCGGGTCAGTTCCTTGCCGGTGTAGACGATGACCGGGATCGAGGAGTAGCGCGGGTCTTCCTTGAGCTTCTCGAGCAGCGCGAAGCCACCCATCTCCGGAAGCTTGAGGTCGAGCACGATGCAGTCGTAACGCTGGAGCTCGAGCGCCTCGAGCGCCTCCTCGCCGGACCCGGCCGCACTCACCTCGACGTCGTCGCCGCCGCCGATCAGCTCGATGACGGCATTGCGCTGCGCCTCATCGTCCTCGATCACGAGCACGCGCTTCAGTTCGCGGTCGATGAAGCTGCGGATCTCGCCGAAGGTCTCCTCCAGAACCTCCTTCGAGATCGGCTTCTCGACGAACGCGACCGCTCCGGCCTTCAGCGCGTTCTGGCGTCCGTCGCCGGCGGAGACGATGTGAACGGGGATGTGACGCGTCTCCGGATGGTGCTTCAGGTGATCGAGGACGGTCCAGCCGTCCATCACAGGCAGTTTCATGTCGAGGATGATCGCGTCGGGCTTGTACTCGTGCGCGAGCGCGAGCCCGGAGTCGCCACGCAGCGCGACGATGCCCTTGAAGCCGCGCTCACGGGCGATCTCGAGCTCGGTTCGGGCGACTTCGGGATCGTCCTCGACGATCAGCACGACGCGGTCGGTGTCCTGGATCTCGTCGCGGTCGTCGCGAACGTCGCTCGGTAGCAGCAGCGCCGGGTCGAGCTCGGGAGCCTCGTGCGCCGGGGGCGCTGTGCCGTTGCCGTCGCTCTCGACCGGGAAGATCACCGTCTCGTCGGCTGCGTCATCCCCCGGCGGGTGCTCGACGTGGCGGAATGACGCCGGCAGGAACAGCGTGAACTTGCTTCCCTCGTCGACTGTGCTCTCGACGTGGATCTCGCCGCCGAGCAGCCGGGCGATCTCGCGGCTGATCGAGAGACCGAGGCCCGTGCCGCCGTAACGACGGCTCGTCGTCCCGTCTGCTTGCTGGAACGCCTCGAAGATCAGGCGCAGCTTGTCGTGCGGGATGCCCACCCCCGTGTCTTCCACGGAGAACTCGAGCACGGCCTCGGCCCGCGACAATGCTTCGCTCGCGAACTGGCGGCCCTCGGCCAGGCCGATCCGAAGCTTGACTTTGCCGGAGCTCGTGAACTTGAACGCGTTCGAGAGGAGGTTCTTGATCACCTGTTGCAGCCGTTGCTCGTCCGTCTCGATCGTGGGCGGCACGTTCGCGCCGTGCACCTCGATCTCGAAGCCGAGGTCCTTGTCCTCCGCGACAGGTCGGAACGAGCGCTCGACGAAGTCGCGCAGGTCGGAGAGCTTGACGTCGCTGACGTTGACGTCCATCCGGCCCGCTTCGACCTTCGAAAGGTCGAGGATGTCGTTGATCAGGCTCAGCAGATCCGACCCGGCGCCGTAGATCGTGTTCGCGAACTCGATCTGCTTCTCGTTCAGGTTCGACTCGGGGTTCTCGGAAAGGAGCTTCGCGAGGATCAGCAGCGAGTTCAGCGGTGTGCGCAGCTCGTGCGACATGTTCGCGAGGAACTCGGACTTGTAGCGTGAGGAGAGCGAGAGCTGCTCAGCCTTCTCCTCGAGTGCGGCCCGTGCCAGCTCGATCTCGCGGTTCTTGATCTCGATGCGCCGGTTCTGCTCTTCGAGCAGTTGCGCTTTCTCCTCGAGCTCCTCGTTCGTCTGCTGCAGCTCTTCCTGCTGGGTCTGCAAAAGCTCCTCCGAGGCCTTGAGCGAGGCGGCCTGTTCCTCGAGCTCCTTGTTCGTCTGCTGCAGTTCTTCCTGCTGGGCCTGCAGCTCCTCGGACTGGCTCTGCAACTCCTGGGTCAGGTCCTGCGACTGGACCAACAGCTCCTCGGTCCGCATGTTCGCCTGGATCGTGTTCAGAACGACGCCGATCGATTCGGCGAGTTGCTCGAGGAAGCTCTGCTGCACCGACGAGAACCGCTGGAACGATGCCAGCTCGACCACTGCCAGTACCTGGTCTTCGAAGAGGACGGGGAGGACGATGACGTTCACCGGCGCGCCCTCGCCGAGGCCCGAGCTAATGCGGACGTAGTCGTCGGGCGCCTGTGTAATCAGGATCGGCTTCTGCTCGAGCGCCGCCTGGCCGACGAGCGCCTCGCCGATCTTGAACCTGTTCGGGACGTTCTTGCGCTGCTTGTAGCCATAGGTGGCGATGAGCCGGAGCTCGAAGTCGTCGCCCTCGCCGTCAGGTGACTCCATCACGAAGAACGCGCCGTGCTGCGAGCCGACGAGCGGGGTCAGCTCGGACATGATCAGTCGCGATACCGTCTCGAGGTCGCGCTCGCCTTGGAGCATGCCGGTGAAGCGGGCCATGTTCGAGTTCAGCCAGTCCTGCTCGTTGTTGACGCGTGTGGTCTCGGCGAGGTTGTCGATCATCTGGTTGATCGTGTCCTTCAGCTCTGCGACCTCCCCTTCGGCCTCGACGGCGATCGAGCGCGTCAGGTCGCCCTGCGTCACGGCCTGTGAGACCTCGGAGATCGCGCGCAGCTGTGTCGTCAGGGTGCCGGCGAGCTGGTTCACGTTGTCCGTGAGGCCTTCCCACACTCCAGAGACTCCTTGAACCTGAGCCTGGACGCCGAGCTTCCCTTCCGTGCCGACCTCCTTCGCGACGCGCGTCACCTCGGCGGCGAACGTCGAGAGCTGGTCGACCATGGTGTTGATCGTGTTCTTGAGCTCGAGGATCTCGCCGCGTGCGTCGACCGTGATCTTCTTCGAGAGCTCGCCCTTGGCCACTGCGGTCGTGACCTCGGCGATGTTCCGCACCTGATTCGTGAGGTTGTCGGCGAGCTGGTTGACGTTGTCAGTCAGATCCTTCCACGTGCCGCTGACTCCCTTGACCTTGGCCTGGCCGCCGAGCTTCCCTTCGGTGCCGACCTCGCGCGCGACGCGGGTGACCTCGTCGGCGAAGGACGAGAGCTGGTCGACCATGGTGTTGATCGTGTTCTTCAGCTGCAGGACTTCGCCCTTGACGTTGACCGTGATCTTCTTCGACAGGTCGCCGGTCGCGACCGCGGTCGTGACGTCGGCGATGTTGCGCACCTGGGTCGTCAGGTTGTCGGCGAGTGTGTTGACGTTGTCCGTGAGGTCCTTCCACGTCCCGCTGACGCCCTCGACGTTCGCCTGACCGCCGAGGCGGCCTTCGGTGCCGACCTCCTTCGCGACCCGTGTCACCTCGGCGGCGAACGAGCGCAGCTGATCGACCATCGTGTTGATGGTTTCCTTGAGCTCGAGCACCTCGCCGCGCGCGTCGACGGTGATCTTCTTCGACAGGTCGCCGTTCGCCACTGCGGTCGTCACGTCGGCGATGTTCCGCACCTGGTCGGTGAGGTTGTCGGCGAGCGTGTTGACGTTGTCCGTCAGGTCCTTCCAGGTGCCGCTGACGCCCTTCACCTGGGCCTGGCCGCCGAGGCGGCCGTCGGTGCCCACTTCGCGCGCGACGCGCGTGACTTCGTCGGCGAAGGACGAGAGCTGGTCGACCATCGTGTTGATGGTGTTCTTGAGCTCGAGCACCTCGCCCTTGACGGCGACTGTGATCTTCTTCGACAGGTCGCCGGTCGCAACCGCGGTCGTCACCTCGGCGATGTTGCGCACCTGTGTCGTGAGGTTGTTCGCCATGAAGTTGACGTTGTCGGTGAGCGCCTTCCATGTCCCGGAGACGCCGGGAACCTTGGCCTCGCCGCCAAGGATCCCTTCGGTGCCGACCTCGCGCGCGACGCGGGTCACCTCGTCGGCGAAGGCCGAGAGCTGATCCACCATCGTGTTGATCGTGTTCTTGAGCTCGAGGATCTCGCCGCGTGCGTCGACCGTGATCGTGCGCGTTAGGTCGCCCTTTGCGACTGCGGTCGTGACGTCGGCGATGTTGCGCACCTGATTGGTCAGGTTGTCGGCGAGCTGGTTCACGTTGTCGGTCAGCTCTCGCCACGTCCCACTGACGCCCTTCACCTCGGCCTGGCCGCCCAGTCGACCCTCGGTGCCGACCTCCTTCGCGACACGGGTCACCTCGGCAGCGAACGAAGAGAGCTGGTCGACCATCGTGTTGATCGTGTTCTTGAGGCGGAGGACCTCGCCCTTCGCGTCCACTGTGATCTTCCGCGAGAGATCGCCCTTGGCGACTGCGGTGGTGACGTCGGCGATGTTTCGCACCTGGTCGGTGAGGTTCGCGGCCATGCCGTTCACGTTGTCGGTCAGTGCCCTCCACGTGCCGGCGACGCCGGGCACTTCGGCCTGGCCGCCGAGCTTGCCTTCCGTTCCAACCTGGCGAGCCACGGTCGTCACCTGGTCCGCGAAGACGCGCAGCGTGTCGATCATCGAGTTGATCGTGTCGGCGAGCGCAGCGACCTCGCCCTTCGCCTCGATCGTGAACTTCTGGTTGAGATTGCCGTCCGCGACCGCGCTCACGACCTTCGCGATGCCGCGCACCTGCGTCGTCAGGTTCGTCGCCATGAAGTTGACGTTGTCCGTCAGGTCCTTCCAGGTTCCGCTGACACCCTTGACCGTCGCCTGGCCGCCGAGCTTCCCTTCCGTGCCGACTTCGCGCGCGACGCGCGTCACCTCGTCGGCGAACGAGCCCAGCTGGTCGACCATCGTGTTGATGGTGTTCTTGAGCTCGAGCACTTCGCCCTTGACGTCGACCGTGATCTTCTTCGAGAGGTCGCCGTTCGCGACGGCTGTCGTCACCTCGGCGATGTTTCGCACCTGCGTCGTGAGGTTGTTCGCCATGAAGTTGACGTTGTCGGTGAGGTCGCGCCAGATGCCCGAGACGTCCTTGACCCGTGCCTGTCCGCCGAGGATTCCCTCGGTGCCGACCTCGCGCGCAACCCGCGTGACTTCGGATGCGAACGAGCTCAGCTGGTCGAGCATCGTGTTGACCGTGGTGCCGATGCGGAGGAACTCGCCGCGGACCGGCTGGCCTTCGATCTTCAGCGACATCTTCTGGGAGAGGTCGCCTTCCGCGACCGCGTCGAGCACGCGTGAGACCTCGATGGTCGGACGCACGAGATCGTCGATCATCGAGTTGACGGAGTCGACGCAGTCGGCCCAGGATCCCTTCGCGTTCTTCAACTTCGCCCGTTCGGTCATCCGGCCCTCGCGCCCGATGACCTTGCTGACACGTCCGAGCTCGTCGGTCAGGCCCTCGCGGCGTTCCGCCAAGCCGTTGAACGCCTTCGCCACGTCGCCCATGACGCCGCTCTTCTGAGCGGAAAGCCGCATGCCCACTTCGCCGTCCCTCGCGGCGCGGAGGGCGTCTAGCAGCTCCTGCAAGTCCTTCTTCTTGATCTCGACCGTGCCGTTGTCGGCGGCCCGGCCGCTGGAGGCGGACGCGCGGTTGGCAGCCCTCCTCTTACGGGTCTGGGTCTCTCGTGCAGCCACAGTTGGCTCCTTTGTTGCGAGGGATGGGTCCGCCGGTGGGCCGTTGGGCGACGCGTCTCCCGGCTCTGTCGAGGCATTTCGACCTCGGGGGCGGAAATCTTACTTGCGCGCGTGAAAACTGCCCGGAATTTCCAGGGCCTGGGCGAGGTCTTCCCAGAGCTCGTCGACCGGCTCCAGGCCCACGCTCAGGCGGAGTAGACCTGCTGGTACCCGGTCACCCTCCCAGCGGGCTCTGGCCTCGAGAACGGAGCTCACGCCGCCCAGGCTGGTGGCGTTCGTGATCAGTCGGAGTGAGGTCTCGACGTGGCGGGCTTCCTCGGCGCCGGCGACGTCGAAGGAGAGGAGGCCGCCGATGCCCGCGTAGCGAACCTGGTGCACCGCCGGGTGCTGACGAAGGCGCTTCGCGAGCTCGGTCGCGGACTGGGTTTGCCGGCGAACCCGGGACTCGAGCGTCTCCAGGCCGCGGAGGAGGAAGGTGCACGGGTCGGGGGCGGCGACGATGCCGGAGCGCGTGCGGAACTCCTTGAGGCGTTCGGCATCCTCGCTCCGTTTTGTGACGACCACGCCGAGCAGCACGTCGTCATGGCCGCCGAGGTACTTCGTCGCGCTGTGGAGCACGAAGTCCGCGCCGTGTTCGATCGGCCGCAGGTGGATGGGCGTGGCAGCGGTCGAGTCGACGACGACGCGGGCGGGATGCGCAGCGGCGGCCTCGAGGTCGGGCATCGTCAGGAACGGATTCGAGGGAGCCTCGAGCCAGACGAGGTCGACACCGTCGGGCGGGGCGCCGGTCTGGTCGAACTCGACGTAACGCAGGCCCCAACGTTTGAGCTCTTCGAACAGCACGCTGGTCCCGAAGTACGCGCCCTCTGCGAGCGCGATCGTGTCGCCCGACGAGAGGAAGGTCAGGACGAGCGCAGTCGCGGCGCCGCTGCCCGATGCGAACAACAGAGCGTGCCCACCGTCGAGCTCGCCGAGCTGCCGCTCCGCCTCGACACCGGCGGGGTGCCCGTAGCGCTGGTAGATGAACTCGCCGGGCTCCCCATCCTTGTACGGCCAAATGGTGGAGCGGTCGACCACGAGGTGACCTTAGCCGTCGCGTTTTGCCACCGCTTTGCCCGGCCTTGGCTGCTGCCGCCGATGCTGCGTTAACCCAATGACCTGGAGGATCACGATGACAACCCGCACACTCGGCTTCGCTCTCCTCTTCATCCTCGTTCTGGCACCTTTGGCCCTGGCGGCCCAAGAACAGGGAACCTGGCACCGGCTACCGGCCGCCCCGATCACTCCCGACTTCAATCGCACAAGCGTCTGGAGCGGCAAGGAGATGCTCGTGTTCGGCCGCGATCAGCAGACGGCGCTCGATACCAACGGGAACCCATATGCGACGAAAAGCTTGAATGTCGCCGCGGCGTACAACCCTCGCACTGACACCTGGCGCAGCCTCGATCCGCCGCGAGCGACGACTGGTTTCATGAATCTCAGCTCCGCGTGGACCGGCAAGGAGATGCTCGTGTGGGGTCAGGGGACGCGTGAGGCCTTCAATCCGGTCACGAATACGTGGCGAGCGCTGTCGAGCTCGCGTCTGCTGTCGATTCACGACGGCTTTGGCGCTGTGGTGTGGACCGGCCGCGAGCTGATCGGTTGGGGTGGCGGCTGCTGCGGAGACGCCTTCTCCGATGGAGTTGCCTACAACGCAGCGAGGAGCACCTGGCGTGCGCTGCCACGTGCGCCGCTTGCGGGCAGCCAGCATCCGTTGAGTGTCTGGACGGGTCGCCGCATGATCGTGGTCTCCGGTGCGCGGGCTGCCTCATACAATCCGGCGACGAATAGCTGGAAGCGCGTCGCGCAGCCGCCCGCCGCTCGGGGCAACGGAACGGCCGTCTGGGACGGGCGGGAAATGCTCGTCTTCGGAGGGACGCGCAACGGCTTCGCCTACAGCCCGCGAAGCAACACCTGGCGTGCCCTTCCTCTCGTGCCCGCAGGGCGGGTCGGAGATGTGGCCGTCTGGACCGGCAAGCTCCTGCTCTTGTGGGGCGGGAATCGCGGGGGCGCGGCGTACAATCCGAGCTCGAACCGCTGGTCGGTCTTCGGGAGTGGCCCCCTTCCGGTACGGCTCGAGCCGAGCGCAGTCTGGACGGGCCGCTCGTTGATCGTCTGGGGTGGCCTCAGGACCAAGACGTGGGGTCACTATGACTCCTCAGGTGCCGTCTTCACGCCCGCCGGCTAGAACTCGTTCGCGTTCCACACTCGTCGGTCGAAGCTTTTCGCAAGCGGGTCGAAGACCACGAGGAACCGCTGCTTCATGGCCGTTGCGCGCGCGTCCGCCGCGCGAGCAGCGGCCGGCGGGTGTCCGCCGCGTGGACAGGCTGTGCGAGTGCGCAGCCAGTCACGGTAGATCCAGTCCGCCTGGATGGACGCGTGAGTTGCTTTCTGGAAGAGGTTGGATGCCTGCAACGCGCCCTCGGAGCTCGGCACGTTCAGAGCGGCCACCTGCTCGAGCAGGCTCTGTCTGTTCCTTTGAACCTGATCCAACTGCGCGGCGGCGACGTCCGGCGTCAGGCTGCAGTCGAAGGCGCCGGCGATCGCGCGCGTGACCTGTGCGCGTCCGTCGTGCGATTGCACCAGGAAGTTTTCGAGCTTGTAGACGAACGATCGCACCTGCAGGTCGGCAGTCGTGGTGGCCTGGATGTTGCTACCACCGTCGTGCAAAAGCAGTGCTGCGACGATTCCGGCGGCTGCGAACGCGGCGACTCCGACCACCACCCAGAGCCCGCGCCGTCGGCGGGGCCGCGTATGGACCGTGGACGTGCTCGCCGCACGCGGTACTCGAACCTCTCCCAAGAGCGCCGGGTCCTGGCGCAGCATCGCCTGCTCGAGCTCTCGAAGCGAAGCACTCGGCTCGATCCCGAGCTCGCTCACGAACAGCTCCCGTGTCCGCCGGAACAACTCCAACGCGTCTGCCTGCCGGCCCGCCCGATACAGCGCGAGCATCAAGAGCTCGCGCGGTCGCTCGCGCAGCGGATGTGACGCAACGAGCTCTTCGAGCTCCGGCACGATGCCCGCCGCCTCACCGGCTTGGAGTGCGGCGAGGAGCCAATCCTCGACGGCGGCCAGCCGGAGATCCTCGAACCTTGCCGCGGCACGCTCGGCGAACGGCTCTCGAAATTCGACCAACGCCCGGCCGCGCCAGAGGTCAAGTGCCCGGCGCATTCCTTCGACTGCGCCCGCTGCGTCGCCGGCTGCGAGGCGCTCCCGGGCTTCGGCGGCGAGCTTCTCGAAGCGGTCGACGTCGAGCTCGTCTTTGGCGACTCGCAGCTCGTAGCCCGGCGCGCGGGTGAGCAATCGCTCCGGGCCGAGCTCCTTGCGGAGCTGGGAGACGTAGACCTGCAGTGTCTTCGTCGCGCGGGCCGGGGGCTCGTCGCCCCAGAGCTCGTCAATTAGCTTTTCGGTTGGAACGACGCGATTGCGATGGAGGAGGAGCAGGGCAAGCAAGGCCCTCGGCTTCGCGGCGGCGAGATTGACCGGAATCCCGTCGATCAGGGCCTCGAGTGGCCCAAGGAGCCGGAACTCGTACACGCGAGAGCCATACTAGGCTCCTACCATGGCCACGACCGACGAGCCTCGCGCCGACTCCACGGAGTCCAAGCTCGACCAGCTGCGGCAGCTGCGCGACGAGGCCGAGCACGCGGGCACCGACAAGGCGATCGAGCGCCAGCGCCAGCAGGGCAAGCTCCTCGCGCGCGAGCGGCTCGTCGAGCTGCTCGACCCGGGCTCGTTCGTCGAGCTCGACCGCTACGTCCGCCACCGCGAACCGAACTTCGGAATGCTCGAGCGCCGCCCGTACGGCGACGCCGTCGTCACCGGCTACGGAACGATCTTCGGACGGAAGGTCTTCGTCTTCTCGCAGGACTTCACCGTCTTCGGCGGCTCGCTGAGCGAGGTCTTCGCCGAGAAGATCTGCAAGGTCATGGACTTGGCGCTGAAGTTCGGCTGCCCTGTCATCGGCATCAACGACTCTGGTGGCGCGCGGATCCAGGAAGGCGTCGTCTCACTCGCCGGTTACGCCGAGATCTTCTGGCGCAACGTCCAGAGCTCGGGGGTGATCCCGCAGCTCTCGCTCGTGATGGGGCCATGTGCCGGCGGCGCCGTGTATTCGCCCGCCATCACCGACTTCGTCTTCATGGTCGAGGGCTCGTCGTACATGTTCATCACCGGCCCCGACGTCGTGAAGACGGTCACGGGGGAAGAGGTCACGTTCGAGGAGCTCGGCGGAGCCATGACGCACGCCGCCAAGTCGGGCGTCGCGCACTTCATCTCGCCGGACGAGAAGGCCTGCCTCGAGGACGCCCGCTACCTCCTCTCGTTCCTGCCGCAGAACAACCTCGACCCGCCGCCCTTTTCGCAGCCGGCCGATCCGCCCGAGCGGGAGGAACCGGAGCTCGACACCCTGATCCCGGACAACCCGAACAAGCCGTACGACATGCACGACGTCATCCAGCGGGTCGTTGACGACGGCGACTTCCTCGAGGTTCACGAACACTGGGCCGAGAACGTCGTCTGCGGGCTGGCGCGACTGGGCGGCCATCCCGTCGGCATCGTCGGCAACCAGCCGCGCTCGCTGGCTGGCGTGCTGGACATCGACTCTTCGGTGAAAGCCGCGCGCTTCGTCCGCTTCTGCGACGCCTTCAACATCCCGCTCGTCACGTTCGTCGACGTCCCGGGCTTCCTGCCGGGAACCCAGCAGGAGTGGGGCGGAATCATCCGCCACGGCGCAAAGCTCCTCTATGCCTACGCGGAGGCGACCGTGCCGAAGCTGACGGTGATCACGCGAAAGGCATACGGCGGCGCCTATGACGTCATGAGCTCCAAGCACATCCGCGCCGACTTCAACTTCGCGTGGCCGACCGCAGAGGTCGCCGTGATGGGGCCCGACGGCGCGGTGAACATCATCTTCCGCAAGGAGCTGGAGGAGGCCGACGACCCCGAGGCGCGCCGCGCAGAGCTGATTGAGGAGTACCGCGAGCGCTTCGCAAGCCCATACGCCGCCGCCGAGCGCGGCTATCTCGACGAGGTGATCGAACCGCGGCGTACGCGGCCGGTGCTCATCAATGCACTCGAGACCTCACTGACCAAGCAGGAGCCGCGCCCGCGGCGCAAGCACGGCAACATCCCGCTCTGAGCCGGGTCGGTTAAGAAGCCAAAGCCGGCGCGGCCTTCAGCGGGGAGCTCTCTTCGATCTCCTCACGGAAGGCCGCGACAATGCCGGGGTCGAACTGTGAGCCTGCGCAACGCTCAAGCTCGGCGAGCGCCGCCCGTGAAGAACGTCTCGGTCGGTAGCGCCGGTCGGAGGTCATGGCGTCGTAGGCGTCGGACACGAAAATGATGCGCGAGCCGAGCGGGATCTGCTCGCCCGAGAGACTGTCGGGATAGCCTGCACCGTCCCAGCGCTCGTGGTGATGCAGAACGAGATGGGCGATGAGGTCGACACCGAGGCTGTCGAGCATCCGGAAACCGATCTGCGGATGGCGTTGCAGGACGAGTCGCTCGGAGTCGGTGAGCGTGCCGGCCTTCTTTAGCATCTCCTCGGGGATCGCGAGCTTGCCCAGGTCGTGCAGGCTTGCCGCGAGGCGCGTGAGCTCGACCTGCTCGGCGTCGAGGCCGAGTCGGACGGCCACCCGCGCGGCGAGCGCCGCGACGCGTTCGGAGTGGCTGCCGGTGTAGGTGTCGCGTGCGTCCACCGCCTTCGCGAGAGAAGCGGCGGCGCGGTATCTCGCGGCCTTGTCCGGCCCAGCGGCGAACCGTTTCAGCTCGGCGAGCTCGACGATGTCCGGGCGGTAGAGCCGCACGCGGTTCTTGCCGTGCTCCTTGGCCCAGTACATGGCGCTGTCGGCCAGCCGGATCAGCTCGTCTCGACCGTGACCCTGCACCGGGAATGTCGCGAGACCTGCGCTGACGGTGACCTGACCGATGTGGTCGAAGTCGACGGTCGAGATCCGTTCGACGATCGACTCCGCCGCGGTCCGCGCCGTCGACTCGTCATGGTCGGCGAGCAGCAGCGCGAACTCGTCTCCTCCGAGGCGGAACGCCTCTCCGCCCTGGCGGAGCCGCGTCGCGATTTGCGAGAGCACGCGGTCCCCCGAAGGGTGTCCGAAGCGGTCGTTGATCCTCTTGAAGTCGTCGATGTCCACCAGGCAGAGCGTCAGCGGGCGTGCCTGCTCTTCGGCGTTCAGCAGCTCGCGTTGCAGTCGCTCGTGGAAGTGGCGGTGGTTGCCGAGGCCGGTGAGGGGATCGGTGAGCGCGAGCCTCATCGCGCGGAGCGCGCTGTGAGTCGAGCGCTGGTAGAGGGCGATTGCGAGTAGCGGTCCGACGAGGGCGACCGAGAGCACCGGCGAGCGCTCCCAAAGCACAACCAGCATCAGCGCTGCCGAGGCCATGAACGCGAACGGGACGATCGTCGCGCGCACGTGTGTCTTCATCAACTTCAGGTACGGCTGGTTGGTGCTGAGTGCGATCGCGGCCGAGATCAGCACGATGTTCACGATGTTGTCCGCGGTGGCGGCGACCACGACGCGAGCGATCACCGCGCCGACGGTCTCGCCTTGGATCGGAGCGATCAGAGCGCCCGCCGCAAGTGCGACGAGCGCGAGCACGGCGACGTTGAACGCGATGCGCTGTAACGGGCGGTGCTGGGCGAGCTGGACGATGGCGGTCGCGGCGAGCAGGAGGAGCGCCCCGGCCGCCCACCCGAAGAGCACGATCGCGGCGACTGCGAAGACGAACGTGAGGGAGGTGACGCCGCCCCCGGTCTCGGCGTTGATCGGAACCGGGAACCGTTCTGCAAGGGTCGCAGCAGCAGTCAGCGCCGCAAGGCTGATCAGTGCCCGGGCGCTGTGCTCGGTGGTCGCGAAGACGTACGCGGCCGCGCTCAGAACGCCCAGACCCGCCAGGCAGACCGGGAGGATCAGGGCGTTCAGCCGGCGGGACGTGACCGCCTGAGAGCTCACGTCAGATTAGAACCAGGTGAATTGGTCGAACGAGTCCCAGGTGAATTGACCAGAGACTGCCGCGATCAGCACCAGAATCGCCACAAGGGCAATCAGCTTTGGTTTCCACTGCAACATTTCGCACTCCCCTCCCACAAAGACGCCAGACGGGCGGATTCTTTCTCTCGCCTTCATTCGCCGTATCCCCCCATAGGGGGATTTGGGGAAATACGTCTTTAAGCAGGGGGAACGAGCTTGGCCTCCGCGAGCGGACGTCGTCCCCACGCGAAGCGATTTGCGTACCAGCCGGTCAGCGTCGTGACGGCGACGCCGTAGCCCGAAGAGTGGATGAACCAGCCGTTGCCGAGGTAGATACCGGTGTGGTCGACCTGTGCCGGCTTCGACTTCGGGCCCTTCGTTCCAAAGAAGAGGACGTCGGCAGGCTGCAGCTCGACGAGAGAGATCCGTTTCGCTGCCGGAACCTCGCCGCTCATGGTGAAGGTCGTCCGGCCTTGCAAGGTGTCGGCGAGGGTGCCTTCGTTTGCGTACTCCTGGATCTTGTAGACACGCCAGACGTAGCCGGAGCAATCGAAGCCGCCGTGGGCCTGTGGGCCGAAAGGCGATTCCGGAAACTCGCTCTCGCCGCCCCAGACATACGGGTAGCCGATGAAGTGCACGGCCGTCGTCAGGACGCTCTTCTGCCACGCGGTCAGATCCGGGAGGACGAAGCTCTCTCCCAATGCCTGGAGAGCCGCCGGGTCGAACGCGCCAAGCTGGAGCATCCGGGCGGCGGAGTACGCGGCTTCGGCGTGCGTTGCGGGCTCGCCGGGCGAGAGCTCGAGCTTGTCGAGGGCGGCCGGATGATTTGTGCGGAGACCGAGCAACCGGGCGACAGCCTCGGTGCCGAAGCGAGATGGCGGCGCCAGTCCCGCCGTCTTCGCGGCCTGGGTGAAGAGCCGTGCGGTATCGCTGAGGCCAAGGGCAGCGACGAGGCGCGAGTCGAGCGCGGTCATCGTCACCTTGGCCGAGGGATTCGCGGACGTGGCCGGCTGCGTATGGGTCAGGCCCGCGACGATCGCGTCCAGCTCTCCCCGCGTGAGCGAATCGTTGGGTCGCGCTGCCGCCGCCTTGGCCATCAATCCAGCGGCCACTACGGTCTTGAGCTCAGCCTGTGCCCACGAAGTCCCCGGCTTGGCGGCGGCGGTTGCCGGCGACAGCGTGAGGAGCGTAACGAGCGCGCAAACGTACGAGAGGCGGCGGCAGCGCATACCTGTCCTATCGGCGACCCGCCCTCTGCCTTTAATCTCGGAATTCGTGGACGTCGAGATCACGCCGGAGCCCGATGAAATGGAGCGTCGAGCCATCCTCGAGGCGCTCGAGCAGGAGGGCCGTGCCGCCGCGTCGCCCTCTCCGTGGCGGCAGGCCGGGCTAGGCCCCGGGCCTGAGGACGAGGACGATCAGGCGGGCGCGCCGTCGCGCCAGAGCCGGGGCGCAACGCGGGCGTAGTCGAGCCCCGAGATCCACGTCAGTACGACCGCGACCAGGAGTGCCCACCAAGCAACCTCGTCGCTCCAGGCGCCGGCGGCCGCAAACCCACCGACTCCCGCTGCGACTGCCTGCGACCAGGTCTTGAGCTTGCCCAGGTCACGCGCATGAAGTACGACTCCGCGCTCGAGCGCCGCGAGTCGAAGCGCCGTCACGAGGAATTCACGCACGACGATCAGCGCGACCATCCAGCCCGGCGCAACGCCCTCGCCGACGAGCATCACGAGAACCGCAAGCACGAGGATCTTGTCCGCAGCGGGATCGAGCAGCGAGCCGAGCGGCGAGGAGTACCCGCGACTGCGCGCGATCCTGCCGTCGAACCAGTCCGTCGCCATGGCGGCGGCGAAGAGCGCAGTGGCCCAGTAATTGTGGTCCTGGAAGTTCCAGGCGTAGAGCAAGATGACGAAAGGGACCGAGGCGGCGCGCGCAACGGTCAGAACGTCCGGAAGGCTCACTAACGAGAGAATACGAGGGGCAGTGGCCGTTTTCACAAAGGTACTCGTCGCCAACCGGGGTGAGATCGCGATCCGTGTCTTCCGGACGCTCCGTGAGTTGGGGATCGGAACGGTCGGCGTCTACTCGGAGGTCGACCGGAATGCGGCGCACGTCGCGTACGCAGACGAGGCCTATCTGATCGGCGGCGGCCCGGCCACTGAGAGCTATCTCAACCAGGAGCGGATCCTGGACGCCGCCCAAAAGGCGGGCGCGCAAGCGATTCATCCCGGCTACGGCTTCCTTGCCGAGAATGCGCAATTCGCGCGTGCGTGCGCCGACCACGACCTGGTCTGGATCGGCCCGCCGCCCGAGGCGATCAAGGCAATGGGCTCGAAGATCGAGGCGCGCGAGCGGATGACGGCGGCCGGCGTCCCGATCATTCCCGGCGTCACGTCGGCCGTCGAATCTGCCGAAGAGGTGCGCCGTCTCGGCGACGAGCTCGGGTGGCCGATCGCGATCAAGGCCTCTGCGGGCGGCGGCGGGAAGGGGCTCAAGGTCGTGCGCAATGCCGAGGAGGTTGAGCGGGCCTTCGAGTCTGCACGGCGCGAGGGCGAGGCGTACTTCTCCGACTCGGCGGTCTACGTCGAGCGCTATCTCGAGGACCCGCGGCACGTCGAAGTCCAGGTGCTCGCCGATGCGCACGGCAACGTCATTCATCTCGGTGAGCGCGATTGCACGATCCAGCGCCGCCACCAGAAGCTCGTCGAGGAGACGCCGTCTCCGGCCGTCGACGAGGCGCTGCGCGAGCGAATCGGTGCGATCGCCGTCGATGCAGCACGTGCCGTCGGATACCGAAGCGCCGGGACGATCGAAGGGCTGCTCTCCCGCGGCGGCGAGTACTTCTTTCTCGAGATGAACGCGCGGATCCAGGTCGAGCACACCGTGACGGAGATGGTGACCGGGCTCGATCTCGTTCGCGAGCAGGTGTTGATCGCCGCGGGCAAGCCTCTGTCGGTTCGGCAGGAGGACGTGCACCTGTACGGGCATGCGCTCGAGTGCCGGATCAACGCCGAGGATGTCGCGAACGGGTTCCTGCCCGCGCCGGGAACGATCACGCGCTACGTGGAGCCGAGTGGACCGGGCGTCCGGGTCGACTCGGGCGTGCAAGCAGGCAGCGAGATCTCACCGCTCTACGACCCGATGATCGCAAAGCTCGTCGTGCACGACGTCGATCGCGAGCAGGCGCGGCGGCGGATGCTGCGGGCGCTCGACGAGTTCGTGATCGAGGGCGTCAAGACGCTGATCGGTTTTCACAAGGCGCTGCTCACGCATCCGTGTTTCGTCGAAGGCGAGACCTGTCACGGCCTCGTCGAGTCGGAGCTGATGGCGGCGCGTGCTGCCGAGCTCGAGAACGGGCGTCCGACCGGCGCGACGGAGGTGGGAGTCGCCGCGGTGCATGAGGCCGTTCGCTCCGTCGAGGTCGACGGGCGCCGCTTCGAGGTCCGGCTACTGAGGCCCGAGCCTGCCTTCGCAGACCTGGCGCGGCGCCGCCGCGAACGGTCGCGCAGCCGGGGAGCCGCGGGCGCGGGACGCGACGCGGTCGTGTCGCCGATGCAGGGAACCGTGCTGGCCGTCGAGGTGTCGGAGGGCGACGAGGTCGAGGCGGGCCAGGTGATCTGCATCGTGGAAGCGATGAAGATGGAGAACGAAGTGCGCGCCCACCGCCACGGCCGCGTGGCGGAGCTGTCCGTCGCCCCGGGCCAGCCGGTAACGACCGGCCAGGTGATCTGCGTCGTGACCACCGAATGAGATCTCGGCGCGCAATCGGCACAGACGCGTAGGGGCTACCTCGGTATCGTCGCTCGCAGAGGGTGGTGGGTGGTTTACCCCCACCCGGGTGGGGCCGCGCGCGCGTGCGTACCTAAAGATATGCGGCGACGCTCCGCGCGGCGGGTAGAGTCCCGCGCCGGTGGATCTCTACGAGTACCAGGGCAAGCAGCTCTTCGCGCGCTTCGGCATCCCCGTCTCCGAAGGCCGCCTCGCCACGACCCCCGAGGAGGCGCGCGCGGCCGCCGAGGAGATCGGCGGGCCTGTCGTCGTCAAGGCTCAGGTTCTAACGGGCGGGCGCGGCAAGGCGGGCGGCGTCAAGCTCGCCGACGACCCCGCTGACGCCGAAGCCAAGGCGCGCGACATCCTCGGGCTCGACATCAACGGCCACGTCGTCCGGAAGGTGTGGATCGAGCAGGCGTCCGACATCGCGAAGGAGTACTACCTCTCGATCACCTTCGACCGTGGCACGAAGCAGCCGCTTTTCATGCTGACCACCGAAGGTGGCGTCGAGATCGAGCAGGTCGCCGAGCAGAACCCGGACGCGCTGGCGCGACTGCACGTCGATCCACTCGAGGGTTACCAGCCGTATCAGGGCCGGCGGCTCGTCTACGGCGCGGCGATCGGCGACCCGAGCGAGCAGAAGCAGATCCTCGGCATCGTCGAGAAGCTCTACTCCTGCTTTGTCGAATCCGACGCGATGCTCACTGAGATCAACCCGCTCATCGTCACCCCGGAGGGCGAGGTGCGCGCACTCGACTCGAAGTTCACGGTGGACGACAGCGCGCTCTACCGCCACCCCGACATTGCAGAGATGCGCGACGTGGAAGCTGCCGACCCGCACGAGCGGCTCGCACGCGAGAAAGGCGTGACGTACGTGAAGCTCGACGGTGAGGTCGGGATCCTCGGTAACGGCGCCGGCCTCTCGATGTCGACCGTGGACGTGGTCGTCGTCGCGGGCGGGCGGCCCGCAAACTTCTGCGACCTCGGCGGCGGCGGCGACGCCCAGGGTGTCGTCGACGCGCTCGAGGTGATCACGAGCGACGACCAGGTGCGATCGATCTTCTTCAACATCTTCGGCGGGATCACACGCTGCGACGAAGTCGCGCGAGGAATCCTGGCCGCGCTCGAGCAGATGAAGATCGAGCTACCGATCGTCGTGCGCCTCGACGGGACGAACGCCGAGGAGGGCCGCAAGATCCTTGCCGACGCCGCGCCCCCCAACCTCTACGTCGAGCCGACCATGCTCGAGGCCGCACAGCGCGCAGTGGAGCTCGCTGCGTGACCGACGTCTGGTCACAGCGTGCCGATGCGTTCCGTGAGAGCCCGACACATAGGGAAGGCCCGGACCTCGACCTGCTCGTCGAGTGGTGCGAGCCGGGGCCCGACGTCAAGGTGCTCGACGTCGCGACCGGGGGCGGCCACGTGGCGCGGCGGCTGCGAGACGAAGGTTGCACCGTCGTCACCGTCGATCCGGCTCCGGGCATGCAGCCCGATGTCGTCTCGCGGGCTGAAGAACTGCCGTTCGAGGATGGGAGCTTCGACGTCGTCACCTGCAGGATCGCTGCACACCATTTTCAGGACATCCGCATGGCGGTCGTCGAGATGGCACGCGTCGCCCAACGGCTGGTCGTGATCGAGGACAACGTCTTCGTGGACGAGCGCGTCGAGGAAGCCGAGCGCCTGCGCGACCCAACGCACGTGCGCTGCTACACCGAGGACGAGTGGAAGGAGATGCTGACCGAAGCCGGTCTCGAAGTCGAGCAGGTCGAACGCTTCGAGCGCCATCCCGTCGTGGAGGACTGGCTCGCACGGGTCGAGACCCCGCCCGCCGAGGCCGAACGGGTGCGTGAGCTACTCGAGGGTCACGTCCACGACGGCGTGCTCGAGCTGAGGTCGATCGTCGTCAAGGCGCGTAGGAGCCAGAACTAGTGGCCCGCTGGCTTGGTCCTCGCGACCCGGGCATCCATCAATGCGACCGGCAGGGCCACTGATGGCGATCATCGTCGACATGAACACGCGGCTGCTGGTGCAGGGCCTGACCGGCAGCGAGGGACGCTTCCACGGCTTGCGCAACCGCAACTACGGCACGAACGTCGTCGCCGGCGTCACGCCCGGCAAGGCGGGCCAGGACGTCGAGGGAATCCCGATCTTCAACACCGTGGCCGATGCGGTCCAGGAGACGCAGGCGAACACCACCCTGATCTTCGTTCCCGCCCGGTTCGCGACCGACGCCGTCTATGAAGCCGTCGACGCCGGCATCGAGACGGTCATCTGCATCACCGAGCACATTCCTGCGCACGAGATGCTGCGCGTCTACACGTACCTGCGCGGCAAGGGCGTCACGATGATCGGGCCGAACTGCCCGGGCGTGCTTTCGCCGGGCAAGGCGAACGTCGGGATCATCCCCGCCGAGATCTTCTCGGAAGGCTCGATCGGGCTCGTCTCCCGCTCAGGGACGCTCACCTACCAGATCGGCCACGAGCTCACGCAGCTCGGCCTCGGGAACTCGACGATTGTTGGGATCGGTGGCGATCCCGTCGTCGGCTCCTCCTTCATCGACGTGCTCGAGAAGTTCGAAGCGGACCCGGAGACCGAGCTGATCGTCCTCGTCGGCGAGATCGGCGGTGACGAGGAGGAGAAGGCTGCGCGCTACGTCGAGGAGGACGTGACGAAGCCCGTGCTCGCCTATATCGCCGGCTTCTCCGCACCGCCGGGCAAGACGATGGGACATGCGGGCGCGATCATCTCCGGGTCATCGGGGACGGCCCAGGCGAAGAAGGAAGCGCTCGAGGCCGTCGGGATCCAAGTCGGCACGACACCCACCGAGGTAGCGCAGCTCGTGGCCGGTCGCTTCCGCGCGCGGGCTTAAGCAGATATTCATATTTATGCCGTAGCGTCGGCTGTCCCGTGCCCCGTCGGCTGCTCGCGCTCTCCAGCTCTCTCGTCGTTCTTGCCGCGCTCTGTGGCGTTGCGCGCGCGCACGCCGCCGGAAACGCGGCGGCCAGGTCAACGGCCGAGCCGACCGCGTGGACGAGCTACGCGAACGACAACCAGCTGCGTAACTCGGCGTCCTCCGGCTCACTGATACGCCAGTCGGTCCCTCGGCTGGCCGCGTCGCAGAGATCCCGATCAGCGACGGGCGTGCTGCGTTCGTCGGCACGCCGGCCTGGTCGGCGGCAACGCAGACGATCTACGAGGCCCAGGCCGCGCTCTTCGGCGCCGGCGGTCCGCTCGGTAACGGTGTCCGTGCGTTCCGGGTGACCGCGGGCTGTCGGTTTACCGAAGCGTGGGCAGCTCCGCTCGGCGACGGCAACCAGGCGACGCCGCTCGTCGTCGGCGACGTCGTCTTTGCGACAGGCGGCAAGCCAGGTGGGTTCTTCGCACTCGACGGGCGCAACGGGGCGCGCCTCTGGTCGGCGCCGACTGACGGTCGGACGGTCGCAGCGACGATCACCGTCGGCGGTTCCGTCTTCGGCGCCGACACGAAGGGAACCGTCTACGCGTTTCGCCCGGCCCCGTTCCGCGGCTCGCCTCTCTTGTCCCAGTGAGCTCTAAACTCGGCGAGATGGAGACGATCTCCTTCGCCC